>Ga0194125_10006560_pt1 | contig 17095 bp, 16 predicted proteins | sample TA2KigC250mmetaG_FD_148626 | JGI IMG/M metagenome (GOLD analysis project Ga0194125, IMG submission 148626) | Freshwater microbial communities from Lake Tanganyika, Tanzania - TA2015034 Kigoma Deep Cast 250m | ecosystem: Environmental > Aquatic > Freshwater > Lake | place: Tanzania: Lake... | reverse complement strand
GAGCTCGTACTCGAACAGCCGGCAGCCCTTCTCGAGCGCGCGGTCCTTGAGGTACGCGGCCGAGCCGATCTCTGCCGGGCGGACGACCTGGTTGTCGTCGAGGAGGAACACGACGACCTTGCCGGCGCGCAGGAGCTCGTTCACCTGCGGCTCGCCCGAGCGCTCGGACCTCGGCGTGTAGCGGCTCGCGCTCGTCGTCCTGATGCGGTGGGCCTCGTCGCAGATGAGGACGTCCACGGCGTTCCGCTCGGCGGCCGCGTAGCTGTTGAAGTACTTGAACTGGGCCGAGCCGCGGGCGCCGATGACGCGCCTCAGGGTCTCCGTGAACGCGCGCGAGCCGGTCGCGTAGTGGGCGTTGTAGCCGCGGGCGGCGAGGTCGGCCATGAGGTTGATGGCGATGACCGACTTCCCGGTCCCCGGGCCGCCCTTCACGACGAGGACGGTCGTGCGGCGGTCGTGGAACCCCTTCGCCGCGCAGGCGAGGACCCTGTCGTACACGACGAGCTGCTCGTCGAGGAGGACGTACGCCGGGTTGCCCTTGATGACCTCGGCGACGTGGTCGAGGAGCTTCTTGCTCGGGCGGTACGCGCCGCCCTCGACGCGACGGAGCACGTCGAGCCCCTCGCCGCGCGAGAGCCGCGCGGCCAGGAACTCGGTCAGCAAGTCCACGTCGTCGGCCGAGAAGAGCGGGAAGCGGGTGAGGAGGTCGCGGAACTTGTCCGCGCGCACCGCGTCGTCGGGCGCGACGTAGTAGTTGTGGAGGTACGAGCACGCGTGGAGCGCGATGGCGGGGTCGTCCTGGAGCGCCGTGTGCGTGTCCTCGAGGTAGGTCTTGTAGCGGCCGACCTGCGCGGACGGGTGGAGGATCTCACGCTCGGCGCCGCCCACCCAGGCCGTGACCTCGTTCTCGCCGTCGGCCTCGCCGCACTTCTCCCACTGCTTGAGTTCGACGATGACCGCGTTCCCGCGGCGGTCGGCGTCGTGCCCGCAGATCATGCAGTCGAGGCGCCGCGAGGTCAGCGGGAGCTGGTACTCGAGGAGGACGCCGTGGTCGGTGAGGCCGGCGTGGTCGAAGACCATCGAGATCGCGCGCGACGAGTTCTGCCACGACGCGAGTTCAGCGGGGGAGGGGTTGTACCCGAAGTGGTCGAAGAACGCGGCCTTGAGCTTGCCCGCGATCTGGCTGTGCACCGCGTCTTCGATAAACTGCTTCGAGGTGCCGGAGTAGAGCCTCATTCGTCGGGGTACTCGTCGTACTTGAGGGCCTTGCCCTTGACCTTGTCGGCTGGGTACTTCTTCTCATTCTTCTCGAGCTTCTGGTTCGCCGCCTCGAGCGGGTCAATGCCGAGTTCGTCGGCGAGGCGGACGAGGTAGATGAGGACGTCGCCGATCTCGTCCTTGATCTCGGCGAGCTTCTCGGGGTCGACGGGATTGGTGCCTGGGTGAACGACGTCTCGCTTGGGAGGTCTGCCGGCTCTGCGGAGGATGTGACGCACCGTCTCACGGCCGAGGACGACGCCCTCGTGCTCCTTGAGCATCTGGGTGAAGTGGCAGTCGTTGAAGTTGGCGTATCGTTCCTCGTGGAGGGCGACAGCGCGCTCAGCGAGCCCTTTCGGCAGCGCATGGGCGACTGGGCTCCCATGCTGCCGTGAGCCAGGCCGACAGCGCAGAGCTCAAGATAGCGGCTCTTCGGGCGCTTGGCGTGGCGGTACGTGACCCCGAGAGCGTCCGTCGATTGCCTCAGGCTCGTGCCTCCCTGGACGATCTGGTCCAGCACACGGGCGCGGCGCAGTTCCGTGGCACTCATAACGACGTTCCTATCTATGCCTGCCTACTCCCCACACGGGAAGGGGATACTTCCCCACGCCAGTTACAGGGGACATAGTCTGATGGGTACGACACTACAGGTGGACATAGTTGACAGGCGGGGGCTTGGAGTCGTAGGGTTTCGATGCATAGTCGGGTGTTCTTGGTCAACGGGTGTTGAGTGACATCAAACTGCTGGTTCCGCGGCGCAGAGCGCCTCCATCACACGAGATGATGTAGCCCCAGCACTTGGGTGGAGATCTGTTGCACATGGGGAGCGCCACACTCAACATGGCCTGCTTCCTCCCGCGCTCGCGTGTGAACGGTCCGGGTGCGCGGGCTGTCATCTGGGTGCAGGGGTGCAGCATCCGGTGCCCGGGGTGCGCCAACCTCCATATGCTTGACCACACCCCCCGGGAACAAACAGCAGCCGCTGACCTAGCGGAGCGGATCGCGCGCGACGCGCAGGCGATAGAGGGCGTGACGTTGAGTGGAGGCGAGCCATTTGAGCAGGCGGGGCCCCTGCTTGAACTCGTCGGGATCTGCAGAGAGGCTGGGTTGGGGATTATGGCCTTCTCAGGGTTCACGATGGAGGAAATCCTGTCGTCAGGCGCGGACGACCGACTCGCGCTGCTCTCTGCGCTCGATCTGCTTGTGGCGGGACGATACGACCTGCTCAAGCCGCCGGCGCCTGGGTGGCGCGGGTCGTCCAATCAGACTCTCCACTTCCTGACTGACCGGTACGCGCGGCTGCGTGACAGCCCGGAGGATCTGGCTGAGCCAGGTGTGGAGTGCCACGCTCAGGCAGATGGCGACGTGGTGGTGACGGGCTTCCCGACTAGGGCCCTGTACCGGCAGCTCTGTGAGGCGCTCGGGCACAGGGCCGTGCGAACGTAGTCGCAGGCGGCTGGTTGGTCGCCGGCGGATGGCCGTAGCTGCAGGGCCGAAGGAGGTCTGGAGAGGAGATGCGCATGCCAGCCGAGACGACGGGAGACCGCAGGGCTCGGGAGGAGCTTCTCCTGCTAATCCGTTCTGACTTCCGCGGCATTCACGTGGTGTCCTGGGAGTGGAAGCGGGTGCTCGGTGTGCTGGAGCAAGTTGCGGGCGTTAGCGAGAAGTCCCTGGGCAGTGGGCCGCCGACGAAGATCTACCTTTGGGGCTTCGCGAGAGGGCTGACAATGCACGGCACTCCGGAGAGCCCCTTGGAGGACAAGGGTTGCGCTCCATACAGCGAACCGATCCACGCTGTTACGGCCGCACATGCGTTGCTCAAGAAGGCAAAGCCCCCATCCGAGAAGGAACTCGCCCCCGGAGGGATCTTCGTGTTCTGCGGCATAGACGCCTTCTGGAACTCAGAGGCCGCAGCGCAGAACCTGGGTTCGGTCGTTGGTCTTACTGCATGCGTCGAGGAGTTCGTGGCCAAGTGCAGGGACCGGCAGGCGGTCTTTGTCAGCGTGGGCCCGGAGCCCCTGATCCCGGAGTCCCTGCAGAAGGTCATCGAGGTTGTCGACTTCCCGCTGCCCACCAGGGAGGATCTCGTCCCAGTGGTCAAGCGTGTCGCGAGTGAACGCGCACCAGATGCAAAGCCGCTAGAGGGGGTGCATCTTGATAGGGTGGTAACGGCCTGCCAAGGACTGACGCTGGAGGAGGCGGCGAACAGCCTGACTCTGGCTCTGAGCAGGCTGGAGAGTCGTGCAGGCGCCAGCCTCAAGGCGGGACAGCGGCAGGAGGGGGCAGAGGCGGAACGCGTGGCCCGCATGGCGGAGTGGATTCAGGAACAGAAGGCCCAGGTCATCAAGAAGAGCGGCATTCTGGAGCACATTCGCATGGGGCCTGGGGACGTGCCGGAGCCGGGGGGGCTTGTGAATCTCCGGAAGTGGGTGGAGAGCAAGGCGCCGTTCGTGCGGGGGGCGAAGGTGGGTGATCTGAGGATGCCGTGCCCGCGAGGTGTCCTGCTGATCGGCGTGCCGGGATGCGGCAAGAGCCTCATGGCGAAGTGTATCGCGCGAGACTTCGGCTTGCCCCTGCTGCGGATGGATGTTGGTCGGGTCTTCGAGAAGTGGGTCGGCAGCTCGGAGGCCAACATGAGGTCAGCGATAGGCATCGCCGAGGCAGCTGCGCCGGCTGTCCTCTGGATCGACGAGGTGGAGAAGGCGTTCGGCGGTGTGACGGCGGACGGAGATCACGGTTCCACCCTGAGGGTATTCGGCACCTTCCTGACATGGATGCAGGAGCGGACTGCCTCCGTGTTCGTCGTTGCCACCTGCAATAACCCGGAACGGCTTCCGGAGGAGTTCAAGCGAAGGGGCCGGTTCGACGAGATCTTCTTCGTCGATCTGCCGGGGCCGCTGGCGCTCGTGCAGGTGTTCAAGTACCAGGTCGACTGGCGGTTCCGGAAGGACAAGATGCCCGGCGAGTCGGCCCAGGCACAGCGGGCCGAGCCCTGGGTCGACCCCGCCATCGGCTGGGAAGCGCTGGCCAAGGAAGCTGAGGGATTCTCGGGCGCGGACGTCGAGCAGGCCGTTGTGCTTGCCATGGAGTCCGCCTATCGCCGCTGGGTTGATGAGCCGTCATCTAGCGCGGATAGCTTCAGGCTGATGGTTGGGGATCTGTATGAAGCGGTGAAGGGCATTAGGGACCACAGCACCAGGGAGCGGCTCTCGGTTGATGGCCGGCTGCAGGAGATGCGGAATAGGGGCCTAGCCTACGCTCTGGATGCCGGCTAGGGCGGGGACCAAGGGGACAAGGGGGTGTGATGTGTCTGGCTGCAGTCTGATTGGGCTGGTGTTCGTCGCGGCTGGGGCCGGTGTTGCCGCCGCCGCTGAGGGGTGTCGGGCAGGTGCGGCGTTTGGGAACGAGGTTCTACTACAGGCGGTCAACAGCCTCTTCCCGGAGTGCGCCGAGATTAGCGACCGGACGTTGCGGGTGCGTTGCGGTCAGGGAGGCCACATAGCTTTTAGCCTGGAGCGTGGGGCGTACCAGCCGCACTTAGAGGTGGTTGGATCGGCAGAGGACAGGCGGGCTGCCGAGCGGGCGCTGGCGGAAGTGCGACAGAAGTACGCTGAGTTGCAGATCCGGCGCGTTGCCGAGGAACAGGGCTACGCCATCCAGATTGAGGATCTGCCAAGTGGGGCCAGGAGCTTCACGCTTGCACGCAGGTCCGGAGCGGAGATGGGAGGCGGACGGATTACCGCTGAGATCGGTTCCGGGAGCCAGGTGGCTCTTGAGGCGCAAGGGTTCGCGGGCAACAGGTGCATCGAGGCGATGAGGCCGTTCGTCGACGCTCTGGGCAACGAGATCGAACACAGGGAGAGGCGCGACGGGCAGCGCTTGCCGCGCCGTGAGAGGGCCTAGGGCGCAAGAGGGGGTCTCGGACTCATGAAGACAAGAGACGAACGCCATGCCGTCCCGGCGGACCCACCGGGGCCACGCATCGTATTCCGGACGGGCGAGGCCTGGGCTGGACCCGATCAGGATGGCCGCCTCACGACCACTTGTGATGCAGAAGTTGTCTGCAACCGGACAGTGGACGTACTGGAGGTTCAGTCTGGAGACCCGAGGCTCAGCGTGGCTCCAAACGACGGTGGCTGGGGATTCTGCGCGAAGTTCGAAGGCAAGACGCGCGTGAACTTCCGGCTGCGGTTCGTGCCAGACAGCCAGGCGCCCGGCCCGCACAGCCTCGCGCTGTCGGCCGCGGCATGGTCAAGGCACAACCCAAGGGACAAGGTGATGGGCGAGCTTGAACTGCAGGAACTGCAGCTGCCGGTGATCGAGACTCCGACGGAAGCCTCCGCCTTGAAGCCAGAGGCGCCCTGCTTCGGCGTCGACTGGGACCGAGCCCTGCTGCAGTTCTCGGGCGTGCCTCAGGAGGGCCTGAGTGACCCACAGAAGGTCCGCGTCACACGAAGACCAGGGACCCCGACCGTGCGCGTGCGTGCGCAGTCGCGCTTCTCATGGTTAGAAGTCAGACCGCAGGAGCTCGAGCTGTCGGACCGCGTACCAACGGGCGACTTGGAGGTGCGCGTGGACGGTCTGGAGTTCGGGGAGCGGCAGCACTTCTCACAGCATGCACACCGTGATGGTGAGGATCCAGATATCTCCTTGGTGGTGGTACTTGACTCGGGCCAGGAGCGGGCGCAGGGCGGTATCGTGTGCTCCGTGGCCTTGGAGAGTGACGATGCACGCCGGGCCCGAGCGATGCGAGCGCACGCGGCAGCCACATGGCTGGCCGCTGGCTCCTGCCTCGCATATCTTGCCGCTCTCGTGCTACGTTGGGGCGTGACGCTCCCTGCTGTCCTCCTGCCTACAGCTGCCGTGTTGATGCTCATCGTAGGGGTTGAGTATCGTACCAGGAGTCAGTACGCCCCAGCGCTAGGCGTCATCGGTGCGGTGGCAGCCACGGCAATCGGCGCCATCGCGGGTACGCTTGCTGAGGGCTTCCTGCACGCGTTGCTCGCGTCGCTGGGCGTCGCCGTCGTCTGGTTCCTCGGACGTCACCTCTTCGGCAGGAGGCCGTCGCAGACATGGATGATCGCTGGGTTGCCGGTCGTCGTCGGTGCTTGCGCTGCGGTGCTTCTGGTGCTCTTGGGCACCCCAGAGGTTGCCAGCGGTGATCGTCAGGACGACGGGACAGGTGCCGAGCGGACGGAGAGCTTGCGACCTGACCTCGAACGTGCGCGGCAACTTGCGCAGACGAACTCGACGGGTGCGGCAGCGGCAGCCTACGCAGCCGTCATCCGTGAGGCGGAAGGGACGGCTGGCGCCGCAGCAGTAGCCAGCGATGCCTACCGCGACCTCGAGGGTCTGCTCTCCGGACTTCGCGTCGCAGTCGAGTCCGGGCAGAACCAGGTTGGGACAGCGAGAGGCGGCTTGCCTGCTCCCCTCGTGATCAAGGTCACTACCGGCCCCAATGCCTCGCCAGCCCAGGACATCCCGTTGGTCTTCCGAAGCGACCGGTCAACGGTTGAACTCGTCACCGATTCGCTGACAGGTGAGGATGGCAGGGCACAGTGCAGGATTTCCCGTATTCTCTTCGGGGGTGACGAGTTCGTGACTACTGCGCAGGTCGATGTTCCGAGGCTTCTGGGTTTCAGTAGCGGCGACGCCCAGGTCCCGGCGCGCCTGATGCGTATCGCGACGGCGGCCGGGGCTGCGAGGGCCGTGTTCACATCCAAGGTCGCGAAGTCGGCTGGAGAAGCCCGCTTCCTCGTGGTGGTTGTGGAACGTGTGTCCGGTGAAGCGTCGGCCGAGTCGATCGTGGCTACTCGCCTTCAGGAGTCTCTTCTGGTCGCCGGCTATGGGGTGGTCGGGGACACGGAGGTCGGCAAGAGCCCAGCTCAGAGGCTCCGACAGGCAGTAGACGCGAACGAGCTGCTGCCGATACGAGATGAGCTTCTTGGGCTTGCAGAGGCTGTGGTCTGGGGGGCCGCAGACGTCGAGTCGGCGAGGCAACTGAAGTCGGGCCTGTTTGAGGCCCGAGCCGGGGGAACGGTCAAAGCAGTTGACCTCGTCTCTGGCGACCTGTTGGCGCAGGCGACCGTCTCCGGCACACGCGGGGTTGACGCATCGGCGGGCGGCGCGCAGCAGGCCGCGCTTCACGAAGCCGCGAAGCAGCTTGCCGAGGACCTCGTCCGCAAGATCGGGAGGTGGCGACCGTGACAACACGAGGCAGGGTGTTGCGTCAGCAAGCCGCCGGAGGAGCGAAGCACATGGATTCCCACGCGCGAAGGCGCCCGTTCGCACTGGTTGCGGCGTTCGTGGCGCTGGCTGCCCAGTTCGCGGCCGCTCAAGCCCCCTCTTGGGACTGCGGCGGCCTTGCGACGGCCGCCGTGGGAGTTCCCCCGCGTGCGGGTGCTGAGTCTTCCGGGGCCACAGATGGGAAGCCACTCAGCTCGCACTTGCAGGGACTTGGCTCAGTGGGCGGGCGGGTGAGCCGCTTGGCGAACGAGCTGATCGGGACTGACGGGGACGCCCGACTCGGGAAGATCGCCGTCTTGGATCTGACGGACATCAACGGGGAGTGCTGCGCACTAGGCCGATACGTCGCGGAAGAGCTGACGACGGCGCTTGCTGCGAAGGGGGTGCAGGTCGTGGAACGAAGCAGGCTCCGGCAGGTACTGTTTGACCTGTCTGAGTTCGCCTCTCCCGACTCTGATACGTACCTCAAGATACAGCAGACGCTGGGAGCCGATGGTGTGGTCGTGGGGACGCTCACGCCCCACGGCACAGAGATCGCCGTGAATGCTCGCCTCGTGCTGACTGAGACGGGGGATGTTGTCGCCGCCGCGTCAGTGGAGTTGGTCCTGGATGGCTCGCTTTCCGGGCTCCTTGCCACTCCATGCGGTCCAGCTCCCGCTGGAACGCGACTGCCATCGGGCGGCGTGTCAGCTGGGGCTGCGCATGGTAGCTCACCAGGTCCACTTGTGCAGGGACTCGGGTCAGTTGGCGGACGGGTGAGCCGCTTGGCGAACGATCTGATTGGGACCGAAGGGGCTGCCCGGCTCCAGAAGATCGCCGTCTTGGACCTGACGGACATCAATGGGGAGTGCTGTACCTTAGGCCGATACGTCGCGGAGGAGCTGACTACTGCGCTTGCTACGAAGGGGGTGCAGATTGTGGAACGAGGCAGGCTCCGGCAGGTGCTGTCTGACCTTTCCGAGTTCGCTTCTCCCGATCCAGCTACGTACCTTAGGATACAGCAGGAGCTGGGGGCCGATGGCGTGGTCGTGGGGACGCTGACGCCCCATGGCACGGAGATTGCGGTGAACGCCCGCGTCGTGCTGACCGGAACGGGGGACGTTGTCGCCGCCGGGTCCGTTGAGCTGGTCCTGGATGGCTCGCTTTCCGGGCTCCTTGCTACTCCATGTGGTCCGGCTCAATCTGGAGCGCGCCCGCCAACTCAGGGCGCGGTTCCTGGAGGAAACCGGTAGCCTCGGGGGACCGCTGGGAGGCGATTGCGGAGCGGAGGAACAGATGGCGAGAGTGACGTGCGGACTCTGTGGCAAGAGCTTCGATCCCAGCTGGGTCGGCTCGCGCCAATGTTCCAAGTGCGGTCGGTGGTTCTGCCCGAAGTGCGCGAACCCGACGCAGTGCCCCGTGTGCAAGACATCCACGCTGTCACGGTGACGTTGGGTAAGCCGGGGGCGATTCATGTGTCCGGAAGAGAAGGACCGTCTCATCATGCACTCCCTCTCGGAACTGCGGAGGATGCAAGATACCGTCCGCGTCGACAATGACGTCGGTGAGGAGTTCTACGGTGATCGCGTCCTGGTGGCCGACGTACTTGAGGTTCTGGGCAAGGAGTCGACGGGACACTGGCAGCAGATCCTGACTCTCTACTGCAGCAAGCTGAGATGCGAGCGCTGCCCTCATGGTCCTTACCTCTTCTCTTGGTGGCTTGACAGCGACGGCGAGCGCTTTGGGTGCGAGGGAGTCTACGAGTACGTCGCTGGCGCGGGGCTCAGGCTCCGCCGGCTTCCTGCGCGGGAGAAGGGCATCGGCGGGCGCACGTGAGGAATCGGTGTGAGTCCCGATGAGTGCTGCGGAGGCGCCCGATGGCTCGCTGTCTGCGCTGTGGTACTCAGGTTGACCCCCCAGTCGCAACCTGTCCGTGCTGTGGGACCCACTGCGAGCATCCAGCTCCTGTAAGACCCGCCACTGCGCCGGCGGGTCCCGGGAGGGGGACGGTGCCCTCGCCGATGCCGGTGCTGGGGCGACCACGTGTGTCTGTCGGATCGCCTGCACTCACTCCGTGCGCACGCGTCCGGGCGCCGGGTCTCCCGGGACGGGCCGTCGCGCCAGCGGTTTCAGGTGTTGTGGTGCACCAGGAGCCGACCCGCGAGGAGCCTCCTGATCCGCATGTCCTGCGCGGACTCCTGCTCACTCTCTATTCGCTGCCCTTGCTGTTCATCGTCCTGGCTGTTGTCTTTGCAGGGTGGCTTTTTCTTGCGCTCCTTCGAATCAGAGGCTCAGGGCGCGGCGGCCTTCTTGGGACCACCGTCCTTTGGTTCGCGGGCCGCAGGCCGGTTGGCCGCACCGTCCCAGTCCAGCGCTTTCGCGTTCGGGACATCGGGCAGGTAGAGCACGAGGTTCAGATGAAGGGCTACCTCAGGACAGGCTCGATAGCGAGGGGTGATCAGGTGCAGCTGTGGGGGACGTGGCGGGATCAGACGCTCCAAGTTCGTAGCGGCCTCAACGCCCGAACGGGATCGGCTGTGATACTGGACGACCGCACCTTCAGTGTGCTCCATGTGGCGCTCGTAGCGGCCGATACGCTCGTGTGGGTTCTCATCCTCTGTTCTGCACTCGCCGTGCGGTGAGGAGTCAACATGCCGGCACCTCGTTTCGAGGACATCCCACTAATCATCGCGCGTCTCGAAGGGAGGGACCGGCCTCTCAAGGCACCGCGCCCCTTGGACGGTGCGTCCTTCCTGCGAAGTGGGCCGCTTGTCCACGTCCGCGCACTCCCCCGAGAGCCGCTCGGTGCGGAAGGGCATTGGGTGCCTGAGCTACTGACGGGGCTCCATGGTCTTGGGGAACGCATCACGTTTGTTGCCATCAGGTGTGCCGATGGCCTGTGGCTGGGTTTCGGATGCTCGCGGCCTCGGGTGCTGGACGGAGTCCTGCGCGGGCTTGTTTCGGAGCCGTGGCTGGCAGTGGAAAGTCCCCCTGATGCGGTTCTGGCCTCGGTCGACGCCATGTGCTGTTGGTCGGCGATCGCGGGCACACCAAGCTCTCCACGGGCCGAGCCGCCCGGCCAGCAGCAGGCCAAGGACCTCGCGTCCGTCGGAGAAGCAGCCCCCGTACGGACGATCCCCGGCCTCGTGGACGTGCTGCTTCGCGGGTTGGGGCGTGAGCCGTGGGGTTTGTGGGTAGATATGGTCCCCGTGGCGACCGAGGAGACAGCAGACGAATCCACTGAAGTTGGCGAGCACATACGCATCCTGCGCGGTGAGCTGCTTCAGAAGGGCACCATTGACGAGGATGACCGTCTCGCGAGTCATGCCGTTGAGCTGCTCGAGGCCTCGTTCGCGCGATTGTCGGAAGGGCGACGCGTGGGCGTCTGGAGGACGGGCGCTCACCTAAGCACCACGAACCAGCAGCACGATCTGATTGCCTGTTCTCTTGCCCGTTCTGCCCTTGGTGGTCGGTCCGTTCTCAGGCCTGTCTCGGCGATACCGTGCCAGGGATCGCCCAGAGGCGTCGACGAAGACCACGACTTCAGCACTCCGCTCACGAGCATCGAACTCGCACGCATCGTTGCGCCCCCTACAGCCGAGACGGCCGGGTTCGCGAGAATCCGCCACGCGGACTTTGATGTCGCAATCGATCCTGCCCCCGGTGATGCCGGCGCGGCAGCGGGCCGCTCCGCGCGCCCTCTGGCAGTCGGGGCGATCGCAGAACGGGGAAACACGAGCGATCTGTGGCTCGACGTGGACGCTAATGACCTGTGTCGGCATGCGCTCGTCGTTGGGATGACCGGAAGCGGCAAGACGAACACGATTCTCCACATGCTCGTCCAGCTGTGGGCTGTCCATCGGATTCCGTTCCTCGTCATCGAGCCGGTCAAAGCGGAGTATCGGTCTCTCCTCGACCACGAGAGCATGCGCGATGCGCAGCTCTTCACCCTCGGCGACGAACGCGTGTGCCCCTTCAGATGGAATCCATTCGAGGTGCCCGCCGGAGGGTTGATCCAGGCGCATGTCGACCACATGAAGACGGTGTTCTCTGCGAGCTTCGTGCTCTATCCCCCGATGCCGCAAGTTCTCGAGATCGCCCTCCACGAGATCTATCAGGACAGGGGATGGGACCTCAGGACGAACACCAATCCGCGTGGGCAGCACAACCCAAGAGCCTTCCCGAAGCTCAGCGACCTCCACGCGAAGGTGGGCGAGGTCGTGGACCGCCTTGGGTACGACGCTCGACTGACGATGGACGTCCAGGCGGGTCTCAGAGCGAGGATCCAGAGTCTCCGCATCGGGTCGAAGGGTGCGATGCTGGACGTGAGGTCGTCGCTTCCTTTTGAAGACCTGATGGTCCGTCCGACGGTGATTGAACTTGGCCAAATTGCGAGTGATGATGAGAAGGCCTTCCTGATGGGGCTCGTGCTCACGCGCCTGCAGGAGCACCACGAGACGCGTTCCAGAACCGGCCGCCTACCGGTATCAGCTCCGCTGGGCCATGTTACGGTGTTGGAAGAGGCGCACAGGCTGCTGCGGGAGGCCTCGACAACCGCCAGCGGCCAGGACGTGGCCGATCCCAGGAGGCAGGCGGTCGAGGCGTTCACGAGTCTGTTGGCCGAGGTGCGGGCGTACGGCGAAGGGATCATCGTCGCCGATCAGATTCCAACGAAGCTCGCGTCGGAGGTCATACGCAACACCAACCTGAAGCTTATGCACAGGCTTGCGTCCGCTGAGGATCGTCAAGTCCTCGGTGCGACCATGCTGCTGGACAACGTGCAGAGTGATTACGTTGCCACGCTCAAGCCGGGGCTAGCTGTCGCCTACGTGGACGGGGCTGACGGATCCTATCTGCTGGAGGTTCCTCACGTGGCCTCGGTGCACGGCGTTCACCAGGACACGTTGACGGACCACGAGGCGCGGGCCCGGATGGCCGAACGCTACAGCACGGTTTGGAGACACCTGCTCTCGCCGTTCCCAGCTTGCGCAGGGTGCTCTGTTGCCAAGGGCGGGACCGGGGGAGCCGCTGAGCTTGTGGGGCAGAACGAAGCGCTTGCAGAGTCAGTCGCCAGGTTTCTTGTTGCGCTGGTTGACGGATTCGCGAGCGTCGAGCCCGCGCTTGATTCGGTTGCTGCCGCGCTCGCTCGACTGGGCAGATCGCGGTCCAAGGAGTCCGAGGTCGCTCACATTGCCTGCGTCCTCACCCAGGAGGCTGTCCGGCAGATCGAGTTCCGAGGCCGACAGGATGGGATCGCTTTCTCATTCCTAGCACAGATTGAGGGCGGCTTGGTCCAGTTCTGCAAGTCCTGGCGAGAGGCCGCGAGAGACAGCACGTCTGGACTGTCCCCGTTCGTCGGACCAGAGACCCATCCAGTCGCAAAGCAGCTTCGCGAGATCCGCTTGCACTTGCGGCGGGCGCTTCGAGCGGATTGGGGTCCGCTGGCAGGATGCATGGTCTGCTCCAGCCGGTGTCTCTTCAGGGAGCAAGGCCGGACTCTAGCCCTCAGGGTGGCACTAGAGGCGCGGGGTCGTGATCGCGTCGCGGGCTTGTGGGATTCCGAGCGAGAACGCGGCGCAAAGGCCTCGATCCTTGAAGTCTTCGAGTGGGCGCCATATCTGACGTCCGCCGCACGCCGCGATCTCTCCGTGTGTGTTGCAGCGCACCTGGGGGAGTTGCTGGGTCTGCGCGCCGTGCAGCAGATGCAGCTGGCCGAGAGCGTGCTGGGGTTTGGGCGGGAGTGACAAGCCCGGGAGGATGAGCCGCATGCCGGACGATCGCGACACAGGGGATCTTCGAAATGCCGAGCGGGATGGTAAGGAACAACACAAGACCGACGCGGAACGAGACTGGGAGAAGAACGTTGAGAAGCGGTGGGACAGCTACCTGAAGCAGCCTGATCGCCCAGAGCAGCAGCCGCGAAGCGAGAAGCCGGATGCGTCTGAGAAGCCTGCGCACGTGGAGCTGACAGCGGACCCTCATGATGTGAATGACTCTGCCTGGACGAGCGCGCACATTCGCCTCGAGGGCGAGAGGGTTGGCAGCGTGTGCGTTGAACGTGACCCAGTTGCGAAGAGGTCCGTGATCCGCGACATCGCCGTCAAGCCCGAACACAGGGGCCGCGGTGTCGGCAGTGAAGCCTTGAGGCAAGTCGAGTTGGACGAGAAGCGGCGGGGGATGGGCGAGATGACTGCTGACTTGTCTCACATCGACACCGATGGGACGGAGGAGGGACGGAAGAAGCTCGCCGGTTTCTGGAAGCGTCGCGGCTACTCCATCGAACGATGCGAAGCGGAGGAGGCGCCGATCTTCGCAACTGCGCGCAAGCGCCTGTAGCGCCGAGCACGTGGCTCGTCATGAGCATAGGGGCCTAGTTCGAAGCGGAGGCGGCATGTCGGTCCCGCGGACCCTCATACAGCTTCATGATGCCCACGGCGGGGAGAGCATCTTCACCGTCGCTACAGGTGCTCCAGAGACACCGAGATGCGTCTGGGAGTACGACTACAGCAGGGACTTCGGCGCTGCGGAGCTTCCCAGGATCAGGAGTGCGGCGCTTCTGGAGTACTGGAACATCAAGGGACATCACGTGTACGGCTTCGCCTTCTTCGGGGTGTCCGACCCGGTGTCCGGTCCGGACCTCGCCAGCAACATCGTTGGGCTGCTGTTCTTCTTGGTCGATGGGCACTTCTCCTGTGTGGAAAGCGTTACGCGAAAGTAGTCTCCTGCTTGAGGGTGTGTGGGCAGCCGGGAACGACCACCGAGGATCGACCGCAGAAGCTGGAGCAGGAAGCCGGCGCGGCGGACAGGGTAGCCGCCCGACTGGGCGGCACGGGCCCTATGTGAAGGAGACCTCGCATGGCACGAGTGAACGAATCTACCGCAAAGGAGATCTGGGCGGAGCTTGGCGCGATGAGGAGTGCCATGAGCAGTACGTCCTCGTTCCCGCTCATGCTTGTTGTCGACCCGGAAATCGTGACATCCCCTTCGGGGGCCATGACGTCAACGCTGGATGCGTACAAGGCCAAGTTCAAGCTGAGGAGAGTCCGGACTTTCTCGGCCGACGACCGGAGTGTCATCGATGAAATCCGCAACCGGCATCGCCAGCCGATCCAGTCAAGCCTGTTAGTCTACAACCTCGTAACTCAAGCTTTCGAGCTGTACGACGTTGAGAGAAGGCAGGGGTGCTTCATTGCCACCGCTGCCTACGGCTCCGCACTCGCGCCCGAGGTGACCCTCCTCCGTCGTTTTCGAGATGAGGTCCTCCTTCCTTCGAGGATAGGCCCGGCTGCTGTGAGATTCTACGAAGCGGTCTCACCGCCATTGGCGTCTCTGATTTCCCGGACTGGAGTGCTGAGAGCCGTCACGAGGCATGTAGTGCTCAAGCCCATCCTCAAGCTCCTCAAGACCAGAGCGGTGTTGGCTGATCGCGCGTGCGACACTCGAGACGGGGAGTAGCGTGCACAGCAACCGCTCACACGTGGCTGTCGGCGGTAGCGCACAACCGGCAGTCGAAAAGCACACTGGCAGACCACGGGGTCGCGCCGTTCTCATCCCAGGAGGGAACATGGATTGCGTTGGGGAGTCCCTTTGGTCGCGGGGGTGGGCCGCGCTGCACGCGGGGAACGCACAGGAAGCGGAGTCCTGTCTCACTGCCTTCGCTGATCGGAAGGACGCACCGCTCAAGTGGCGGGTCTTGGCGCTCCTCAATCTCGGCCAGATCTACATGAACATCGGTCGCAGCCAGCGGGCAGGAGATCGCGTTTCCTCGGCAGGCCTTGAGTTGCTGCGGAAGGCCGAGGGGTACTACCGCCGCGGGTTCGCGATGGCAGACGAAGCGAGACCACAGGAGACCGAGCCTCCGCAGTACCGAGAAGCGCTCAAGAGCTGCTATGAATGGTGGGTGAAGGTGGCCGCGGTCCTCGGCATCCGAGTTCCGGATCGTCGGCGGTAGACGACTCGTAGGGACCCCGGCGGGACCAAGGCTTCAAGAGGTCTGCAGGCTCAGGCACGAGAGCGACTGGTTACGCAGGAAGCGCGAATCCTCGTCCTCGCTCCCTAGTGCCCGGGCCCTCGAGTGGCCCAGTCAGCCGATATGCCTGCCCGTCGCGCCATTAGTTGCCAAGGGCGGCTTGACCTATGTCTGCAGCACCTGTTCGGGGAGTGGCAGGTGTCCGCGGTGTGACGGAGAGGGAGTGATCTCATAGGCTGGATTGCCGACTTGGCCCATGCGGCATCCGTCTAGTCGACCGTGCGCCGTGCGGTACTGAGGGCGTCTTGCGGATGACCGGTGTCGGACGGTACGCGGGAAACCGCCGTGCGCTTCGTGGCAAGCGGGGCGAGGAGCCGGAGATGACCGTTGAAGATCGACTGAGCAATCTGGAACGGGAAGTGGCCGCGATCAGGAGAACGGCGGCCGCTCCCACTCAGGGGCAGGACGATGCGCAGAGCATCGTCCGTGCCCGGGCGTTCGTGGTCGACGACGAGGACGGCACGGCCCGCGCCGTGCTGACGGCGCATGGGGGAGGGGCGTCGCTGGTCCTGGTTGACGAGACGGGCGGGATCCGCGTCATGCTGAGTATCGCACCTGGTGGGCCGTCGCTGACCCTATGCGATGCGAACGGCACGACACGGGTCAGCCTAGAGGTCGTGAACAGCGAGCCCCGGATTGCCCTAGCTGGGGCGCTCGGTCAGCCCGTGTGCCTGCTGACCGCAGCCGATGACCGTTGGGGGCTGCACCTGAGCGACTCGTTGGGTGGGTTGAGCGTGTGTCTGGGTGTGGTCAAGGACCAGCCGTCGCTTGTCCTGTATGACAATCCCAACAGGGCACGCGCTTGGCTGGCCGTGCACGACGACGGACCGAAGCTGGTTCTCGCTGACGAGAAGAGCAGGGTCAGCGCGGCGATGTCGGTCATGGCGGACGGGCCGCGGCTGGCGATGCTGGACGCGACGGGCAAGGTCCGCGCCACGTTGGGCGTGATCAAGGAGGGGTCGGGGTTGTTCCTGCTCGACGAGAACGGCAATGTCCTGTCTTCCATGCCATGACGGCGACTGGTGCCTCTCCGTCTCCTTGTCCAGGAAGCACACGTAGCAGCCGAGCATGCCGCGGGTGAGCAGCACGCGGTAGGTGTTCTTCACGAGGTCCACGAACCGGTCCTTCGACCGCTTCACCACCGTGTCGTGCGACACGGTCGGGTCGCCGACCCAGCGCCCCGCGTCGAAGTCGTACCGGAGGTCCGTCCCGAAGATGACCCCGACGTAGTCGAACTCGAACCCCTGCGCCGTGTAGATGCAGCCGACCTGGCTTAGGCCGTTCGGGTCGGAGGCCCAGAGCGTCTCCTTCGGGATGCCCTTCGCGAGCCGGCCGACGCCTGACTTCGCGTTCCAGGGCCGGGCGTACTCGTCGATCCTCCACGTCCTCCACGAGCGTCCCGTCGCGCTTCGGGTTCGACCACGGCCAGCAGAAGCCCGCCGTCATCCGCGCCGAGCAGCCCTCGCGCGCCTTCGCCGCGATGGCCGCCTCGAGCTCGGCCGGGCTCCCGAGGATCCTGAAGTCGAACGCCTCGGTGTCGGTCCACAGGACGTGCGGCGTCCGCCGGATGCCGAGCGTGTTCTC
>Ga0194125_10006554_pt1 | contig 17116 bp, 30 predicted proteins | sample TA2KigC250mmetaG_FD_148626 | JGI IMG/M metagenome (GOLD analysis project Ga0194125, IMG submission 148626) | Freshwater microbial communities from Lake Tanganyika, Tanzania - TA2015034 Kigoma Deep Cast 250m | ecosystem: Environmental > Aquatic > Freshwater > Lake | place: Tanzania: Lake... | reverse complement strand
GACGGGCGCGGTGAAGCTGCTGGGGGGTGCGGAGATGGTGATGCCTGGGGACAACGTGAAGGTGGAGGCGGAGCTGATCACGCCGATCGCGATGGAGGAGAAGCTGCGATTCGCGATTCGGGAAGGGGGCAAGACGGTCGGCGCGGGCGTTGTCACCAAGATCCTGGCCTAGGGGCCAGAAAGGGAAATTCTGAGGAAAATCTGAAATTTCAGTTGACAAGAGGCGGTCGGTTTCGTAATATATCGCCCTTTCCACCGCCCGAAAGGGCCGTCGCCCCTCTCCCAAGCTCATCCGGAGAGACTGACTGCCATCGGTGACGGCTCGTCAACGGTTGACCTAGCTGGAATGCCACTATGCCGCATGACAAGATACGAATACGCATGGAGGCGTACGACCACGGAATCCTGGACCAGTCCGCGGCCGAGATCGTCGAGACGGCCAAGCGGACCGGCGCGAAGGTCTCAGGCCCGATTCCGCTCCCCACGCGCATCGAGCGATACACCGTGCTTCGCTCGCCCCACGTGGACAAGAAGTCGCGGGAGCAGTTCGAGATCCGGACCCACAAGCGCGTCATTGACATCGAGGAGCCGACGGCGAAGACGGTGGACGCGCTGACGAAGCTGAACTTGCCCGCGGGCGTGGACGTTCGCCTGAAAAGCAGAGTCAACTTTGAGAAGAAGTAGAGGAAGTCAGACATGGTGAGCGCTCTGCTGGGCAAGAAGGTCGGGATGTCGCAGATCTACACGGAGGCCGGCAAGCTGGTGCCCGTTACGGTGGTCGCGGCCGGCCCGTGCACGATCATGCAGATCAAGACCAAAGAGACGGACGAGGCCATGTCGCTTCAGCTCGGATTCGAGGACAAGCGGCGTCATCGCGCCACCAAGCCGGAGCAGGGGCACGCGAAGAAGGCCAAGTGTGAGCCGAAGAAGTTCGTGCGCGAGGTGCCGCTGGACAACCCGGCGGAGTACCAACTGGGCCAGGCGCTGACGGTGGGCGTGTTCGAGGGCGTAAAGAAGGTGGACGTTATCGGGACGACGAAGGGCAAGGGCTTCCAGGGCGGCATGAAGAGATACGGCTTCCATGGCCAGGGCGCAAGCCATGGGGTTTCGATGCGCCATCGCGCGCCAGGCTCATCCGGCTCCAACACCGATCCTGCGCGCACGTGGCCGGGGACCCGCAGGCCGGGGCACATGGGAGCGCGTCGTCGAACCACCCGCAATCTTGAACTCGTGAAGATAGACAAAGACCGGAATCTCCTGCTGATCAAGGGCGCCGTTCCAGGTCCCAACGGCGGCTATCTCGTGATCCGCAAGGCGAAAGCCTGGAAGGACAAGTCCAAATGATCAACATATCCGTCCTGAGCCAGGAAGGCAGAGAAGTCGAGAAGCTGCGCTTTGACGTGGAGAAGCTCGGCGGCCACGTGCACAAGCACGTGCTGCGGGACTATGTCGTCATGTTCGAGGCCAACCAGCGGCAAGGCACCGTGAAGACGAAGACGCGGGGCGAGGTCGCGGGCACGGGCAAGAAGCCGTGGCGGCAGAAGGGCACAGGCCGCGCACGCGCAGGCTCTCGGCGCAGCCCCCTCTGGCGCGGCGGCGGCAAGATCTTTGGCCCGGTCCCGAGGGACTACTCATACACGATGCCGCGGAAAGCCCGACAGCTCGCGCTTCGATCCGCGCTGCTCTCAAAGTTCCAGGACGGCGAAGTGACCGTGGTGGACAGCATCGCGCTGGCCGCGCCGAAGACGAAGGAAGTGGCCCGGATGCTCAAGGGCCTGGGCATCGCCGACACGTGCTTGATCGCCATTCCGAAGCATGACGAGACATTCTGGCGTTGCGTTCGGAACATCCAGAACGTCATGGTTCGGCCCGTATCAGACCTCAACGCCTACGACGTGCTGCACCAGCGGCGGCTCTTGATCGTCAAGGAAGCGCTGCAGCAGTTGCTCGGAGCCTCGGCATGATAGACCCGTACCAGATCGTCAAACGGCCGCTGCACACGGAAAAGAGCGTCGCCGACAGGGACCAGCGCCATACGTATCACTTCGAGGTTGCGCCGGACGCCTCGAAGGAGGACATCAAGAAGGCGATTGAGAAAATATTCGAGGTGCGCGTGGCGAATGTGCGGACCATGAGCCGCCACGGCAAGCCGCGCCGCTCCCGAATGAAGCTGGTTCACACGAGCGGCTGGAAGAAGGCCCTGGTCACGCTGGCCGAGGGCGACAACATTGACCTCGGATACTAGCCATGGGAATCAAGCAGTATAGGCCGACGACGTCGAGCCGCCGTCAAGGCAGCGTCTCGGACTTTGCCGACATCACCAAGCACGAGCCGGAGAGATCGCTCCTGGCCCCGCTGCAAAAGACGGGCGGCCGCAACGTGCAGGGACGGATCACCACGCGCCACATCGGCGGCGGAAGCCGCCGCTTCTATCGAATCGTGGACTTCCGGCGCGACAAGGACAACATCCCCGCCAAGGTCGCGGGCATCGAATACGATCCCAATCGGTCGGCGCGGATTGCGCTGCTGCATTACCGCGACGGCGAGAAGCGGTACATCCTGGCCCCGCTGGGGGTCGGCGTCGGCGATGAATTGATGTCGGGCGACAAAGTCGAGCCGAGGCCGGGCAATTGCATGCCGCTGAAGAACATCCCGATGGGCATGCAGATTCACAATGTGGAGTTGGTTCCCGGCCGCGGCGGCCAGATGGTTCGGAGCGCCGGCAGCGTGGCCCAGCTTTCCGCGAAGGAAGGAGACTACGCGCACATCATTCTGCCTTCGGGCGAAATCCGCAGGTTGCACCAGAACTGCCGGGCCACCATCGGCCAGTTGTCGAACGTGGATCACATGAACGTGTCCTACGGCAAGGCAGGCCGCGTGCGGCATCTGGGCATACGGCCCACGGTGCGCGGCGTGGCCCAGAACCCCGTGTCGCACCCGATGGGCGGCGGCGAAGGACGCACCTCCGGCGGGCGGCATCCGTGCTCGCCCACGGGCGTGCTCTCCAAAGGCGGCAAGACGCGCAAGCGCAGGAAGTTGAGCAGCCAATACATCATCCGGCGGCGACAGAAGTAGCCGCGGCGAGGTAAGGAATGGGACGTTCGGTCAAAAAAGGCCCCTATGTGGACGCCAAGCTGGCCAAGAAGGTCGAGCGGCAGAAGCAGACCGGCGACCGCGAGCCGATCAAGACCTGGTGTCGCGCGTGCACGATCACGCCGGACTTCGTCGGCCATCACTTCATGATCCACAACGGCAAGATCTTCCACAAGCTGTTTGTGAGCGAGGACATGGTCGGCCACAAGCTCGGCGAGTTCGCGCTCACCCGCACCTTCCGGGCGCATGGCGGCGTCAAGAAGAAGGAAGGCGAAGAGGAAGCCCGCGAGTGAGTTTTCGCTGTGAGAGCGTCCGAAGTCGGACGGCCTCGCAGGGAGTACGGCGTTATGAAGTTTGAAGCAAGTCATCGGTTTGCGAGAATCGGCCCGCAGCGTACGCGGCGGGTCATGGACATGATCCGCGGGAAGCCGGTGAGCGTGGCCCTGGAGGTCCTGCGGATGACGAACCGCCGGGCTTCCGCGTTGATTGACAAAGTCCTTCGGTCCGCGGTCGCCAACGCGAGCGAGAGCCGCGACGTGGACGTGGATGCCCTGTACGTGGCCGAGGCGCGCGTGGACGAAGGGCCGCGGATGAAACGCATTCAGCCGAGAGCGCGCGGCATGTGGTTCCCCATCATCAAGCGGACGAGCCACATCACCGTCGTGCTGTCGGACGGCAGCGAGGGAAAGTAACCAGTACGCAGCGAGGCGAACCGTATGGGTCAAAAAGTCATTCCCACATCACTGAGGCTGGGGATCACCGAGGCCTGGAGGTCCCGCTGGTATGCGGGCAAGAAGGAATTTGGCAAACTGCTCGTCGAGGATAGGACGGCGCGGGCCCACATCAAGAAGAACTACGGTTTTGCCGGCATCGCCAAGGTGGAGATCGAGCGCAAGGGCAACGAGGTCTCAGTCCTCATCTCCGCGGCGAAGCCCGGCCTGCTGATCGGCCGCAAGGGCGCCGAGGTGGACAAGCTGAAGTCCGACCTCGAGGACGTCCTGGGCCGGGCCGCCAAGATTGAGATCAAAGAGGTCAGCAAGCCCGAGCTGAGCGCCCAGCTCGTGGCCGAGAGCATTGCGGAACAGTTGTCCAAGCGCGCCTCGTTCAAGCGCACGATGAAGAAGGCGCTGGACATGACGATCGAGGCGGGCGCGAAAGGCGCCAAGGTGCGCGTGGCTGGACGGTTGGGCGGCTCGGAAATGGCCCGACGCGAACAGGCCAGCCTCGGCAGCATCCCGCTTCACACGCTGCAGGCCGACGTGGACTATGGCTTCACCGAAGCCCCCACGCCTTACGGCAACATTGGAATCAAAGTCTGGGTCTACAAAGGCATTTTGACGCCGGGCAAGGAGACGACCGATGGCCCTGATGCCAAAACGAGTCAAGTACCGCAAGTCCATGCGGGGTCGAGTCAAGGGCCAGGCCAGTAGAGGCAATCGGGTCGTCTTCGGCGACTACGGTTTGCAGTGTCTTGCCCCTGGCTGGATCAGCGCCCAGCAGCTCGAAGCGGGCCGCGTGTGCGCGAGCCACTTTCTGGCCAACGAGGGACGCGTGTATCTGCGCGTCTTCCCTCACAAGTCCGTGTCGGCCAAGCCCGCCGAGACGCGCATGGGCACCGGCAAGGGCGACATTGAATACTGGGCCGCGGTCGTGAAGCCCGGCACGGTCATTTTTGAGTTGGGCGGAGTCACCGAAGACCTCGCCCGCCAGACGCTCAACCGGGTCGCCCACAAGCTCCCGATCCGAGTTCGGTTCGTTCACAGGATTCACAAGGCATAAGATGAAGCCCAGCGAGATACGAGCCAAGGCCAAGGAAGAGATCCTCGAAGAGCTGCAAGGCTGTCGGCGCGAGCTGTTCAACCTCCGCTTCCAGCGTCAGTCCGAGGGCATCGAGAACCCCTCGCAGCTTCGACGGCTGCGCAAGGACATCGCGCGGCTCCAGACGATCCTGCGCGAGATGGAGTTGGGCCTTCGGCGACCAGCAGCCAGCCAGGCAAGCGAGGCGAAGTAACCGATGACTCCAGACGCGGTCACGAACGTTCGAGGCGGACGCAAGACGGTCATTGGCACGGTGACGAGCGACAAGATGCAGAAGACCATCACGGTCCGCGTGGAGCGGATGGTCGAGCATCCTCGGTTTCACAAGTACGTTCGCCAGAGCACGGTGTACAAGGCCCACGACGAGAAGGAAGAGGCCGGGGTCGGCGACAAGGTCGAGATCATGGAGACTCGGCCCTTGTCCAAGACCAAGCGTTGGCGGTTGGTGCGGCTGGTAAAATGAATTCGCGCGCGTGACCCGCGCGCGCAGGCAGCGGTTCGACCATGATCCAGATGCAGACGAAACTCGACGTCGCCGACAACACCGGCGCCAAGATCGCCATGTGCATCCGCATCCTCGGCGGCGGCAAGCGGCGATACGGCTATCTCGGCGACGTGATCGTCGCCTCGGTAAAGCGCGCCATCCCCGGCGGCGACATCAAGCAAGGCGACGTCGTCAAAGGCGTCATCGTGCGCACCAAGCGGAGCGTCCGCCGCGAGGACGGCTCGTACGTGCGGTTCGACCGCAACGCGATGGTGCTCATTGACGACGAAGGGAATCCCAAGGGCACGCGCATCTTCGGCGCCGTGGCCCGTGAACTCAGACAAAAGAACTTCATGAAGATCGTCTCGCTGGCGGCCGAGGTCGTTTGAGCCGCGCCGCCCTGGCGGGAGAGCATAACCCATGCACGTTCGCAGAGATGACGTCGTTCAAGTGATCGCCGGCGATGACGCGGGCAAGACGGGCCGCATCCTCAAGGTCCTTTCCGACAAGAACCGGGTCGTCGTCGAGGGCATCAACTACATCTTCAAGCATGTGCGTCGGAGCCAGAAGCAGCCCCAAGGCGGCCGCGTGCAGAAGGAATCGCCCATCGCCGTCTCCAACGTCATGCTGATGTGCCAGAACAAGAGCTGCAAGCGGTTCGAGAAGACGGTTCGCATCCGCCAGCGGACCCTGCCCGACGGCACGAAGGCCCGGGTGTGCGTGAAGTGCAACGAGCCCGTGGGCGCCACGGAATAGCCCCGGCTCGATGAGAGATTGAACCCATGTCCACTGCCGTAGCCGCCAAGCCCAAGCCGCGTTTGCAGGAGAAGTACGAGACGCTCGTCGTCCCGGAGATGATGAAGAAGTTCGCGCTGACGCACCGTCTGGCCGCGCCGCGCATCCTGAAGATCGTCGTCAACGCCGGCGTGGGCAAGGCCATCGAGAACAAGAAGCGCATGGACGACGCCGTGCGCGACATCTCCATCGTCACCGGCCAGAAGCCGCTCATCACCCGCGCCAAGACCGCGGTGTCGGGCTTCAAGCTGCGCAAGGGAATGCCCATCGGCTGCAAGGTGACCCTGCGCGGCAAGCGGATGTATGAGTTCATGGATCGGCTGATCAGCCTGGCGATCCCGCGAATCAAGGACTTCCGCGGCCTGCCCCGGAACTCGTTCGACGGCCAGGGCAACTACACCATGGGCCTTGAAGAGCAGACCGTGTTCCCCGAGATCAACGCGGACACCCTTGAGTTCACCCAGGGCATGGACATCACGTTCGTGATCTCCGGCGGCAAGAAAGAGCAGGCCTTCGAGTTGCTGCGGCTCATGGGCATGCCGTTCCGCGCGCAATAATTAGGCGGAGGATGTTGTGGCGACGAAGTGTTGGATGGAGAAGGCGAAGAGGACGCCGAAGTTTTCCACGCGGAAGCGGAACCGGTGTCAAATCTGCGGCCGTTCCCGCGGCTATTACCGGAAGTTCCGCATCTGCCGCATCTGCTTCCGCAACCTCGCCTCCCGCGGCGAGATCCCCGGCGTCCGCAAAGCCAGTTGGTAGCGCCCGGAAGCCTTCACGGCCCGGCGCGTCCGCAAGGAGTGGCCCGACGTGCTAACAGACCCCATTGCTGACATGCTCACCTGCGTCCGAAACGCGGTTCGCGTGAAGCGGCCCAGCGTCAACGTGCCTTATTCCCGCGAGAAACACGCCATCGCCAAGGTGCTCAAGGACGAAGGCTTCATCGCGGACTTCGCGAAGGTGGACGACGAGAAGCAGGGCCTGCTGCGCGTGTACCTCAAGTACACGGCCGAAGGCCAGCCCGTCGTGAGCCAGATTCGGCGCGTAAGCAAGCCGGGCCAGAGGATTTACAAGAGCCTCGACGAGATTCGCCCGGTGAAGAGCGGGCTTGGCATCGCCATCCTGTCCACGCCCAAGGGCGTCCTGAGCGACCGCGAGTGCCGCAAGGCGCACGTCGGCGGCGAGTTGATCTGCACGGTTTGGTAGAAGAGCATGTCGAGAATCGGAAAACAGCCCGTAGCCGTCCCACAGGGCCTCTCCGTGAAAGTGACCGACGGTACGGTGACGATCAAAGGCCCCAAGTCCGAGCTGACCCAGCGTCTCCACCCGGCGATCAAGGTCGCTTGGGACGAGTCCAAGCGCCTCATCAAGGTCAGCCGCCATTCGGACGAGAAGCAGGACAAGGCCCTCCACGGCCTCACCCGCGCGCTGCTCCAGAACATGGTCGTCGGCCTGACCCAGGGCTACTCGAAGACCCTGGAGATTCACGGCGTCGGCTACCAGGCCAAGCTGGAGGGCAAGACGCTCGTGATCACGGTCGGCTTCTCGCATCCCGTGAAGATCCCCGTTCCCGCGGGCCTCGAGGTGCAGGTCACGGCCCCGACCAACCCGGCCCGGTTCACCATCCGCGGCGCGGACAAGCAGCGCGTGGGTGAATTCGCGGCCGACATCCGGCACATCCGTCCGCCGGAACCTTATCAAGGCAAAGGCATCCGATACGGGGACGAGGTCATCCGCCGCAAGGCCGGCAAGACCTTCGTCTCTGGCGAATAGAGTGCGAACGCGGCGTGAGGACTGACTGATGAATCGGTTGAAAGAGAAGTGGCGAAAGCGCGAGCGGCGTCACGGCCGCGTCCGCCGGCGCGTGTTCGGCACGCCCGAGCGGCCCCGGCTGACCGTCTATCGAAGCCTGACCAACATCTACGCCCAGATCATTGATGACATCGCCGGCCACACGCTGGCCGCCGTGTCATCGCTTTCACCCGACATCAAGAAGGACGTCGCCTACGGCGGCAACCGCAAGGTCGCCGCGGTCGTGGGCCAGAAGCTCGCCGAGAAGGCCAAAGTGATCGGCATCAAAGAGGTCACCTTCGACCGCGGCGGATACAAGTTCCACGGCCGCATCAAGGCCCTGGCCGACAGCGCCCGCAAGCACGGGCTGAAGTTCTGATTTTCGATTCGAGGAGGTTTTGGTTGGCCCCACGAGAGCAGGTCGCTTCAGACTTTGAAGAGAAAGTGGTCAGCATCAATCGCTGCGCCACGGTGACGAAAGGCGGCCGCAACTTCTGCTTCAGCGCCGTCGTCGTCGTCGGCGACCGAAACGGCCAGGTCGGCTTTGGCTTCGCCAAGGCCCCTGAAGTGCCCAACGCGGTCGAGAAGGCGGTGAAGGACGCCCGCAGAAGCCTCATCCGCGTCCCGCTCCTGGGCAGCACGATCCCGCATGAGACGTGGGGCCGCTTCGGCTCGTCCAAGGTCTTCGTCAAACCGGCCGCCCCCGGCACGGGCGTCATCGCCGGCAGCGCGCTTCGCGCCGTCCTGGAAGCCGCGGGAGTCAAAGACATCCTCGCCAAGTGTTATGGCCGCACCAACCCCGTCAACGTCGTGAAGGCCGCCATGGACGCCCTCAAGTCCCTCCGGAACAGGGACGACATCGCTCGCGTGCGTGGAGTGACCATCGAATGAACATCGGGCAGATCAAGGCTCTACCGGTCACGAGGAAGTACAAGAAGCGCATCGCGCGCGGCGTCGGATCGGGCCATGGGAAAACGGGTGGCCGCGGCCGCAAGGGCTACAAGGCGCGCTCGGGTTCCACCCGCCGCTTCGGCTACGAAGGCGGCCAGATGCCCCTCTTCCGCCGACTGCCCAAGCGCGGCTTCAACCAGGCCTTTGGGACCGACTACTCCATCGTCAGCCTTGAGCAGCTCGACCGGTTCGGCTCCGGCGACAAGGTGGACCCCGCCAAGCTCCTCGAAGCCGGCGTCATCAAGAAGCTGCGTTCCGGCGTCAAGGTGCTCGGGGATGGCGAGTTGACGAAGGCCCTGACCGTGGTTGCGCACGCCTTCTCGAAGTCGGCCCGGCAGAAGATCGAGAGCGTCGGCGGCAAAGCGGAGCTGATTCCGCCCGTCCGTCCCCCGGCCAAGGCCCCCGCCAAGCCCAGGCCCAAGGCCGCAGGCAAGCCGGCAGTCGAGGCCAAGCCTAAGGCGGAAGGCAAGCCGAAGCCCGCAGCCCAGGCCAAGCCCAAGCCAGCGGCGGAGGGGAAGCCCAAGCCCAGCGCCGAGGCGAAGGCCGAAGGCAAGCCTCAGCCCGCGGCCGAGGCCAAGCCTGAGCCTAAGGCCGAAGCCAAGCCGCCGGACGGGCAGACGCCGGAGTCGCCCGCGCAGAAATGATCGAACAGTTCGCCAACATCTTCAGGGTCCCCGACCTCCGCAAGCGGGTGATCTTCACTCTTGGCGTCATTGCGTTGTGCCGCGTGGGCGTTTACGTGCCGATTCCGGGTGTGGACACGCAGGTGTTGGAGTCCTACCTCCGCCAATACGCTACCACGGGCATCGGGCAGATTCTGGGGCTGATCAACCTGTTCGCCGGCGGCGCCATGTTCGCCGGCGCCGTGTTCAGCCTCGGCATCATGCCCTACATCAGCTCCTCGATCATCTTCCAGTTGCTGGTGAGCGTCATCCCGGCGCTGGAGAAGCTTCAAAAGGAAGGAGAGTCCGGCCGCAAGAAAATCAACCAGTACACCCGGATGGCCACCGTCGCCCTCTGCCTCTTCCAAGCCTTCATCATGACGCGCGGGCTTTACCAGATCGAGTTCGGCGGCCAGTTTGTCGTGCCCGCGGAAATCCAAGGCATCCGTTTCCAGATTTTCGCCGCCATCCTGATGACCACCGGCACCATGATCCTCATGTGGCTCGGCGAGCAGATTGATGAGTTCGGCATCGGGAACGGCATCTCGATCATTATCATGGTCGGCATCTTGGAACGTCTGCCCTACGAGCTGGGCACGGTCCTCCAACACGCGACGCTGTCCCTGACGCCCGCCGAGCACGAGATTGGCATCGTCAAGCTCGCCGTGCTGCTCGCCATGGCCCTCGTGATTATCGTCGGCGTGATTTTCGTCACGCAAGGCCAGCGGCGCATTCCGGTGCAGCAGGCCAAGCACACGCGCGGCCGCCGCGTGTACGGCGGCATGCGCCATTTTCTGCCTCTGCGCGTCAACCAGGCCGGTGTCATCCCGATCATCTTCGCCCAGTCCTTGCTCATCTTCCCGTCCGCCGTGTTCCAGGGCATCCGGGCGCGCCTGGATGCCAACACCCTCCTCTATCGCCTCGTCACGATCATCGGCGACAGCCTGAGCAGTGAATCGTTCTTCTACATGGCCTGCTACGTCGCGCTCATCTTCTTCTTCTCGTATTTCTGGACGGCCATCCAGTTCAACCCGACCGAGATGGCCGACAACATGAAGGACTACGGCAGCTTCATCCCCGGCATCCGGCCCGGGCGCCACACGGCCGAGCACCTGGAGAACGTGATGACGCACATCACGCTGCCGGGCGCGGCGTTCCTGGCGGTCATCGCCGTGCTGCCGACCCTCGTCTCGAACGCCATGGGCATTCACTATGGCCTGGCCAGCTTCTACGGCGGCACGGGCCTGCTCATCGTCGTCGGCGTCGGCCTGGACGTGATCCAGAAGATCGAGTCGCACCTGCTGATGCGGCACTACGAAGGCTTCCTGCGCGGCGGACGCATCCGAGGTCGGAGATGAAAGTCGCGTTCCTCGGCCCGCCCGGCGCGGGAAAAGGCACGCAAGCGCAAGCCGTCAGCCGCGAGCGCAAGGTGCCGCACATCTCAACGGGCGACATCCTGCGCGAGGCCGTGCAGACCGGCACGCCCACCGGCCTGAAGGCGAGAGCTTACGTGACCGCCGGCAAGCTCGTGCCCGATGAGATCGTCGTGGACATCGTCGCTGAGCGGCTCGCCCGGCCTGACTGCAAGCAGGGCTTCCTGCTCGACGGATTTCCGAGGACGCTCGGCCAGGCCAAGGCGCTGGACGCGATCCTCGCCAAGTCCAGCATGCGGCTGGACGCGATGCTGTATTATGCCGTGTCCGACGAAGTGGTCGTGGACCGGATTTCCGGACGACGGCTCTGCAAGTCCTGCGGCGCGAACTACCACGTGAAGTACATCGCGCCGAGGAAGTCCGGCGTCTGCGACCGCTGCGGCGGCGGGCTGTACCAACGCGCGGACGACAAGCCTGAGACCGTGAAAGAGCGCCTGCGCGTTTACCGCGAGCAGACCGCCGAGTTGATTGACTATTACAGGGCCAACGGCCTTCTGAAGGAAATCAGCGCCGACAACAGCGTCGAGGCCGTCCGCGCCGACACCAACCGCGTTCTGGACGCCGTGGCCGTTCGTTGATCTGAAATATGGAATCTGAGATATGAGATTCCCATGGTCAGCCGCAAGTCCCCTCGCGAAATCGAGCTGATGAGGGCGGCTGGCCGAGTCGTGGCCGAGGCCCTGGACGCGGTGACCAAGACGGTCGCGGTCGGCGTGACCACCGACGCGCTGGACCGCCTGGTTGACCGGCTGATCCTCGAACGCGGCGGAACGCCCGCGTTCAAAGGCTATCGCGGCTTCCCCCGAAGCATCTGCGCGTCGGTCAATGAGGAAGTCGTTCACGGCATCCCCGGCCCGCGTCCTTTGGCCGCTGGCGACATCATCAGCGTGGACGTGGGCGTGCGGTATGCCAAGTACTTTGCCGACGCCGCGGTCACGCTGCCCATTGGCTCGATCTCAAAGGAAGCCCAACGGCTCCTGGCCGTGACGCAGGAAGCGCTGAGGCTGGCCCTGGCGGTCGTGAAGCCCGGCTCGCGCGTGTCCGACATCTCGCGCACCGTGCAGCAGTTCGTCGAGAAGAACGGCTACAGCGTCGTGCGCAGGTACACCGGCCACGGCATTGGCCGCAAGATGCACGAAGACCCTCAGGTGCCCAACTTCGTCTCGCGGGAGACGTTGGAGAACGATGAGGTGCTTCAGCCGGGCATGACCCTGGCCATCGAGCCGATGGTCAACCAGGGCACGTTTGACACCGACGTGCTGAAGAACAAGTGGACCGTGGTGACCAAGGACCGGAAGCTTTCGGCCCACTTTGAGCACACGGTCGCCGTCGCGCAAAACGGCGTGGACATCCTGACGCTCTAGGCCCAATAGGTATGCCGAAAGAAGAAGCCATCCGCGTCGAGGCCGTCGTCAAGGAATCGCTGCCGAACGCGATGTTCCGCGTGGAGCTGGAGAACGGCCACCAGGTCTTGACGCACGTCTCCGGCAAGATGCGCATGAATTTCATCCGCATTCTGCCGGGCGACAAGGTGACGATTGAGATGTCGCCCTACGACCTCAGCAAGGGCCGAATCGTCTATCGCGGGCCGATGAAGCCCGCCCAGGCTCGTCCGCAGTAGAAACTAGAAACCAGGTTTCTCCAAGAAACCTGGTTTCTCGGACTGTTTGGAAGGTCTCAGAACCATGAAAGTACGATCCTCCGTCAGACGAATTTGCGAGAACTGCAAGATCGTCCGCCGCAAAGGCGTGGTCCGCGTGATCTGCAGCGACCCGCGCCACAAGCAGCGCCAAGGCTGCTCCGGGCACGATCAGCCCTAGCCTGGGCCGGAAAACGCAAGGAGAAGTGAGCTATGCCGCGTATCTTGGGTGTGGACATTCCCAGCGACAAGCGGATCGTGGTGTCGCTGACGTACCTCTTCGGCGTCGGCCTCCATGCCTCGCGCCAGATCCTCAAGGCCTGCAACATTGACGAGAGCATACGGGCCAAGGACCTGAGCGAAGACCAGCTCAGCAACATCGCGTCCCACGTCGAGAAGAACTACGTCATCGAAGGCCAACTGCGCCGCCAGGAGGCCCAGAACATCGCCCGGCTGAAGGACATCAACTGCTATCGCGGCGTTCGTCACCGCAAGGGCCTGCCCGTGCGCGGCCAGAGAACGAGGACCAACGCTCGAACCCGAAAGGGCCGCCGAAAGACCGTTGCCGGCAAGAAGGGCGTGAAGGAACTCCCGGCCTAAGCGATTTTCGATTTTGTCCGCCATACGGCGGATTGGATTTGCGATTGAACGGAACAGCGAGCGGGCAACCCGCTTTCTGGCGCACTCGCTCACCCCAATCGGAAATCGCAAATCGAAAATAACCTCATGGCCACGCCCGACAGGGCCGAGTTGCTGCGGCGACTGGAAGCCTCGGAGAAGATGCTCACGGCCATTGGCCTGCGCAGTCCGAGCGGCTTCTACGACCGACGGCACGCCAAGAAGCTCGAAGAGGTGCTCGGCTTCTCCGAGCAGGTGCTTGCCGTTGTGGCTGACGCCTTCGCCGACAAGGCCCCGGTCATCCTCGACTGCTCGTGTGGCAAGTCGTACCTGTCGTTCGTGCTGAACTACCTGCTCGCCGATGTGCTCGGCAAGCAGTGCAGTTTCATCGGGACGGACACGAACCCGAAGCTCATCGCCCGGTGCGACGAGATTCGCGCGGCATTGGGCTTTGAGAACATGGAGTTCCACCGGGCGCGAACCATCGAGTTCATGCCTGGCCGTCCGGTGGACATCGTGCTGGCGCTTCATGCCTGCGATACGGCCACGGATGAGGCCATCGCCAAGGGCATCCAGCTCGGCGCCCGGTACATCCTGGTCGTGCCGTGCTGCCAGAATCAGATTCGCGGCCAGATCAAGGCTGGCCATCCGTTGGTGAATCTGACGGAGTTCGGGCCGATTCGGTACGCGCTGGCCAATCTCTTGACGGACGCCCTGCGCGCCCTGTTCCTGCGCGGCGCGGGCTACGACGTGAAGCTCAACGAGATCGTGCCGCCGAAGCTGACGCCCAAGAACATCATGATCCTGGCCAGGCGCATGAAGAAGCCGCGACGGAGCGGCATGGCGGATTACGAGCGCCTGCGCGACTTCTTCGACGTGCATCCGCGAATCGAGGATTGTTTTCCGCCCAAGGCGGACGGCGTGACGGCGCTCACGCGGCCTGCCGAAGTCTAGAACCGGCAAGCAATACAGGAAAGGTTCAATGGCCAAGAAGAAGATACGCCGCAACATCGTGCACGCGTTGGCTCACATCCGGGCCACGTTCAACAACACCTACATCACGATCACCGACCCGAACGGCGAGGTCGTCTGCTGGGACTCGGCGGGGACCGTGGGCTTCAAGGGATCGCGCAAGAGCACGCCGTTCGCCGCCCAGCGCGCGGCCGAGTCGGTCGCGGCCAAGGCCCAGAAATTCGGCGTCAAAGAGCTGGAGATCAAGGTCAACGGCGCCGGCTCGGGCCGCGAGTCCGCCATCACCGCGTTGCAGGCGGCCGGCTTGGCCGTGAGAGCCATCGAAGACGTGACGCCCCTTCCGCACAACGGCTGCCGTCCTCGGAAGAAGCGGCGAGTGTAATACGAAAGGATTTCCCATGGCGAGACTGATCCGTCCTGCGTGCAAGATCTGCCGCCGCGAGGGCGTCAAACTGTTCCTCAAGGGATCGCGGTGCGACACGGTGAAATGCGGCCTGGCGCGGCGCGAATACCCGCCTGGCATGCACACCTGGCGGCGCGGCAAGTTCTCTGAATATGGCCAGCAGCTCCGCGAGAAGCAGAAGGTGAAGCGCTACTACGGCCTGCTCGAACGCCAGTTCCGCCGCTACTTTGCCGTGGCCGCGCGCAGCAAGGGCAACACCGGCGAGACGCTCCTCATCCTGCTCGAGCGGCGACTGGACAACGTCGTTTACCTCTGCGGATTCGCCCACTCCCGCCGGCACGCCCGTCAGCTCCTCACGCACGGGCATATCACCGTGAACGGCCGTCGAGTGGACGTGCCGTCCTACGGCGTAAAGGCTGGCGACGTCGTGAAGCCCATCCAGAAGGAAGCGATGATCAAGGCGATCCAGTCGAACCTGGAAGCCAACAAGAGCCGCAAGCCGCCCTCATGGCTTGACGTGAAGGCCGCCCCGCCCGAATGCTCGGTGCGCGAGTTGCCGAAACGCGACGAGATTCAACTCGCAGTTCAGGAGCAGCTCATCGTCGAGTTGCTCTCCAAGTAGCTGTTCCGGATACTCGAAATTCCAGTTGACGGCACCGGCCGGCCCCCATGGGCAAGGCCGTGGAGTCACCTCTAACCTTTGCTGTGCCAGGAGGCTGACAGATGCGGATTAGGTGGAGAGGCTTTGAGTTACCGACCCGGGTCGCATGTGAGACCGAGACGCTGACCGACAAGTACGGGAAGTTCATCGCTGAGCCGTTTGAGCGCGGCTACGGCACCACGGTCGGCAACAGCCTCCGTCGGGTCCTGCTCTCCTCGCTGGAGGGCAGCGCCGTCTCGTCCGTCAAGTTCGGCGGCGTCCTGCACGAGTTCTCGACCGTCCCCGGCGTCGTCGAGGACGTCACCGACATCGTCCTCAACATCAAGGGCATCGTGGTGAAGCTCTACACCGACGAGCCGAAGAGGATCCGGATCGAGGCGTCCAAGAAGGGCCCCGTCAAGGCCGGTGACATCATCACCGACGCCAACGTGGAGATCATGAACAAGGACCATCACATCGCCACGCTGTCGGAGGACGCCAAGTTCACCGTCGAGATGGATGTCCGCAAAGGCCGCGGCTACGTGACGGCCGAGGAGAACTCGCCCGAGGAGCAGATCGTCGGCCTCATCCCCGTGGATTCCATCTTCTCCCCCGTCCAGCGCGTGCGCTACAAGATCGAAGAGACGCGCGTCGGCCAGCGGACGAACTATGACAAGCTCATCCTGGAGGTCTGGACGAACGGCACCCTCGCGCCCGAAATGGCCCTCGTCGAGGCCTCCAAGATTCTGCGCAAGCACCTCAACCCCTTCGTCCAGTACTTCGAGCTTGGCCGCGAGCTGCAAGTGGCCGAGAAATCGGTCGAGATGCGGGCCATTGAGGATTCGGGCCTTAAGCGCAAGCTGGACACGGCGCTCGCGGAGCTGGACCTCTCCGTCCGCGCGGCCAACTGCCTCGAGGCCGCCAACCTCAAGACCATCCGCGACCTCGTTCAACTGAGCGAGGCCGAACTGCTCGAAATCAAGAACCTCGGCAAGACCACGCTCAAGGAGCTCAAGAAGAAGCTGGCCGAGCTGGACCTGACCTTGGGGGTGAAGGCCAGTTCGCCGACGCCGTAAGGCGCGACAAAGGAACTCTCCCATGCGACACCGAAAAACCGGACGAACCCTCAGCCGAACCAGCAGCCACCGCATGGCGCTCCGCCGCGCGATGGCGAACAGCCTCTTTACCCACGAGCGCATCGTCACCACGGCCGCCAAGGCCAAGGAAGTGCGCCGCTTCATCGAGCGCATCATCACGCTCGCCCGTGAAGGCGTGCAGAAGAAGGAGACCGACCACGGCCGTTACCTTCACTGCTACCGGCGCGTGCTGTCCGAGCTTCAGAGCCCCGAGGTGGTTCAGAAGCTTTTTGGCGAAGGCCCGTGGAGACTCAAAGGAGGCAGCCTGGCCGCCCGCTACATTGGCCGTAACGGCGGCTATACCCGCCTTCTGAAGCTCTCCGGCAGCCGCCTCGGCGTCATCACCGGCAGCAGCGTGAGCGAAATCCCGTCGCTCGAGTACAAGATGGCCGGCGCCAAGCCCGGCGAGACCGCGGAACGCAAGCTGCGCTTGATCGGCTCCCGGCTCGGCGACAACGCGCCGTGCGTGGTTCTCGAACTCGTCGAGAAAGGGAAGCCCGAACAGGCCAAGGACGTGAAGCCGCGCGTCGTGCTCGACGCCCCCAAGGCCGCCGCGCCTGCCGAGCCTCAAGCCCCCGAGCCGCCCAAAGAGGAGAAGAAGGAAGCCCAGACGGCCGAGCCGCCCAAGAGCTAGTGTTCCTGTCACTGGCGCGTCGGGGGATTCCCTGTGTGTGCCAAGCCCTC
>Ga0194125_10006552_pt1 | contig 17122 bp, 9 predicted proteins | sample TA2KigC250mmetaG_FD_148626 | JGI IMG/M metagenome (GOLD analysis project Ga0194125, IMG submission 148626) | Freshwater microbial communities from Lake Tanganyika, Tanzania - TA2015034 Kigoma Deep Cast 250m | ecosystem: Environmental > Aquatic > Freshwater > Lake | place: Tanzania: Lake... | reverse complement strand
CGGGCGGGGCATCGAGGAAGCATGTCGAAGCGCGTGCCGCCCTCGGCGCCGGCGTCGCGCCTCCAGCGCGGCGGCGTGACGGGCATGCCCATCTCGCGGAGCGCGGCCGGCCAGAAGGGGTTGGGCACGCCATAGCGGACATTGACCGCGTCGGCGGGGATGGCGCCGCTGCCGCCGGTTTGCTTCAGCGGCGATGCCTTGGCGGAGAGGCCCTTCAGCGGCTCGGCGGCGGCAACGATGGCCTGTCCAGCGAAGGTGCCGTTCCGCGCGGCCACGATGCGCATTCGGCCTCGGCTCTCGTTCGCCCCCGACAGCGCACGGTCGAACAGCGTGCGCGTCGTGTCCACGGTCCACACCTGAATGCCCTGCGCCGTGCCGCCGATTGCGCCGGGCTCGGCCTCGGCGCGGAGTTCCAGCCGCCCCAGTCCCGCGGTGCCGATCATGGCCTCGGGCTGCCGCGCGCACTGCGGCGGGCAGAGGCCGCGGTGCAGCTCGATGGCGAGGACGTTCACGCCGTCGCGGAGGCGGTCGAGGGGAATCTCGGCGGGACCGAAGGGGCGCTCGCGCAGCGCCCACTGCGGGTTGCGCAGGTCGTTGGGGTCGAGAGGGCGCGGCCGGCCCTTCTCCAGGCTGTCGCGGTAGAAGAAGGCTTCTGGCGGATAGGCATCGGCGGGCGTGCCGGGCCGCAGGTTGCCCTCGGGCAGGTGCGCGCGGGCGACCTCGGTGCCGTTCAGATAGGCCACGAAGCCGCCCCTGGCGCTCAGCGAGAGCGTGAGCCTCCGCACCTTCGCGCGGTCGGCCACCACGAAGCGGCCCCGCAGGCACACCAGGCCGACGGCGGGCAGGAAGGGGTCGGTGCCGCGTAGCCGCGTGCTGATCTCCTCCTGGCTCATCTCGCCGATGAGCTTGAGATTCTTGACCCCGTGCTCGAACTCCAGCCCCGGGGCCAGGAACCAGTCGCTGTCCTCGAAGTCGGGCGCCGCCCAGTTCGCGGGCGGCGGCTCGGGGAACATCGCCGCGAGGCTGTCCGGCCTCTGCGGACCCGCATCGGCCGAAAACGCGGGCGGGAACGTGGTGTAGTGCTTCCGCCAGTAGTGCCTCTGGCTGAGGACGGCTTCGCCTGCGGGAGCCGCCTGCCCCGCAAGCCCCATGCTCCACAGGCCGAGCAGCAGGAGAGCGCACGCATTCCGTGGCATGGCGGCAGAGCCTCCTTCACGTAGCGACAAGCGTCCCCGCTTGTCGGCGGTGTCCGCAAGCGGGACGCTTGCGGCTACTTCGCCCCTCCTTCGGTCAGCGCCCGATAGGTGGCCTCGACGATGGCCTGAATGGTCACCGTGGCGCCGCTGATGGCGTCCACGTTGAGCGCCTGGCGCTCGATGATCTGCCGGGGGGCGATCTTGCTCGCCCCCTGGTCAATCCGCTCCTTGTGCTGCACCTTGATGTCGGCGATCCGGCCGCTCTTGACAGTGACCTCAAGCTCGATGGGGCCGCCGTAGCCGATGCTGCTCCCGCGGTAGACGCCGTCCGCGAGTTTGCTGATGTCGAGCGCCTTGCGGGTGAGAAGCTCCAGCTTCGCCTCGGTCCTCCTGGCGTATCGCTGGGCGAAGGGACGGATGTTCGGCACCATCACCTTCGGGAACAGCTCGATGGCCGCGCGGTAGTGCTCGGCGGCCTTGTCGGTGTTGGCTAGGCCGGCATACACATCGCCCAGCTTGTCGTTCATCTTCGCCCGATGCAGAACATCCCAGGGCGCCCGGGGCGGCTTGGTGAGCGCGGTGGTGAGAAGCTCGAGCGCCTTCTGAGGCTCCTCGTACTTGACGTAGAGCGAGGCGAGGTTGATGTACATCTCGGTGTGGCCTTCGGGGTACTTCGCTATCGTGTCGAGGAAGAGCTTCGCCGCCCACACGTCCTGACCGCCCAGCAGGAGGAAGAAGGGGTAGCCGTCGCCCCGCTGCTTCTTCTCCTCGCCGTAGATGTAGAGGAGCTTGACGCCCTGCTTCGCCTTCTCGCCGCCGGCGTCCAACAGATCCTGAATGACCGGCATGGCATCCTTCAACGGCCTGTTCGTGTCGAAGTCCACCTTCACGCCGTCGAACCAGGCGGGCGGCAGCTTCAGCTTGGCGACGGCCTCGGCGAGGCCGCCCTCGCCCGCCGCGGCTGATGAGCCCAACATCCCGAGAATGAGCATCGCCCGAACACGCCGCTTCTGCATCGTTCGCTCCTTTCTGATCGGTCCGATCGGTCGGATCGGTCCGATCCACCCTATTACTCCGGGAAGCTCAGGGGATTCAGCGGGTCGGTGCCCGCCTTCTTCTCCTCGTCGTTCGAGTAGCCATCGCCGTCGGCATCGGGGTCGGCGTTGTCGCCCACTCCGTCGCCGTCCGTGTCCCGCCACTCCTTGGGGTCGCGGGGGAAGGCATCCCAGGGCACGGCGGAGGCGTTCGGCACGCCATCGCCGTCCCAATCGGCCTCCTCGTTGTCAGAGACCCCGTTCTTGTTCAGGTCGTCGGCCTTCCCGTCGCCGTCAATGTCGGCGTCCAGACTGTCGCCGATGCGGTCCCGGTCCACGTCGGCCCGCTCTTCGCGTTCGAGGGGGAACGCATCCTTCGCGTCGGGCACGCCGTCGTTGTCGTCGTCTTCATCGAGGTCGTTGGGCTTGCCGTCGCTGTCGCTGTCGGGCGGGGCCGCTTCTGTGATGAGGAGGGCAAGGTCAATCTTGAACGGCGGGGCGGTGAAGGTCTGCTTGCCTGCGGGGACATCGAGGCGGGCGAGGATGGCGGCGTCGGTGGGGCTGTACCAATAGCCCTTGGCGGCCTGGGGCACGTCCACCGCGACCTCGAGGCCCTTCACCTCGCCGCGGTCGTGGTCCCAGGAGTGATGGCGGTGCTGGCCGGCCGGCGTCTTCGCGCATTCGGCGCAGGCGCCGTGATGCAGGTAGACGCCGGCCCGCTTGTCGGACCGGAGGCCATAGGCGCGCACCTCTTTGGCCTGCGGCCCGGCCAAGTGGACATGCGCGGGCTTGACGCCGGCGTCCAGGCAGTAGGAGAAGTCCTGGAGGGCCTTGGTGTACTGCCGCTCCTCGGGGCCGAGCCAGATGTTCATGTGGTGGCCGTCCTTGGCGTAGGACGTTTCCCAGAAGATGAAGGAGATTTCGTTGAAGAAGGCGCTCCAGAGGCGGACGCGCATGCGGCGGGCGGAGCCTGGGTCCCACACGCCGCCGATGCCCTGGGGGATCAGCTCGAGCTTCCCGCCGCCGTTGCCCTGCTCGCCGTAGACGACGGGCTTGCCGGGCTTCTTGTGCCGCGCCGCGTTGCCGGCCGAGGCCTGGTCGGAGCCCAACTCGTCCTCGCGGCCGTACCAGTGGGGCGCCGAGATGTCAATGCCCGCCAGGTCGGGCCGCTCCCAACTCGTGGCCACGGGCCGGCCGTAGGGGTCAATGGACTTCAGGTAGGGAACGGTGATGGCGTACCAGCCGTCCGCGGCCTTCTGCTCGTTGAGGAGTTCCCAGAAGTCCACGCAGGCGCCCCAGCGGTCCACCGAGTACTTGATAAGGGCTTTGACCTTGGCCATGCCCTGCTCGTCCTCGGGGTGGTCGTTGAAGACGCGGGCAAAGCCGAAGATGCCGTAGAAGTTGCGCAGGCCGTGGCGCATCGTGAGCTGGAGCATCTCGTCCACCATCGCCGCCTGCTCCCAGCGTATGCGGGCCGGGGTAGGGAGCTTGGGGTCGTAGTGGATGTCGAAGACGGGGATGGAGAAGTTGTGGGGCGAGAAGCGCCAGAGGTTGAACCCTGCCCGCCCGTGTCGGCCGAAGTACACGTCGCCGTTCACTGGGTTCATCGAGGGGCCGCGGGCGAAGAGCGCCCCCGGCGGCGGCTCGGGCCGCTTAGCGCCCCCGTGCATGTCGAGGCGGAAAGGGCCTTCCATGGACTTCTGGTCCATCGCCGAGCCGTTGTGGTTGCCATCGAAGACGCCGTCCTGGGTGCCTATGGGCCAGAAGGGGCTGCCGTCCTCAAAGACGAATATGAAGGGGTTCGCCGGGTTGATCCGCACCCAGCCCTTGGGCTTGATTCGCGGCTGGACCACCTTGAACGCGCCGCTGCCTTTCGCGCTCTCGCCCTGGGCGTTGCGGAAGGCCCACTCGAAGGCCCAACCGCCTACCTCGCTCGGGGCGTAACGCGCCTTCCACGTGTCGGCGGGGTCGCAGGGCCAGGTGGCGTCGGACCGCTCTCGGCCCTTGGCATCCCTGAACTTGCGGACCACTGGCTTCTGGGGCTTGGAGGACCCATAGAAGAAGCCCCCGACCTTGACGGCCTTCCCGCTCGGCGACGTGAGTGCGACGTCAATCGTCACGTCCCAGTTCGGATCGTGGTACTTCCCCTCGTGCTGAAAGGTCAGCTCGAAGACCTGGTAGGGCATGAGCCGCGGGGTGTTCTGTGTGGCCTTGACGTCGAGGGCCGAAGCGGCGGAGAGGGGGACGACGATGGCGGCGAACAGGGCGAGTGCCCTCATGGAAGTTGCTCCTGTGCTGGGAGAGGATGGGTGGATGAATGGATGGGTGGATGAGAGAGAAGGAAGAAGGGGACGCTCGGCTTCCTGTCTTTCATCCATTCATCCACCCATCCATTCATCCCCGCCGTTCCTCGCGGGTCACTTCAGGAAATCGGGCAGATAGCCGTCGCCGGTGCCCTTGGGCTGGAGCTTCTTGCGCTCTTCTTCGCGCTGGCGGCGCTCGGCCTCGCGCAAGGCGATGTACGAGCCGCGCGTCAGGCGGTCCTCGTTGCCAGGCCCGGCGATGACGACGATGGCACTCTCGGCCATGCGGCCGGCCTTGACGTGCTCGTGGTAACAGCCCGTCTGGCACAGGCCGCAGCCGTTGCACTTATCCGCGAGCACCACGGGGGCGGAGAAGCCGCTCCCCTCGACTGGCTGGTTGTTCTCGTCGAGTTCCACGCGGACTCGGACGAACTCGATGGCGTCGTAGCCAGCAGCGGCGCACTCCTTGTGGCATCGCTCGCAGGCGGCGGTGCCCAGGTGGGGCAGGCAGGTGGCCTCGTTGACGATGGCTAGGCCAATGCGGGCGGCGCGCTTCTCGTCGAGCGGCAGCGCCCGAATCGCCCCGGTGGGGCACACCTGGCCGCAGTTGTTGCACTTCGGCTCGCAGCCCACCCAGTCAGGCACGAGGCGGGGCGTCCAGAGGCTGTCGAACCCGCCCTCGAAGCCCATCGGCTGGAGGGCGTTGTAGGGGCAGGCCTTGAGGCACTGGGCGCAGCGGACGCACAGCTTCAGGAACTCGCCCTCGGGCACGCTGCCCGGCGGCCGGAGGGGCGGATGATCGGGCGGCGCGCCGCGAAGCTGGCGAACGCCCACGGCCGCGGCCAGGCCCCCAGCCAGTCCCGCTGCAAAGCCGCGGCGTGACATGGGGACCTCGGGGTCGCGTGCCGCGTGCCGCGTGCCGCGTGCCAGGAGGACAGAGCGTCCGGCGTCTCCGTCCTGTATTGGCACGCGGGACGCGGGACGCGGGACGGAACGCCAACCGAACTCGATGGCGTTGACGGGACAGGCCTTCGCACAGGTCTGGCAGAAGGTGCAGTCGAGCGGGCGGGTCGTGAAGTCGGGCTTGATCGCATCGAACGGGCAGGCCCGCGCGCACTTGCCACAGCCGATGCACGCCGACATCACCCTTCGCTCCGTGAGCCGAAGCAGACTGGCTACGCTGAAGATCGCCCCGCTCGGGCACAGGTGGCGGCACCAGAACCGCGCGCCAAGCATGCCCAGCGCAATCGTGAGGACGAACAGCCCAATGGACAGATAGTGCCCCGCGTGCATTGGCGGGATGAGATACCAGCCCTTAGCCAAGCCCAACTGCATCGGGGCAACGAGGTACATCATCCCCCGCGTGAAGACGGGGATCGCTGCGACGAAGCCCGACAGCAGCACCCCGCACGCAGCCGCGGCGAGGATGCCTGCCAACAGGCTGTACCGCAGGTGGACCCACCACCCGCGACGCCTCACGTGCAGGCGCTTGACCCGCTTCCCAGCCGCCCAATGGACGAGGTCCAGGAGCGTGCCGAAGGGACAGATGTAGGCGCAGAAGCCGCGAGGAACCACAAGACTCACGGCCAAGAGCACACCCGCCCAGGCGAGCGGCCAGACCCATGTGCGCGCGGCGATCGCGGTCGAGAGCCCAACCAGCGGGTCGAGGGCAAGGAATGCCTCCGCGTCAATCACCTCTCGCGCTGCGCGCGCCTGGGCATGGTGGCGCACGTCGTAGGGCCAGCAGACGAAGAGAAAGAGAGCGAGGAAGATGACGAAGCAGTCGGCCTGAATGATACGTCGGGCATCGCCGATGAATCGCAGCAAGGGAGATTCCTCGACTTCGCTCGGAATGACCCGTGGGCGCGACGCCCTGCCGCCTCACTCGCCAGCATGCCAAAGGGCGCTGGCTGGGACAAGCTCCATCACGTGGGCGTCGGAACTCCAGAAGAGCTGCAGGCTGGCCCGGCCGAAGCGGCCGCGAACGTTGTCGCCCTGGTAGTCAATCTCCAGGTCGGCCAGGCCACGCTTCAGCTCGATCGGCTCGGAGAAATCAATGCGGTAGTGAAGGGCGCCGCCCCAGTCGCGCTGCTCGGCGTAGAGGAGGTTCTTGTCGTCGTCGGGCGAGACCACCTTGGCCAGTTGGCCGGCCGGTCCCAACCGCACGGTGGCCTTCGAGCCGGGGGGCGTCTTGACGTAGAAGCGATACGCGCCGTCGTGCGGCACCTGGAGCTTGCCCGCGATCTGGATGAGGAACGGCCCGTCGGCGCTGGGGGGCGCGGCCTCCTCCTTGTCCCAGAAGGCCACGAGGGCCTCGGGGAAGCGCTCGTTGCCCTTGAATCCCACGTTCACGCATCGCAACACCTTCCAGAGCGTCTTCGCTGGCTGAGCGGCCTTGGCGGTGAACTCGACAACAACGCCGGGCTTGAGGCCGGCGGGGGGCTGGGGCGGCTGAAGCAAGGCGGCTGCCCTCCGAATCTCAGGGTCGGCGTCCTCCGCCGCCGAACGGGCCAGTTCCATTTGCCCGAGATCAGCGAGGGCGAGGACCGCGGCAAAGCGGGCATCCGCTTCGCTCGACTTGAGGCCAGCGTTCAGCAGGTCCACCACCTGCTCGCGCGAGAGGCGCTCGCGGGCGTGGACCCCTGTAGGCGGGCCGTCTCCGGCCCGCGAAGTCCCGCGGGGCGGGGACGCCCCGCGTACAAGCGAGAGCACGCGGTCGCCGTTGGAGCGGCGGAACTGCCGAACGGCCTCCGCCCGATACCATTCGGCCTTGCGGCGGTAGCCCTCGGCCTCGGGCTGGCCCCGCGTTGCCAGCTCGGCAGCCATCATGGCATAGTAGGGCGCGCACACGCGCTCGGCGTAGTAGCCCGTCAGCCTGCGGCGGAACGAGGCGTCCCAGAACAGCCCCGTCCGCTCGAAGAGCCAGGCCTTGCGCTGGAAGAAGAAGTCGCCCATCTCATCGGCCTCGGGGGCCATGTGGTGCTCGACGTAGACGCGGACGCGGCGGTCTAGGCGGTCGAGCTGCTCGTCGGTGAGCTTCGCCTTGGCCATCACCTCTCGGATAGCCTGCTGCTGGTTGAGGATGATGCCCCAGTAGCGGCGGTCCACCCGCACCTCGACGCCAAAGTGCTGCCCCGGGCCGTAGATGCGGGGGAACTGGGGATACACGCCGTCCATCTGCGGGTCGTAGGGCGCGCCGGACCAGGCGGCGTGGAGGGCGAGGGTCATGTCGAGGGTGGAGCGCAGGAAGAAGAGCGCCTCCTCATATTGCCCTGCGGCGATGAGGCGCTGGAGGTCGCGCGTCACGTTGGTCCGCACGGCGAGCGCGGGCGGCGCCGCGAGGCAAAGGAGCACGAGAGCCGTTGCTACGTAGCCTCTGTTGGGGAAAGCCTCCTTCTCCGAATGGGTGTCCCACCCCTCCGGCAAAGACTGGCTAAAGCCAGGACTCCAAACGCGTTTCTTCGTCGTTTGGAGTCCTGCCTTCAGGCAGTCTTGGCTCTCCGCGACAGGAACTGCCTTAGCGCGGCAGGGCATTGTACCTCTCCAGGAGGGCCTTGGCCGCGGCGGCGACCGCGGGCCTCTCGTGGGACGCCAGGCGGCGGAGGACCGCTCTGCCCTGTTCGTTTCGACGAATGACCTCGTCCTCGTGCAGGCGGAAGCGCGCCACCGGGTCGGCGCCCAGATGGGCGAAGAGAGGCGCCAGCTTGGCATCGAGGCCAGGCTGCTTGCGCACGGCGGCCCAGAACGCCTCGCGCTCGCGGAGGCTCTTGGCCGCGTGCTCGGCGGCGTTGAGGACGAAGTTGCTGATGAACCCGCCATAGCCGACGCCCTTGGGGACGTCGCGGAGGAACTTCTCGATGGCGGGCAGGGCGCTCGGGTCGCCGATCTGCTCCAGGGCCTCGAGGTGGCGGGCGAAGACTGTGCTGGGCTGGAACTCCTTGGGGCCGTGCACGTCGTTGAGCGCCCCCGGCCCAATCCGTCCGAGCCACTCGGTGAGCGCGGGCACGGCCTTGCGCTCGCGGAGGGCGCCCAGGACGATGCAGAGCTGGTTGCGGACGGCCAGGTCCTTCTTCTCGGCCGCGAGGAGTTCCACAAGCGCGTCACGCGCGGCGGGGGTGGCGATTTCGCCGAGGAGTTCGATGGCGAGCCAGCGGGGGGGCAGCGGCCCGGGGTCGGCGGCCAGACGCTTCAGCTCGGGCACCGCGGCGTCGCCCGCGGCGGCCAGCGCCCGCCGGGCCTTCCACTCGGCCAGGGCATCGGGGCCGCGGAGCGCCGCCACGTGCTCGGCTAGGCTCCCTGCCAGGGACACATCGGCGAGGATGGCCCAAAGCAAAGACTGCCTGAAGGCAGGACTCCGAACCCTCAGACGCAGCGGAGAGGACATCATCTCATGGCCCCGGCCAGGGCCTTGGCGGTGGCGTTGACGATGGCCTCGGAGGTGATGGTGGCCTGGGTGACGGCGTCAATGCCCTTCAGGCTCTGCTTCTCGACGATCTGTTTGGGGACGGCTGTGAAGGAGGCGTAGTACTGCTTGTCCTCGTAGCGTGTGACTTTGACCTCCTCGATGCGGCCGGCGGCGACGGTGACGGCGACCTCGAGAGGCCCGGCGTAGGAGGGCGCGCTCGCCCGGTAGGTGCCATCGGGAATCTTCTTGAGGTCGAGCGCGTCGTAGACCTTGATCGCCTCGATGTTGGCCCGGGCGCGGTTCTGGCAGCGCTCGACCTGGCCCTTGTCCCGGCCGACGGCGGGGATGGGGAGGACTTTCTGGTAACAGGCGAGGGCCTCGCGGAAGCGCCCGTTCTGGCGGTACGAATCCCCCATGAGCAGGTAGCCCAGGGCCACCCAGCCGGCGTCGGTCTTCACATCCTCGTCCGCCATGCTCGCCGCGAGTTTGACCGCCCTGTCCAGCTCGCCCATGTCGGCCCACAGCTTCACGATAGCGGGGGAGATATAGCGGTCCACCTCGCGGAGCTTCTCCACGGCCATCGCCTTGCTCCCAAGCCGGAAGTAGCATTCGGCCAGGCGGACGGTGTTGAACACGCTCGTGGCCCTCCGCTGCTCGCACTTCTGCCACCAGAAGGCGGCCCGGGCCCAGTCCTGCATCAGGTTGAAGTAGCTGCTCCCCAGCGAGTCCATCACCCGCACCAGCACGGGCGGGTTGTCCTTGTGCACGGTGAGGAGGTGGTGGAGGAACTTTATGCCGCTCCTCCAGCGGCTGGGGTTCTCGTTGATAGTGCTCCAGAGGTACTGGCTGACGTTTCTCGACGGGTTCCACGGGCCTTGCACCTTCTCGGGCCACGACAGGTCGAGGCTCTGCGGGTAGTCGAGGGGCGTGTTCTCATACCAGTCGGGCGGCGTGGTGCCTGCCTTCTGGATGAGGGCCAGGACGTCGGCCCGCGAGCGGGGGCCGGTGCCCTTGGTGGGCGCGGGCGTGGGCGTGTCGCCCTCCGCCGGTGGGTCGGCCTCGCCCTTGGGCGTAGCCTTTGGCTGAGTGGGGGTAGCCGACTTTTCGTTTAGCACGCGCCGCTTGCCGGCCACTGTGATGGCGTGGATGCGGCTCACGGGGAACTTCATCTGCGCGCTGCTGTCGCCCATCGTGATGCGCACGGTCACGGCTTCGGCTGTCTCCCCGACCACGTCGCCGCGCACCCGCTGGCCATTCAGCAGCTCCAACTCGTCGCCCCGCGCGGCGGTCGCGAGAAGCCACAGGCCCGCCACGCCCAACGCAATGCCCCAGACTCGACCGCTCATCATCTGCCCCACAAGGAAAAGGATGAACTTGGCCCACCAGAACACGCGGGAAGCCGCCGCCGGGCGCTGCCGGGCCCGCCCGGCGACGGCTTCCCCTCCCGCTCACGCGAGACTGCACCGGCTCGATCAACTCCTCTTGCAGTGGCTCCGGATCGCACGCCCAAGCTGCGCATGTGTCTGGCGACAAGGGTTCCCCCCCTCCCCCCCGGGGGGAGGGTAGGGGTGAGGGTGCCTTCCGTGGCTTCCGCGGAAGCCCAAGCACCCTCACCCCACCCCTCTCCCCGAGGGAGAGGGAGGGAGGTCCCATCCCGGCCAGACACGGGCCAAGCTGTGCATGTGCGGGTCTCAGGCAACGGGCACTCATTCCGCTTCGATCTTGCGCAGCACCTCGACGAGGGAGACGAACTTGCCCTCGCGGTGGGTGGCCCCCGCGAGCACGCGGTCACCGGCCTTCAATGCCGCCAGGGCCGTCGCCAGCGCCTCGGGCGGGTTGGGCTCGTACTTGAGCGAGAGCGACACGAGCTTGCCCACGAGGGCCTCGGGGGCCTTGCAGGTGTTGCTCTGCCACACCTTGTTGATCTTCTCGACGCGGAGGATGAGGGCGTCGCCCGTCTTCCCCACCACCGTGCCCTCGAGCATTCCACGGAAGCCGGCGACAGCCTCTGCCGTGGCCACGCCGCCGGCCTCGACGCGCGGCTTCGGCGCGTCCTCTCCCTCGGTCCGCTTCTCCCGCCCTTCGCCCTCGCCTTCCCCGTCGCGGCGCTCAGTCTTCTTCTCGCGCCACTCACCCTCGCCGTCGCGGCGCTCGACCTTCTTCTCGCGCCATTCGCCTTCGCCGTCGCGGCGTTCGGTCTTCTTCTCGCGGACCTCGCCTTCGCCCTCGCGGTGTTCGGTCTTCTTCTCGCGCACCTCGCCCTCGCCTTCGCGCTTCTCGCGCTTCGGCTGGTCCGGCGCGTCGAGGACCCTGAACTCCTTCACCACGAGGCCCGGCTCCACCCCCCCCTCGCCGGGCGTCACCAGGCCCGCGAGCCGCACGCGGCGGCCGCTGGCCTCTTCCACGAGCTTCCGGCCCTTGCCCTCGCTCAGGATGCGGTAGACAGTCACCTTCTCCCGCACGCCGGCATCGGTCTCCACCCGCTCGACGACCTTGAGGATGCCCGCGCAGTCGCGGTCGGGCGTGGCCTTCACCCAGCCCGTCATCTCTCGCAGGCCCTCGGCGCGCGGCTCGGTCTTCTTCTCGCGCACTTCCCCTTCGCCTTCGTGGGGTTCGGTCTTCTTCTCGCGCCACTCGCCCTCGCCTTCACGATGGGGCTTCTTCTCCCGCACCTCGCCCTCGCCTTCACGATGGGGCTTCTTCTCCCGCACCTCGCCTTCGCCCTCACGATGGGGCTTCTTCTCGCGGACCTCTCCTTCGCCCTCGCCGTGGGGCCGCTTCTCACGGACCTCGCCCTCGCCCTCGCGCCGCTCGCCGCTCTCCTCGGCCTTCCGGAACAGCTCCATCACGGTCAGGCGGAAGCCCTGCACGTCGAACGCCTCGACGATCACCTGGTCGCCCTTCCGTAGGGTCTTGAGGGTCTGCATGTGCTGTTCGAGCATGCGGTTCTGGCCGACCACGACCTCGACCTTCTTGCCCACCGCGCCCTCGGGGCGCTCCGCCCTGCTCTGGGGCCACACTGTGGCGATCTTGTCGATCTTGAGCAGGAACTCGCGGCTCACTTCACTCACGATGGTGCCGACGAGGATGCCCTTGAACCCCTTCAGCTCGGGCGGCAGGGTGGCGCGCGTCTCGTCGTGCCCGGCGAACACCTGGCTCATCCCGGGGCCGAGCTCCGTCACGCCGCCAAAGTGGCACGCGACGATGCCCGCCACCACCACAACCGTCACCACAGACGACTTCCTCAGCTTACCCATGTCGCGTTCTCCTTTCTGCGATTCTGGGTACTCCACGCTGGTGAGGAACTTCGTGCCTTTCACCTCGATGTGGCCGCGCGGCGTGAGGAGCGTGAAGCCCCCCCGCCGCGGCTCGACTTCGGATACAACGCGGCCGCGCTCGAGTTCCACGGCCTCGCGCCGTTCGCCCCCGCGCACGACCACCTCGGTGTTCGGGTCAAGGGCAAGGCGGCAGTAGCCGCCGAGCCGCAGCTCGGCGCCGCCCGGCCCAACCGCCAGGCGCTCGCCACGGGCGAGGCCCGCCGAAGCCGAGCCAAGGAGACGGTAGTCTCCCCGCGCCTCCGGCTCAGGGTAGCCACCGGTCCCGCGCGTCAGGAGCCAGCCCAGCGCCGCCAGGAGCATCGCCGCCGCGGCGGCCGCGGCGACTCGCCAGCGGGGCAGCCGCCCGCGCCCGGCCCGCACCCGCCGCCCCTTCTCGCGGAGCACGGCCTTCGCAAGCAGCCGCTCGCGCGACCGGACCACGCCTTGCGCCGGCGCGAGACGCTCGCGGAGGCACCCCTCCAGACACACGAGGGCGAGGGCCTCCTCGCGGCGCTCGGTGCCGCCCAGCGCAGCGGCCAGGGCCTCGGCCTCGGGGGCCGAAAGCGCCTCGCCCTCCAGCGCGCGGTCCAGAAGCTCCCGCCAGTCCTGCCTCACGTCGTAAGTCCTTTGGCCAGTTGGCCTTCCACGCATTCCTTGAGGGCTTGGCGGATGCGGAAGAGCTGCACCCGCACCGTGGCAGCGTTGCGCCGAAGCTCCTCGGCGATGCGGGTGATCCGCATGCCCCGCTCGTAGCGGCGCGCCACAAGGTCGCGGTCCTCAGGCCCCAGCAGCCCGAGGCAATGGTCAAGCGCAGCCCTCAACTCTTCGCCGGCCAGCGATGCCCAGGCCTCCTCAGTCTTGTCAGCCAGCAGGCCCAGGTGGTCTGCAACATCCTGCGGCAGCTTCTGCCGCTCGCGCCACCAGGCCTTCACCAGGTTGCGCAGCGTGCCGCGGAGCCAGGCCCCGGCGTCCCCCGCGAACTCCTGCCCCTCCATAAGTCTATCAAACGCAAGGAGAAACGCCTCGTGAACCAGGTCCTCGGCCTCGGTCGCGCCGCGCGTGAGGAACCGCGCGTAGCGCCACACCCCCTCATAGTGGCGGTCCACCAACTCCTCGAAGTGCCGCCGGAGCCTGGAAATCGCAAGCTCTCCTGTCCTCGCCCCGCCCACCTTTCATATAGTACTGCCGCGAGGCTGTCAAACGTTTCCCGCCCTCGTTCGCTACTTGCCACCGCTCTGGCAGCGACCCCCGAACGATGGATCGCCGATTCTCGGCCCTCCAGCCCAGAGTCGTAGGGATTTCTCCGTTTGCGGCGCCACCGTTTGGCGATTCTCGGCCTTCCGGCCAAGACTCGTAAGGGTTTCTCCATTTCCGGCGCCACCGTTTGGCGATTCTCGGCCTTCCGGCTCAGACTCGTAAGGGTTTCTCCATTTCCGGCGCCACCGTTTGGCGATTCTCCCCATTCCGGCTCAGAGTCGTCAAGACTCGGCAGACTCGACGGTTTCGGGTGCCCGAGGGTCGGGTCGTGAGAATTCGGCATTTTCGAGCGCCCCCAACATGTTGGGGCTGGCCCGCGCCTGTGCCACTAGAAGCGCGCGGCCACGGGTAAGCATTCTCCTTCACTGCCTCGTAGTTCCCATCAAGCGCCGGCTCCAAGAGCGCCAGCGCCGCCAGACGCCGCGCCCCCGGCCGAAATGTCGGCGGCCTAGCGTAAGCCTCGTGGTGCGCGTCTCTTATGGCTTCATGCTGTGCCTGGCACCGCGACCGCCGCGACCGCGACCAGGTCCGGGCGCTGAGCGTTTACAACTTTTTACAATTCCGGGGCGCTCATTTCAGGCGGGAAATCTCGTTGTACTGGGGGGAGAGGCCAGTTGCACTAAGATGGGTGGGGGTGCCGACGAGGACGGCTGGGGAGGCGCCCCCCCCTCCCCCCCTCCCCCCCTTTGGACGCGCGTGGCGCAATGGTGAACGACTCTGGCAAACAGTGAGCGACTCTGAGCCGGAATGGCGAGAATCGCCGAACGGCGAGTGGGCGACTCTGGCAGACACTGGCCAACACTGAGCTACATTGTGCCACTTGCATTTGCGGGCGGAACGTACATACTGATGTGATACGGGTAGGGAGGGCTGCCAACAAGGAGATGCCACAGTGCACACGAACGCCCAGTCGCGCCGGCAGTGGCTTGCCCGCGCCGGGGCAGGCGCCGCCGCCCTCAGCGTAGTGTCGAGAGGCGTCCTCGGCGGCGAGGGGCGCAAGGCGCCAAGCGACGTGCTCACCCGCGCCACCATCGGCATCGGGGGCGCACTCGCGGGCACCGTCCGCCCCAACGAGCCGGGCAAGCCCCCCTTCATGCTCGCGGTGTGCGACGTGAATGAATCCCGCCTTCAGGGAGCGCTCAACAGGGCCGGCTCCCCGTGCGAGGGCTACGTGGACTTCCGCCGGGTGCTGGACCGCAAGGACATTGACGTGGTGTACATCGGCACGCCGCCGCACTGGCACGCGCTCATCTCGATCATGGCCATGCAGTCGGGGAAGGACGTCTTGTGCGAGAAGCCGATGACGCGCTTCATTGCGGAGGGCCGGGCGGTGGCGAACACCGCCCGCCGTTACCGCCGACTCTTCCAGATCGGCACCTACGGGCGCTTCGGCGTCGGGAGCAACGACCGCACTTACAAGACCATGGCCAGCGGGGTGATCAAGGACAACGGCCCAGTCGTCCGCTTCTCCCGCCCCGGCTACGACTGGAAGGTGAAGATGTGGAGCGGGCGCACGCACCTCGAGCCGCAGCCGGTGCCGAAGGGGTTCCACTACAACATGTGGCTCGGCCCGTCCCCCTTCAAGCCGTATCATCCGCATCGGGCTTCCGGCAGCTTCCGCGGTTACTGGGACTACGACGGCGGCGGGCTGGCCGACATGGGCGAGCACTACCTCGACGGCCCGCAGTGCCGCTACGGGAAGGACCACACCAGCCCGGTCGAGATCGAGGCGTCGGCCCCTCAGCCCCAGCACCCCGACGCCGTGCAACTGTGGGGCTGGGTAAGCCTGAAGTACGCCGACGGCACGACGTTCGTCTTCGAGAGCGGCGAGTGGGGCGAGCCGTGCCCTATCGAGAGCCGCGGCCTGCCCGCGCTGACGACCGAGCAGGAGAAGGCCGTGGCCGCGGTGCCGGACACGCCGCGGAAGTATGGCGCCGGCGAGGGCAGCTTCGAGGAGGCGGTCCGCCTGCGCGTCGAGTGCGCGGGCAACGCCGACGTGTCGCAGCGCTGCGCTACGCTGCTCCACCTGGCCAACATCGCGATTCGCCTCGGCCGCAAGCTCCGCTACGACCCCGACAAGGAGCAGTTCATCGGCGACGAAGAGGCGAACCGCCTGGTGAACGTGCCCATGCGGGCGCCCTGGCACCTGCCCGTATGAAGGAGGGTGTTCGGCGATCGGTGTTCGGTGTTGGGGGGCCGATCCGTCGGATCGGTCGGATCAGTCCGATCCGGCAGAGAAAAGGAGAGCTGGCATGTTCATTCGAGCGGGCAAAGGCGTATGGTGGGTGTTGGCGTTGGCCTTCTGTAGCACCGTGGCGGTGGCCGCTGAGCCGCCCCAGGGCATGGCCGCCCTCGTGCAGAAGCTGCCGTGCGACAAGCCCGAGGAGGCACAGGCCATCCTCCAGGAAATCCTCAAGGGTGCGCCCGACAGCGTCGTCGAGCTGACGAAGATGCTCAAGGAGCCTGGGAAGGAGGACGACAGCAAGGCCCGCTTCGCGCTCCACGGCCTGGCGACCTGGGTGCAGCGGCCCGACGCCGAGGCCGAGCGCAAGCTCTTCGCCGAGACCCTCGTGAAGCAACTGGAGACCGGCCTGCCCCCACAGGTCAAAGCCTTCCTCATGATGCAGCTCCAACTCGCCGGCGGGCCGGAGAGCACCCCCGCCCTCGGCAGGTCCCTCCTCGACAAGGAGCTCTGCGAGTATGCGGCCCAAGCGATGCTGGCGATCAAGGACAGGGCGGCCATCGCCCTCCTCCAGGAGGCGCTGCCGAAGGCCACGGGGCCGTGCCGCGTGACCATCATCCAGGCCCTCGGCGTTCTGCGGGCCGCCAAGGGCCAGGCCGCCGCGGTGAAGGCCCTCGGCGATGAGGACCGCGAGACGCGCCTCGCCGCGGCGTTCGCCCTTGCCAACTCAGCCGACCCCGCGGCCGTGGCGCCGCTGCTGAAAGGCGCCGAGGCCGAGGAGCTTTACGAACGCAGCCAGATGACCGACGCCGCGCTCCTCCTCGCCCGCCGCCTGAGCGAGACGGGCGAGAGGGCAGCCGGGACGAAGCTGGCCCGCCAGCTCCTCGCGAGCAAGGCGGGCGGCGTCCACGTGCGCTGCGCCGCGCTCATCGCCCTCGCAGCCGTGGCCGGCGAGGAGGCGATGGACGACGTGCTGGCCGCGATGAGCAGCGACGACCTTGACCTCCGGGCAGCCGGCATCTCCGCCGCCATCGCCATGCCCGGCGAGAAGGCCACCCAGCGCTGGGTCGCCCAGCTCAAGGACGCCAAGCCCGCCGCCAAAGTCGCCATCCTCGACCTCCTTGCCAAGCGCGCCGATGCGGCCGCGTGCCCCGCCGTCATCGAGGCGATGGGCGATGCCGACGACGCGGTGCGCCTCGCCGCCGTCAAGGCCGCGGCCACGACGGGCACCGAGGCCGCGGTGCCGCCCCTAGTGGCGAAGCTGGCCGGGCAGAGCGCGCCCGAACGCTCCGCCGCACAGACCAGCCTGCTCCAACTCCGCGGCGACGCGGCGACCGCCGCCATCGTGAAGCAGCTCGATGCCGCGGCCGCCGATGCCAAGGCCGCCCTGCTCGACATCCTTGCCGGCCGCAAGGGACGCGAGCACCT
>Ga0194125_10006551_pt1 | contig 17123 bp, 16 predicted proteins | sample TA2KigC250mmetaG_FD_148626 | JGI IMG/M metagenome (GOLD analysis project Ga0194125, IMG submission 148626) | Freshwater microbial communities from Lake Tanganyika, Tanzania - TA2015034 Kigoma Deep Cast 250m | ecosystem: Environmental > Aquatic > Freshwater > Lake | place: Tanzania: Lake... | reverse complement strand
CTGAACCAGGAGGTCCAGTTATCCCGACAATGTAAGCTTTTCCTGTTTTGGGATAAAGTTCCTTTAAGGCATCCATGGCGGAGGGGATCCGATCATCAATATCCCTCATCAACCGGGATGCCGCCCGTATATCGCCGTCAAGGATGCGCTTGGCCAAACCCCTCTCCATGGTGGGCATACTATAACAAAAGTTTTTTTAACTCTCAAGAAATATTTTATAATTTTATACGTTGCATTTAGGGCAAAATCATGTGAGAAAAACCCATTTTTTCCACTTCCTCTTGAAAAGGGAGAACACATGTTTGGAGAACGAGAATCAATTTTATGAGGGAGTAAATAATAATGCTGTCTCTCAGAAAGGTTTAAAAGCAAGCAGGGTGTGTTGATCAACCCCTTCTCCTTTTTTTAGAAATTCTGCTTCAAGGGGTATTCCAGGTTTAATCTGCTCCGGTGTTTTGGCATCTATACCGATAATTCGAGCCACAGCCTTTACTCCTTCATCCAGTTCCACTACTCCTACGACATAAGGGTTATTTCGGTTGAAGCCTTCTTTGGCCATATAAGGGGGTGCCACTGTAATGCTCGTAAAGGCAGCCAGCTTGCCGGTACCTTTGAACGCCACCCATTCCATATCACGGTTGAAACAGGAGACACAGATGGGTCTGGGGGGTAGGGCTAATGAACCACATTTCTTGCATTTCGAGCCCATGATTTTCCGTTCATTGAGGAATTGCTCGTACGACGTATCATTGAATGGTTTCTCAGTCATTGGTTTAAAACCCCCCTGTCATTCTGAACTTGGTTCAGAATCTAAAAAGATGAGACCCTGGCACGAAGTGATGAAAGAATGTGAATCAACGAGTTCAGGGTGACGAATAATGCAAGAATTTTCTTGGTATTTTTTTAAACTCCTCACCTGTAAGGGAGAGTGTTTTATCTCCTCTCCAGAATGGTAAACGTACAGGTTCCGCCGGTCCCTCCAAAATTATGGGCCGCCCCGATTCTGAGATTTGAGCTCGGAACCTGCCTTTTCCCCGCCTTATTTCGGAGCTGAACCCAGACTTCATAAAGCTGGGCGACGCCCGTAGCACCCACTGGATGACCTTTTGTTTTAAGCCCACCTGAGGTATTGATGGGAATAGGGCCATCCAGTTTCGTTAGCCCTTCAGCCACTCCTTTCCATCCTTCTCCAGGTTTGAAAAACCCGAGATCTTCGATGTGGACGACTTCAGCAATGGAGAAACAGTCGTGAACCTCGGAAAATTGGATGTCCTGAGGAGTGAGCCCCGACATTTCATAGGCTTCCTTCGCCGCATATCTGGTGGCTTCGTAAGAGGTCAGATCCTTTTTGGCATGGAAGCTATAACTGCTTCCCTGTCCCATGCCTGCCAGGTAGATTGGATCATCTGTAAAGTTTTTCGCAATTTCCTCAGCGACGAGTAGGAGACAGGCCGCTCCATCACTAATAGGGCAGCAGTCAAAGAGATGCATGGGCCATGCAACCGGGGGATTTGCCATCGGATCGCGGAGAAAGTCTTTTTCATCTTTCCATTCGGGAACCGGCTCTCCTTTTTTACGGCACCGCTCGATGCGGGCATTCATAAAATCCAGAATGGTCATTGGAAACTGGGCCTTTGGATTGAACGGGGCGTTGTTGTGGCTTTTAATCGTCACATTGAAAAGAATCTCACGGTCAACTCCGTATTTGGAGAAGTAGGCGGTGGCCATCGTCGCAAAGACTCCGGGAAACGTAAATCCAGCAGCCACCTCATAAGGGCTCGCGGCCATGGCTAACCCTTCTGCTACTTCCTCAGTGGTCCGTCTGGACATCTGCTCAAAGCCACCTACCAGGACGATATCATAAAGTCCAGAGGCGATGGCTAAGACCCCTTCTCGAAAAGCCAAGGCGCTTGAGGCACAAGCCGCCTCTGTCCGGGTCACCGGCTTGGGCACATGGCCGATTAAGTCGGCAATAATGGGCCCCCAATGGGCCTGGTTTACAAAAAAATCATTGCTGTAATTTCCAACATAGATAGCATCAATCTCTTTTGGATCCAAACCTTTATCAACCGAGTCATTCATTTCGATGAAGGCCTCGGCGAAGAAATCCTTGGAGTTTCGGTCTTTGAAGAGGCCGAGTTTCGTCAAACCGCCACCGACAACGGCCACACCCCTTGAAAGTTTTCTTTTTCGCAGCATTTTAACGATCTCTTTCCTGGATTTAGCTCAACCCCTCGCCAAGGGATTAAGCGATTTGTTGAACTCATCGATGATCGATAAAAACCCAACAGAGTTTTGCATATCAATGATTCGGGAGAGGTTTTCATGGATCATTGCCGGGGTGACATCATGTTTAGGATCAAACCTAACGCCTTCCCCTTCGATTATTTGTACTCGATAGAAATAACCCCCTCCAGCAGATATGAACCATAGCGACCGCTTTTGGCTGGCGGCAAGCAATTATCAAAATCAGATCGAACCCCAACGCTCCTTTATTTCTTCATAGGTAAAATTATTAAGAGCCTCCGCAACATGGTCCACTAAAGGACAAGGCAAACCCACCTGCCTGGCCATTTCCTGGGCATGCTGCAAATCTTTGAGAGAAAGGTCAACCATGACTTTGGCTAAATCCAAGTTTTGGGCAAAAAAATTGAAGGTCGCCTTCCCCCGGTCCCAATCTTTCGTCGAGAAATTCCTGCCGGAGGCCGTTTCCATGATCGCCGCCAATTTATGAAGATCCATGCCGTACTTTTTCCCCAACGCCATGGCTTCTACGCTCAGGAAAAGATTGGTCACTCCAACGATGTTGTTGATCAACTTGGTCACGTTACCCGAGCCCAGCGCCCCGGTTTGGAAAATATTCTCTCCCATCGTCTTTAAAACCGGCAGCATGGCTTCAAAATCAGCAGGGTCCCCCCCCGCCATGATCGTTAGTTTTCCCTGCTCGGCGACCACGGGCAGTCCGCTCACCGTGGCATCGATCAAGCGCACATTCTTTTGGGCGCAAAGCGGGGCTAAAGCCTGGGTGGTCTGCGGCATAATGGTGCTCATAATGGCCAGCAAGGGAGGCCGTTTCGGGTCCACCGCTTCCAAGAGCCCGTCTTCTCCCAGCATGACCGCCTTCACCTGGTCATCAACGGCGACCATCACAATCACCATTTCCTGGCCTGCGCAATCCGCCGGTTTATCCGTAACCTGAAAGGCCGTTTTTTTGAATTCCTCCCGGGCACGCGGGTTTTTATCGCAGATGGTTACCTTAAATCTAGCCCGGATGACGCACCGGGCCATTGCTGCGCCGATACTTCCAACACCGATAAAACCAATTCTTTCCATTAGTATCCTCCCCGCTATTCTATCAATGTTTCTAAAGATCCATTACCCCGAGTTTGTTCCCCCTAAACCCCGGATACCAATCGCAAACAACTTCCGGCAAGGGCCTGACGTTGTTTGTAGACCCGGACTACCGACTGGCGTAGGGAACCGCCCCTTGGATCAAATCCGCGGCTAAAATCGCCGGCCGCATCTTCAGAACATCAACAATCGGACAATTGACGTCGGCCGCAATGAACATTAGGATGTATCATTAAAAGGTTCTTATACATGCCATTTACGTCACCTCTATGATATTGAAGGTGCAGGTACCATCGGTTCACCCAAGGTTGTGGGCGGCTCCGACTCTTAGGTCAGGCTTTGGAACCTGCCGCTTACCCGCTTTGCGCCGGAGTTGCAGCCAAACTCCATAAAGCTGGGCTACACTGGTTGCTCCCACAGGATGTCCCTTTGTTTTCAGACCCCCAGAGGTGTTGAAAAGCTTTTTTTTCTCAGCATTTAATACGACCTTTTTCCTGAATTTAGCTCAGCCCCTCACCAAAGGACCAAGCGATTTGTTAAGCTCATCGGTGATAGAAAAAAATCCGACAGAGTTTTGCATATCAATGATTCGGGAGAGGTTTTCATGGATCATTTCCGGGGTGACGTCATGTTTAGGATCAAACCTGATGCCTTCCCCTTCGACTATTTGCACTCGAGAGAAATAACCCCCTCCAGCAGAAAGTATGTCGCCCGTGATTTGGCACTGGGCACTACATAAATAGGCCACCATGGCCGTTACCAGTTCAGGCCTGAGAAAAGGCTTGATTTCCTCATGGAAGATGCCCGAAGGCTCACCAAAACGGGTAGCCGCCAATGGGGCAATTGCATTGATGAGGATGTTGTATTTCTGGCCTTCGAGCTTGAGGGAGTTCATGAACCCGATGATGCCCATTTTGGCCGCAGAGTAGTTCGTTTGGCCAAAATTACCAAACAGCCCGGCCGCCGAAGTAGTCGTTACGATCCTGCCATATTTTTTCTCCTTCATCACGGGTAAGACGGCCCGTGTGGTATAAACCGCGCCCATGAGATGGACCTTCATGACCAGGTCAAAGTCATCCAATGGCATTTTCCAGAATATTTTGTCTCTGATAATTCCGGCGTTGCATATAAGAATATCTACAGTCCCGAAGTTATCCAGGGCTGTTCTTATGATATTCTGAGCGGTCTCTGGGGCTGCCACACTGTCGAAATTAGCCACGGCTTGGCCACCCTTAGCTATAATTTCCTCTACCACCTGTGTTGCGGGTGATTTTGATTCGCCAGTCCCATCCAAAGAACCCCCTAAGTCGTTGACCACAACCTTGGCTCCCCGGGAGGCCAGAAAAATAGCATGACTTCTTCCTAATCCAGCTCCCGCCCCAGTCACTACGGCCACCTTATCTTTGAAACTAATGGACATCGAGTTTCTCCTTTATTAAGGATTTTGGATGTAAAAAGCCTTGGATTGACCCTCTTGGTCTGGACAAATTGTGTTAGAGTATCAGACAGGATCTTGTCATGAAAAACCAAAGAGGGAATCCGTATGGCAATGCGGTGGAGGAAAGTTTCTTGAAAACCTTAAAGGCCGAAGAGGTCTATAATTGGGAACGGTTGTATTCGCCCCTGAGTAACAAATCATCGGATGAATATGAAATACTGTTTATGCCCAACAACCGCCCAAACCCCTTTCTGACCCTTCTGACTTGATCTGTCTAAACACAGGCGTTCACTCCACCTTTATCTTTTTAATCCCTACCTATAATGGCAATACTGGCCACACTGTAATTTGGTAGGCCTCCCAAATTATGGGCAAGACCTAAATGAGCATTCTTGACCATTCTTTCTTTAGGAACCCTCTCTAATATCTGCTCATACAAACCATAAATCATTCTTAATCCAGAAGCGCCAATGGGATGGCCAAAACATTTCAATCCTCCATCCACTTGGCAGGGGAGTTCTCCATCAAGATCGTAAAAACCATCCATCACATCGTAGTAAGCTTTTCCTCTTTGAGACATATGAAGGTCTTCATAGCTCACAAACTCCGTAATAGAAAAGCAGTCGTGGAGCTCCATCAGACTTATTTCTTCCCTGGGATTCTTTACACCCGCTTCTTCATAGGCCTTGAGACTTGCCCGCGTGGCGGTCTCTATATGTGCACCATCCCAATTAGTATAGAGACTTTCTTCGCCGGAAGTACAAGCAATTTGCAATGATTTAACCATTACAAAATCTTCATTTCGCTTGAGGCTTTTTGCGATTTCGGGAGTAGTCACAATAGCCGCAGCCGCCCCATCGCTTACCCCACAACAGTCAAAGAGTCCCAAAGGGTATGCAATCATAGGGGCCGCGATGATTTGTTCTTCTGTCACAACTTGTCGCAAGTGAGCCCTTGGATTCATAGCCCCATTTTTATGGCTTTTGGCAGAGATATGCGCTATGGCCTGTTTTATTTTGTCCATAGGCAGAGCATATTTTGCTGAGTAGGCGGTGGCCAACTGAGCAAACTGTCCTGGTGCTGTCCAGTTGGTTCCAATGGCAAAGTCCATGATCCCATATGTGCCCGCATTGGGCAGACCTGAGAAACCTGTATCCTTGAGCTTCTCCACCCCCAGAGCCAAAGCAATATCATAAGCACCAGATGCCACAGCATAGCAGGCACCCCTGAACGCTTCCGTGGCGGTGGCGCAAAAGTTCTCTGTTCTTGTGACAGGAATGAAAGGCAATTTCAAAGCAACTGCCATGGGTATGGCAGATTTCCCCAAATTCACCTCATCATAGTGAGTGCCGAAATAGGCTGCTTGAATCTCTTTTTTCTCAATTCCTGCATCTGCCAAGCACTCTCTAAAAGCCTCAACGATTAAATCCTCCCCACTTGCATCCCACCTTTCACCAAATTTAGTGCAACCCATGCCAATAATTGCTATCTTATTATTAATTCCGGTCGACATTTATCTTTTCCCCCTTTTCATGGGCATCGCCTTCCAGAAATAACTGACAACATCCCTTTTTTGATCATAATGTTTTCGTCGAAAACTCATCGTTACAGGCATTCCTACGGATAACGTATCTAAATCACAATCTGTAAAATCGAACAAACATCTTCCACCCATATCGAATTCAACCGACCCATAGATGGCAGGAGGATTATATGAAGCAGCCAGGTTATCTCCGGTATAGCTGATAATACGTCCTTTCTTATCCGAAAAAAGGAAGTCTTCCATCTCAGGCCCTTCCCCGCAATCAGGGTTGACACAGATGTTCTGAGGTGGGTATTGAACCGTGCCGCACTTCTTGCATTTGGAGCCCCAAAGACCTATGATTGCCTTTCTTTTCCTCCAATTAAGGGACCAACGGGGCCACTGATCCACCTCGGAGCGCAGTCCCAATTCTCCAGGCATTATCTCGCGCCAGATTAAATACTTCCCATATTTGTCAAGGTATTTTTTTTCGGCCAAATATTCAGAAATTCCTTTCTTGTCTCTCTTGTTCCCAATGTTTTCGGTAATCTCAAAGTAAAGGGCGTCGCACCCATTTCCAAAACTGATCATCATGATTTTATCGCCTGGGTTTGCTTCTTCTAAGGCATTTGCCAGCATGATTAAGGGTTGAGCGGCACCTACATCCCCAATCTCCGCGAGAAGATTATTTTGCTCCATTTTTGATGATATATTTAATATTTTGTTCAACTTTTTACGTTCAGCGTCGTAGTGACATGAGTAGATGATTTTGGAAAAATCCGAAATTTTTAATTGGGTTTTTTCTAAAAGGCCTTTAACGACCTCTGGAATCAATATTTCATATCCCATATCTCGAATCCAACGATCCTCCCATTGTCGATCATATTTAGCGAATCCACCCCGGTAGTGATCCACCAAATCATAAGTGGTAGAATAACTTCCTTTGAATTCAGCAATCACATCTTGGTCGCCCACCAGCAAGGCAGCGGCTGCATCCCCAAAGATCATTTCCTGGAAAGAACCGGGTTTGCCAAGACGACAATCAGAAGAAGCGACCAGGATATTATTGACCCTTTTTGATTCGACACCCTCCAATGCAGACATAAGGGCCGTTGTGCCGGCCTTAAGAGCGCCGCCGAAGTCTGCTGCTCTAACATGATCGTTTAATGCTAAGGCCGCCGTAATAATCCCAGCGTTTAATCTCTCTTTATATGGCATACTTGTCGAAGCAAAGTACACGCCTTGTAGCCGGGACCGTTCGATACCCTCTAAACAATCGATTCCGGCTGCTACGGCCATAGTGATGGTGTCTTCGTCAAAGTTCGCTACGGCTTTTTCCCCCTTGGCCTGAGCAGTCATGGCAGGGTTTATCCAGCCCATCGCTTCCAATATATCCTTCCGATTTAATCGGTATCTGGGTACATATCCACCGTAAGAACAAATTCCTACCATTTCCTTCCCCCTAATAAGTGAAAGTTAGTATTCATTAGTGAACTTAACCTTCTCCACCCTTGAAACTGATAGGCATCGAATTTTCCCTTTTCTCCCAACAGGTTTGCCCTATACCCGACGGGTTCATACTTTCTCGTAATTACAGAAAATATTAATAATAGAGAACCCCTTTTCTTAATTTTTATCAAGACGAACTTCATGGATGAAGTCTTTGACTGATCTTTCCAAATCATAACTTGGCTTATAGCCGGTTTCAGTGCGGAGCCGGGAATCGTCAAGATTGACGGGAATGGTTTTAACGATTTCAACGCTGTTTAAATTCGGATGAAAACTTATTTTTGCGGCCGGAATAAGAGAACGAATCATATCCGCCAAATTTCCAGCAGCAACTTTGATTCCGGACAAATTGTAATTAATGGTCTTGATCTGCTCTTTAGGGGCAAGTATTAGGGAACTCAAGGCTTCTATTCCATCCTTGTAGTACAGCACCGGCAAAATGGATTCCTCCTCGATCCACATCTCAAAAGGTTCTCCTTTGGCCGCTGCCTCAATCACCATTGGAATACACTGTGCGACTCCAGGCGTCTTGACCCCGGGGCCAATGATCTGGGGGAAACGAATACTTCTAAAATCGAGGCCAAAGCGTCGGCGGTAAAAGGTCCCCAAATGTTCTCCGAACACCTTGGTTACACCATACATCCCAATGGGTCTTTGGATCGTTTCATCATCAATGACTTGTGGGAGATGGAGTCCATAGCTGGCAATCGAGGAGGAAAATATAAACCTCTCGATGTTACATATTCTTGCAGCTTCAAGTGCATGAAAGGTCCCACGGACGTTTACCTCATAAGTGGCCCAGGGGTCTTCTTCGGAGGGGGCGGAAAGCCGAGCGGCCAAGTGAACGAGCCATTTTATTTTATTGTCCTTTAGGGCGTTGATAAGATGGGCCTGAGAAGTGACAGTTCCCAGGATGAAAGTGACTTTATCTAATTCTTTGTGCTTCTTCAAAAGATTTGACTGAACATCCATGATAAAAACCGAATGGCCTTTTTCTAAAAGGTTTTTAGATAGTTTTAAACCAATAAAACCGCAACCGCCTGTAATGAGAACATTCATCTTTCTCCCCCTTTGCTTTCAGAATAATGCCGTATCACAAAAAAATGCTTTTTTTGATTAAACCAACTTGCACCCATTTTGAGGCTCTTGGCGACCTCCGAAGTTGTAACAATCGCGTACGCATCGGACCATGGGAGGACCAATGTTACCCAAACCAATAAAACCAATTTGTTCCATTTTTCCCTCGGACTTTAATTTGGATCTTAGCAATCTCCCACTTTTAATAACTCATCGAGATAATAAATTTGGAAACCAAGTAGATAACCATGGGAATAATGTGACTAGTATCAAAGTCGCTACTAACATGAAAAAGTAAGGCACATAGGCCTTACAAACTTGGGCAAAAGGGATATTAAACATCCCGGAAACAACGAATATGTTAACTCCTACCGGGGGAGTTAAGAAACCAATGTAAAGATTTAACAGAAACATGTTGGCGAAAAAAATCTCATCGATAGAGAATTTAATGCAAAGCTGCTTTAAAATAGGCACAAGGATGACAGTGGCTGAAAGAATATCCATTAAACATCCCGTCACCAATAAAAAGAAATTAACAAATACCAGGAAGATCCATTTATCCTGGACCATACCAAATATTTGTTCGGCCCATAATTGAGGGATTTGCTCCAGGGATAAATAGCGAGACAGTACGGAGGCCCCCGAAACAAGAAGAAGGACAACAGAGGTCATGATACCCGTTTCAACGGCCAACATCGGAATCTGCCGAAATGTCAACCCGCGGTGGATAAATAGTTCCACAACGAGCGCATAGGCTGCAGCCACAGCCGCTGCTTCCGTGACCGTAAAGATACCCCCATAAATACCACCGAATATGATTGCAGGCATCCCCAAAGCCGTCCCTCCATTTTTAAGGGACTTTATCATTTTTAATAAATCAGGTTTTTGGAATTTCTGGTCCGGAAATAATTTCTTGCCTTTAATAAATATATAGATGGAGAAGAAGACCATAATAATAATTCCCGGCAGGACCCCTGAGAGAAATACTTTCATGACAGATACTTCAGCAACAAGGGCATAAATAAGGCCCGGAATTGTGGGGGGAATTAACATACCCAATAGGGCACTTGGACCCAGAATTCCCGCGACAAAGGTTTTAGAATACCCGCGGCTTACTAGGGCCGGAAACATGATCCCACCGATAGCCGCCAGAGTGGCAATGTCCGATCCCGTAATGGAGCCAAAAAGAGCGCACCCAATGACGGCAGCGATTGGCAAACCCGAGGGGATAAACCCGACATGGGCTTCCGCGATATCCAATATTTTTTTGGCTAATGATCCTCGCACCATGATGGTTCCGGCCAAAATAAAATAGGGGGCGGCCGAATAGGAGTAGGATTGAATACTGGAAAACATGCTTTGCACAACCACTCCGAGGGGAATATGCGCAATAAATACATAGATCAAAATGGAAGTCGAAATCATGGCAAAAGCTACGGGAACGGACAGGAACATCATGACGACCATAACCAAAAGGACAATCAATCCTTCCATGTTGTTTTCCTTTTTATCCCAATATTAATGATCGAGAACAAAAACACCAGGTTTAGTTTTTATCCTTCAAGGTCATTTCCGTATTCATATTCATTTACTCTTCTCACTCAATTCGGTTGCGGGTTTAAACATATTTACAACATTCTCAACAAACCGATAAACCGCTATCAGGTAGCCTAGAGGCATTACGATCAGAAGGAATCCCTCTGGTAGCCAATACATCGATGTCAGCCTCCGGTCACTTTTCAAGAAGCCGGCGACGAATTCAAGAGAAAGAATCAGAAGGATTATCGACGCTCCTAAAGCCACTGCGCTAGCGATAAGATTTAAGCTCTTTTTACTCCTGGGTATTAATTGGGGCAACATGTCAACGCGCAGGTGACTCCCCGCACGGGCCGCAGGGCCGATTCCAATCGTGATGACGGCTAACAAAAGATACCCGGCTATTTCCTCAACCCAACTTAAAGAAAAGCCGAGACAATAACGGAAAAAGACGCCAACAACGGAAATGACCACACTCCCGATAATCGCCGAGGCTAAACATACATTTTCACACGCCTCAACCACCCGACTGACCTTTATCATTTTTCTTACCCCCAAAGATGAAATAGTTGAGTTAAGAGGGCCTAAGGCAATGGACAAAGGGCCTGGCCCTCTCCGGTTGTGTCAGGAACACCTCTAATTCAGACCGCTTTTTTATAGGAAACCTGATTTCCAGATGCTATAAAACGTGTCTAAACTCTTTAATTTCTTTAGGGGGTGATCCTATAAAATTCCGTTGATAGACAGGCTGTTTATCGTCCCAATATTTCTTTGTCGTAATCGCGGCCAAGAGATTTATATACTGTTTTCATAAACTTCCGCCCATCTTGCGATTTATTATCAACCTTTTGTTCATGGTCAATGACCACTTTATTCGTTGCTGCAATCCAGCGAGCCTTTTCTTGTTCGCTGATTGTCCAAACCTTAACTCCCTTTGTTTTCAAGAATGCTACTGCTTCATCATCGAAATCCTTTGACTCCTTTTGCTGCTTCGTACAGGCCTCAATAGCTGCGTCGATCACCATTTTTCGCAAATCCTCAGGCATATCAGAGAGGGTTTTACTCCTCATCCAAAAAATATAAGTTCCGAAAAGGTGATCGGACAACGTAAGATTATTAATAACTTCATGGAAACGACTTGCCACCACAAGCCCGGGGGGTGTTGTGAGTCCGTCGACCACTCCTTGTTGAATCGCTTGAAAAACTTCAGTCCAAGGAAGGGGAGGAGCATTAAAGCCCAGGGCTTCAAGCGTGCCTTTAATGGTATAAGCTTGAGCCGCCCTAATCTTCCTTCTCTCACAATCTTTTAAGGTTCGAATAGGGGGATCTTTGTAAGCCAAGGCGTTAAAGCCATAGGGAATCCATCCCAGGCCAATCAATCCATTGTCTTTGAGGCTTCCCAGTATGAGATTAGCACCCTCACTTCCAACCCACTTGTTGGAAAAAGTATCCCAATCCTTGATCAGAAATGGACTATACATCGTCATGACTTTGGGGTTAAGCGAACCAGCGACCGCACAGCTGATGGTGGCAAATTGAAGTGTATTATTATTGAGCTGGTTCACAATATCCATTTCTCCGCCTACCTGGCCGCTATGGTACCATCTCCCTTTAATCTTCCCGCCTGATTTCGCCTCAAGGATTTTTAAAAATACTTCACCCCCTCTTGCATAAGGATGGGTCAACGGCCCGGTGGTGCCCCCTCTTAGTTCAAAGACCTCCGCAGCTTCACTCACTGACACAAAGAAGAACCCCAATGCGATGATGCACGCCAGAGACAATACAATTTTTGAGGCTGTAAAAGATACCGATTTTGTTTTCATCTTATTACCCTCCTTCTTTTGTTAAATTTGTAATCAATTTCTCTGGGATTAAAATAGTGGGTCTTTTTCCGTTAAACTAACCTCACCTCCTCTCAGCCATCCCAAAAATTCAACCACATTTGAACTGCAAAAATTATCATCCTGTTAACGATTATTCTATAAATCCAAAATCCTTAATGCTTTTGCACTAACTCAATATAAACTCCCTTGAACTCTTCCGGCTTGATTACAGCGATTATCGAACCTCTCGATCCCTTAATGATCCTATCCCAGATAAATTCTACGCCTTTTGAGCGAAGCGCTTGAAATATTTTATTAAGATCTTCCACTTCCAATGCAATGTGGTGAATTCCCTCACCGCGCTCCTTTAGGAAATCGGCAACAAGGCCCGTCTTGGCGGTTGTTTCTACCAGTTCGATATTGGTTTCTCCAATTGGAAGGAAAGCGACTCGATTGATTACATTTTCCACATCAACCTCTTCAATCTCCTTTACCTCGAGATCCAAAAGGGATGTATATTTCTTTATGCTATCTTTTAGATTTTTTACAACAATGCCTATGTGATCAATTTTTGTAAGCATTCATTTTTCCCTTTTAAGCTTATATTTTGCCTTTTCCCGATCCCACGCATGACCGATTCCTCTTTTTCGGAGTTCAAATTTCTGAGCCCTGTCGGTAGCTGTCTTAGGAAACTCTTTCATAAATTCCACATATCTGGGGACCATGAAATAAGCCATCTGGTCCTCACAGAAGGCGATCAATTCCTCAGGTTTAAGCTCCTCATTTGGCTTAAGGATGACGTATATTTTTACGTCGTCCTCTCCAAGTTCAGATGGGACGGCCACAGCCGCTGACTCTAATACGCTTGGGTGGGCATTAACGATCTTTTCAATATCAAATGAAGAAATATTTTCTCCACGCCGGCGGATGCAGTCCTTGATGCGATCGACAAAGTAAAAGTATCCTTCCTCATCCTTGTAACCTCTATCCCCGGTATGGAACCATCCTCCTACCCATGCTTCTTCAGTCTTATCAGCTTGCTTATAGTATCCTAAGAACATGGAGTAAGGAACCTTTTCTTTGACCACAATTTCACCATTTTGACCTATGGGAACTTCATGGTTGTTCTCATCCCATATCTTGACATCAGCAATACTGGTCGGTTTCCCGATAGAGCCCACCTTAGTATGATCTGGTAAACTACAAAGAGGAATTGCTCCGTTTTCAGTGGCGCCATAACCCTCAATGATCTTAACATTAAACCGTTTCTCAAAATCCAGCCAGATTTCCTTCGGGGCAGCTGCTCCAAAGGCGATGCGAGCAGGATTATCGGCATCGTCTTCTCGCTCCGGTTGTTTCATCAGGATAGTAAGTATCCCACCGATGTAATTAAACACAGTGGCCCTATATTGGCGTATCTCATCCCAAAAGCGAGACGCTGAGAATCTCTCTCTCAGGACGTAGGGACGCCCTGAACACAGGGCGCCCATTGTCGAGTACATCTGGGCGTTCGCGTGGAAAAGGGGCAATGTAGTGAAATAGATATCATCATCCCGATAATGAAGGATCTCATCGATCCAGACTTGAGCCGTGTTGAAATAATTGAAATGGCTGATTACGGCACCTTTCGGTGGGCCCGTCGTCCCTGAAGTATAAATGATTCCAAGGGGGTCTCCAGCTTTAATGTCCACCGTTCGGGGTGCCTTCTCTTCCGCTGTCTGCATGAGGGTTTTTAAAGAGTGAAAGTGTTCAGGTGGTGGTGCACCCTCGTTATGCCAGATTCTCTGCTCGATACCCGACAAATCCTTCTCCACAGAGGCGTAAGTATCGTAGAGACGCTCATTCACTACAATCCATTTTGCATCTGAATGATTAATGATATATTTCAATCCATCTCCACGAAGGTTAATATTCAGAGGTACCATCACGCCACCGATTTTTGCGAGTCCAAACCAGAGATAGACGAAATCGGGGCAATTAGGTAGAAACAAGCAAACGTGGTCTCCTTTTTTAACCCCCAATTCTCGAAGCAGATTAGCCACCTTATTCACATTTCGATCTAAGGTGGCATAATCAATGATCTGATCTCGAAAGTATAGAAAGGGTTTTTCGCCATCGTTTCCTGCCTTCTTCTCTAAAAGTTCCTTAATTCTCATGGTCATTTACTTAATTAGTTTTGCCATTGAAAAATCTTCAATTTTTCTATATACTGTCATATTATCCTCCTAATGCAAATCCTCAAAAACAGGGTTTTTAACATCCCTATTTTTAGGTAGCCAATGGAAAGATATACATCCCTCAAGGAACTTCTTGATCAAAATAAAGGAGATATTCTCCGCGAAACGATGAGTCGTTTGAAGATCCTCCCACAATCTCCCTATTACGATTTTTTGGTGAGGACAGACGAAGGACAGCGTCGTTTTAGAATTTGGATGAACCTGGTGATTGGATCGCTGCAAGACGAACAAGGACGGGAATCCTTTTTTGTGGATACCGAACGGGTGGGTTACGCCCGTGCAGTCGATGGGTTTAATGTGGAGGATGTCTTTCAGCTTTACCGCGTCTTCCATGAGGTGTTCTGGGAAATATTGCAGGAGGCAATGGCCGCAAATAAGATAAGTCTATTGAACAATTACAGGGAGGTTAGTGAACTAACCCAGATCTTATTCCGAGCCGCTAGCATTATTGCATCGTCATTTCTTAGAACACGTGAAGAAATGATTACTGAGAAAGTTTCTCACCTTCAGAAACTTTATTCCTTCACCCAGGAGATTGTCACAACCTTTAATCTGGAGGAAATCGCGGACCATATCTTACGTAAGGTGGCATCGTTCTTTGGCGTGGAGGCAGGTACGCTGGTTATTTATCGAGGTCAACGGGTCCAAGAAGTTTATGGGCACCCTACTGGAAAAGAAGTTAGTGCGGTCATGCCGGTTGTGGAAAAGACATTAACGGAAGGAATCCCCCTTTTTGTCGATGAGGCGGGAGATATTTACAGGGAGATTGATCATTTTGATCTCAAGCGAATGGTTTCAGTCCCCATCCAGGTACATAGGCATTGTTACGGTATCCTGACTCTTTATAACGAATCGCGGGGATTCAAGTTTACGAGTAAGGAAATCGAACTTCTCTATCAATTCATTTATATTATGGGCGTAGCATTAGAAAATGCGTTTATGTTGGAAGAGATTGAACAGGGACGCCAAGAACTGCGGCTACTTACAAACAAAATGATTTCTTTACAAGAAGAGGAACGGAGGCGCTTAGCGGAAGACATTCATGATACACTGGCTCAAACGTTAACGGGAATCGGATATAAGGTCCAGGTTTGTAAGGAACTTCTAAAGAAGAATCCCGAATTATTGTTGGGGCAGTTCGATAGTCTGATAGAAAATATCAATCATGCTATTGACCAATCCAGAGAGATTATCTCGAGCTTGCGTCCAGACCTTATCGATACGATGGGACTGGTTCCGGCTCTTCAACGTCATATTGACAATTTTGCACAGGAAACGAGCATAAAGGTTATCACCCATTTGCCCAAACGAGTTAAGTTATCTTCCGAGATAAGCATCTCTCTTTTCCGAGTTGCTCAAGAGGCACTGATGAACGTGTATAAACATGCTGAGGTAAAGATGGCTGAAATTACACTAACGAACGATGACCAAAACATCATTTTAGTTGTCGCAGATAACGGGAAGGGATTTGATGTGTCTCGGGGGACTTTCAGGAAAAAGGGTCAAAGTACGCTGGGTCTTCTTTCTATGAAAGAACGACTCAAGGCAATGGGAGGAACACTTACCATTAAAGCTGAAATAAACAGAGGATGTCGAATTGAAGCAAAAATCCCCTTGAGCGATGAGGTAGGCCACAGAGGTAAGCCATCATGATTAGGGTAATGATTGTTGACGATCATGTCGTAGTCCGGGAAGGACTAAAGCAGTTATTAGGGCTCGAAGACGACATCGATGTTATTGCGGAGGCGAGCAATGGGTTTGAATGTTTAGATCTTCTTGAAAAGATCTCTCCCGATCTCATTTTCATGGATGTCAGGATGCCTGGCATTAGTGGAATCGAGGCAACGCGATTAGTTTGCGACAAATACCCACATGTAAAAGTGATCATGCTCACTATTTATGAAGACGACAAATACGTTACCGAGGCCTTAAAAGCAGGAGCGAAAGGTTATATCCTGAAAAAGGTAAATCGAGACGAATTGATCAAGGTTATTCATCATGTGATGGAAGGTCGGGCTTTTCTGGATCCCGCAGTTACCACAACAATTGTCAATCGTTTTAAACGTCATGAGGTGCCTTTTGAACCAGAGGAAAAAGCTCAACTCACCCATAGAGAATTAGAGGTATTGAAAGGGATGGTGGCTGGTCATACGGATCGCAAGATAGCTGAATGTTTATTTATTTCAGAGCACACGGTGAGGACACACATCAAGAGCCTTTACAGAAAGTTGGGTGTTTCATCAAAGTCACGAGCTGTTGCGAAAGCGATGCATGATAAGATTATTATTACAGATGATTGAATAAAGTCTGCTATCTCAAGTATTTCTGAAATTGATGTTGATCCCTTTCTGCTTTGGGAGGGACTTCATCTTTATTCTATCTCTGCAATGAAGTTCTACAAGGGATCCAAATCTACATTCCTCTTCATGGGACGCCAATATGCCTGGCGATGATAATTTGCTGAACTTCTGAAGTCCCTTCTCCAATGTCGAGGAGCTTCTGGTTACGGTAATGGCGCTCGACGGCATACTTCTTTATCAGGTCATAAACCACATGCAGTTCATATGAAGTTGGGTGTCAGTCAGAATCGCTCATTATTACCATGCTTGATATTCCCCTCCCCCCCGCCC
>Ga0194125_10006546_pt1 | contig 17141 bp, 15 predicted proteins | sample TA2KigC250mmetaG_FD_148626 | JGI IMG/M metagenome (GOLD analysis project Ga0194125, IMG submission 148626) | Freshwater microbial communities from Lake Tanganyika, Tanzania - TA2015034 Kigoma Deep Cast 250m | ecosystem: Environmental > Aquatic > Freshwater > Lake | place: Tanzania: Lake... | reverse complement strand
CCCGGAGAACGAAGCGGACCGGCTGGGTAAGCCGGTCCGCCCCAAGCGACGTCCCTTGCGCAGAGTGTTAGCTGGGTCCGAACAGGTCGTGGTTGTTGGACAGCCCCGATCGACCCAGCCACTTCACGTGACCATCGGCGTAGGCGATGTTCATCCCGCCGTTGTGCCTGCACTCCTCCACACGCGTGCCGGGCCAAGGGGGTTCATTGTAGCCGCCCACGTGCCAGGAGCCGCAGACCATGCGGCACCACCCGGTCTCGAGGATCATCGCCGTTTCGGCAGGCCTGGGGAGCCCGGCATCCTTCTGGACGCGCCAATGGCGGCTGGCCGGTCCCCAGCCGGGCACGGCGGGGTTGCATCCGCAGACACGGCCCGCGTTGATTGCGTAGCCCCCGTAGCGCCCTCCCCAACTGCGGAAGCGGCCGCAATTGGGTGTGGAAATCGGCAGTCCCTCTGGGCTGGTTTGGCCCCAGTGGTTGGTCGTGAACGAGGGGCACATGAAGAGCTGCCAGTTCTTGGTGTACGGCTGGCAGACCTCCATCCAGTCGTACCCATCCGCGCACCCTCCGGGCCCGTTCCAGTTCATGGGGAAGCAGCCGTCGTAGTCTGACGCGTACATGAGGACTGCGAGAGCCATCTGCTTCTCATTGCTCTGGCAGCTGGCCTGGCGGGCTTTCTCACGGGCTCGGGCGAAGACGGGAAACAGGATCGCCGCCAGAATGGCGATGATCGCGATGACAACCAACAACTCGATGAGCGTGAAGCCCTGTCGTCTACGCATCGACCTTGCTCCTTCTTGGGGGTAGGGGATGTGGTCCAATCTCCGATTTGTCAGTGTGACGCAGATCACCTTCTTGGGTTCGCTCCTCTGCAGCGGTTTTTTTCGCCCGGCCTCGCTCGGGGTCGCCCGCTAACCACGCGCGAGCCGTTCGAGCCGATGGATGGCGACCTGGAACGCGACCACCGCCAGCAGAGCGTCCTCGCGGGACGCCGCCTCGTGGCGCGCGTCATGGGCGATGCCGGAAAGCAGATCGTAGCTCATGCCCATGCGGTCGTCCAGTGCGATGAGGTCCCGAACGGTACCGGCCGCCACCGACGAGGACGAACCTGCCTCGGGAAGCGCGAGCTTCAGAGCGCGCGTTGCGACGTGAAGGAGTGTTTGCAGCATGCCGCCGTGGTCGCCTCGCACGAAGTCCGCGAAAGCCTCGCCCAGTTCCCGCGTGGCGTAGTGCAGGTCGGGATCGGTCATGCCGCGAAGCCGGCCGAGCCGGCGGCGACAGCGGTGGAGCACCCGCTCCACGATCTCGTCCTGCCTCATGGGATCGGCCTGCAGGAGCTTGTAGAGGCGGCCGGGACGGCTGATGAGGTCGCCGAGCGCCGTCGCCAGTTCGCGCCGTGCGATCTCGCTCTGCGTTCCCCTCAGCAGATCACGCAAAGGGTTGAGGGCCCGCGGGCCGGCGGTGCGGGCCAGGGCGCGGGCGGCGGCGAGGGTGACCGTGGGGGATGTCTCGCGGTCCAGGAGCCGCTGCAGCGGCTGGGCGGCCTCCGGTGCGCCGAGATTGCCCAGCGCGACGGCGGCCACCTCGCGAACCGCCGCCTCCTCGGAGGCCAGGAGGCTCACCAGCAGCCCCCGGCCCCGCGCGGAGGGGATGTGCCCCAGCGCCTCGATGGCGTCCAGCGAGATGCCCGAGGTCTCGTCGAGCGCCTTCTGGCTGAGTGGCTCGACGGCGCGCTCATCGCCAATCTCGCCCAGAGCCCGCGCGGCCTCGCGCCGCACCTCCCGATCGCTGTCGCTCAGCAGGCCGATCAGCTCCTCCACCGGCAGTGGGCTGTGCGCATGGCCGAGGACCCGCGCCGAGTCGGCTTTCGTCGCCGGGTCGGCGGAGCGCGCCATGCGGACCAGGCCCCAGGCCGCCGTCAGAGCGTGGCCGCGGCCGACCTGTCGAAGAAGCGTCCGCGCGGAGGTCGCCCGGTCCTCAGCCACTTGGCCCAGTAGGCCGGGCGTGCCGAAGCGCCCCAGCGCCGACACCACGAACACCAGGTGCAGGTTCGTAATCTCGTACCCCCACACGTGCAGCGGGGTGAAGCCCTCGAACCACTGGCCAAGGGCGCCACCGATCATCGCCCCGAGTGCGGAGGCCCCGGCCACAACCGCCGAGTGGAAGCCGATGTAGACGGAGCGGTTCTCTTGTGGGGCGACCTTGATCAGCAGGTTGAACTGCGCCAGGATCACGCCGGCCGCCATCACCCCCGCCCAGATCATGATGCAGGGCGTCAGCACGAAGCAGTTGCCTTGGGTTGAGAAGAACCAGACGACCGGCACCATGCCCAGGCCATAGGCCGAGATCTTCAGCACGGGCCGGTACCCGAACTTGTCGGCCAGGTAGGCCCAGATAGGGTTCGCCAGGATCATCGCAACAGTATTGGCCCCCTGGTAGATCGCGATCCGGTAATACGGCAGCTCCAGCTGCTTGAGCATGAAGACGTTGAAGAAGGGCGCGGCGATCATCACCGCCATCAGCCGGGCGGAGACGAACAGCGTGAGACTGCGCAGGTTGCGGTCGGCCAGCGGCAGGCGGAGCACCGCGGAGAGAGGCACGGGCGGGCTGGGGGCGCGCGGCGGCTCCGGCGTCCACGCCCACGCGACAATCGCAGCCAGTCCGAAGGCGACGGCTACGACAAACAGGGTGGTGAACCCGGCCTGGGATTGGGCCTTGGGGAAGGCGTCCAGATACTGACCCGCGAGAACCGAGCCGGCCAGCCCGATCCCCGCCACGAGCATCTGCTGCCGCGAGACGAACCGTCCGCGCATCCGCGCCGGAACCAGGTCGCCGAGCCAGGACGTGCTGGCGGGGGAGGCCGTGGCCGACGCCATCCCCGCCAGGGCCACGAAGACGATCATCGCCAGCGGTCGCAGGCCCGGCGCAAACAGCCAGGGGATGAGCGCGATCGGCAGCCACATGCCGTAGCTGACCGCGAAGGCGGCGAGACACAGGACCCGACGGCGCCGGAGGCGCTCAATCAGAAGGGGGGACAGGATCTGGAGGGTCTGGCCCCAGGAGGCGGCTGCCGACAGGAAGCCGACCTGCGCGCTCGTCGCGCCCAGGTGCAGCGCATACCCGGTGTTGTACGCCCCGGCGGTGATCGCCGTATACACGGCCGACAGTCCGCTGCTGAGCAGCCACACGCGCATGCCGCGCAGCGTCTCGAGATTCGAGATGCCGGGCTCTACGGCGGACTCCTCTGCAAGGCGCTCCGCTTGCTCGGCGGGTGCCGAAGGCGGCTTAGACATGCTCGACACGCTCGATGCCCAGAACGAAAACCTGTGCCCCGCCCACGGGAACCGTAACGGCGGCGCCTACGCCCTCCGCATGCAACGCCGCGCCCGGGGAGGCGACGCGCATCGCCTCCTCCCGCCAGCGGCAGGCACCGCGCACCAACTCGACCACGTCGTCCACCCGCTCCTCCTCGACACCCATCAGCAGCGTCACATTGCCGGCCCCCAGGAAGCCGCCGGTGCTGCTGATCTCGGTGAAGCGGAATCCGCCATCCACCAGTGCGTCGTGCAGCGTCCGCATGTCTCGCTTGTTGACCACGGCGATGATGAGCTTCACGTCCGATTCACCTCCGCTCAGGACGACGGCGACTCCGGTTCCTCCGGCAGCTGTACCGGGCGTTCCTGCGCACGGCGCCGACGGTCTGCCTCGGCCGCCTGCCTCGCCCTCTCGACGGCCTCGGTCGGCTCCCAGGGCTCCCACTGCTCGCAGATGCCCTCGCCGCACCGGCTGAAGTCGAACAACCGCACCACGAGGGCCTCGCACGCGACATGGCACGTCTCGGCAGTCAGGCGGCCGCCGTACTCGTCCACCTCCACGCCGAAGCTCAGATGCCGACACGCATGTTGAGCCAGGATGCCGGGCACGCGGCAGGTGGCGCAGGCAAGCGGGGCCACCTGCGTCGTCGTGTACCGGCGTTCGTCAATCGCGAGGTGACAGAACGTCCGGCCGCGCTGCACGTAGCGATAGGGGCAGGGGGTGTCCACGGTAGGTCTCCTGGGCCGTGACGGTTCGCTGCGGAGGTCTTCGGCCCGGCGAAGGCGTTTCCCTTCCGGGGGCCGAGGGAGGTTGGGGGCGGGAGTGGAACCGGCCGCTGGATGGATCAAGGACGCAGTCTCCAACGTCCAACGTGCGATGGCGCGCATGAACTCCCGCGAACCGAAAGTGCTGGTCATCGGCCTGGATGGCGCCACGTTCGATGTGATCGAACCGTGGGTCGAGGCCGGCCGGCTGCCGAACATCGGTCGATTGATGGCGGAGGGCGTCTGGGGCCCCCTGCAGTCAACCATCCATCCGCTGACTCCCACGGCGTGGACCACCTTCGCCACCGGCTGCAGCCCCGGCAAGCATGGCGTATACGACTTCGCCCTCTTCCGCCCGGGCTCCTATGAGCCGATCCTGACCGACGCGAGCTGCTCACGCGTTCCCAGCGTGTTCCAGTTGCTCAGCGAGGCGGGCCGGCGGGTCGTCGCCTACAACGTCCCGTGGACCTACCCGCCGGAGCCGGTGAACGGCGTGATGATCTCGGGCTTCGGCGCGCCGAAGTTCGACGAACGGCTCGCCTACCCGACGGCGGCCTTCGAGGACCTGCAGGCGCGCGTGGACCGCGTGTCCTTCGAGATTCCGCCGCGTGATGACCGAGGCGTGATCGTGGAGGCCGTGGAGGCGCAGATCGAGCAGGTCGGCGAGATGGCTCGGTTCCTGATCAAATCCGAGCGGCCGGACCTCGCCTGCGTGGTGTTCATGGCGACCGACCAGGTGGGGCATGTGGCGTGGGTCAAGCGACAGGCGACGCGAGCGAACGGATCGACGATCGCGGACGTGCTGCTGCATACGTACGAACTCGTCGATGCGCAGGTGGGGCGGCTGCTGGAGACGGTGGGCGACGACAGCACGGTCATGCTGATGTCCGATCATGGCTTCGGCAACCGCCGAGGCGTCGTGGACCTCGTCAGCGCGTTGCACCAGGCGGGCCTCGTCGCATATCGCCGGGCGGGCCCGGTCGCCTCGGTGCGAGTGCGGAGACACGGGCGAGCAGGCGGCGTGCTGGGGATGCTGGAGGCCGGGCTGAAGGCGGTGCTGCCCAAGGGCCTGCGCGGACGAATTCGGAAGTCGATGACGCCCACCATCGACTTCGAGCGGACGAAGGCATGGGTCTGGGGCCGCTACCCGAAGCTGCGCCTCAACGTGCGCGGCCGAGAGGCGCACGGCGTCGTCGAGCCCGGGGCCGAGCTGGACGCACTGCGCGAGGCGACGTGCGAGTGCCTGCTGAGTGTCACAGACCCGGCGGACGGCAAGCCGGTCATCGAGCAGGTCTGGCGCGGCGAGGAAGTCTATCCGAGCGCGCCCGAGGGCGATGCGCCGGACCTGGTGGCCGCCACGCGCGGCTTCGGCTACATCTCCCGGGATGTCGTGACCGCCGGGACGCGGGCGTTCCTCACGGAGGAGGCCCGCGAGGCCGTGGGCTGGCGGCACGAGCAGGGCGGCATCCATCGAATGAACGGCATTTTCGTGGCGCGTGGGCCGGGAATCCGGAGTGGGGAGCGGCTCGAGGGCGCCGGCCTCGCCGATGTAGCGCCGACGATTCTGCATCTCCTACGCCAGCCGGTTCCCCGCAGCATGGACGGGCAGGTGCTTGGCGGGGCGCTGGTCGGCGATGCCGCGCGGGCGGTTCTGTTCACCGACGCGGCCCCTGAGCCTCAGCCGAGATGCACGGCGGAGTTGACCGACTCGGATTTGGAGCAGGTGACGGAGCGACTTCACGACCTGGGCTACGTTGACTGACGGCCCCGGCGGATGTATGCTGTCGGGTACGCAGCCTTCTTGCGCCAGGGCACTGGCAGGATATCGCACAACATGCACCCTAGAGTCCTTGTCATCGGGCTTGACGGCGGCACCTTTGCCGTCATCGACCCCCTCCTCGAGGCCGGACGCTTGCCGAACCTGAAGCGGCTGATCGACTCGGGCGCGCGCGGCACGCTGCTGTCCACTCGTCCCCCGCTGACGCCCGTGGCCTGGGGCGCCTTCATGACGGGCTGCGGCCCGGGGAAGCACGGGACCTTCGCCTTCGTGCGCGTGCGGCCGGAGGACTACCGCGTCGAGTTCCTCAACGGCAGTCACCTGCGCGTGCCGACCCTGTGGGAGATCGTGAGCCGTCAGGGCCTGCGCTGTGGCGCTCACAACGTCCCGTGGACCTATCCGCCGCGTCGCGTGAACGGGTTCATGCTTTCGGGTCTCGACGCGCCCGCCTTCGGCCCCGACATCGCGCAGCCCTATGGCCTGTTCGAGCGCGTCGTCTCGGCAACGGGCCCGTACTTCGAGAAGTTCGTACCCCCGCACGTCGTGTCGCGTGATGTGAGCCGTCTAGGCCGGCAGGTCTCCCAGTGCGGCGCCGTCGGGCGCTGGCTGCTCAAGGCGGAGCCGGTGGACCTGTTCATGACCGTATTCAGCGCCACCGACCACGTCCAGCACAGCTTCTGGCTCGACCGCCGGCAGGGGGCCAAAGGTGCGGTGGTCGAGGACGTCGTCCACTATACATACGAGCGCATCGATGAGGAGATCGGCAAGCTGCTGAACGAGCACGCGGACTCCGACACGACGGTGCTCGTGGTGTCCGACCACGGCGCGGGGCCTTGTCGCGGCGCCATCAACCTGGACCGGTGGTTCGAGGAACTGGGCTGGCTGACGTTCCGACCGCATCACGTGGGGCTGGTAGACGCAGTCCTGCGCACGGCCCTCGGAGCGGCCCGCAGGTTGTCCTCGCGTTCGCTGCGGGCCCGCCTCCAGCGACACGCGCCGGCGACCCGCGAACGTCTGGCCTCCGGCCGGATGGTCGATGGGATCGACTGGTCGAGCACCAAAGCCTATACGTGGAGCGACTACGGCAACGTTCAGCTCAACGTCCGGGGGCGGCAAGCGCTGGGCGCGGTCGATCCCGACGGCGAGTACGAGGTCGCCCGCGAGGAGCTGCGCGCCGCGCTGCTGGAGCTGCGGCACCCGAACAACGACGGACCGGTCATCGCGGAGGTCCACAAGGCCGAGGACCTGTACGCGGGCCCGCATCTGGACAAGGCGCCCGACCTGCTGGTCCAGACCCGGAACTACGAGTACGAGATCATCACCCACCTGACGCCCGGCGGCCCGGTGCCGACCGAGATCGACGCCGAGGTCTTCCCCCCCGCCCTACGCGGCGGGACGCACCGGGCCGAGGGGATGCTCATCGCCAGCGGCCCGGACGTTCGCGCCGGAGCCCGCCTGAGTGCGGCACACCTCGAGGACATGACGCCCACAATCCTCCACCTGCTGGGCCTACCCATACCCAGCTACATGGACGGGCATGTCCTGGAGGACCTCTTCGCCCCGACGGCCCTCACCGGCCACGCTCCCGCCTACGCGGAGGAGGAACTGCCCGACGTGATCGGGGACGAGCCCTACTCCGACGAGGAGGCGGCTGAGGTCGAGAAACACCTGCGGGACCTGGGGTACGTGTAGTCGCAATCAGGGGGTGCCGTTCAGCAGTTCGGCGTACAGTGTGGAAACGCCCCTCAAGAGGCGGTCATAGCCGAACTGGGCCGCGTGCGAACGCCCGGCCTCGCCCATCCGGCGGCGCAGGTCGTCATCCTGCAGAAGCAGCCTGATCTTCTCGGCGACCAGCTCCGGCCGCTTCGGCGGCACGATGAACCCTGTCCGGCCGTCGATGACGGTTTCGGCGGCGCCCCCGGCGTCGGTCCCGACGACGGGAATCCCCATCGCGAGAGCCTCCAGGTAGCAGATCGGGAAGCCCTCCCAGAGCGAGGTGAGGGCGAACACGTCCACGGCCGCCAGGACCTCGGGCACGTCCCACCGCGCGCCGGGCAGCATCACCGCGTGCTCGATCCCGTGGTGCGCGATGCGGGCCTTGGTGGCCTCCAGCAGAGGCCCGTGCCCGACCAGCAGAAGCTGGACCTCGGGCATCTCTTGAAGGAGAACCGCGATGGCATCGATGAGATCGAGCGGCGCCTTCTGCGCGGCCAGGCGGGTGATCGAGCCGACCACGGGCCGGGCCGGGTCGAGCCCCAGCCGCTTCTTCGCCTCCTCGGGAGGCAGGGGCCGGTCGGAGAAGCGCTCCAGATCGACCGCCTCGTAGATCACGCAGTAGTCGTTCTCCGACCCGATGCGGCAAGCCAGGCCGTCGCGCTTGGTGGCCTCCGAGACCGCGATGATGCGGCTGACGGTCGGCCTCAGTAGACGGTGCATCCACACGATGGCGCTCTTGGCGAGGAAGGACGAGTGCTCGTGGAAGCCCCACCCGTGAACGTGCCAGAGGGTCGGGCGGATGTTGGCCCGGCGGGCCGCCCATGCGCCGAGCAGGAAGCCCTTGGTCCCATGGCCGTGCACGATGTCGAACCGTCGCTCCCGCATGACGCCGGTAAGCTCTCCCAGCGCTCGCAGGTCGTGCACCGGATGGGGTGCGCGATGGAAGGAGGGGAGGGTGTGGATGGGGACGCCGAGCTGCTCGGCGAACTCGCCCATGCTGACACCGGACTCGGTGGAGGGGCCGGTGATGATCTCAACCTCGTAGCCGCTGCGCAGCAGGCGCTCCGTGAGCTGGATGAGCAGCCCCGTTGCGCCGCCGAGCGACAGCCACGGGATGACCTGCGCCACGCGCGGACGGTCGGCGGACATGCTGGATCCTACGTAAAGACCAGGGCCGGAACTCGGGCTTGGACAGGCAGGAATGCCTGTCCTCCGTCCCTCCGCCCCGCCCTCCCGCCGTAGGAGGACAGGCATTCTGCCTGTCCAAGCCTCGATCTGGGCTCTCCAGCCTACGCGAGACCTGCTAGTTCAGGAGGACGAGGGCAAAGTCCTTCGTCGGCACCGTCACCGAGACCTTCCCATCGGGCGTCAGCGGCAGAGGGGTGTTGGTCATCGCGTCGGTGGCCGAGTTGCGGGTGGTCTTGACGCCCAGGCCCGCAAGGCCCGGATCGACGGTCAGTTTGGCCGGCGCCTTCCCCAGATTGCTGAGGATGAGCAGCGCGCGGTCGGGGAGGGTGTAGAGCGTGGGGTAGACCCCGGGGGTCTGCGGGTCGATTCGGACCGGGGTCTTCCAGAACGGGTGGAATGTGCAGTCGTCGCCGAGCGGCGCGAAACGCGCTTTGGCGGCCGAGTAGCGTTGCAGCAGGTCATTGTCGGCGTTCGTCAGCCAGGTCGCCTGGATGTCGCACAAGGCGGCGACGGCGACCATGCCGCGCGTGTAGGCCTCGACCTCCTCCGGGTGCGCCTGGAAGTAGGGCTTGTTCTGCTTCGTGATCTCGGGGATCAGCAGCGGGAACTCAGCGACGTCGCGCGCCCATTCGGCGACATACCACTCCGCGGGCAGCGCGTCGATATAGTCGGGCGTGTACCAGCGCTGGCCGGACATCTGGCGGGCGGCCTGACCGGGCGCGAGGCCGCTGGTGTTGAACAGGTCCTGCAACCCCTCGCCCTGGACGTTCATGTCCACGAACGAGCCGCACATCGCTGGCAGCATCCCGTGCACGATGGTCAGAAAGCCGGGCTTCGCTCCCTCGGTGGCCACGTACAGGCGCTTGTACAGGTCGCGCAGGGCGAACAGCGGCGCGTAGTAGATCCCCTGATCGGCCAGGCGCCCCTCGGGACGGCTCGGATTGATGGGGTTCAACCCCGGCGCGCCGAAGTCGAAGTACAGCCCGTCGATCGCGTACTGTCGGAGCATCTCGGCATACGTGTACACCAGGAAGTCCTGATAGGAGGGCACGGCGATGTCAACCGAGCTGCCCTCGCTCTCACCCCGGCGCGACCGCCAGCCGGAGAGCGTGCGACCGCCCGACCACTCCGACCCGTAGGCCGCCCACTCCGGGATCGTGGTGTCGATCTTGAACAGCGACCCGTAAGGGATGTACAGGATCTTGCGGCGCGCGAGTTCCGCCCGCCCCGTCGCGAAGGCCGTAGGGTCCTCCGGCCACGGCATGCCGGGGTTCGCGAGCGAGAGGCCGGCGGGGTCGTTGATCCAGAAGATCGCGAAGACATGGTGGGTGGCGGGGTCCACCTCGATGGGGGGGCCGTCCGTTCGCCCGCCCCAGCGGTACGTGCGCCAGTCCGGGATGCGAGGGCGGCTAGGGGTGGGGCTGAGGCCGAACGTCACCTGCCAGGTGTCGCCCCGCTTGAGGGCCTGAGGCTGGGTGATCATCCGGGCCTGCAGGACCACTTCCTTCGGCGTGCGCGCCAGCGCGAGCGCGTTCGGTGCGCCCCACGGCCGCCACGCCCGGTCGCTCTCGCAGAACCACTCCAACCCCGCCTCGGGAGCGCCGACCCAGACGTAGGGGCAGAAGGGGATCTCCCAGCCCGTCTGAATGGCCCCGCCGGCCCGCTGGAGGTCCTGGCGGTCCACCTTCATGGCGTCGAAGTCGTAGATGTAGAACCGTCGGTACAGCTCCGCGGCCTCGGGCCGCAGGGGCACCTCGAGGGTCGCGCTCTCCAGTCGCACCGCCTCCTTGGCGGTGACCGCAACATCGATGCGCACCATGCCGTCGAAGTCGACGGTGTTGTCACACTGCAGGTTCAGCTTCGGCGCCGACGCAGTCGTGGTCAGCTTCACCGAGGCCGGCGTGACAGCCCCGGGCTGGACGGAGGCGGCGCCGAACGCCACCGGCTGGCCGCCGGCGCGCACGTTGAGCGCGACGGGCCGGCTGAGCAGGTCGGTGCCACGGCTGGTGAACTGGCGTGGCAGGGAGGAGTCGGTGAAGTCGATTCGTCCGCCCCAGTACTCCACGACGCTCCCGCTCAGCTTCAGCGCCGTCCACGGCGCGGGCACCTGGTCGCTGATTCCGATCCGGTTGCCGACCCAGGGGAACCGGCCCTGCGGTGCATCCGCGCCGATGGCGCCGTGGCGGCACCCGGCGGCACTGAGCACGGCGACGAGTATCGTGGCGAGCGGCAACCGGCTTCTGGTGTGCATCGTACTCACTTCCTCAAGACCGCAGAGGCCCGACTCGATCTCCCGACGAATGGCGGGACATGCGGTGGCTTCGTCTGCGGGCGCGTCCCGGCCTCCGCGACTGCTAACCATAACACCGGGAGCCGCCCAAAGGTCGGCGCTCGGGCTGTTGCCTGCATCACCCTCGGCTACCTTGAGGCCCAGCCCACGATGTCTCACTTCTGCGTGCTGTCGGCGACCGAGCAAGAGCAGGAGATCGCCCTTGCCGAACTGTGGGCCCTGAGCGGCGTCGAAGGCTCCGGCCGGGTCGTTCGCGTGCCGCAACCCGTAGATGCCGAACGCAGCGCCTACGTGGCTACGTGCGCGGAGTTGCTCGCCCACGGCCCGACCCCCCAGGCCCTCGCCGAGCAGCTTGCTGCCACCCGTCCGACCTTCGAGCGCTTCCGCGTAACCCTTCTGACGCTCCCGCCCCGCCCCAAGATCGACCCCCAGCGAGCCATCGTCGAGGTGGCTAGGCATGTGTACGGCACGGTGGACCTCCGGACGCCTCTGCAGGAGTTGCTCCTGGTCGGAACGGAGACCGAATGGCACTTCGGCCGCCTCGTCACCCGGACGACCCGGTCCTACGCCGCGCACGAGCACAAGCCGCATCAGCTTTCCAGCGCTCTCCCGGTTCGCGTCGCTCGCGCGATGGCAAACCTCGTGGCTCAGCCCGGCGACCGGATCGTCGATCCCTGCTGCGGCGTCGGGACGATCCTGCTGGAGGCCTGGGCAGCCGGGGTGCAAGCCATCGGCGGCGACGTGAACCCGAAGCTGGCGGGCATGACTCGCGAGAACCTGGAGCACTTCGGCCGCCCGCCCTGGGTCTGCGCCGCCGACGCGACGACTCCCTGGGTGACGGGCGACGCCGTCGTGACCGACCTGCCCTACGGCCGCCAGACGCAGCGCACGCCGGAGCTGTACGCGCGCCTGCTGAGCCGCTTCCCCTCGTTCGCACCGAAACTGGCGGTGGTCACGGCAGAGGACATCACGAACCTCCTCGTCGGCGCGGGGTACGACGTGCTGCGGACCGTTACCGTGCCCAAGCCCTCCGGCTTCAGCCGCCGAATCCACGTCGCACGGGTGAGGTAAATGCCGCGCCGCTCCATGCCCGCCGAATGGACGACCTTGGCCCACCTCTTCGATGAGATCAACGAGAGCTTCATCGACTACGACGGCCAGGTCGGGTTTCTGCTCCGGTGCGCCGGGCGCTTCCTGCCCAGGTCGCGCACGGCGCTTGACCTCGGCTGCGGGACCGGGCGTCACGCGAGACTGCTGGCAGAACAGGGCATCCGCACGGTGGGTATTGACCTCTCCCATCGTCTGCTCCGACAGGGCCCCAAGGCAGCGCCGGCAGGCCCTCTGCTCGTCTGCGGGGACCTCGCCGCGCTGCCACTGCGCGGGCGCTTCGATCTGGTCTATGCGCTCAACTTCGTGCTGAGCTTCCTGCAGACGAACGAGGCGCTGCTCAACGCGCTGCGCGAGGTGCGCCGCGTCCTCTCGCCGCGCGGGGTCTTCGTCATGGACTACCACGTCTTCTTCCCGCCCGAGGCGGACGTGAAGCTCCGCGAGGGCTGGTCGGAAGAGTGCGTGGTGCGCGGGCAGAGGCTCGTCGTGAGCCACGACCCGACCGTAGACTGGACCACGCAGCTCTGCACCGACGAGATGACCTACCGGTTCCTGGAGGGCCGGCGCATCGTGCGCGAACTCCGAACCGTCGAGGTCCGCCGCATCAGCCTGCCTCAGGACCTCGCGTGCCTCCTGCAGGCCACGGGCTTCCAGGTCGTCGCGCACTGCCGGAGGTTCGACCTCGACGAGGAACCGGCGGAGTTGGGGGTGGTGGTGGCGAGGCGGGCAAGGCCCGCCCGCGCAGGTTAGCCGGCACCCGCGATCCGCTCGATCGCAGCGTCCAGGTACTGCAGGAGCGCGACTGCTCGGGTGAGTGTGGCCCGACAGGTGTCCGAGGGGGTCGCCGCGTCAAGCCCGATGGCTTGGCGCGCTTTGCGGTAGTTCGCGCCCTTGCGGTGTGCGACGCTGGCGGAACGGTAGGTCTGCAGACCCCTCAAGAAGGCGACGTGCGGCGTGCGGTCGTCCAGGCCGCGCTCGGCCAGGTACTGGTCGAGCAGACCGATCGTGGGCGTGTTGGCGGGGGCACCCGGCATAGCCGCCTTCAGACCGTCCTTGTTCAGGGAGTCGGCGAGGAGCTTGGCCAAGAACAGCGCCTGTTGGTCGAAGGCTCCCACGCTGTCGGCGGAGGGCACACGAAGGCACTCGAGCGCATAAGCGTCGTCGGCGTCCAGTTCCAGAAAGAGGGGCCACCCAAGGACTTCCCGCCACTTCGTGCTCAGCGCGGGATACTGCGCTCTGAACTGCAGGTCAGGTGACTCAGCGTTGGCGAACCGCCCGAGGATGTTCCGCTTCAGGGATGTCTTGCTCAGCCGCCCCTCCGGTGCGACGTTGTGCCCTCGCCAGTACTGCTGCTCCTCGTAGGGGAGATGCCGCCCAAGGTCGCCGAGGAAGACGGCCACATGGTCGGGCAGATCGTTGTCGATTGGGAGTCCCCACAAGGCCCCGCAGTGCACGTACCCATCAACGACGCGGTACCTCGACTCATCGCCGTAGTAGCGGTCCAGGACCTCCCGTCGGAAGAACACCGGCGTCAGGAACGCAGCCCCTCGTCCCGAGCCACCCATAGCCGGGTGGAGGCTGCTAGGGTCGCACGTGTGCTCAAGCGGTCGCCCGTCTTCGCGGACGCCGACGATGAACTCCGCAAACCTGTCTGGCAGTTCGTAGGGCCAGAAATCGCAGTCCTCCTTGGGTAGTCCGCGTATCAGCTTCTTGCCTACCAGTCGGCAGCAGCTGGCCTCGCCTTCCTCCTCCGGCTCAGGGACGGCGTCCCATCTCAGCACCCAGTCCTCCCCGGCGTAGTCCTCCCATAGGAGATGGCCGTCCGCGTCTCGGTTCGTGGTCTCTCTCGCCAGTTCGGCCAGCGGCGCGTGCACTGTCTGGAATGCCTCGACCGCGAGCACGAGAACCATGTCCCTGATCCCGAGGAACTGGCGCAGCTCCAGGGCGCGTAGCCGCACCTGCTCGGTGCTCACCTCTGCGACGGGTCGGTCGGCGCCGCTGTCGGTCACCTTCACCAGGGCGCCCGTGTGGGGGTCACTGTACAGGTTGTGGAAGAGTCGGAACTCCTCGCTCACCTCGACGTATGGGGGCTTCACGCCATCGAAGCGGCGTAGAAGAACGAGTGGCTCAAGCCCCTCGCTGTTTCCGAAGCGGTCGTACGTGACCCGGGACGTGTCACCCTCGTGGGCCTGGCTGCACGCAGGCGCGCCGAAGCCCGGACTGGCCGCCCACATCGACTCTGTGCTCTTGAGGACGTGCTCGGCATCACTCTGTGGAAGGAGCGCACAGAAGACCCAAGTGCCCTCGCCTCCTGCGGGCACGTGGTTGTAGACTGTCAGCCACTCGCCCCTGCCCCACTCATCCCGCACCTCCTTGGCCAGGTCAACGAACCGCGACTGCTCAACGAGGGCCTCTAGTATGGAGCTGCACCCAAGGCTGTTCACGCCAGCACTCCCTCCTGCCGGATGCTCAGGTGAACCGGCTGCCAGGGGGCCTGGGCATCCCGTTCCCGGACGAACAAGGGCTGTATGAGCACACCGTTCTCCAGGCACACGCGACCCCATACGTCCTCGATGCGCCGCGCCTCCTCGACGGACCGGTCGTAGTCGTCGAGGACCAGAGCAACGTCCACATCAGAATGCGGTTCTGCCTCTCCCCGCGCATACGAGCCAAACAGGATGACCTGGCGCAAACGCGGCCCGTAGATGGCCTGCAGGCCCGCCTTCAGCTCGTCCAGAATCGGCTGGATGTCGGCCTTGCCCAGTCCCTTGCGCTTGCCCATGGGTCGGCTCTACTCCCCCGGCTCCAGCTTCCGCTAGCCGTGACGCTCAGTGGCGGTTCACTTCCCGTCGGCCAGAGGACCAAGGTACTCGGTTGCCGCCTCGATGAATTGGCGAGCAGTGTCCATCGCGGCCCGTAGCTTCTCCAGCGCGAACTCGGGATCGATCGCGTAGTCCGCATCGCTACGCACCTCGAAAGCGTCGATCAGTGCTCGGTGGAATCTGGCATCCAGCTTCCCCGTCCGCGCGAACCTCTTGCCGTACGCCCCGATGACAGCGGAGTGCTTGCTGTACGCCTCACCTTCGGCCGCCAGCAGCGCGATGGCGACGTAGTACATTGCATAGTACGTGCGCGACGCCCCGATGTCCGTGTCCCCCTCGTTGAGCAGGCGTTCGGCCGCGTGTACGTTGCGCCGGGCCTTCGCCAGCAGGAACGGTATCGACTGCGTCACGCGGGCACCCCCTCTCGCACAACGTTCGCGTGTAGAGGTTGCCAGGGCTCCTCGACGTCACGTTGGCGCAGGAAGATGTCTTGCACGACCGTGTCGTTCTCGAACGACAGCCGGTAGGTGAGGTCTCCTGTGCGGTCCCTCTCTTCCGGGACGCTCTCCAGGTCATCCAGTACGATCGCGACGTCGATGTCCGACCCGTCCTCCGCCTCGCCCCGCGCGTAGGAGCCGAACAGGATGACCTGCCGGAGGCGCGGGCCGTAGATCGCCTGCAGGCCTGCCTTCAGCTCATCCAGAATCGGCTGGATGTCGGCCTTGCCTAGCCCCTTGCGCTTGCCCATCCCTACTCTCCCGGTTCGAGCTTGTGCTTGCCGTGGCACTCGGTGCAGGCCTGCTCCGGCTCGTCTTCGGCGGGCGGCTTGGCGTGCGGGCACTTCTCGTCGATGTCGGTGTGGCAGGTGCGGCAGAACTTGGCGACCTTGTGGTGCGGGATCATGCGGTCGGGCGCGGTCTTGCGGTCCTCGTCGTCGATGTGCAGCTTGCTCTCACCGTGGCACGTCGCGCAGGAGACGCCTTGCTTCTGGTGTGTGGTGGTGAGAGGTTCCTCGGCGTAGTCAAGGTGACAGACGAAGCACTGCTTGTTCGCCTCGGCGGCCTGTGCCTCGGTCTCGCTCAGCACCCGGCGCAGCTTGCACTCCTTCACCATGATCCGCATCGGCGCGTACTTGTCGCCGGCGTGGACCTGAAAGCCGATACGCCCCTGCGCGAGCTTGTCGTCGGTGATGTCCGCCGTCTGATGCCCGTTGAGCGTCACCACGATGTGCGGCCCGTCGCACAGGATCAGTACGGTGTTCCAGTCGGTGAGGTTGACGATCGACTCATCCTCGTTCCTCGCGAGGAACCCGCCCGCGTAGATCGTGCCGACCGTGACGCCGTACTCCTGCTTGTCGAGGATGTCCATCTGGTAGCCGGGCTGCCCGCCCGGGCAGCGGAACCACACGCCGCTGTTGCCCGGCCACACCATCTTGAAGGTCACGCTAAGCTCGAAGTTGTCGTACTCCTTCTCGGTCCACAGATCACCCGGCTGGCCCTGGTTCTGTTCGCCGATCAGGACGCCGTCCTGCACCGTCCACTTCGCGTTGCCCGTCGCGGTCCACCCCGTGAGGTCCTTCCCGTTGAACAGCGAAGTCCAGGTGGGCTCCGTCACTGGGGCTTTGGGTTGGGCGATGCTCCAGCCGATCGCGAGGCAGGCAGCGACGGCTCCGCTGGCCGCCACGAAGCCCCACGGGATACCGCGCCGTGAGCTACTCATCCGGCGAAGCTCCTCCTACACATTGTGCACCCACTCCCTCAGGAACTCATACTCCGGGGGCAGGTTGGCGAAGGTCTCGCCGAACGCCTTTCCGAGCTTCTGCTCTTCGGCCTCGCTGAGCTTCCGCGGCTGGCTGCGCACCATCAGGTTGTTCTCCAGCTCATCGATGGTGGTCATGCCGGGCACGCAGCAGGTCAGGTACTCGTTCTGGATGATCTTCTTGACGCTCAGCGCGGCAACTTCCATGTCCGGCACGGTCTCGCCGCTGCGCTTGATGGAGCGGAAGAGGGAGCCGCCGGCGAAGGGCTTGATGGTCACCAGGCCCACGTCCTTCTGCTTCGCCATCGGGAAGACGCCGTGGACCTCGTCCGGCTCGGAGATCGGCGTGTACGGGAAGATGAGCATCTCGAACTCGGGGAACTTCCCCATCACCCGCATGTGGAA
>Ga0194125_10006542_pt1 | contig 17147 bp, 12 predicted proteins | sample TA2KigC250mmetaG_FD_148626 | JGI IMG/M metagenome (GOLD analysis project Ga0194125, IMG submission 148626) | Freshwater microbial communities from Lake Tanganyika, Tanzania - TA2015034 Kigoma Deep Cast 250m | ecosystem: Environmental > Aquatic > Freshwater > Lake | place: Tanzania: Lake... | reverse complement strand
ACGGGCGAATTGAAGCGCCGGTCAGCCAGGCTTTGGCCGGACGAGGAACAGTCATCCAATGAGGAGTAGACAAGTGGACAAGTAGATAAGTAGACAAGTAGACAAGTACAAGGGCCTTGTCTACTTACTACTTGTTTACTTGTTCCTTAACCACATTATGGACACCATTGAATTGGAGTCCAGGCATACTAGCGGCCTCTATCACAAACGACCAGTGGCCCTGGTGCGGGGGATGGGGGCCCGGGTGTGGGACGCCGCGGGGCGGGAGTACATTGACTGCGTGGGCGGGAACGGGGTGGCCAACGTGGGGCACGCTAATCCCTACGTCGTTCAGGCCATCCGGGAGCAGGCGGAGCGGCTGATCGTCTGTTCGGAGAGCTTCTACAACGATCGCCGGGCGGAACTCCTGGCCGAGCTGACCCGCATCGCCCCGCCGGGGCTGGAACGAGCCTTCCTCTGCAACTCAGGAACCGAGGCTGTAGAGGGGGCCATCAAGTTCGCCCGCCTGGCCACGGGGCGCAAGGGCCTCATCGCCGCCAAGAACGGCTTCCACGGCCGCACCCTGGGCGCCCTTTCGGCCACCTGGCGGGCCGAGTACCGGGAGCCTTTCGAGCCCCTCGTACCGGGCTTCTCCTTCGTGGCCTACAACGACCCCGCAGATCTGGAGCAGGCCATCGGTGAAGACACGGCGGCCGTGCTTCTGGAGGTGGTGCAGGGCGAAGGTGGGGTGAAGCCGGGCGATGGCGATTACCTGCGCCGCGCCCAGGCGCTCTGCCGGGAGCGCGGGGCGTTGTTCATCGTGGACGAGGTGCAGACCGGGTTCGGACGCACGGGGCGGATGTTCGCCAGCGAGCACTACGGCCTGGAGCCCGACATCCTTTGCCTGGCCAAGGCCATCGCCGGCGGGCTGCCTATGGGAGCCGTGCTCTTGGGGCCGCGGGTGGGTGAACTGGCCGAAAGAGTACACGGTTCCACCTTTGGGGGCAATCCTCTGGTCTGCGCTGCTGCCCTGGCCACCATTCGCTACCTGGAGGAGCAGCGACTGCCCCAGCGGGCGGCGGAGCTGGGCGATTATTTCCTGGCTCGCCTGCGGGGGATTGAATCCCCGCTGATCCGCGAGGTGCGGGGGCTGGGGCTGATGATCGGCGTGGAGCTGAAGCGCAAGGTCGCTCCCTACCTCGCTGCCCTGCTGGAGCGCGGGGTGCTGGCCCTGCCCGCCGGGCCTATCGTGCTGCGCTTCCTGCCCCCGCTGGTGATCAGTCGGGAGGAGCTGGAGACCGTGGCCAGGGCGGTGGAGGAGGTGCTGGCGGCCCAGGAGGCAAGTAAACAAGTAGACAAGTAAGCAAGTAGACAAGTAGGCAGGTAGACAGGTACGCAAGGAACGATGTACCTTCTAATATCGTTGCCTTGTCTACCTTTTTACTTATCTACTTGTCTACTTGTTTCCTCAATCCTGGGCTATCACAGAGAAGACAGAAATGGACGAATTAACGCTGCTGCGTGAGATGCTGGAAATCTACAGCCCCTCGGGCGAGGAAGGGGAGTTGGCTAAGTACCTGGTCGCCCGGATGCGGGAGTTGGGCTTTCGCGCCTATCAGGACCGGGCGGGTAATGCCATCGGCGTTATGGGAGAAGGAGAGAAGGAAATCCTGCTCCTGGGACACGCCGATACCGTGGCAGGCTTTGTCCCCATCCGCCTGGAGGGCAACCGGCTCTACGGGCGAGGGGCCGTGGACGCCAAGGGCCCCCTGGCGACCTTCATCCTGGCCGCGGCCCGTGTGGGCTCTCTCACCAACAAGCGCCTCGTGGTGGTGGGGGCAGTGGGGGAAGAGACCATGTCCAAAGGGGCGCAGTGCCTCCTGGACGAGTTCTCGCCGGAGTACGTTATCGTAGGCGAGCCCAGTGGGTGGGAGAGCGTGACCCTGGGGTACAAGGGCCGTCTGCTGGTCAGCTATCGCCTCGCCGCGCCGGTGCGACACAGCAGCGCCGAAGGGGCTTCGGCCTCGGAGCGGGCGGTGGAGTTCTGGGGTCGTTTGGTCGGATATGCCCAGGGGTTTAACCGGGGCGAGCGGTGGCGTTTTCACACCCTCGACCCTACCCTGCACCGCATTGCCTCGGCCGGCAACGGGTTCGAGGAAGAAGTGACCATGACGATCACCCTGCGTGTCCCTTTCGGCCTGGACGTGCCTGCCCTGAAGGAGCAGATGCGGCAGTGGGCTGAGGGGGCGGCGGTGGGGTTCAGCGGGGAGGACGTGCCCTTCAAAGCCCCCAAGAACACCCCGTTGGTGCGCGTCTTCCTGCGGGCCATCCGGGCGCAGGAGGGCCAGCCGACCTTCAAGCTCAAGCTGGGTACTTCGGACATGAACACCGTGGGCCCAGTCTGGAAGTGCCCCATCGTCGCCTATGGCCCTGGTGACTCCTCGCTGGATCACACGCCCGGCGAGTATCTGGAGCTGGCGGAATATCAACGGGCCATCGCCGTACTGGCGCAGGTGCTGGGGGCTCTGTAGCGAACGGGTACAGGCCTGGCAGGTCTTCTCCCCAGCCTGACATCCGTGCATAACCTTCTCAGGGACGCCGGTTACCGTGTTCCTATTATGGCGCTCGTGGGGCAACACGCTTTGGACGGTGCAAGTCGGCTAGCTTGGGAGACAATCCCTGGTAGGCGCTCACGGCGCAGGGTGCTAGAGGTCTTTTTGCCCCCAAGCCGGCCATCGCCAGGAAAAGTGCAATTGGCAGAAAAAGAGCGAAAAACAAAGAAAATTGCTCGATATGACCGATTATCACTTCTGGCTGACAGCCAGGCGATTTGCTCTTAAAGGCAACCTGCGGTATTATAGGGCCGCATTAGCACTCTAGCGAATAGAGTGCTAATTGTCGGTGGGGCTAAAATCACCGACGACACATTTCAAGTCCAAACAACAAGGAGGTTATTGGCGATGGCAACAATCAAGCCCATGGGAGACCGCGTGGTGGTGAAGGCCGTCCCCAGGGAGGAAATCACCAAGAGCGGCCTGGTCATCCCGGACACGGCCAAGGAGAAGCCGCAGATGGGCGAGGTCATGGCTGTAGGCCCTGGCCGGCTCACCGATGAGGGGAAGCGTCTCCCTATGGATGTCAAAGTGGGAGACAAGGTCCTCTTCGCCCGGTACGCCGGCACGGACGTGCCCAAGCAGGTTGTGGGTGGCGAGGAGGAATGGATCGTCCTCAAGGAGAGTGACATCCTGGCCATTATGGGGTAGGACAAGTAAACAAGTAGCAAGTAGACAAGGGGTTAAGGGACAAGGAGCAGGGCATAATAGCCTTGTCTACTTTTTACTTGGTTACTTGTCTACTTGTCTACCCCTTACTAATTTCAAGGAGATAACCAATGGCAAAGCAATTAATCTTCGACGAGGAAGCACGCCGCTCCCTCAAGAAGGGTATGGACGTCCTGGGCAAGGCGGTGAGCACCACCTTGGGCCCTAAGGGCCGCAACGTGGCCCTGGACAAGAAGTTCGGCGCCCCCACGATCACCCATGACGGTGTCACCGTGGCCAAGGAGATCGAGCTGGAAAACAACTACGAGAACATGGGTGCCCAGCTTCTGAAGGAAGCCGCTACCAAGACCAACGACGTCGCTGGCGATGGCACCACCACCTCCGTCGTGCTGGCCCAGTCCATCGTCACCGAGGGGCTGAAGAACGTGGCTGCCGGCGCCAATCCCATGCTGATCAAGCGCGGTATCGAAAAGGGCGTGGACGCCCTGGTGGCCGAGATCAAGTCCATGGCCAAGCCCGTGACTGAGAAGAGCGACATCGCCCACGTGGCCGCCATCTCCGCCGCTGACCCCGAAATCGGCGATCTCATTGCTGACGTCATGGACAGAGTCGGCAAAGATGGCGTCATCACCGTGGAGGAATCCAAGGGCCTCAAGTTCGAGACCGAGTACGTGGAAGGCATGGAGTTCGACCGCGGCTACATCTCCCCCTACTTCATCACCGATGCCGAGCACATGCAAGCTGAGATCGAAGATCCCTACATCCTGATCACGGACAAGAAGATCTCCGCCATTGCCGATATTCTGCCCGTGCTGGAGAAATTCCTGCAGGTCTCCAAGAACCTGGTGGTCATCGCCGAGGACGTGGAGGGCGAGGCTCTGGCCACCCTGGTGGTGAACCGCCTGCGCGGCATCCTCAACTGCCTGGGCGTGAAGGCCCCCGGCTTTGGCGATCGCCGCAAGGCCATGCTGGAGGACATCGCCACCCTCACCGGCGGCAAGGTCATTTCCGAGGAAGTGGGCCGCAAGCTGGATTCGGCCACCATGGCCGATCTGGGGCGCGCCCGCAAGGTCGTGGCTGACAAGGACAACACGACCATCATCGAGGGCAAGGGCGACGAGAAGGCCATCCAGGGCCGCATCAAGCAGATCAAGGCCCAGATCGAAGAGACCACCAGCGACTTCGACAAGGAGAAGCTGCAAGAGCGCCTGGCCAAGCTGGCCGGTGGCGTGGCTGTGATCAAGGTGGGCGCCGCCACCGAGGTCGAGCTGAAGGAGAAGAAGCACCGCGTGGAGGACGCCCTCTCGGCTACCCGCGCGGCGGTGGAGGAGGGCATTGTGCCCGGCGGTGGCGTGGCCCTGCTCAACGTCATTCCCGTCCTGGACAATGTCAAGGCGGAGGGCGACGAGGCCACCGGAGTTGCCATCCTGCGCCGCGCCCTGGAAGAGCCTATGCGCCAGATCGCCGAGAACGCCGGCTTCGACGGCGCGGTGGTGGTGCAGACCGTGCGCCAGAAGCAGAAGGAAGACAGTGGTAATCCCAACGTGGGGTTTGACGTCCTGGCCATGGACTACGGCGACATGCCCAAGAAGGGCATCATTGACCCGGCGAAGGTTACCCGCTCCGCCCTGGAGAACGCCGCTTCCATCGCCGCCATGATCCTGACCACCGAGGCGCTGATCACCGACATCCCAGAGAAGGAGAGGCCGGCCGCCCCGCCCATGCCGGAGTACTAAGAGAATTTGGGTTCGTAGTGCGCAGAGACCTGTCAGGTCTTCGGAGACCTGACAGGTCTAATTATTTCTTACATGAGTTCAAAGCGAATGCCGGCCGCGGCCAGCTCGGCGACCAGCCGGTCAAAGAGCGGGCCGCTGAGGAGCTGCTCCGGCGGGAACACGCCGCTGGCCTGGATATCGCCGCGGGCGATCATGCGGGCCACAATGGCCCCCGTGAACGACGTCGTGCGGGCCATGGCGGTGAAGCCCAGCTCGTCGTAGCGATCCACCATCTCGCTCCTGTACTTGCGCCGTCGCCCCTCCTTCTCCCCCACCGCTTCCACGCGAAAGACCGTGATGTCCCGCTCGCCCTCCTCCAGCCGCACCCGCGGATAGAGCAGAGCATCCAGCAACTTCTTGGGCGCCACGGCCACACCCTCCACCGTTACCGGCTCCAGGCTCAACAGCCCCATCTCTTTCAGCACCGTCACCTTGGCGGCGTAGCCGGGCCAGCGCACGGTCTTCTGCGTGCCCACGCGCAGGTTTTTCAGAGCCGGCAGCTCCAGCAGCCAGGGCATGAAACCTTCGTGCCAGGCCTCACACTCCCCCACACCGGCGAAGAAGACCGGCTCCACGCCGGAGTAGCGCGGCACCGCCTGGAGCTGCCCGTCCCGTACGACAAAGGCGTCGCTCTCGTGCAGGGGCAACTGCCGCCCGCCAAAGACGATTTTGTAGCCCAGGGGCGGGGCCGGCTTCTCCGGGATACCGCCGCACTTGATGTGCAGCTCGTCTACGCGGTCTAGCTTCTCCGCCAGGTGGCGGGCCATGATCTCCGTGAGGCCGGGCTCCAGGCCACAGCCCAGCACCACCAGCCCTTCGGCGGCTTTGGCCGCCCGTCGCAGCTCCGGCCACTGCTCCTCGTCGGGCCGGGCCAGGTCCACGAAGGGCGTGCCGGCCTGCAGCGCCGCCCGGATGGCCAGAAGGCTGGCCGACCAGGGCAGAGCGCCGATGGCCACGTCAAAATCGGCCAGCAGGCGTGCGGCTGCCGCTTGGTCGCTCAAATCGAGCTGGGCCGTGCTGAGCTTCGCGGCCCCCGGCATACCGGCCAGCTTGCGCGCGCAGGCGTCCAGTTGCTGCTGCTCCTTATCGCCCACGACCACCTGCGCCACGTCGGGATCGGCCAGGGCATGGAACGCCGCCGCCGGCCCCATCAGACCGCTGCCTAAGACCAGGATTTTGTAAGGCATGTTGCACCTCGTTAGCAGGCGCTCAGCGCCCGCGATAGATGTTGGCGTACTGGCAAGTCAGCTTCAAGTACAAGTCGCCGTAAGTTGTCCCCGGCTCGATCTCCGTGCCCTCAATCCACTCGTTGAAGGACTTGACGAACAGCAAATCGCCGCCCGTTTGGGCAGTGACGGCGAAGGTGGCGGCGTAATAGGCGCCGTTTTGCCGGTCACGGGCAAAGTGCGGCGCGTCGGCGCGCACGTCGCCGGGCACGCTCACCGTGCGCGTATCGTCAAAGCCAGGGGCAATCGTATCGGCAAAGTAGAGGCCGCCCAGCGGCAGGTTGCCTTGCTGCTCCACGGCGCGCAGGGCGGCGGCCCAGCGCGGCTGCTTGAGCCACGATTCCGGGTAATCGCGGTGGTCAATGCGGTACACGTACAGGCCATCGAACAGCGGATTGTAGGTGGTCACCAGTCCTTCGGCCAGCCAGATGGTGTTGTGCTCAGGGTCGGTGGCGGCGCGAATACGTGTCCAGCCCGCCAGCGCCGCGGCATCGCTGCCCCAGGGGCGCGGCATGTCAGTAAAGACGAGCACCGGCCGGCTGCCCAGGCGCAGATAGTTGGAGTGCTGGCTCCAGGTGGCGATGACGTACCGGATGGCGTCTACAATCGTCTGCTCGCTGGCGCCGGGGAGGACGTTGCTCAGGATGACGGCGGCGTGGCGCAAGCCCGTACCCGCCGAGGCCCGCAGCAACTGCTGGAAGTTGTTGGTGGTGCGGCGGTCGTTGGGGCCGTACCAGTGCACGGCGAATCCGTCCAGGCAGGCCTGCCTGGCCTGCGCTACGTGCCGCTGGATGAGGCCATAATCATCGGAGTTGTACGGCCCGGCGGCAGGCACGTCCCACGTCTGGCGGCCATCAAAGACGCCTGGGTCGTACCACAGCACGTAATCGGCCAGGACGACCTTTTCTGTGCCCAGGTGGTTCACGCCGGGCGTGGCGGCGGTCGCTGGCGCGGGCGTGACGGTTGGAAGAGGAGCAGTGGTTGGCGTGGCGGCCAGCGTGGGCGAGGGCGTGGGCGGGGCCACTTTGGTCGGCGATGAGGTTGGTGTGGGCGGCACGGGCGTCGCCGTGGGCAGGGGCGTGAAGGTGGCGGCTGGCGCAGGCGTTGGAGAGGGGAGGCGCGTGGGCGCTGGCGGCAGGGTGGGGGGAGGCGGCGTCGCCGTCCCGCCGGTGGGCAAAGTGGGCCCGGCGACTGTTGGGCGGTCGTTGAGCACTTGACACGCCCCTGCCCCCAGCCCGAGCAGGCCGAGGCTAGCCACGGTCAGAACGGCTACAAGGGTTTGTTTCTTCGTCACGCCCAAAATCCCCTGGCGAATGTGGTTGTACCCGGTGGTGTCACAACGACACCAAAGAGTATAGCACATGCGCTCGCCTGCGGCAAGGGGGCGATGAGAAAATTCGCAAAAATTGGCCGGTAAACTACTTGACAACGGGAAGCCTTTATGCTATAATGTTATCGTTAACGGGAACGTTAACGGGAGCGATAACATCTATGGAGAGGTGAATTATCTTCCTATGGCCGCCAAAAACCAAGTGACGATCAAGCAAGTCGCGCAGGAGGCGGGGGTTTCCACCCAGACCGTCTCCCGCGTGCTCAACAACCGGCCGGACGTCGCACCGGAGACGCGGCAGCAGGTGCAGCAAGTCATCGCCCGTTTGGGGTATCGTCCCAGCGCCATCGCCCGTGGTCTGATCTCCAGACGCACGTACACCCTCGGCTTGATCACAGCGGACTTCAGCGACTACTTCTTCACGCAGGTGATCGTCGGCGCTGAGATTGAGGCACGTAAGCACGGCTATTTCCTCATGCTGAGCAGCACGGAGCGCAATCCCCAGGACGAACCGGAGTACATCCGCTTGTTGACCGAACGCCACGTGGAAGGAATCCTCTTTGCCCGGCCCAGCACCGAGCCGGACCAGCGCCACCTTGTTGACCTGCTGCGCAGTGAGGTGCCTGTGGTCACGACGGCTTACCACATCCCCGGTGAAACCCTCACGGTCGTGGACGTGGACAACGTGGATGGGGCTTATCAGGCTACACGCTGCCTGCTGGAAACAGGGCAGCGTCGCGTAGCGATGATCACCGGCCCTGCCAACTGGAAATCGGTCAGCGACCGCACTCAGGGCTATACCCGGGCTTTGGCGGAAGCGGGGATAGCCTTTGCTCCCGGTTTGGTGACCGAAGGAGACTGGTCTTACCGCAGCGGCTACCGGGCGATGCAGGAGCTCCTGGCCCGAGGACAGCCCTTCTCGGCTCTCTTTGCCCAAAACGATCGGATGGCGATTGGGGCTATCCGTGCCCTACGGGAGGCCGGGCGTCGGATCCCGCAAGACGTCGCTGTGGTGGGCTATGACGATACCCCAGAGGCCGAATATGTTGATCCTCCCCTGACGACCATGCGGCAGCCGATGCGGGAAGTAGGCGCAGTCGCGGCTCGATTATTGATCCAGACCATTGAGGAGACCGGCGCGGTCCAGGGCGAGGTTCTGCTCAAAACCGAGCTGATCCGCCGCGCCTCGTGTGCCTGAGAGCGAGCTTCGACCAGAACAAGACCCAGTCAACGCCAAGGGACGGGACGGATCGGCCAGGCCCAACAAGGAGGTGATGCCACCGCAAATTTCTCTCCGTTTCGCGCACAACTCGCATCCCTTTGCCGCACCCATTCTGTTTAAAAAAGTGAGGAGGTGTCAAGATGCTGCGTGCACGCACACTCAAATTGGCTTCGGTGATCCTGTTGGGCGCTATCGTGCTGTCCCTGCTGGCGGCCTGCGGCCCCGCGCCCACCCCCACACCGGCAGCAACAGCGACGCCCGTGGTTATCACCAAGGAAGTCCAGGTAGTGGTCACGGCTACCCCGGTGCCGAAGCCGACCGCTGTCCCCAAGCCGAAGGGGAAGATCACGGTCTGGATGTGGAAAGCTACCCAGGACAGCATTGTTAACCCTGGCGTGGTCAAAGACTTTAACGCTGAGTACCCCGACATCCAGGTGGAATGGGTCACCTACAATCCCCAGGACGTCTACCAGAAACTGCCGCTGGCCCTTCAGGCCGGCACGGGCGCACCAGATGTTGCCTACGTGGAAGATAGCCACGTGACCAAGTACGTCTACCTGGGCGGCCTGATGGACCTCACCGACAAGGTCAAGCCCTACCTGGACAAGATGAACGCCTACAAGTGGTCCACGGTCATGAAGGACGGCAAGTATTATGGCATGCCCATGGACAGCGGCCCGGTGGTAACCTACTACCGCCGCGACGTATTCAAGAAGGCCGGCCTGGCCGATGACCCGGACGGCGTGAGCAAGCTGGTCGCCACCTGGGACGACTATCTCAAGACCTGCAAAACCATCAAGGACAAGACTGGCTACAACTGCTTCTCCAGCAACAAGGCCAACAACTATGGCCGGCTCTACGAGATGATGCTTTGGCAGCAAGGCTTAGGCTACACCAACGCCAAGGGCGAACTGACGGTAGACAGCGCGGAGAACATCGCCACCCTGGAGAAACTGGGCGAGTTCTGGAAGGCCAACTTGGTCTCTGATGAGCTGGAGTGGACCGACAATTGGTATGCTGAACTGGCCAGCCTGGACAAGCCGGTGGCCAGCCTGGTAGAGGCCGCCTGGATGGGCGTCTTCCTCAAGACCTGGATCGCCCCGGGCACAGCCGGCAAGTGGGGCGTGGCGCAGATGCCGGCGATGAAGGCCGGCCAAGTCCGCACGGCCAACGACGGTGGATCAGGCTTTGTCATTCCGGAACAGAGCAAGAACAAGGACGCAGCCTGGGCCTTCGTGGAGTTCGTGTGCACCAGGAACCAGAGCGTGAATAAGTTCTTTGCCGCCGGCGACATCTTCCCATCTCTGGAATCCGCCTACAACGACCCGCTCTACATCGAGCCAGATTCGTTCTTCGGCGGACAAATGACCCGCATGGCGTACGTAAATGCAGTCAAGCAGATTCCCAAGGCCTACGTCTACGGCCAGTACTACCAGGAGATCAACGGCTATGTAGGTACGGCCATTCAAAAGTTTGCCACGGGCAAGATGTCGGCAGCCGATGCCCTGAAGGAGGCGGGCGCGGCCATTCGCAAGCAGACCGGCCTCAAGTAATCCTTAGCGCGGTTCAGCCGCACCCAACCATCCACGAAGGACACAGGTTTCACAAATTCGTGTCCTTCGTGGATGACTTACGGGGAGGATCCGCATGACTAGACTCGCCACCACTCTCAAATCACCATCCCAAGCTAAACGTGGCGCACCGCGCCAGGGACTGTGGCACGAGATCGTCAAGTCTCGATGGGCGTACGTCTTTATTTCCCCGTTCTACATTCTCTTCGCTATCTTTTTCCTGTACCCCGTCCTCCTCTCCGTCTACCTGAGCTTCAATGAGTGGAATGGCCTGGGGCCGATGAAGTTCGTGGGGCTGGCCAACTTTGAGCGGCTACTGGACGACCAGGTCTTCTGGCAGGCTATGCAAAACGGCGTCATCCTGTTTTTCATGTATGTGCCCATCATGACCTCCCTGGCCCTGGTGCTGGCGGTGATCCTGAACTCCAAGCGCGTGCATGGGTTTCAGTTCTTCCGGACGCTGATCTTTATGCCCTACATCACCAACAAGGTGGCGGCTGGCTTTACCTTCCGGCTCTTGCTGACCACCAACAATGGCATTGTCAACCTCCTCCTGGGCGTGTTTGGTATCCCGCCGGTGCCCTGGCTGCAAGACATCTGGTGGGCGCGGGTATCGCTCTCTTTGCTCATCGTCTGGGCCTGGCTGGGCTACAACATGGTGATCATGCTGGCCGGCCTACAGACGATCCCCGGGGAGCTCACAGAGGCCGCACAGCTTGACGGCGCCAACCCGGCGCAAGCCTTCTGGCACATCACTATTCCCTTGATGCGCCCTGTGATCCTCTTCTCCGTGGTGCTTTCCACCATGGGCAGTTTTGACCTCTTTGCGGAGATTCAGAGCCTCACCGGCGGCGGGCCGATGCGCGCCACCATCACGCCCATCGTCTACATTTTTGGCCAGGCCTTCACCAACTTCCGGCTGGGTGCTGCCTCGGCCATGTCTTACGTTTACTTTGCCTTTATCTTCATCCTGACCCTCCTGCAGGTGCGCTACTTTGGGCGGGAAGAAAGTTGATTAAAGGAGACTGCCATGTTAGTCAGGACTCGTCTGATCCGGCTGGCGGTGAACGTGCTGCTCTACGGGTTGCTGATTGCCGTCTCCGCCTTCATGGCCTTGCCCTTCCTGTGGATGCTCAGCACGTCGGTGAAACCAGCGGACGAGATCTTCGGCATTCCACCGATCCTCATTTCGTCCCGCTCCAGCCTGAGCGCCTACTTCTACCTGATAGAAAAGTACAACGTGCTGCGTGTTCTCTTGAATACCTTCGTCGTAGCGTCGATGGCCACGGTCTTGCAGTTGTTCTTCTGCTCCCTGGGCGGCTACGGCTTTGCCAAGTACCGGTTCCCCGGGCAGAAGCTGCTCTTTGGCCTGCTGCTGGCCACCATGATCATTCCTTTTGCCGTCTTGATGGTTCCCTTGTATCTGATCGTGCGTGATCTGCACTGGATTGACACCTACTGGCCCTTGACCATCCCCTGGGCAGCCAATGCCTTTGGCATTTTCTTCATGCGCCAATACATTTCTACGATTTCCAACGAGCTTCTGGACGCGGCCCGGATAGATGGTGCGGGCGAGTTTGGCATTTACTGGCGTGTCATTTTTCCTATCATCATTCCCGGCCTTACCAGCCTGGGGCTGATCGTCTTCATGGGCACCTGGAACTCCTTCATGTGGCCGCTGGTGGTCTTGAAAACGCCCGAATACTTCACGATACCGATCACCATCTCTTCCCTGACCGGCCAGGTGGGACGTACCGTGTGGAACGAATACATGGCCACCGCCGTCTTGAGCATCCTGCCGCTGTTGGTCATCTTCCTGATCTTCCAGCGCCGCTTCGTGGAGGGCATTACCGCTGGGGCCATCCGAGGGTAAGGCCAATCACCATCTACCAGCCAGAGGAATCTGCCCCTGGGAGGTCGTTATGTTTTATTTCGGCGTGGACTACTACCCTGAAAACTGGCCGGAAGAACGCTGGCCGGAGGACGCGCGCTTGATGGCCGAGGCGGGCTGCAACGTGGTGCGCCTGGCCGAGTTCGCCTGGGCCAAGCTGGAACCCCAAGAAGGCCACTACGATTTTGCCTGGCTCGACCGCGCCATCGCTATCCTGGCCGCGCAGGGCATCCGGGTGGTGCTAGGCACACCAACCGCCTCGCCGCCACCCTGGTTGATGGCCAGACATCCCGACCTGTTCCGCGTGCGCGAGGACGGACGGCCGGTGACGTTCGGCAATCGTCGTGAATACTGTCCCAACAACCCCCTCTATCACGACTACACTCGGCGCATCGTCACACAGATGGCCGGGCACTACGCCCACCACCCGGCGGTCATCGGCTGGCAGATTGATAACGAGTTCGGCGACCGTTGTTATTGCCCTGTTTGCGCTGCTGCTTTCCACGACTGGCTGCGCCAGCGTTACGCTTCGCTGGATGACCTCAATCGCCGCTGGGGCACCATCTTCTGGAGCCACGTCTACAGTGATTGGAGCGAGATTCCCCTTCCCTTGACCACCGGTGGCTCGCCCAACCCTGGCCTGGCTTTGGATTTCTACCGCTTCGCCTCGGATTCCTACGTGGCCTATCAGCAGATGCAGATAGACATCTTGCGCCGCCAGTGCCCCCGGCATTTCGTCACCCACAACCTCATGGGCTTCAAGTATGACCGCCTCAACTACTTTGACCTGGCCCGCCCTCTGGACTTTGTGTCCTGGGATAATTACCCGCGTACGCAGTGGAGTATGCAAGCCAAAGTAGACCCCAGCCAGGCCGCCCTCGCCGCCGACACCATGCGCGGCCTCAAGCCTTGCCCTGACAAAGGAAGGGGCCAGAACTTTTGGGTGCTGGAGCAGCAAGCCGGGCCGGGCGGCTGGGAGGTGGTGAGCGTGGCCCCGCGCCCCGGCGAGCTGCGGCTGTGGGCCTATCAAGCCATCGCCCATGGCGCAGAGGCCATCCTCTTCTTCCGCTGGCGCACCGCACGCTTTGGCACGGAGCAATACTGGCACGGCCTGCTCGATTACGATGCTTGCCCTGGCCGGCGTTACGCCGAAATCAAGCGCCTGGGCGCGGAGATCAAAAAGGCCGGCGCGCAGATTAGCGGCTCTCTCGTCAGGCCCTGCGTGGCCATGCTCCTCTCCTACGACTCGCGCTTTGCCTTGCAGATTCAGGCCAACAACCCGCAGTTCAGCTATCCCGACCATTTCCACCAGCTCTATCGCGCCCTTTACCACCGCCACGTGCTCATAGACGTTGTGGACCCCCACGCCGACCTCTCGCCCTATCGGTTAGTGGTTGCCCCGGCCCTGCATCTGGTTTCTGGCTCCGTGGCGGCGAACCTCCAGCGTTTCGTGGCCGCCGGTGGCGTGCTTGTCCTGACCCTGCGTGCTGGCGTGAAGGATGAGTCGAACGCCGTGGTCAATCAACGACTGCCCGGCCTGCTCAGCGATTTGTGCGGCGTGGAAGTAGAGGAGTACGATTCCCTCCCTCCTGGCGTGCAGAACGGCCTGGAATTCGTCCTGCCTGAGCTGACTACGGCGCATCCGCCAGCAGCCAGCGTGTGGTGCGACGTGCTCAAATTAAACGGCGCGACGGTCGTGGCGCGTTACACCCAGGACTATTACGCCGGCAAGCCAGCCATCACGCTGCACCAGTTTGGGCAGGGACGAGTGGTCTACGTGGGCACCGTGGGTGATACTTTATTGTACGAGACACTGGCCGGATGGCTGTTGGGCCTGGCGGGGGTGCGGCGCCTGCTCGCTGCGCCGGAAGGGGTGGAAGTGGCCGAACGCTGGCAGGGTGAGCGGCGATTGCTCTTCGTGCTTAACCACACGGAGCGTGAGCAGGAGGTCACCCTGGATTGCTGCTACACCGACCTGCTCGACGGCTCAGCAGTCCGCAAAGGCACGATCCCCATCGCCCCACGGGACGTCCTGGTGCTGCAGGAAAACGAGAGGTGAGCAGGCGGGGGGGATCAGGAAATCAGGAAATCAGGAAATCAGGGAATCAGGGATCAGTTCAGGAAACCTGATTCCCCCGCTTTCCTGCTCTCTGATTCTCTGACTGCAGGAAGATGAAAAACAGATTCTGGAGGCTCTATGCCATCGCCATGATGACACTGCTACTTCTCCCCGGCTGCCAGCGCAGCCCGACGCCGGCGTCCAGCCCAGCAGCAACACCAGGTGCCACCCTGCCAGCCATACCCACGCCCATGCCGATTGTCACTCCCATTCGTGCCGTACCGCCTGCCTCTATCGCCCTCTCTGGCGAGTGGCGCTTTGCCGTGGACCGCGATGCCGTGGGGCAGGCCCAGGGTTGGGCCAGGCCCACCTTTGACGATGCCGCCTGGGCCACGGTGACTGTGCCGCACACCTGGAATGTCAGGCCAGACTATGCTCACTACGATGGCCTGGCCTGGTATCGCCGGCGGGTCAGCGTTCCTGCCGCCGCCCAGGAGGCGCACCTGCGCTTGCGTTTTGCGGCCGTCTTCTATCTGGCGCGGGTGTGGTGGAACGGCGTATACCTGGGTGAGCACGAGGGCGGCTACACTCCATTTGAGTTCGACGTGAGTGGCCTGGCCAAACCGGGCCCAGAGAACGTCATTGCTGTGCAGGTGGACAACCGGCGCGCCGCCAATCGCCTGCCGGCCACGCTGCGGCCCGACTGGTCGTTCGACTGGTGGAACGATGGCGGCCTGGTGCGTGATGTCTCCCTGATCCTGACGAGCCGCGCCTTCATCGCCCGCCAGCAGATCGTTGCCGTCCCCCATCTTGTAGCCGCCGATGAGGCCGACACGGCGACGATTACCGCCACGCTAACCATCAGCAACACCGCCCCGCAACCGCTGGAAGGCACCCTCACCGCCGACGTGCTCGACGATGCCACGGGCCTTTCCGTTCTCTCCTCTCGCCCTGGCTCGCCGGTCCGCCTCCTGCCCGGCCAAAGCGCTGACGTTCCCCTCACCGTCACGCTCTCGTCGCCCAAGCTTTGGCACTTTGATCACCCCAACCTGTACCGCTGGTCGGCGGCGCTCCGTACAGCCAGCGGGGAGACCTGGCACACCGCTGCGGTGACGTTCGGCATTCGTTCCGTGGAGCTCAAGAAGGCGCGTTTCTACCTCAACGGCGAGCCGGTGCGCCTGGTAGGGCTCACCCGCCATGCCGATTCGCCGGAGTATGGCCTGGCCGAGACGACCACGGTGATGGCGGCAGACTATGACGACCTCAAGACGCTGAACGAGGTGCTTTCGCGTCCGGCGCACTACCCACAGGCCGATTTCATTCTCGACTACTGCGACCGCCACGGCATCCTGCTGATCCCCGAGGTGCCAGCCTGGCAGCTCACCGCCGCCCAGATGGCTGACCCGCACCTGCGTGAGCTGGAGAAGCAGCAGCTACGGGAGATGATCAGCACCGAGTTCAACCATCCCTCGGTGTGGGCCTGGAGCATCGGCAACGAGATAGAATCAGAAAGCGCAGCCGGGCACGGTTTTGTACGCGACATGATCGCCTTTATCAAATCCCTTGACCCTACGCGCCCGGTGGGGTTTGCCTCCAACCGCCTCTACCGGCGGCCCATGGATGACGCCACCGCGCTTTGCGACTTTGTACTGATGAACCAATACTTTGGCACATGGGGTGGGGCGAAGGAATTCCTGGGACGGGCGCTGGACTGGATCAACCAGACCTGGCCGAACAAGGTCGTCATTATCTCGGAATTCGGCTTTGAGCCGAGCTGGAACAGACTCTGGGGGCCGGCCACGTCCTCGCTCGATCCGTCCCAGTATTATTTCCTCGCAGACGGCGTGCCCCCAGACTCGGCAGCCGCCGACTTACAGCGCTGTCAGCTCATCGCCGAGCAGATGGCTGTATTCCGCAGCAAGCCATTTGTTGCCGGCGCCATCTTTTGGACTTATCAGGACTACCGGACGCCAAGCAACTTCCTGATGGGTGTGGTAGACGCCAGGCGAGTTAAGCGCGGGTCGTGGGCCGTGCTGCGGCAGGAGTACTCGCCGGTCTTGCTGGAAGCAGTGATCTCCTCACCGGCCTCCGGCGGTAAGCAGCAGGCCACGCTCAACCTGAGAACGCGCGGGCCGGTGGAGGTGGATATGCCGGCGTACACCCTGCGCGGCTACAAGCTGCACTGGGCCGTGACCTCACCGCAGGGCGACGTGACCTTGGCGCAGGGTGATCTCTCGCTCCCCACACTCGCTCCCGGAGCGACGTGGTCGGGCCGGGTGGAGTGGGCTGTGCCGGAGGTGGAGTACGTGCTCACCGTGCGCATCGTCCGGCCCACCGGGTTCACGGTGCTGGAACGCTCCTACACTGGGCGTGGGGAAGCCCGGCCAGACAAATGAGGTCTCGCCTATCCGGGGATAAACTCACACCCCCGCAGGGCCCGGGCGAGGTCTATCCAGGTATCATGGCTGGTCCCCAACTCGCACCAGCCGAGACCGAACAGGAACGCCGCTAAGCACAGATTTCATGGATGAACGCAGAGCAAGCAGAGCCATCCACGAAATCTGTTTTTATTGCCTGGGAGAGGATCTGCTTCGTCTACTGCGACAAGATCCCGGAGAGAAACCAGCAAAATTGGCCGGTAACCATCTTGACAAACGGGCCCAGTCGTGGTAGGCTTGGGGTCGCGCGGCCTTGCCAACACCTTGAGGGTCTGCGGGGAGGAGCTATGACCCCACGCGAGCGCGTCCTACGGGCGCTAAACCACCAGGAGCCCGACCGCATCCCCATTGATCTGGGGGCGACCATCGTCTCCT
>Ga0194125_10006541_pt1 | contig 17148 bp, 17 predicted proteins | sample TA2KigC250mmetaG_FD_148626 | JGI IMG/M metagenome (GOLD analysis project Ga0194125, IMG submission 148626) | Freshwater microbial communities from Lake Tanganyika, Tanzania - TA2015034 Kigoma Deep Cast 250m | ecosystem: Environmental > Aquatic > Freshwater > Lake | place: Tanzania: Lake... | reverse complement strand
ATTAAATGACCGTCCGCGCAAAACATTGGGATGGCATACGCCTCATGAAAAATTCGCTGAACTGTTGCGTTAGCAACTTGAATCTACGGTGTCCCTGTTATAATCTTGAATAGTATGCCAAAACTGATGCAAAAAACTAAAAAAACCGATTCAGAGAATTACATCAAATTCCTCGGCACGGGAGGGAGATGTTGGTAACTGAGTAAGGTTATCCGGTTATCAGGGAATCAGGGACTAGGGAATCCGGATATCGGGTTATCAGGGACAAGATTTTTTCCGGATATCCTGTTTTCCTGATATCCTAGTCCCAGATATCCTGATTACCTGATGCCCTTGAATTATACAATATGCCAAAACTAACCACCAAAAATAAAAAAGCTAACTCAGAGAACTATATAAAATTCCTCGGAACCGCTGGTGCTCGGTTTGTAATGATAAAGCAGCTGCGCGCATCCGGCGGGATATGGGTATCATATAAAGGCACTAATGTTTTGATTGATCCGGGCCCGGGAAGTATTGTTAGATGTTCGATAAGCAAGCCAAAATTAGATCCCACGACGCTTGACGGAATAATTCTTACCCATAAACATCTCGACCATTCAAACGACATCAATGTAATGATTGAAGCCATGACCGAGGGCGGGTTTAAGAAAAGAGGAACTGTTTTCGTTCCGTCTGATGCTTTGGATATTGATCCGGTGATTTTGGCACATACCCGTAGTTTTCCAGACCAGATAATCACATTAAAAGAAGGCAAAGAATATTCTATCGGAAATATAAAATTCGCCACACCCAAACGCCATCTGCACACGGTTGAGACCTACGGATTAAAATTCCTTTTTGATAAGTTAACGGTAGCCCTGATTGCCGACACGCGGTATTTTCCGGGCATAGAGGATTATTACAAGTCCGACATCGTGATTATAAATCTGGTTTTTTATGAGCCCCGGCCGGGAATTGACCATTTAAATTTTGAAGAGGCCAGACAGATTATCCGGAATATTAATCCGGCCATGGCAATTTTGACGCATTTTGGCATGTCAATGCTCAAAAACAAACCGCACGATTTAGCGGAAGAATTAAAGGCAAACACCGGCATAAATGTCGTGGCAGCTTATGATGGGATGAAGCTGGTAATTCCATAGTAAGTTATACGTTGAAAGGTTGCGCTGCTGGAAACGGCAGTCGTCCGTCGGTAAACGTCAAAAAACTATTTTAAACGTAACCGTAAGACGTCCAACGATTCTAGCCGCGCCACCGATAAACGTAAGACGCTCTTCATTTTTACGATTTATTTCTTAAAAGCTTTTGTCAATTAACAGAAAGATGGTAAAATGGGTTATGAACCAGCGCTAGAAAAATCCTGGAGCGCGCTTAGCAGTTTAACAAAAGAAAGTTCACTTTCAACCAGGTTCCTTTCCGATGAATATAGCGTAGATGTAAAGAAAAGAGAAATTCTGTCCTTGTCTTGCAACGCAAAAGCCAAAGATTTCTACAGCATTTTAATTTTACATTATTTAATCCAGGAATCAAAAGGGCTTCCAGTACTTACAAGCGAGTGGGCGTCTTTTCAGGAATTCGACGGAGGCCAGGGATATTATCCGGCATTTAGAAAGAGGGTAATCGAGCCTATATTAAGGAAATACGGTTCAAATCCTAATGCGCTTCTTGAGTTAGTTGAGAGGTTTCCCGCAAAGACCGTACAATTCGGCGACGCAGGTTTAGTCATCGAGGTATTCAGTCAGGTTCCGGTATTGATTACTTTATGGAAGGGCGATGAGGAGTTCGGCCCTGAAGCAAACATGCTTTTTGATAAAAGCATTGCCAAGATTTTTGTCACCGAAGATATTGTGGTTTTAGGGGGAATAGTTGCTAGTTTAATTTAAAATTCGAAATCCGAATATCGAAGCACGAAACAATATCAAATTTTCTAAATTCAAATTTTCAAAACATTCTGTTTCGGCAATTGAACATTAGAATTTCGGATTTGTTTCGAATTTCGAAATTAACAATTAATCAGTAAAATTTCTAAAAGAGGATAATATGGCTGAACATTCAGTAAAAGTCGGATTTAGTTTTGGCGCGACTTCAGGAGTAATCACAGCTCTTGGTTTAATGATGGGACTTCATTCAGGCACAGGTTCACAACTAGTGGTTATAGGTGGAATCTTGACTATTGCCATAGCAGATGCTTTCTCCGACGCCTTGGGAATTCATGTGTCAGAAGAATCGGAAAATATCCATACCCCAAAACAGATATGGGTCGCTACCATTTCAACGTTTTTATCCAAATTTATCTTTGCCCTGACGTTTGTTGTGCCGGTTTTACTCTTTAAGCTCAATACCGCAGTTTTAGTTAATATCGCTTGGGGTCTATCTGTTTTGTCCGTTGTAAGTTTTAAAATGGCTAAAGAACAAAATGTAAGGCCCTGGAAAGTAGTTATGGAACATATGATTATCGCAAGTACCGTTATTATAATAACGCATTATTTGGGGTATTGGATCGCACTTAGATTTAATTAATGAAAGATTTTAAAACTCTAAACACTAAACTCGAAACTCTAAATAAGCTCAAAACTCCAAACACAAAACTCACCTCGTGCCGAGCACTCGGTGCGTGGCAAAACTTTGGGTTTTGAATTTGGGATTTTTGATTTGTTTAGAGTTTAGGGTTTAGGATTTAGGGTTTAACATTTATTTGTTTTAAAACGGGGGTGAATAATGAGCGGTATTTTTGGAGTAGTAGCTAAAGAAAATTGTGCAGATATTCTTTTTTATGGGACAGATTATCACTCCCATTTAGGGACAGAATACGGTGGCCTGGCGGTCTTAGGAAAAGATTTCACCCGTCGCATCCACAATATCAGCCAAAGCCAGTTTAAGTCTAGATTTTTTGATGATTATAAAAGTATAGAGGGCAATAAAGGTATCGGGGTTATCAGCGCACTGGATGAGCAGCCGATTTATCTTAATTCCCGCCTTGGAGCTTTCTGTTTAGTTACAAACGGGATTATTGAAAACAGCGAAGACCTGATGGCGCAGATGCTAAAACGTGGTGAGTCCTTCAGCGAGGTAAGCCGAGACAAGGTTAATACTACAGAGCTTGTCGCCAAGATTATCAGCCAGGGAAAGGATATCGTCGATGGGATAGATAAAGTATTTGATGTTATAGAGGGGTCTTGTTCGCTTTTATTGTTGAATAAAGATGGGGTGTATGCGGCAAGAGATAGGTTGGGATATACGCCGTTAGTCGTCGGGAAACAGGAAGATTCCGGAGCCTGGGCAGTCACTACTGAATCCTGCGCTTTCCCAAATATTGATTTTGCGATAGTTAAGTATATCGGACAGGGTGAGATTGTTTTGTTGAAAGAAAGCGGCATGGTGCAAAAGAAGCAAGCTCAAGAGACCAACCAGATTTGTTCTTTTCTTTGGATCTACACCGGTTTTCCTGCTTCCAGTTATGAGGGAATTAATGTGGAGATGGTCCGGGAAAGATCGGGCAGATCGCTGGCAAGGCGCGACATGGATATAGAGGTAGATGTTGTCTCCGGAGTCCCTGACTCAGGAATTGCTCACGCCATAGGATATGCCCAGGAATCCGGCAAGCCATACAGAAGGCCCTTGGTCAAATATACGCCAGGCTATGGTAGAAGTTATACGCCTCCGTCGCAGGAAACGCGCGATTTAATCGCTAAGATGAAACTTGTTCCGATCAGAGAAATTATCCAGAATAACAGGATTGTGGTTTGCGAGGATTCTATCGTCCGCGGAACGCAACTCAAGAATTTTACGATCAAGAAATTATGGGACTGCGGGGCAAAAGAGGTTCATGTTAGGCCGGCCTGTCCGCCCTTGATGTTTCCCTGTAGGTTTAATTTCTCCACCCGTTCTATACACGAACTAGCCGCCCGCAAGGCAATCCGCAGCATTGAAGGCCGCGATTTAGAAAATGTTTCTGAATATACCGACCATACCAGCGAAAAATACAAGAAGATGGTAGATTGGATCAAGCGCGATATAGAAGTTACGACTTTAAGATACCAGACAGTTGAAGACATGGTTGAGGCCATAGGATTGCCCAAGGAGAAATTATGTCTTTTCTGCTGGACGGGTGAATGCCCGCTTCAGTGTTCGAGCAAGACCAAGAAGGAAAAAGTTTCGGCTAGGGAGATCCCGGAGTTCTAAGGAATAACCAAGATGTCAAAGACAGTAATTCATAAACTCACTGATTTTGGCCAGAGCATATGGCTGGATAATATTAATAGATTTTTGATTGAAAGCGGAAAGCTAGGCCAAATGATCGAAATGGGTTTGTCGGGCCTTACTTCTAACCCAACTATTTTTGACAAAGCAATCAGTGAAAGCCAGAGTTATGACGCAAGGATAGCGCAATTCAAAAGCGCGGGTAAGTCTACTTTTGAAATTTACGATGATTTGACCGTCCGCGATATCCAGGATGCCGCCGATATGTTTGGGGAAGTCTATAAGTCAAGCGGAGGTTTAAACGGATATGTGAGTTTGGAGGTTGATCCGCGTATCGCCTCGGATACAGAGGCGACATTAAAAGAGGCGCAGAGGCTATACCGCAAAGTGAATCGTCCCAATGTAATGTTCAAGATTCCTGCCACAGAAGAAGGTTTTCCTGCCGTTGAAGAACTTCTGGCGCTAGGAATCAATATAAATGTTACCTTGATTTTCTCCGTCGAACAGTATGTAAAGACTGCCCAGATCTTCTTAAGAGGGCTGGAAAAATTATCCCGAAATTCCGATGATTTAAGCAAGACCGCTTCAGTAGCCAGCGTATTTGTCAGTAGAGTTGATTCGGTTATCGATAAAGCCCTGGATGAACTTATCGCCAGAGAAGAAGATTCTCAAAAGAAAACTAAACTTATTTCTTTAAAAGGCAAAGCAGCAGTTGCCAATTCATCATTAATTTATAAGAAATCAAAGGAGATTCTTTCAACCGAAGATTTTAAGCGGCTGGCGACAAAGAAAGCGCGGCTACAGAGGGTACTTTGGGCATCAACCAGCACCAAAAATCCTGGCTACAATGATATCAAGTATGTCAGCGAATTAATCGTCAAGAATACAGTAAATACTCTTCCCGGTAATACCTATGAGGCGTTTCTGGATCACGGGAATGTGAAAGAGGCATTAAAAGATAATTTTAAAGACGCGGAAAACATCATCAACGATTTAATGCATATCGGAATAGATGTTAATAAGGTTTGCGAAAAATTATTGAAAGACGGAGTGGCGGCTTTTCAGAATTCATTTTCTTCGCTACTTAGCTCTATAGAGAAAAAGGCAGATAGTTTATGCCTTGAACAGAATGCCAGGGGGTGAAATAGGTTTTAGGATAACATGATTGGAAAATACTTTAGCAAGATTCCACAGAAATACGAAGATGAGTTTTTAAGAAACCAGACCGATTTTATCAAAAGCCGCGTAAGGCTTCTCTGCGGTTTAGTTATCGGAATTTATTTTTCCCTAACCCTGGTCAGTTTCTTGTTCTTGCCAAAGCAATTTAAGCTCCAGGAGATTTATATCTGGGGTGCTCTTGTGTTGGGCGGCCTTTTAATACTATCTCTAAATAGAAGAGCCAGGACAATAAAGGAAGCTAAGCGCAACACCTATCTGTTTGTTACCTTGTTCTTGATTATTCTTATCAGGGTCAATATTTTAAACCCCGACCAGATACCTATTGCGACTTTAATATATCTTTTAGTTTTATTTTTAGTTTCATTTACCATACCTTGGCGGCCTCTTGAGTCAGTCCCGATTACTTTCACGCATATCGCGGCTTATTCCTACCTATATTCTCATGTACAAAGATTTATGCCTGAGACGGTTCGCTCCGATTTCAGTTGGACAACGTATATAACCGGTTTAATGTTTTTCCTAAATGCCTTTGTGTTGGTTTTGATTATTAGGGAGAGAGAAACCACAAGAGAAATTGAGAACTTCGTACTTTTAAAAGACGTTGAGGCGAAGAATGCGCAGATGGAGAAGGAGCTTGAGCTGGCGACAAAAGTCCACCAGACGCTTGTTCCTAAATCCATAGAGACGGATTTGGTGGATATTGCAGTTATGTATCTTCCCATGTCTCATATCGGGGGAGATTATGCCAGATTCCATTTTATCGATAATGAGAGATTGATTTTTATCATCTGTGATGTTACCGGCCACGGTGTTTCTGCTGCGCTTTTAGTCAATAGGTTCCACTCGGAATTTGAGCAATTGGCTGAGCAGGGAAAGCAGCCAGGAGTTTTATTGAAAGAGCTGAATAATTTTATCGTCAGAGAATTCCAGGATAGCAACATGTATATTAGCGCCTTTTGCGGGTTCCTCGATTTTAAAGAAAAGAAGTTTGTTTATTCAAATTATGCCCATCCTACCCAATATTTCTATAAAGCCACTGATTCCAGCATACTTTATCTTGGTTCTCAAGCGGCTTTGTTGGGGTTGTCATTCGGCGATGAAGGGGCAATCTATCAAAGCCAGGCAGATTTTGAACGAGGAAACAGGCTTTATATGTTTACCGACGGAGTAATTGAGACCAGAGGCTTGGGCGATGAAGAATTCGGGATGCAGAGGCTGGAAGATTTTATCCAAAGAAATCATGGATTAAAACCCGAAGCCTTCAACCGCAAATTATTTGATGAGCTAAACGCCTTCAAAACCGAAAAATTCAAAGACGATATATTTATTTTGACCGTGGGGATCAAATAAGATATGGAACCCAAGGCGATTGCCTTAGTAATCTTTTTTCTGGCATATACTTTATTTGTCTTTCTGACCAAGAGAAGGACTATCGTAGCCGTTTCAGCGGCAATTTTCCTAATCCTTTTTAAGGTTATGTCACCGAAAGAGGCATTCTTTGCTATAAACTGGAATGTCATGGGGATTTTTGTCGGCACGCTTGTCATCGCTAATATTTTTATGGAAAGCCGCATGCCGGCGTACCTGGCCGAAGTTATCGTCAACAAAGCCAAAAATACCGCCTGGTCGATTTTATTTATCTGCATATTAACCGGGTTTATCTCGGCATTCGTGGAAAACGTGGCCACGGTTTTGATTGTTGCGCCCATTGCTTTGTCGCTTGCCAAGAAGTTAAAAATCAATCCAATGAATATGATGATTGGTATTGCTATTTCAAGTAATCTTCAGGGCGCAGCCACTTTAATCGGAGATCCTCCCAGCATGCTACTCGGCGGTTTTGCCAAGATGAATTTCGTGGATTTCTTTTTTTATCGGGGGCGGCCGAGCATTTTCTTTGCCGTGGAGATTGGGGCGTTGGTTTCGTTTGTGGTTTTGTATTTTATCTTCAGGCATAATAAAGAAAAAGTGCAATTGGTGAGAGTGGAAAAAGTAAAATCTGTTGTTCCGACAATTATTCTGGTTGGGTTGATTATTCTTTTGGCATTATCATCGTTTTTTGATGTAGGTTTTTCTTATATGGCAGGCATTATCTGCATGATAGTTGGGATTATCGCCATGCTTTGGGAGAAATTTATAAACAAGACCCCAGTTTTTGACGGAATAAAATCGCTGGATTGGGACACTACTTTTTTCCTGATGGGTGTGTTTGTTCTCGTGGGCAGCATTACTTTAACCGGCTGGATCGAGACTTTATCTAGCTTTCTCTCAGGGATCGTCGGAGGAAATATATTTTTATGCTACACAATTATAGTCTTTCTTTCCGTGTTGTTATCGGGTTTTATCGATAACGTTCCGTTTTTGGCAGCGATGCTTCCGGTGGGTATTTCTTTAGCCGATAAGCTTGCGATAAACCCTTCGCTTTTACTTTTTGGATTACTTATCGGCGCAAGCCTGGGAGGCAATATAACTCCTATCGGAGCATCGGCAAATATCGTTGCCTGTGGGATACTCAAAAAAGAAGGATATGAAGTTAGATTTAAAGACTTCATGAAGATCGGAATTCCGTTTACTTTAGCTGCAGTCGTTGCTGCCTATTTATTTGTTTGGTTTGTTTGGTATAAATAAGTTTAATAAGCCACTATCTTGTTGACAAATATTCTAGATTCGGTATAGTTATTAGTGGTTTCTTTCGCCACATTCAATGGTAACGCTAAAGCGTGAGCCATTCGTGATATAACAGTTAGCTGGTTTTATTATTTAAAAGGCATAATAATAGATGGGCATATTAGTAGTAGCATTTACTCTTCTTGCGGGTGGCTATATTGGTTGGGCCATCGGAGCAAACGACGCGGCAAATTGCGTCGGCGCGGATATCGGCTCAGGCAAGATGACCGTTAGGCAGGGCATAATCATAACCTGCCTTTTTAGTTTTTTAGGAGCGATTCTTTTAGGATCAAGGGTAATCAAGACAATAGGTAAAGGAATAGTCCCGTTAGATACCCTGGATCCTCAAATCGCTGTTTTTATCGCTTTAGCCGCCTGTTTCGGCGCGGGAACCTTGGTTTTGGTTGCAACATTGAGGGGCTTGCCTGTTTCTACAAGTCATGCGATAGTTGGAGCAGTAGCAGGAGCAGGCTTGGCTATCGGCGCTCCGGTAATTTGGAAAAAACTATTAGATATTTTCATTTGTTGGGTATTGACACCCGTTGGAGCAGCAATAATGTCTTACATATTATATAGGCCTTTTAGGAGAATCTTTTATTATCTTGTACCTAGGAGATTTAACGATGGTGTCGCGACATTCTTTGTATTTCTCACTAGTATATATATGGCTTTCACTTGGGGCGCTAATGATGTGGCTAATGCGACCGGTATAATTACGGGCGCAGGCATAATGAATGCAAGGCAGGCAGCAGTTTTTGGTTCTATCGCTATTATAATCGGTATCGCGACTTTTGGCCGTAAAGTTATTCAGACGGTTGGATTCGGCATAACTAGGCTTGCGCCTTTGATGGCGATTGTGGCAGAATTGGCATGCGCATTAAATGTGCATTTATATACTGTGTTTGGTATACCGGTTTCCACCAGTCACTCGATAGTCGGAGCAGTTGTAGGCGTAGGTTTAGTTAAGGGTATCAAGATGGTCAATAAAAAGATGGTTGGCGAAATTGTTTTTGCCTGGAGCCTTACGCCGTTCGTCAGCGGATTAATATCTTTTTTAGCTATAAAATTAATTTTTATTTTTGTTAAATAGGGGGGGGATTTAGAATGAAGGAATCAAGAAACATATTAGGGTGGCTAGGGATGAAGCAAGAGCAGCTTGTTTTAGAGGATGCCAACAAACACATCGATGTCACTTATCAGACCGTGGAGTGGTTTAAGAAAGCCATTCAGGCATTTATCTCCGGAGACGCTCAGGGTAAACAAAAAGCGATTAAGATGGTTCGCGAATGCGAACGCCAGGCTGACGCATTGCGGTCAAAGATGGTTGATGAATTATCTGAAGGTCTTTTAGTGCCTCCGGACAGGGAAGACCTTATGCATTTCGTTAAATCTCTGGATAGGATTGCCGACTGGACCAACGGCGCTGCAAGAATTTTAGATTTTATTGAGGCAAAGCTACCGCAGGCAGTATTGACTGAGCTTTCGGTTGGGACCGATTTGATTTTTACCTCTATTTCTAAATTAAGAGAGGGAATACAGTCGGTTATGAAAAATGACTTAAAGCAGGCGATAATTGATTGTAACGAAGTGGAGGTCTGCGAAACCAAAGCAGACGACCAAAAGAGAGTTTTAATCGGATTAATAATCAAAGCTAAGCTTGATGCGCCTACGCTTTTGTTAACTTATCAGCTGGCAGAATATATGGAAGGCGTTACCGACAAGATAGAAGACGCCGCTGATTTTATCAAAGTGGTAGCCATAAAGTCAAAATAATCATTTTCTTAAAAAGCTTCTAATCTTGGTTAGTTTTATCCATCCAATAACTGAGCATCTCTTTAAGATTTTACCAATATTAAGTCAGTGTTTTTAAATAATCATAATTATAAAGAGGTTAGATGAAGAAGGAGATTTTATTTATAATTGGATTAGTTATGTTTTTGGCAACCAAGATTTATGCTTACGATGACGGAGATTTCCAGGTATGGAATACAGATACAGAGGAATTAAAAATTAACAAGGATTTAAAATTAGCTCTTGAGGAGGAATTTCGCTGGGGAGATAACGCTAATGAATTTTACTATCAACATTACGACGTCGGTTTTACCTATAGTCTAGAAAAATGGTTGAATACCGGCGGCGGATACCGGCACGTCTATGAATTGAAGAAAGGAAAATTTAAGCTTGAAAATGAGCCGTATCTAACCGCAACTCTACTGTGGGACTTAGAAGGACTAAAGTTTGAAGACCGCAGCCGCTTAGAATATCGCCATTTTGACTATCAGGATGATTCTTGGAGATATCGTAACAAGATTACAGCCAAATTACCATGCAAATTTACCAAGATGGATATTCAGCCATACCTTTCAGATGAGATTTTTATTAGTTTTAATGGAATAAGCGAAATGAATCAAAATAGGTTTTCTTCCGGTTTTGCCATGAATCTTACCAAGAACCTAAAAGCGGAGATTTACTACATGCTACAGACCACTAAAAGCTCCGGGCATTGGTTAGATGCCAATATATTAGGTACTAAGCTAAAATTTACATTTTGAATATAGCTTAATCAAGCATCAGCCAGAGAAATTAAATAACAAATAACCCTGCCGATTTAATAATCTTGCCTAATCTAGTGAGTTGTGGGATAATATTTTCTCTAACTTCTTTATTTTTTAATAACTTATTGCTTATAAATAAGATTGGTATAATCCAGAAAAAAATGTATTTAACTTAATTTTAATAATATGGTAGATTTTAGTTTAATTTTTCGGGCTTTAAGGTACAGGAATTACCGGCTTTTCTTTGTTGGGCAGAGTATTTCTTTGGTCGGGACTTGGATGCAAATGGTAGCAATGAGTTGGCTGGTGTATCGGCTGACAAACTCGGCGCTGCTGTTGGGGGTTGTGGGATTTGTCGGGCAAATCCCGACTTTTTTACTGGCTCCTTTTACTGGGGTTATCGCCGACAGGTACAACCGCCACAAGATTTTAATTCTGACTCAGAGCCTGGCTTTGTTACAGGCCTTAATTTTAGCTATACTTGTTCTTACGGGCAGTATAACTGTTAAACAGATTATCATGCTAAGTATTTTTCTCGGCCTTATAGGTTCGCTGGACATCCCCGTGCGCCAGGCATTTACCATAGAGATGATCGAGAATAAAGAAGATTTAGGAAACGCCATTGCTTTAAATTCATCGATGGTGAATTTGGCCAGATTAATCGGCCCATCTTTAGCGGGGATACTTATCGCGAGCGTAGGAGAAGGGATTTGTTTTTTATTCAATGCTATCAGTTATTTGGCGGTAATCTTTTCTTTGTTGGCGATGAAGTTTGTGCCGCGCGAAATAAAACTTGCTGCCAATCATATTTTGTATGATATAAAAGAAGGTTTTGTCTACGCATTTAATTTTATGCCTATAAGGTCTATTCTTTTGCTTTTGAGTTTAGTAAGCCTTATGGGTGTACCGTATCAGATTTTGATGCCGATTTTTGCCCGGGATATTTTTCATGGCGGCCCCCAGACACTGGGGTTCCTGATGGCGATGTCTGGGATAGGCGCATTGACGGGAGCTATTTATCTTGCCGCAAGAAAAAGCGTACTTGGTTTAGGCAGAAGGATGGCTCTTGCTTCGGGTATTTTTGGGTTGGCAATTATTATTTTTTCTCTATCCAAAGTCTTATGGTTTTCTATGATGATTATGTTTGTTTCCGGTTTCGCTGTGATGGTGCAGATGGCAGCCAGCAATATCGTTTTACAGACTATCGTCGATGAAGAAAAGCGCGGCAGGATCATGAGTTTTTACACCATGGCTTTTATGGGCATGGCTCCTTTTGGGAGCCTGTTGTCAGGAAGTCTAGCCCATAAGATAGGCGCGCCTAATACCTTGATTTTCGGCGGGACTTGTTGTATATTAGGAGCGCTTATGTTTGCCAAGAATCTTCCTGCGTTGAGGCAGCATATACGGCCAGTTTATATCAAAAAGGGTATTATACCTGAGGTTGCTAAAGGCATAGGCGCAGCCAGCGGATTAGAAGTTCTATCAGACAGGTAAAATAGAGAATTGCGCAGCTCAGCATAGGGATATCTTTTTAAAGCGGAGGGCATGATGTTAGATTGGAAAATATTCGCAGTGGGATCGGCATTTTTTGCAGGTTTGACTGCTGTGCTGGCCAAAGTCGGGGTGAAGAATGTTCCTTCTAATTTGGCAACGCTTATAAGGACGATAGTCATTATAATCTTTTTGGCGGTTTTGGTGGGTCTGCGTCGTGAATGGAAAAACCCGTTTTCGATAGACAAGTTCAGTCTATTATTCCTGGTTTTATCGGCTATCGCTACCGGTCTTTCCTGGATTTGTTATTTTCGCGCCTTGCAGACTGGTCCGGCTTCTTTGGTTAGTCCCATTGATAAACTAAGTCTAGTGTTTACGATTATCCTTTCGGTTATATTTCTGGGCGAGCGTTTAGGCGCATATCAATTATTAGGGGCCTGTCTTATGGCGGCAGGAACCTTAATTATTATTTTAAAATAAAAATAAAGTTTTCTAGAAGACTATGAGAAAAATATCATTGGTGTCACTGGAACCTAATCGCAAAGGCAGAGTTGTTGAGATTTTAGGCGGCGCAAGTTTAAATAATAAATTGATGAGTATGGGCCTATATATAGGGAAGGAGATTACCAAATTAAGCCATATCGGTTTAAGGGGGCCGGTGGTAATAAAAGTTGGAAGAAGCATTTTGGCTCTTGGCCATGGCATGGCGTCAAAGATTATGGTGGAGATAGAATGATAAAGAAGATTTATCTTATCGGCAATCCCAATGTCGGGAAAAGCGTGGTTTTTTCGCGCCTTACCGGCGTGCAGGTAATGTCTTCTAATTATCCGGGTACAACCGTAGAAATCAGCAAAGGTTATCTAAGATTAGGAGAAGAAAGAGTTGAAGTTGTGGACTTACCGGGGACATATTCTTTAGAGCCAAGCTCCAGCGCCGAGAAAGTAGCCGTGTCCTTATTAAATGAATATCCAAGAAATGAAATGGTAGTAATTAATATTCTTGATGCGACTAATCTGGAGAGGAACCTGCTTCTTACCTTGCAGCTGGTTGAAGCGGGATACCCTGTAATTGTCAGTTTAAATATGTGCGACGATGCAGGCCATAGAGGCATCAATATTGATACTACAAAATTGGAGAAACTCATAGGCGTTCCGGTGATTTCTACCTGCGCAGTCACGGGCTTGGGCATAAAATTATTAATCGAGAGAATAAAAGAGGGATCACCTACTGTAAAAAAGAGCCTGACTAACGAAGATCGCTGGAAGGAAATAGGAGCGATCATACAGCAGGTCCAGAGCTTGGAGCACCGGCATCATACACTCAGGGAGGTTTTAGAGGATGCGTCTGTCCGGCCATTGACCGGCTTAATAATGGCGGCGGGGATTATCTACGCCTCATTTAAAATCGTGCGTTTTATCGGAGAAACAATTATCGCCAGGATAACCGATCCTATATTTTCTAATCTATATCAGCCCGTTTTAGAGAAATTGACGCTGTGCTGGCAGGAAAGTGGTTTTTGGTTCCATTTGTTGATAGGGGATTTAATCGACGGAAAAATTGATTTTAAGCAATCCCTGGGCGTATTGACTACCGCGCCTTATATTGAATTCGGGATGGTTTTGCCATATATCGTAGCTTTTTATTTTATATTAAGCCTGCTTGAGGATATAGGGTATTTGCCCCGTCTTGCCATATTATTGGATAATGTTCTCCATCGGTTGGGGCTTCACGGTTACGCTATTATTCCTGTTCTTTTGGGTTTTGGATGCAATGTCCCCGGTATTCTATCAACCCGTATCCTGGAATCAAAACGCGAGAGGTTTATCGCCTCTACCATAATTTCTATCGGTGTGCCTTGCGTGCCTTTACAGGCAATGATATTCGGATTATTAGGCCAATTTGGAGGTTTCTATGTCGGGGGAGTGTACCTGGTATTGTTTTCTTTGATTATAATATTAGGGTTAGTATTGAACCGAATAATGAAAGGATACAGCCCGGAATTGCTAATAGAAATACCGCCCTATAGGCTTCCGCCATTAGCGACGCTGGCAAAAAAGCTGTATTTTCGCATCAAGGGTTTTATAGTAGAAGCAGTGCCTGTGGTTATCGCGGGCGTGTTAGTCATAAATATTCTACTGTACTTTAAACTGTTCGATTTTATCACCGCTATCTTTGCTCCTTTTCTCAAAGGATTATTCGGCCTTCCCAAAGAATCCATAGTTGCTTTGGTTATCGGTTTCTTTAGAAAAGACGTTGCTGTCGGCATGCTTATGCCGCTAGGCCTATCGGCGAAGCAGTTGTTTATATCAGCAACATTATTGGCGATATCATTTCCCTGTATTGCAACTTTTATAGTTTTATGGAAAGAGTTAGGGCTAAAAGATTTGATCAAATCGACCCTTATTATGATAACTATCAGCGTCATTGTCGGAACTGCACTAAATTTTCTGATACCACATTAATATTGCATAAAATAAAAAATTAGGAAGGTAGGTAGTTATCATGATTAACGCTAAAAGATTCGCTTTATATTTATTTCGTTGGCAATTAAGTACACCTATTCTTTGGTTGGTGGTCAGGAATCTGGGCGTGGGAATATGGTCAACGATAATCGCCAATTTAATCGGCGGATGCATATTTTTCTGGGTGGATAGGTTTATATTCACCTCCAAGGCTGTTGAGATGTGGCATGTTAAAGAAAAAGGAATCTGTGATAGCTGTGGCAAGGAAACCAGCCTCTGGAGGTTGGTTTTAGCGCCCAATTACGACCGCAGAGATTCGGAACCAAAATTTTTCTGCATGGAATGTTCCAAAAAAAGGACAGATGAATTAAGAAGAAAGGGAGTTAAAATACGGGGCAGAAGCAGGTAGAAGAAAGGAGTAGTAAAAATGACCAAATCACTCAAAGGCACCAAAACGGAGCAGAATCTATTGAAGTCTTTTACCGGAGAATCGCAGGCAAGAAATAGATATACCTATTTTGCCAGCGCGGCGAGAAAAGAAGGCTTTGAACAGATAGCAAATATATTTACCGAGACAGCGGAAAATGAAAAAGAACATGCCAAAGTGTTTTTTAAATATTTGGAAGGCGGAGACGTAGAGATAACTGCATCGTACCCGGCAGGAATGATTAAAGATACCAAATCAAATCTTGCAGAAGCGGCAGCAGGCGAGAACATGGAATGGACAACGCTTTATTCGGATTTTGCCAAGATTGCCAAAGATGAGGGTTTCCCGGAAATAGCGCGGTCGTTTGAGCAAATAGCAAAGGTTGAGAGATTTCATGAATCAAGATATAGAAAATTAATCAATAACATAGCCAATGGCGACGTGTTTAAAAAGAAGGTATCGATAAAGTGGCATTGCATTAACTGTGGCTACGTATTTGAAGGAAGCGAAGCTCCCAAAGAATGCCCTGCCTGCAAGCATCCGCAGTCCTTTTATGAGGTGCTTGCGGAAAATTATTAATGCTAGAAAGCTTTAAGAGACTCACAGGTTATAACGATATCGTTAGGGCCTGAGATTCTGTTTGATGTTATAATGTAGAGCGCTGCTAAAAAAATAAAAGACGAAAGGTATGACAATAGAAATTATTCTGTTATGGGTTGCGGTAATAATGTTCGTGAGCGTTGTCTCCAGCAAGCTCTCGGATAGATTCGCTGTGCCTGTTTTATTGCTATTTTTAGCCATCGGTATGCTCGTCGGTTCCGAGGGGATAGGGGGTATATATTTTAATAATGCCCCATTAGCCAATTCCATCGGAGTTGTGGCCCTTATTTTTATTATTTTCTCCGGTGGCCTTGATACTATTTGGAAAGATACCAAGCCGATTATCTGGCCGGGCATTGTGCTTTCGACATTGGGAGTATTGTTCACCGCGGTCATTACGGGTTTATTCGCGATGTATATCCTCAAGTTTTCTTTTTTACAAGGTATGTTGCTTGGTTCAATTGTGTCCTCGACTGACGCCGCCGCCGTATTTAATATCTTGAGATCAAAACGGATAAGCCTCAAAACACCATTAAAGCCGTTGCTTGAGTTTGAATCCGGCAGTAATGACCCGATGGCAGTTTTTCTGACGCTGGGTTTTATAAATCTTCTGACGATACAAGGCTCAACTATTTCCTCATTTATCCCGTGGTTCGTACTGGATATGGGCATGGGGGCATTCACAGGCTGTTTAATGGCGAGTGTTATCGTATTTCTTGTTAAGCGTCTGAAGCTGGAGTACGAAGGGCTTTATCCGGTAGTAACGATCTCTTTGGTTTTATTCACTTACGCAATCGCAATTCTTCTCAAAGGAAACGGTATTCTTGCTGTGTATCTTGCGGGATTGGGATTGGGGCAGGCGGAGTTTCAAAACAAAAAAAGTATCATGAAATTTCATGAAGGATTAGCGTGGCTGATGCAAATCATCATGTTTGTTACATTGGGCCTGCTAGTTGTTCCTTCGCATCTTGTTCCTCTGGTCGGTGCGGGATTGTTGCTGACTCTTCTTCTCATGGTGGTTGCTCGACCTCTTAGCGTATTTTTGTGCTTGCTGCCTTTTCCGATGAATTTACGAAAGAAAACGTTGCTTGCGTGGGTAGGCCTCAGGGGGTCGGTCCCGATTATTTTGGCCACTTTTCTTTTTACAGCTGGCATACCGCAGGCAGATGTTTATTTTAATATAGTCTTTTTCGTTGTCATTGCTTCTGTATTTATTCAAGGCACCTCGATTCCTTTTGTGTCAAAGATACTAAGATTGGATGTCCCATTAGTCCGTAAAAAAAGCTATCCCCTGGAATTTGAGAAGAGGGAAGGCATTGACGCGGAATTGACAGACATCATAGTGCCTTATAACTCAGAGGCTGTCGGGAAGGCGATTTACAAACTAAATATACCGGCCAAGGCCCTTATCGTTCTTATTTCCCGCGCGGAGAAATTCATTGTCCCCAGCGGCTCAACAGTGATTGAGGGAGGGGACGTATTGCTGATCCTTGCCAACGATGAGGATCTTAAAAAAGTCCAAGATACTCTTACTGTTTTTAGTAATCCTTAACAGGTAATTTTAGT
>Ga0194125_10006540_pt1 | contig 17148 bp, 11 predicted proteins | sample TA2KigC250mmetaG_FD_148626 | JGI IMG/M metagenome (GOLD analysis project Ga0194125, IMG submission 148626) | Freshwater microbial communities from Lake Tanganyika, Tanzania - TA2015034 Kigoma Deep Cast 250m | ecosystem: Environmental > Aquatic > Freshwater > Lake | place: Tanzania: Lake... | reverse complement strand
TGGCTTCCTGGCTCCATTATAAATTGTAAACTGTTTTCTGTAACATGCCAATTTTTCAAAATGTTACTTCAAAAACTTATTTTCTCCCTATTGTAGGGTGCGGAAAATAGGTACTTATACCCTGAATTTTCCATTTTCTATTGTAGCTTCATCCAACAGTCTAAGTCCAATGCGGCGCTTTTCGATTTTAACCAACTCATCAAACTCAACATCAGTAATGCCGTACAGATTTAAGAAAAGATTCTTAATGACGCTTGCTTCGATTAACAGTTGTAGAAGGATCTTTGCTCCAGCTTTGGTTTCGTCAGTTTTGAAAGTTGTCATTATTTCCTCAGAGTTGTCTAATAGATTGCTCATGTTTTGTCTCCTTCTCTTACTCTACCGTTTTGATTTGATAGGTAACGCAAACTGTTAGTTTGCGATTCTGTCACAATCTAACAGGATGTCGTATTGAGCCGCTGTGCCTACATTTCCATCATCTCCCGGCGCTGTCCAGGTCAGGGTTATTGAAGTCGCCGTAGGGCTTGAAGCCGTTAGGTCAATTACCGCCGCTGGAGGAATGGTGTCAAAGAACGGTGTAGGCGAGAAAGGTTTATAGGTGACGAGCCCAAGAGAAGGATTATCGGGTTTGTGATAAATCTCAGCCTCGATTTTAGCCTCATCCGTCGTCCCCCAGTAGCAATTCGTCGCGTCGATGGGACTGTTTGAACCGTTGATTAGTTCGTACCCAGTTTTGTAGACCTCGTTGTAGTTGCCGTAAACATCGTTGTAATTGAACGCCGGGTTACCACTAATCCAGACTGCGTCGCCTGCGTTGTTTTCTATATGGTTGGCGTCAGTTGGAGAACCGCCTATGACGCCCGCCGCTTTATCTAATCTAACGATGCCTCCAGACTGTGTTGACGCCGTGTTCCCGATAATCGTGTTCCCCCGCATAGTGATGGCACCGCTGGCATAGATAGCTCCTCCATAAGGGGCGGTGTTATTTCCTGGACCCTGGCATTCTTTATTGAATTTGTTGTTCTTGATTACCACTGTGCCGCTGGCGAAGATTGCTCCTCCAATATAACCAGCGGAATTATCTGTGAACGTGCTCCCCTCGGCGTTGAGGATGCCAGAAACATATATCCCGCCGCCATAATAATTGCCAGCGGTATTTTCGCTAATAGTAGAGTTCTGGACCATGAGGGTGCCAGAAGCACATATCCCGCCGCCATAGGCATAATAATTAGCAATATTTCTGCTAATGGTAGAGCTTTCGACGGTGAGGGAGCCAGAAGCAAGATATATCCCGCCGCCATTACCACTAGCAAAATTTCCGATAATTGTAGAGTTCTGAACTGTGAGGGAGCCAGAAACATATATCCCGCCGCCATAATAATTACCAGCGGTATTTTCGCTAATAGTAGAGTTCTGGACTGCGACGGTTCCAGAAGCAAATATCCCACCACCATAGCCATTGCCAGAAGCAAGATTTTTGTTAATTGTAGAGCTTTCGACAGTGAGGGAGCCAGAGCCAAGATATATCCCGCCGCCATAAACACCGGCGGTATTTTCGCTAATTGTGGAGTTCTGGACTATGAGCGTGCCAGAAGCGCATATCCCGCCGCCAGAGCCACCAGAAGCGATATTTCTGTTAATTATTGTAGAGCTTTCGACGGTGAGAGAACCAGAGGCAAGATATATCGCACCGCCATTACTACTGGCAAAATTTCCGCTAATAGTCGAGTTCTGAATTTTGAAGGCGCCAGAAGCAAGATATAGCCCGCCGCCATTTCCGGCAAAATTTTCGCTAATTATGCACTTCTGGACAGTGGGGTTGGAACTCGCATCGCCGGAATAAGAGATGCCACTATTATTATGGTTCTTAATCTCGCAATTCCTTATGACTGGCGACCCCTTATCGATTTTGATTCCGCCGCCGGAGTTGAGCGCGATGAAGGAATCGGCGATGAAGGGGGAAGAGAGAGTTATGGTTACGGCTGATTTGCCGCTTCCGCCGTATTGAATATCGGCGTATTGCAGAATACAGCCACCGGTGTAGTTTCCGTCAGAGTCAAACGTGGCGTCCTTGCTCGTGTCTGAGAAAGAGATATAGCCCCAGTAGCCGGGAGCGCCTGTGCCGTTTGCGGTAAAAATAATCTTTTCGCTTGGCGTCCCTTGAGCGACAAGCTTTCCGTCAATGAGCAACGCTTTATCCTTGTCGAACTTCACCGTGACGCCGGGTTCAATAGTCAAGGTAATATCTTTAACAACAATAACATCGCAGGTGACGATGTAAGGACTATCTGCTTTCCTCCATGTGGTGTCTTTTTCAATTGGGCCACAGACATTTGTAGCGAGGGCAGAAAAGCCCAAAACTAAACAGAGAATAAATAGGGTTGCAAATACCAAAAACTTTTTCATGGTTAGAAACCTCCTGTTATGTACTAAGTTTAGACTTCCGAAGTCTCCGAGACTTCGGAAGTCTGGAATTATTTCATAATAACCATCTTTTTCGTTGCCCTGAATTCTCCAGTCTGCAACGTGTAGAAATACACGCCTGATGCCACCTTTTCGCCTAAGCTATCCTTGCCATCCCAGTATGCTGCTTTGTCTTTGGTGAGATAGTATCCCGCTGACTTGTGCCCCAAATCCAACACCCGCACCAGTTGCCCAATGCCATTGTATATCTTTATTATCACATCCGTACCCTCTGACAACTGATAAGGTATCCAGGTGTCAGGGTTAAAGGGATTTGAGTAATTCTGCAATAACATAGGTTTCTGGGGCATAGCAACAATAGCTGGCGCAGCAGCTAACCTGGCAATGTCTTCTATGTCTTTAGCATGACTTATTGTCGCGGGTTGAGGTTCGCCGAGGCATATAGACAACTCATCCGACTGCGGCGTTCCAGCAGGATAGTCATCATATAATTGAGGATGCTGCTTAAGGAAAGGTAAAATCTTATTCAGCAGATTGACTATAGACTTCGCATATTTACCCGTCTCTTCAGCAGAAAGTTCTCCATTTTCATTTTTATCCACATTCTTTTCCAATCCCTTGACGACGAAATAGGTAAATAAGCCATTTTCCAATCCGCCAAATTCCCAGGACAATTCGTCATCATCACAAGCGGCTAACACCACACATCCTTCATTGTCATCCATATCATCTACATGGATACGGCGCGTGATGTCAGCAACGAAGCCATCTCCTTTCTGTACTACGCCCGTAGTGCCTGGCAGAACTTTGGGAGTGAAACCATCTACTACCTTTATCTGTCCACCACTGTAGCAAGTGTCCAGAATAACGGCCACGTTAGTAGTTGGAAGATTACCAAGCCAGTCGCTTAGTTCATCGTCGCGGATGTATTCATTCAAACTGGAACCATAAGAACAGATATATTCGTCAAGTCCATCTGATTCATCAATAGGCGATATATCTGTCGCGTGCGTTCCATGTCCTGAGAAGAAGAGTAAGCAAATATCGTCAGAATCAGCCATGCTTCCCATCTTTTCAATGGCTGTTTTGATATTGGACTTGTTAGCTTCTGAATTGAGCAGCAGTTGGATATTGTCATCCGACCAGTTGGAATACAGTCGTAAGGAATTTCTGATGTCCATAGCGTCATCATCCGGATATTCCAGGTCATCATCCGTTCCTGGATAATCTGCCACGCCTGCAATCACAGCAAAATAACGATAGTTAGCAGGAGCCACACCCCAAACCCGAACATCCGTAAACTGACCTTTAGTAATCTGGCGCAAGTTAGTACCATCTTTATTAATCGACCAGAGCTCATTATCAGCAACGAATGCTACTGTTTGGCTGTCTGGGGACCAGGCAATCCAGCCACGTCCAGTAACATGGGGTGGTTTGTCAGTGAGAGGTTCCTCAAATGGTGTAATTAGGCTTGCATCCATATTAGCAAGCCAGATTCCATTCATGCCCATATGATTCAAAGCCACGCATTGGTCGTCAGGGCTTACTTGACCACTTTCTCCTAAATCATCTCCAAATGGGTCGAATTCATGGATATTTGTACCATCAAGGTTCATCGTAAAAAATCGCCCCGGCAAGCGATACATGGAGTTATCGAAGAACACCTTGCCAGTATGGGTCACGTCCATGACTTCATCAAAATAATTTGATGTGATAACTGTCTCGTCATTGGTAGCAGGGTCAAGGTCAATACGATGAATACCGCTCCATTTGTTGCTAAAAAGGACATAGTTTGTCCCTGGAATCCAACAAATGGTACCAACAGGAATATCGCGATAGGTAGAGGCCAACGGGAAGAATTCGTTTGTGCCCGCTACACCCCAATATAATGGCCCTGAATCACAATCAGAAGAAACATGAAAAGCTATACGCCCCTGACTATCTATTTCAGGAAAAGCAATACATGTTCCTTGTGGTAATCCCTGTGGAGCATAGAAAGTCGTTACTTTTGACCCATCCGGATTAATCTTGAGGATTTCCCTTCCATTAACTTCAGATATCAACCAGTAAAAAGTATCTTCCGCGTCAACGCTACTGGATGAAATCATAGTGGTAAATGCTACTAATAGTATAGATACTACTGAAACAATACTTTTCATTTACTTACTACCCCCTTATTCCGTTAAATTTTATGTTTGATACTTCTACAAAAAACGTTCGTTATTTACGCAAAATCCATGCCAAACTTCAAAACCTCAGATTTCATAAGGATTTTTGGAGAGGAAAGGGGTTTAATTGATGCCTCCGCGCGCTTATGGCGGCGGATTCATCGGCTCGTTGCGGGTCGCGCGAATTGAAAAGTGACGGAATGTGGTTGTGGAAGGGGCGGTTAGAATGAAAGTAACACCGGCCTAAAGACTAAAGCAACGGTGCTGGTATTAAGAGTCTATCCGAAAATAATTGGATGCCTCAACTCGCAGGGGGGAAATACTCCCCTCTCCATTTATTGGAGAGGGGCCGGGGGTGAGGTAGGTGGGGGTGACATCGCGGACCCCACCCCTCACCCTCCCCTAACCCCTCCCGTCAAGGGAGGGGAATCGAATTGCCCATTAGGTCTTCAACCAATTTCGCAAATTTTTGCGATTGTTTTTAATCTGATATAGCGCTCAAACGATTGATTCTTTAGAATACAGGGGTATTATCAACCTCGCAAATTTTTGCTACTGTTTTCGAGCCTGAATAGCAAGCAAACGGCTGAGTCTTTAGAATGTAAAAGGCTCCATCCACCTCGCAAATTTTTGCGTGTTAGACCTTCGGGGTTTTCAGAGATTCCGAAGGTCTGACGAATCGGTTCTCAGGATGCCATGCTTCTTCATTTTATACCTCAATCCTGACTCAATTATATCCAGTTCACGCGCCGCCGCACTCTGGTTCCAGTCGTTACGGTCAAGCGCATCAAGAATTAAAGCCTTCTCGTATTTATCAACAAGTTCATCTATCGGTAGATTTTTACCAGCAAATTTTTTCAATTCGTCCATTTTGAGTTCGTTCACAGAGATCCAATCGTTGGTGGCTGAGATTACCGCTCGCTGGATACAGTTTTCTAATTCGCGGACATTCCCCGGCCAAAAATAAGTCGTTAAGAGAGCCATTGCGGTTTCCTGAAATCCCTTGAGGTTTTTGTTGTTTTCCTTGTATTTATTGAGAAAATACTTAGCAAGAATAGGAATATCTGATTTTCGTTCCCTTAATGGTGGTACAGACAAAGTACAAACGTTGAGCCTGTAGTAAAGGTCTTCTCGAAATACTCCGTCCTTAACAGCTTGTTCCAGGTTTTTGTTCGTAGCTGCGAGAACTCTTACATCAACTTTAATTATCTGCTTACCCCCCATACGTTCGAATTCCTTTTCTTGTAAAACTCTCAGCAGTTTTACCTGAGATGACTTATCAAGTTCAGGGATTTCATCTAAGAAAATTGTCCCCCTATTTGCTTGTTCGAATTTTCCTTTTCTTCGTTCTGTAGCCCCAGTGTATGCTCCTTTCTCATGCCCAAAGAGTTCGCTTTCTAAAAGTTCATTCGAGGTTTTTCCGCATGCGACTGGTACGAAGGGTTTATTTGTTCTCTCGCTTTTGTTATGGATTGCTTGTGCGACTAACTCTTTTCCAGTCCCACTTTCGCCGAGAATCAAAACAGTTGCATTAGTGGGGGCAACTTGTTCTATTTGTTTGTACAATTTTTCCATCGCTTCAGAAGTTCCGACAATCATTTGGTCAGGTCCATAAGGATAACCGCCGATTTGGCTGATTTTTTCTTGTTTCAACCGTTCGAGCTCACGTTCTAATTGCAATTTTTCATAAGCTGCATTCACCATGATTGGAAGTTCATGATAGCTGCTTTTGAATTTATCGATAAAGTTGCAAGCGCCAGATTCAATTGCTGTTAAGCCAGTGTTAGTATCTCCATATTTTGTAACCACAATCACTTTAATCATTGCATCATATTCCCTAATCTTTTTTAAAAATTCCAGGCCTTCCCCGGGACCTGACCTTCCAAATCCGAGGTCGAGGATAACTATGTCAGGCTTGAATTCCCGCAACATTGAATCTGCGGTTTCAAGATTGGTCGCCTTGTAAATCTGATACTCTTTTCCGTACTTTTGCCCATAGTTTTGCAGAGCTTCTTCGTGGTCATCTAAAACGTCTGGTTCATCTTCAATGATTAATACTGTTCCTGCGTTTGGCATGTTGAAATTCCTCCTTAATATAGCCGCTGATTATCAGAATACGCTGATGACTGAGTTTACCCAATCGGCGTGCTTCTGTTCGCTTCGCTCAGTGGTTTACGAAGTAAACCACTAAATCAGCGGCTATACATCTTTTGAAAGTATAGGCAGTTCAACCAAAACTTTAGTCTGAAAATCAATCGTAGTGTGGGCACCGCCCCATGCGCGTCAAGCTAAACGAGTTTATCAGTTCCCCTCCCTTGACGGGAGGGGCTAGGGGAGGGTGAAAAAGAGCGAGTGCCTTTTATTCACTCCTTAGTCACCCCCACCTAACCTCCCCCGTCAAGGGGGAGGAATTGAGATGTACCCGCGACTTTATCAGTTCCCCTCCCTTGATGGGAGGGGTTAGGGGAGGGTGAAAACGGAGTGAGTGCCCTTTATTCACCCCCACCTAACCTCCCCCTTGATGGGGGAGGAATTGAGATATTCTGGAAATCAGCGGCTATACATTTTTTGAAAGTATTGGTAATTCAACCAAAACTTTAGTGCCAATTCCTTCTTCAGAATCAAGAGATAGTTTTCCTTTATGTACCTGTTCAACCACATATTTTGTAATCCACATTCCTACGCCAGACCCTCCTTTTGCTTTTTTAGTTGTAAACCCAGGTTTAGTTACATCGGGCAAGTTTTCTTTCTTGATACCACATCCTGTGTCTTGAACTTCGACGAAGATTGCCTTTTGAGTTGAATTAACTTTGACAGTTAATGAATCGCCTTTATCCTCCATGGCTTGATAGGCATTCAGGAATATATTCTGGAAAACAATTTCCAGCTTATCTCTATCTGCATAAATTTGAGGTTTTGTTTTGTAGTCTCGTTTAAGCTGAATTTTCTCTTCCCACATAGGATTCATTTGAAAGATTTCGCTGAGAGAGCGATTTAAGCACCTCGTCAAATCAAATGATACGAATATTGGTTCTCCAGTTGCTTCCAGAATTTGTTGAGCTGTCCGGCCAGCGCTATCCTTTTGTTCTATAATCTCTGACAGAGTACGATGAATTATTTCCAAATCCTTGCAACCTAAAGCTTTTTGAGTAAGAGAACTAATTTGGGACAAAGGTGATTTAAGATTATGAGCCAATCCTCTTATTGTCATTGCAAGTGTCTCGGCTTGCTCTCGTTCTTTATTTTGTTCGGCATTTTTGGCTCGTTCTTCGGAATATCTCCACCCCAACCCCATCCCAACAGCCAAAAATCCTCCTATGGTAGGCGCCATAATATTCAGCAACACCCCTGCTTTACTAAAACTCACAAGGGTTATCATAAAAATCCCGGCAAAAATCCCGCAAAAGAATAGCAAAAAGAAATACCATCTCCACTTAAAAAACGCCAAAGTTATCGTCAGAATCGCAACAATTCCCACCGAGAATATCCCATTCCAGAAGGATGAAGCCTCTTTAACAAACTGCTGATTGATGATGCTATTTACAATACTGGCATGGATGCCGATGGGATAAAACTCCTTAGCTGATGGAGTTTTAAGCAAACCCTTAACGTCATTATCCGCTCTACCAATAAACACAATCTTATCCGTAAAATCGGGAAGATTTTGGTTGATGCTATCAGAGAAATATAATTCTCCTGATACCCACACATTGTGAAAGGAAACCTGCGTGAAATGGCTTATATCCTCAACATAATTAATCCACATCTGCCCTTTGTCATCAATGGGAATCTTAATCGCCTCACCTTGCTTTTCGGGACGATTTAGAACGATGTATTTGCCAGGCTTAATCTCTAAATTTTTAAGCGGAATATCTAAATATTCACATGCCACCGCCAGGCTCAAGGCTGGATAATATTGGTCATGGTATTTGATTATCAAAGGCGTCCGCCGAGTAATCTGGTCTATGTCAGTAATGAGAGTTACATGCCCTAAAGCAGGTGTAGCTAAAAGCAAATCACGAAATGGCAATTCGATTTCCGGTATAGAAGCGTAGCATCGTTTCTCTTTGCCAATTGGCTTTGGAAGCGCATGCTGTGAAGGTATTTTCAGCCATTCCCTTTGTTCGTATTGTTTGGCTTGATACAAGGTGGTGATTGGCATTCTCATCGCATGGACAATTTGACTGCTTTGCGCTGTGATTCCACAAAATTGATTAGCCCAGTAAGAATTCATCTCTGAAGAAAAAACGTGAGCAAAGGCGATAACCTTAGCGTCCTTTAGCCTTTGTATGACGGTTATATAATGCTGATGCGATAAAGAACCGCTTCCTTTCCCCAATATGTTTCTGGATTGTTCGTCAATGAGTATCAAGACAATTTTTTTTGAGACTGTGGGGATGGATTGCTTCAAGCGTTTATCTATAGTCCACAGTTCAATCTGCTTAAAAGGCTCAAGTTGAGCGGTCAACCACCCAAAGGCGCAAGCTACGAACACAATCATTGCGCAAATAAAAAGGCTTAATTTGGATATAATTGATTTTCGATTTTGCATATCAATTTGCATTTTGTGCTCTTTCGGGCACCCCCACCTAACCTCCCCCATCAAGGGGGAGGAAAGAAGGGTTGCGGAATTTACTTAAATTGAGGCGTATGAGCAACTTTTTTCAATTTCCCTCCCTTGATGGGATGGGCGTAGGAGAGGGTGAAATCTCCTTACTTATCACATCCAATACCCCCTCAATATTTCCTAATACCTCATTATTCCAGAATCTCAAAACCTTAAATCCCTGAGACGCTATCCACCCATCCTTTGCCTTGTCTGATTCTGATTCTGAATGTTGTCCACCATCTATTTCCACTACTAATCTTGCTTCATAAGAAACAAAGTCTACGATGTAATTCCCTATTGGACATTGCCTTCTGAACTTCACTCCCATCACTCTGTTTCTCAAATGATACCACAATTTTAACTCCGCATCAGTCATATTTTTACGAAGTTTCCTTGCAATTGGCGTAAGCTTGTTTTTCACTTTTCACCCCCACCTAACCTCCCCCGTCAAGGGGGAGGAATTATAAAAGGCATCTCTTAAGTTGATACATATGGAGAGGTTAGGAGGGGGTGAGTCAAGGATTCACTTCGTTCACCGACCTGTCCCGACGAAGGCAGGGCGGCTTCGCCTCACGGCCTTCGCCTTTTCTTTCACCCTCCCCTAACCCCTCCCGTCAAGGGAGGGGAATTTAAAACTACTACGGGGTTGTTACTCCGTATAATCAGCGTATTCTGTAAATCAGTGGCTCTATAGTCAATGAAGTTTCCAATATAACGGAACTTCATCGGGAACCACCTTTCTATCACTAAGAGAGATATGCCTTTCATCATTAGCGCCTGCCAGTAGTAATCGCTTGAGATTTTCACATCGCTTCTCGGATGGGTCAAGGCACAAATAAGAACATGCCGATTGAAAGCTGAGACCACCCTTTTGAAAAGCCTGTCTTAACTCATAAATCGCATCTTCCTGCTTATCTTGCAGATAAAGAATCATCCCAAGATTGAGAAAGATTGCGGCGTCATAAGCATCAAATTTTTGCGCGGACTTATAGTATTCTTTCGCAGTGTCAAAATTTTTGCGGGATTCCTGTGTATTTCCTTTTCTAAGGGCATCGTTCGCTATCAGCGCGTAAACGTTCCCAATGTTATTGAAAGCTGCGGCGTTGTTTTCTTGAATTTCCAACACTTTTTGAAATTGTTCAAGGCTCTCTTTATATTTGTATTGCTTTGCAAATTTCACGCCACGTTCAACATATATTGGCGCGTAAGGAGGGAGTTGCATCGGTTTGTATCGCTGTTGTTCTTCATGGACATCAAGGAGGGTCATCTCTTGCGGTGGGAAATTTTGGTAAGTTGAAAATCCTGACTTGCAGGCAACATCAAATGAAACGTCAAACTGGATGTGAATAGGCATCCAGATTTTATCTTTCGAACGAACCGCCTTTTGTTCTTGCGAAGCGGCGGTAGAAAGCGCTAATTCAAACAACACGATGGCATCTTTGTCGGTCAGCGCCAACATGGTTCGCATATCCATACACTCTAAAATCGTCACGTATAAAACAGCGCAGTCATAACGATTTCCCACTTTGTGCTTGAGTTGGTCTCTCGGATGTAACACTTCCCAACCTGTTTGCGGCAGACAGCGGAAATTTAATTTTTTTAACCTTTCGAATACTGCTTTAGCCTTTTCTATCGGATTGTCCCCAACTGAAGTGATTTGTTGGGAAACCCAATATTCAATCGCTTCGTCAAGTGGATTGATAAAGTAAACTAATTTCAAAAGATTTTTATCTGGAATTGTATGATGTTCCTGTGTCTGATATTCCTTCTCAAGCTGTAGGCGCGCAATGTCAATTGTAAATGTCCAGAATGCTGGAGTAGCGTCAACATTCCCATCTCTATCGACTGCTCGAACGTAGAAAGTATATGTGTCGTCGCTAAGATTTGTATATAGTTTCTTGTTTTGCGGTGTGTATTCTGACCAGGGGACCTGTTCAGGAAGAACGTCTCTGGGAACCAGGTTATACTGGTATAAAAGGTCTTGTGTCTCTGTTCCCAAATCACGCCCTGAGAATTCAAAGACAACGTCGGCAGAATAAACTGTTGAATCAGGTTTGGATGTGATAAGAGTTTCTGGGGGCGTTAATTCGCTTCTACGCACTTCGACACGCTTATCTGACGTTCCTATCCATAGGTCACCATTTTTGTCGATGGCTATTGACAAAACAGAATTACTGGCTAATCTGTCGCGTTTGTCATAAGTAAGCCAGTTGTTGCCATCGTATTTTGAGACCCCACCGTTAGTGGCAAACCAGACAACATAACCAACAGTTTTTACATCATTGACAAAGTTTCCAGCAAGCCCGTCAGCGATAGTGAAGGTTTTCCATTGGTTCGTTTTCTCATCATATCTTGAAGCGCCATCCGGGGTTGCAAACCAAATCCTACCTGTATCATCAGTCGCAATGGCATTAATGCGATTGCTCGCTAAACCATCCTCTTTTTTAAACACTGTCCACGCCTTTTTCCCAGAAGCGGTCGTATCAAATCTCCTCACACCTTCATCTTTTGTTCCAATCCAGAGCGCTCCGGAGTCTGTAAGCAATAGAGCTGTTACAGATTCAGGAATGGGGAGCTCATTTTGCACGAATTGAGCGGGATTCTTTGGGTCAGGAATGTAGCGAGACCAGCTCTCCCAGGTTCCTGTATCTGGATGGTATTTATTGATTCCGCTGATTCTTGGGTCTTTTGATGCAAGGCTCCGATGCGGTGATGTTCCAAGCCAGAGGCTTCCGTCGCGTGGGTCAAGAGCCATTGCTGTAATTCGGTTGCTAATCAGCTCACTATTTTGGTATGTTATCTGGTCTTCTTGCTTTGCGGTTTCAGGGTTAATTTTGTAAAGCCCCCATGCGTATCAACTTAAGGGTTTTCATCGATTCCCCTCCCTTGACGGGAGGGGCTAGGGGAGGGTGAGGGGTGGGGTGCCCTGTATTCACCCCCACCTAGCCTCCCCCGTCAAGGGGGAGGAATTGTGTAATTCTTACAAAATGGGTCTTAAGTTGATACATATGGGGTTAATTTTGTAAAGCCCCATATCTGTGCCGCTCACATAACGAGAAACCCATAAAACATTGCGTTTCAAATCCACTGCGAATGCGGGCACTTCATAAACATCGCCAACCGTTGAGAAATAAGGCTTTTCCTCTCCCATTTCGTATCGTCTAATTCCATCTCCTGATGTCCCGGACCAAATTACTCCTGTATCATCACATAACAAAATTGTTGGCGGAGCTCCTAAAAAAAGAGATTTTTTTATAATCGTCCGGTCAAACTTTGTCACACCTGCTGTTGTGGCAAACCACACATTATTGCTGGTATCAATAACAATATCATTTACCACCTTATCAGCTAACCCATCGGCAGTGGAAAAAGCCTGCCACTTATGTCCATCAAATGTGCTGACACCTCCAGCAGTAGCAAACCAAACTTCTCCGCTGCTTTTATCGACTTTGATTTCGTTGACTTTGTTGTTCCGTAATTCATCTATCACTCCAGCTTCCGTTTTTATGGACTTAATGATTTCCCCATTCCGCGCATCTATGACAAGGAGTTCTGAATGACCAGCCCTAAATATACCCGTCAGTATTACCATCTCACCTGCTATATATTCTAATGCTGTGATGCCAGGACCTTCTCGTTCATTTGGATACTCCCGCTTCCAGAGGACTTTCGGAGCGCCGTTATTATATTCCCAAACAGTAATGAAGTTATCTTTTGTAGAGATTAATTCCAATGCCCCGTCGTTGTTGACATCTCCAGTGTATATAAGGTCGTATATCCCTTTCATGTCTTTAAGATGAAGAACTCGCTTCAACCGATAGGGTTTGGGCTCAAGAGGCGCAGATGGGGCGTGAGGATAGACGGCTGTTTTTGAAAGAGAATATTGCTCCCAATATCGACAACCCGTATCCTGACTTTTCAAGGAGAAATTTGCTTCTGCATCGTAACTGAGAATATGAACTACATCATATTCAGCCATGATAAGAATCTCTGTCGCGCCGCCCTGCTCGATGTCTGAAAGAAAGATATACGGTTGCCCCTGAAAACCTCTGTATTCCCAAAGGGTAGCTAATTCGCCTTTTGTCCATTGTGAATCAAGACAAAAAAGCCTTCCTTCACTACACAGTAAAATTTCAGGGAAACCATCTCCATAAAGGTCTGCGATAGCAACCAATCGAGGGGGCAAGACCTCAAATTGCTGCTGATGTAAAAGGGAGAGCCTATTGTCAAAAATCATCAGTAAGCCCTGGTCATCGATAGCGACAATTTCCAGGGCACCATCATGATTCAAATCAGCCACGCCACCTTGTATAAACCGTCGGTGATGGAGAATTTTTGCCTTTTGCTTTCCATAACCATCTGTAACGATGATGCCCCCTAAATTCTTCGCGGTTGCATAAGAGAGGTTGGCGCTCAGAAAAGCGATGATGTCCAGTACGCCATCTTTATCAAGGTCAGCTAAGGCAACGCGTTCTATCTGCCCGCAAGGAGGGGTGAGCGGTTCAGATTGCCCATTCCCCCACAGATTCTTGCCGTTTTTATCCCAAATGAAAATGAACCCGTGCGCATCATCAGTGCCATTTACCTCTGAGCTCGTACAGGGACTTGTACTGCTCGCTACAATTTCTGGAATACCATCGCCTGTTACATCTCCGATAACTACGTTTTCTGGCCCAAGAGCGGCCCCTACGCGATATTGCCAGAGCTCTTTTCCTGACATCAGGTCATAAAGATATAATCCCCTGGGTTGCAGGTCATACCCTCCATCTGCGGTCGCTACTACCTCTTCCCTACCATCCCCATTTAAGTCCTGGACAGTAACAATGGCTTGTCCTCCATCCCAAATGCCATTCTGATTGATATCCTGTGTAAAGTAACGCTTAATCTCTTTACCATCAAAGAAAAAAGCTCCTTGAGCCAATGAATGAAATTCATGCGCTCTGGAATACCAGATTTTGTCATCTTTATCGAGAGCTATCGAAGTGATTGCACTCGCCTCCTCAACCTTTTCCACCCCTTCCACTTCTACAGTTGATTCGAGAAGTTCCCATTTCACCCCGTTAGAAAGATGCCCCGACTGATTCCCAAACTTTCTAACGGGGTTCACATTATCCAAAAATCCTATTCCGCTCACGACCACATATTTCCCGCGAGACTCAAAAATGATATGAGTTGCCAGCCATTTCCCATCCTTCTGGTCTATCGCTATGGAATCTACGCTCGTGCGGACATACTTCAAATCATCGGTTCTGATTTCATATTCAAACAACTCCTTGATTTTATATTTAGACAACTCATCGGCTAATTTACTTGAGCGGAGAACGGATTCAACAAGGTTTAACTCAATTTTATGATAATCTTGCCATTTCGCGCCATCTTTTGTAGAGCGAATTCCAGCGCCAGTGGCAAACCATTTGACTCCTTGCTGGTCTAACGCCATCTCATGGATAAACAGGTCAGGCAAGAACGATGTAATACGTTCACCCCGTGAGATAAGTGAGGTACTTCTATGAGATAAGAAGCTCTTATTCCCTATCTCACGGGGTGAACCTTCTTTCAAAAATACACCCTTGTCTGTACCAAACCAGATTGTGTTTGTGGCTTCCACGAGAATTGTTTGAACATTTCGTCCGTCAAGGAAAGATTGCCAATTAGCGCCATCAAAGCGACTCGCGCCCTTCGAGGTTCCAAACCAGACTACGCCAGCCTGGTCATCCACAGCCACGGCATTCACGACGTTATCTCTTAATCCATCTGCTACGGTATACGTTCTCCATTCTTCAGCATCGCTTTTAGAAACAGAGAACCATAACAAAAGTAATATCGAATAAATTAATATTTTCTTATTCATTAATCTACTCCATGCGTTATTGATATTTTATAGCTCAAACGTTTAAGTAATTATGAATTTGATTCTTTAACTTTTCTATTAATAGCCGCTGATTTAGTGGTTTACGAAGTAAACTGCTGAGCGAAGCGAACAGAAATCGCTGATAAAAAATACTCCAATCAGCGTAATCTGAAGATCAGCGGCTATAAGGTAAGATAAAGAATTAACTTCATAATTGCTTAAGTTGATAAATATGGGATAACAAATTCAACTTATCCGATAAACATTAAAGGCAGTGCCTGCGATGGCGCTGCCTTTTTGTTTGCAAAGAACTTACCAGATGTAGTGCATTGTAAAATAATTTCTGACATCTGGAGTGCAGAAGTCTTTGCTTCTGCACATGCATCAGCAGAGACTGATGCACTCCAAAACATATTTTACAGTGTAGTAGTACACTGTAAAATAAGTCTTGACAAGTTTAAAAGCTAACCACCAAGGCACTAAGACACGAAGGAATAGTTTTTTCTTTTCTTTGTGTCTTAGTGTCTTGGTGGTTAAGAAAATCGAACTTGTCATAATTTATTTTACAGTGTAGTAGTACACTGTAAAATAAATTATGTCATTTTTCTGGAGTGCAGAAGTCTTTGCTTCTGCACATGCGTCAGCAGAGACTGACGCACTCCAAATGCACTTATAAAATTTTATCATCCAATTTAATAATAATATCTGCGACAAGTTCCCTTAAATCTGCGATGTCTTTTTTAATCTGGTTGATGTCTGCCTGAAACTGATGAAAATCCGCTTCCATACTCTTTTTATATCTGCGACTGCGATTTCCAATTGCAGAAAAAATGGCTATGAATATAAAGATAGGAAGAGCAAGGAACATCAAACCGATAATCTGTGTAATAGGCCAGAACGGAAAAGTATGCATTTTCATTCCTCCTTTGGAGTGTACCTCGCTAAAAACCCGTTTTCTCTGAGAAAACAGGTTTCTTAACTAAGATAGGACTTACGCAAGTACCATTTTGATAGAAGGGGATTTCAATTGTTGCCGCAAATACTCCGACAAGAGCCCGTGTTTGACCTGATAAATAGTTTGCGCCGTCTCATGGGCGACTTGCTTGAGTCGAATCCATACTAAAATCGCACAACCGATGTGGTTGCGAACGATGCGAGCCAATCGACATTGACAACGTTCCAAGCCGGTCAGTTGTTTGCCTTCGCGGTGAAACGGCTCAATCTTCCATCGCCAGTCACACGCTTCTTGTGCGGCTGAAGTGGAATCTTGAGCCAGGTCGTTGGTGGCGACATAATCCGTGCGTCTGGTTTGCTACACTACCCGAAAAAGTTTCACCTTGTGGTTCTTGGGGAATCCCTTGATTTTGATGCGTTTCCCCTCTTGGAGTTCGGTTGCCGTCCACCTCAAGGCATCGATTCGCTGATAGGGTTTAAGACCGTTAGAAGCATCGACCACGCGATTTTCTTTGAGCGGGCAGTAGTAACGTTTTCCCAGTTTCTCAAGGTGCAACATCAGGTCTTTGGTGGCATACCAGCTATCCATCAACACTGATTCAAACGGCAATTGTTTGTGATAGACCAGCAGAGACAACCTCTCCTGCACATGGACTAACTTAGTCTTACCATCACCGTCGGGGTCGTAGATGCGATAGTCGATAATCCAGAATTGGTCAATCGTTGGATTGACCTACACACAGGTGACCACACCGATACCCTTGATGACCCCATGGGCGTTTCCACTGTATTGCCGGCGTACTAAGGCAATGTTGAAGGAATAACGCTTATCCAGGACCGTGTCATCAAAGATGACATACCCCTGCTCACTGGGGATGAGGTATGGAGACACCTTTTCCCCCACAAGGTGAGGGGTAATGTGATCACCTGCCATATAGCGATTAATCATATCGTGACTAAAGCGTTCACTATGGTCGGCAAAATGCGTTAACGTATAGTTGATTGGGGTACTGAGGAGATACTGACAGTAATCAAGTCGAGTAACGTTTCCCATGTTTACCTCCATATCTGTATTATTCTACTTCTTTTAGATGCTTTTGTCTATCGTTTTGTTTATATTTGCGTAAGTCCTACAAGATTGC
>Ga0194125_10006539_pt1 | contig 17148 bp, 11 predicted proteins | sample TA2KigC250mmetaG_FD_148626 | JGI IMG/M metagenome (GOLD analysis project Ga0194125, IMG submission 148626) | Freshwater microbial communities from Lake Tanganyika, Tanzania - TA2015034 Kigoma Deep Cast 250m | ecosystem: Environmental > Aquatic > Freshwater > Lake | place: Tanzania: Lake... | reverse complement strand
CGAGAAAATATATCTGTAATCCTAACCAAGACGATGAAAGGTGTATACCAAGAGTCAGAGTCTATATTATAGTGGTTAAGCTAAAATAAATAGGTCCTACTAATCCAGACCTGCTATCATATTCAGAAATTCGGGTAGCTCGTGCACCTCGATTTTTGCGAGTGGGACGGATACCGACCCACCAGGCAGTCGGTCTCCGGAAAAACGCGACAAGATGGCATTCCTTGCTTTTTGACTAACATAACCTGTTAATATTAAGTGGTCAACTTTGTAAGGACAAGCCCTGAATAGGGTACTCCTGCCACCGCGGCGAAATAGAATCTCAACCTCCCCTTTGTCAGCTTTAGCCTGAGGTTGCTCTCGCCATAAAGCTAATAAACGTGCAACTTTAGAACGATTGGCCTCAGAGAAACGAGATACTAGGTCTTGGCCAGAAGAGGCTTCTTCGGTTGACTGTGAGAGGACCAACCAGTGGTTTCCTATTGCCTGGGAAGATAACGTCAAATTTCTAACTTCGCAGAAAACTTCTCCCCTCTCTTTACATCGACCAGCCTTCCAGGAGTTGACTTGCTGTATTATCTTTTCCTCAGACCAAAAGTCTTCGTCAAGGTGGCCACCTAGCTGGAGAAATGCAGAAAAAAAGTGGTGAGTACCTGGCAGAAGATCTTTAGCGTATGGTTTGAGAACGGGCTCGAACCAATATGCCCGCGTGTAGCCGTCAGGGTTTTCCCATGTATCTGCAGTTGCCCTCACGTCGAAGCCTAGCAAGGCCACTACGTCCTTACGGTATGCATCAAGCGCGCCTTTAGAGGCCTTTTTTCTGTCCAGTCCACTCCAATCAGCGTGACGCGCCTTACATTCAAGCCACAGCCACGAGTTGCCTTTTGTTGACCTCAGACACAGGTCAACCCACTTAACCGCTCCCGCTGATTTCCAATCACGGTTGGATGGTTTAGGCAATACCACAGGATAGCGAGTCACGTAAGGCACTTCTTCCCTAAACGGTATCCAACCCGAACTTTTGGCTTGTGCATTGAATAAGGCATACAGTTCGGCATGAACCCACTCCTCTGGATATCCCCATAGTAGAGCACCATTGTCACGAGTGCAGATTTTGGTGAACACATCAACTAGGCTTGGTATATCCATTTCAACCTCCCGCTTAGTCTCTAGCATATTTTTGAACCCAACAGATTTGACTGTGGCAACAGCAGGGCATTTGTGCCTCTATTATAGTCATTTCGGAAAAACAAAGATAATCCGGCTGTCGCCTCGGGAGATGGCGCTCTGGTATCGCAAGATGGCAAACTGACGCAACGAGCCCTGAAGATGATTTGGGGTGGTGATGGCACGACATCCAATTTGTTATACTTGCGATTGAAGAGACAGGTCAAAGAAATTAGCCTAAAGCGAAACGTGACCGCCTTAAAGGCTGGACATATCAGGTTCGAAGCAGGAACAGGATAGACGCGAACAGCATAGCGGGCTATGTTTTTTCTTGGCTAGAGAGACTGAGACTCTTGCCAGAGAGGGGAGGTATCGCTTTGGTGATAGGCTTGCGGAGATAAGTCTTTGCTACAGAGATTCAATCAACCCTTGGATAAAGGATAATCAAGAGGCTTTACGATATGGATAGCATACTGGGAACGTTGGATTGCTTAGAGTCGCAATTGATGATAGTGTCGGGGATCTCAGAGACAGAGGATGGGTTGACCTCCCATAGCCTTTTTGGCCGGCAACCTATAAAATCTGGGGATATTAATTAAACAGAATGCCAGAATTTATATCAAAGTCCAAATACATATCAGGCCTCCAGTGCCCAAAATTACTCTGGACTCAGATAAATGAGCCTGAGGAGATTCCTGAACCTGATATCGTTACCCAATATGCATTTGACCAGGGGCATGTTGTTGGTGAATATGCCAAGCGGCTATTTCCCGGCGGCATCGATATTCCGCAAGATGATTTATTGGAGAACGTCGGTAGAACAAAGGACCTCCTCGCAGAAAGAAAGCCATTATTTGAGGCAGGCATCCTCTCTGGGAAAATCTATTCCAGACTAGATATATTAAACCCGAACAACAAGGATGAATGGGACATAATTGAAATCAAATCCAGTACATCTGTCAAAGATGTGCATATCGATGACGTATCTTTTCAGAAGCACTGCTGTGAGCAGGCAGGGTTTCAAGCAGCTAGAACAAACAGCGCCGATATTCTGGTTACCCTGGATGGTGACGGTCAGCACAACCCAGACGAGATTCCGGCGCTCATATCCCCCATCACTGAGGGCAAGGCCGACCTCGTCATCGGCTCCCGCTTCCCCCAACCCCATCTCAATCAATCTCAATTAATCTCAATTAATCTCAACCATGTACCCAAATATCGCAAACTCGGCATCGATGTCATCACCTGGCTTTATAACTTCGGCTCAAAAATGAAGGTCTCTGATTCTCAAAGCTGCTTCCGGGCCCACAGTAGAAAACTACTGCAAGCCATCGAAATCACCGAACCCGGCTTTGGCTTCAGCGTTGAAGTCTTAATCAAAGCCAGAAGGAATGGCCTCGCTATCATGGAAGTGCCCATTTCCTGTATCTATCACCCCCAAGGCTCAACAGACAATCCCATCACCCACGGCTTAGGCGTCGCCTTCACCGTGATGAAGTTGCGCCTTTTCAAACACCAGGAAATCATTAGCTGAAACTCAACAAACCCAATAAACCAAAAACTCGTACAAACCCTTTCCAAAGCTGTGTATTTGGGCTATAATGTCACTCATGGCGACCGGTAGATACCGGAAAAAGCGCTGCAGACTAGACTGATGAAAGCACTGGTATTATCCGGAGGTAAGGGTACCCGGCTAAAACCCCTCACTAACACTACAGCCAAACAGCTCCTCCCGGTAGCCAACAAGCCCATACTTCACTACGTCATAGAGCAAATCACCGAAGCCAACATAAAGGATATCGGAATAATCATCTCCCTCGAAACAGGGCAAAGTATCAAAGAGGCAATCGGCAACGGCGCAAAATGGAACGCCAGAGTCACCTATATCCTCCAGCCCGAACCCCTGGGATTAGCCCATGCTGTTAAAACAGCTCAAGATTTTCTCGGCGCCTCTCCCTTCCTCATGTTCCTTGGCGACAACCTCATTCAGGGTGGAGTTACAAGCTTTGTCACTGAGTTCAATATCACCAAACCCGATGCTCTTGTCCTGCTCAAAGAAGTCCCCGACCCCCGCCTTTTCGGCGTCGCCGAGCTTGACAAATCAGGAAAGGTAATCCACATGGTGGAAAAACCAAAACAGCCCAAAAGCAACCTTGCCCTCGTCGGCATATACCTCTTTACCCCGCAAATCCACGAGGCGATAGCTAAAATAAAACCTTCCTGGCGCGGTGAGCTTGAGATAACCGATGCCATGCAGCAGCTTCTGGATAAAGGGAAAACAGTTAGAAGCCACATCCTTCAGGGCTGGTGGCTCGACACCGGGAAAAAAGATGACCTTCTTGAAGCCAATCGAGTAGTGCTTGATGACTTGCTAAAGCGGGATATCAGGGGAGAAGCCAACTCCAACAGCCAGGTGGTAGGCAGAGTCGAGGTCAGGGAAGGAACAAAAATTGAAAACAGCACCATTAGAGGCCCCGTCTCCATCGCCGAAAGCTGCCACATCAAGGACTCTTTCATCGGGCCTTTCACCAGCATAGCCGCTGGCACTACCGTGCAAAACTCCTGCATAGACCACTCTGTCATCTTGGAAAACTGCTCCATCCGCAATATCGAGCGCCTGTCGGATAGCATCATCGGCAGAAACAGCGAGGTAACAAGGCAAGAAGATAGCATCAAATCAGCCCGATTATTCATCGGCGACGATGCCCGGGTGGAACTATGAGCAGCCAGGAGTCTGAGCCACACAAAAGCAATCCAAAGGAGGCAAGCGAATGCTGAAGGAATATCCCTTAGAAGGCGTCAGAACCCGAGAGATTAACTTAATACCAGACGAGCGCGGCTTCTTCGCCGAAGCCCTGAGACAGGACTGGAACGACTTTATTGACGAATGGATAGCACAGTCGAACTTGAGCTACAGCTACCCCGGCATGGTCAGAGCCTGGCACAGGCATCTTCGTGGTCAGGTTGATTATTTCCTGGTGGTAAAAGGCGCCATGAAAATCTGCGCCTATGATATAGCCACCAAGAAGTTTGCTGAAGTAATCGGCAGTGAAAAGAAACCAACACTTGTCAGAATACCCGGCCATTATCTGCATGGTACTAAAACAATCAGCAGCAAACCATCGCTTACCTTCTATTTCGTAACAAGACTCTATGACTACAAAAACCCTGACGAAGAAAGGGTGCCCTGGAATTCCCCTGATATCATACCCTCGGAGATAAATGGCAATAAAAACGACCCCCGTGTGGGCAAGCCATGGGACTGGTTCCACCCACCACACAAATAGAAACCCAAGGAGAATAAAATGAGCAAAAATATCTTGGTTACCGGTGGCTGCGGTTATATAGGCAGTGTCCTTGTTCCTATGTTGCTGCAACGTGGCTACAAGGTGCGGGTTTTCGACAAGCTTTATTTCGGCGAAGACCCCCTTAGGAACGTCCACGATAAAATAGAACTCATCCCTGGCGATGTCAGGAATTTCAACATCTCGATTCTAGACGGGATTGAGGGAGTCATCCATCTGGGCTCTCTCAGCAATGACCCCACCGCTGCCTTTGACCCTAACGCCAACCGCACTATCAATTATGAAGGAACCATGAAACTGGCTGAAGCTTGCAAAAAGCGCGGCATAGAGCGATTTACTTTTGCCTCTACCTGTGCTGTCTATGGCTTCCACCTCGAGGGTATAGCCGATGAGAGCTTCCCTGCTATTCCGCAAAGTGACTATGCCAAATCCAAGCTTGACGTGGACACAGACTTGCCAAAGATGGCCGATAAGAACTTCTGCCCTGTTATTTTCCGCCAGGCCACAGTTTTCGGATTTTCACCCAGGATGCGCTGGGATATAGTCATCAATGCTTTTGTCATGCATGCCTTCAAGACTGGCAGATTAGATGTCTGGTTTGGTGGCGAAGCCTGGCGCCCCGTGGTTCACGTAAGAGATACCGCAGAGGCACATATTTGCGGCCTTGAGGCTGAACCAGACAAGGTACGGGGCGAAATCTTCAACTTGGTATATAAGAACTATCGCATCTTGGAGCTGGCGCATCGAGTAAGAAAAGCGCTGGCCGGCATGGGCATCAATGTTGATTTAGATGTGAATTACGACCAGGTGGACAACCGAAGCTATAGAACTAACGGTGAAAAAATAACCAGGGTGCTGGGGTTCACCCCTAAAGTCTCGGTGGAGGAAGGGGTGAAAGAGATAGTGGATGCACTCCGAAGCGGGCAATACCGCGATTTCGACCATCCCATCTACTATAACATGCGCTGGATGAAGCTCCTCGTCGAGGTTGAGGATAGATTGAAAAAGACCGGCAAAGTTCTTTAGGAGGCTTGTATGAAAGTGGCGGTAATCGGTGCTAATGGTCAGCTAGGCAGCGACCTCTGCAAACAACTGGACGCGGCTGACCTCATGTCCTTGACTCACTCAGGCATCGAAATCACCATCATGGATTCGGTTAAAGACAGTTTTCAAAAATATAGACCTGACATCATCATTAATACTGCAGCATTTCACCGAGTCGATGATTGTGAGGCAGACCCCGATAAAACCTTCCGGGTAAACGCCCTGGGCGCCAGGAATGTTGCCCTAATCGCTCAAGAGCGCGGAGCTAAGCTGGTGCACCTCAGCACTGACTACGTCTTCGGTGGCGAGGATGAGCCACGGACCACGCCCTATACTGAATTAGATATTCCGGTACCAGCTAATACCTACGGCAAATCCAAGCTCGCCGGCGAAGATTTTGTCCGCCAACTGTGCTCGAAGCACTTCATCGTCAGGGCTTCGGCGCTTTTCGGCGTCGCCGGCTCCAGCGGCAAAGGTGGCAACTTCATCGAGACCATGCTCAAACTAGCCAGGGAACGGGATGAACTCAGAGTAGTCAATGACCAGGTTTTTTCCCCCACCTACACCAAGGATTTAGCCGGGAAAATAGCCCGGCTCATCGCCACCGAGTACTACGGTATCTTCCACATCACCAACAAAGGCATTTGCTCCTGGTATGAGTTCACCAAAGAAATATTGAGACTTGCTGGCCTAAAAACACCTGTCATCCCCATAACCTCTGACCAGCTTAACCAGAAAGCCAGGAGACCCCGCTACTCAGTATTAGATAATTACCATCTTCAGCTTCTAGGCATGGATGACATGAGGCCATGGCAAGAAGCACTAAAAGATTACCTGATAGAAAAAGGCCATATCACTTGAAATTGGCCAACAAATGTAGTGCGTCCCGATAAATCGGGATAACCTCGCCCAAAATATAACCCCTGAAAGGAATAAATGGACACCACTGAAATAATCATAATCGGCGCTGGCGTTATTGGTTGCAGCATTGCCCATCACCTGGCAAAAATAGGCTGTCAAGATGTGCTCATCCTGGAGAGGGACTATATCGGCTCAGGCTCCACCGAAAGATGTGCCGGCGGCATCAGGCAGCAGTTTTCCACCGAGACGAACATCCTCCTCTCCATGAAAAGCGTCAAATTCTTTGAGCGCTTCGAAGAGGAGACCGGTCACCTGGCTGATTTCCGCCAGAATGGCTACCTGATGCTGGCAACCACACAAGAAGAGCTTGAGGCCTTCCGCCAAAACGTAGCCTTGCAGCGTCGGCTTGGAGTCGAAGTCCAGCTGCTCTCACCCGAGGAAGCTAAAGAAATCGTCCCTCGGCTCAATGTCGAGGATATTCTTGGAGCAACCTATTGTCCCACTGACGGCTATGCCGACCCCTATTCCGTAGTCCAGGGCTTCGCCTCTGCCGCCAGGGAATTGAGGGTGAAGATATACCAGGAAACAGAGGTCACCCACATTAGAAAAACCGGGCAAGTTTGGGAAGTATCAACTAAAAAGGGAAGTTTTCAAGCGCCTATTGTAGTCATTGCTGCTGGTGCCTGGGCGAGCCAAATCGGAAAAATAATTGGCTTAGGCATACCGGTTCACCCTTCAAGGCGTCACATTTTTGTCACCGCTCCTCTAGATGCCATCCAAAGGGACAGCCCGATGGTTGTTGACTTCCACAACGGCTTCTGGTTTCGACGTGAAGGTCCCGGACTCATCTTCGGCATGAGAAACCCTGATGAACCTGAGAGCTTCGATACCTCGGTAGACTGGAGCTTTCTACCTAAGCTGGCAGAAATAGCTTCCCATCGCTTGCCCCTGCTCAGGGATACTGGCGTAGTCACAGCCCAGGCCGGACTTCACGAAGATACGCCGGATGCCAATGCTATCATCGGCAAAGTCCCGGAAATGGACGGCTTATATCTCGCCTGTGGCTTCAGCGGTCATGGCTTCATGCACTCACCGGCGGTGGGTAAAACAATGACTGAACTTATTTTAGGTAAAAAGCCTACCATTGATATTTCATCTTTAGCACAGGGGAGATTTAAAGAACGAGCATACCAAAAGGAGAAGTGCTTTATTTGAATAGAGTGATATCAACATAATCAAAGCTTCTCAGCAATAACAATGTCTTGATATGAAAGAAAGCGCTCTCTGCCACACCAAGAACCATATTGTATTGGTTCTTTTATCATGAGGCCACCCTTAGCATACAAAGTACGCATATATTCCTCACTATAGGCTACAGCATTTTCAGGTGTTTCTTCGTATTTCCATCTGTAAGTCCCCTCGCCATATTTGAACTCTATTGTGCTTTTGCCTTGTTGAATAAGGTACAGCGATTCATTATTAAGGAGGAAAAAGGTAATTAAGCACCTCCCCCCTTTCTTCAAAACGCGATAGATCTCAGCCAAATAATGTTCAATATCTTTAGGTAGCATATGTGTAAAAACAGATGCTAGGAAAACAAAGTTGAAAAACTCATCCTCAAAAGGAAACCTGAACTCACTGGCCGAAACCTTTCCCTCCGGATTATATTGCTTATTAAATATATCCACTAGTTGAAAATGAAAGTTAGAATATTTAGAAGAAATGTGTTCATTAGACCAATCAATACCCTTTTTGGCAGTATCAAAACCTTCATACCTACCATTTTGGTCAAGGTATTTCGTCAGAGGAACAGCCATTCGCCCGATTCCACACCCAACATCTAAGACCGTCTCATTTGGCATGAGGTAACAAAGATTCTTGAAGTATCCGAAAAACTCCTCCCCGATTATCCTAAAGTCGCCATCACCTACAAAAGCGCTTAGTTCAGGAGATGGTATTAGCTCCTTGTCCAGCGTAGAGGGGATGCGGCCATTTGTATATCGTCCTATCTCCACGTAAGAAGAAAGGTCAAGCGAATCCAGGGGCAAGTTGGGGTTATAATAGGGGTCACCGTTTTTGATAATCTTGTTCCACCTGTGTTTAAAATACTGACTATCTTCTGGATGCGGATCGAAACCGAAGGGCTTTCCAACAGTATTTCCTCTTGTCGCAGATTCATGGTGATAGAGTTCAGCATATGGCGTATAGACATTTAGGTAGCCTCTTTCAACCGCTCTAAGACAAAAATCGATATCTCCAAAGCCAACTTTCATGTTTTCATCAAAACCACCCAGCCTATCGAAAACTTCCTTCTTTACCATCATGCACGCAGCCGTTACGGCGCTCCAGTTTCTAATTGATATAAAGTGTCCCATGTAACCAATCTCGCTTGAATCTTGACGTTTGTAGACATGCTCGCAGCAGTCAAATAGTCCTATTACAACGCCCACATGTTGTATCTTATTGTCAGGGAAAAGCAGTTTTGCACCAACGAAAGCTACTTCTTCCCTTTGGGAATGTTCTAGCATCGCCTCTATCCATTCAGGAGATATGACCTCAATGTCATTGTTGAGAAAAAGTAGATGCTCTCCTTGAGTATACTTGGCCGCATAGTTATTTAGTCTCGAGAAATTAAAACTCTCTACAAACTTTAGACACTTGTAATTGGCGTACTTGGCTTTTACGTAATCAAGATATTTAGCCGTTTGAATATCCTGACTTAAGTTATCGACAATTAGCACCTCATAATTTCTATAAGTTGTTTTGTTTTCAATGCTTTCGATGCATTGCCTTAGTAAATGCTCCTTGTCTCTGGTAGGAATTATGATACTGACCTTCGGATTGTTTAGTATTCGTCTTTTTACCCTGAAAAAATTGAAATGCTTACCATCATAGACATTACCCTCAATTCCCTCTCTATTAAGGAAGTCCACTAAGGCCTTCTTGCTGAGTTCCATTACTTTACCTTTATATATGTGCCCCGCGCTTGATGGATGTTCTCTCCATCTATAAAGAACCTTTGGAATATGAATAACTCCTCTTGTTTTTGAAATGATCCTCAAGAATAGATCGTAATCATGCGAAGTTGCAAAGTCTTCCCTGAATCCATTTAAACCTTGTACTAGTTTTGCTCTTATGACAACAAAATGGACTATATATGGGTGAGAAAGTAAGTAATCAAGCGAGAAGCCCGGCCTGTACATAGCGTAAAATGGTATCCCTTTTTCACACATCAAAACCTCATCGCTGTATACAAAGTCTGCTTCTGGCTGATTATTCAAAAGTTTGGCTACTTCATACAAGGCAAAAGGTACTAATTCGTCATCGTGGTCAAGAAATCCGATAAATTCACCAGTGGCTAAAGATAACGCTTCATTGGAATTGCCAGCAGTTCCTTTGTTTTGCGAAAGGAACTTTAATCGAATTCTGGCGTCTTTCTTAGCGTACTCCCTCAAAACTTGTTTAATATGTGGTTTTGTGGAATTACCATCAGCAATGCATAGCTCCCAATTGTCGTATGTTTGGTCTAGAACAGACTCAATAGCAGATCGAAGCCACTTTTCATGTGTGTTCCAAACCGGCATTATGACACTAATTTTTGGCCTATACCTGAAAGAAACAGATTCTTGCCTTTGTGCTTCAAGGTCTTCTAATTTTGGCTCATTTTGGGCAATCCAGATCTGATGTACCTCAGGATGGATATTGAATATTCTCCCTCTTAACCATTTCCCGAATTTGAGAAAAAAGCTTCTCCATCCTTGGTTCAAAATAACTCTAATGCCAACTAGTCCAAGCTCGTAGTAGTAGCGTCTTCGCGTGCCCGGGCGCAGCAGCTTTCCAATTACTCTCTGGTATCTACTTACAAGCTGCATAATTATCCCACGCTGTATCTGCTGCATTTGAGCTTCAAGCTCATTTATCTGGGTGTCTTTAGCTTGTAGGGCACCGTTAAGCTCATTTATCTGGGTGTCTTTAGTTTGTAGGGCACCGTTAAGCTCATTTATCTGGGTGTCTTTAGCTTGTAGGGCACCGTTAAGCTCATTTATCTGGGTGTCTTTAGTTTGTAGGGCACCGTTAAGCTCATTTATCTGGGTGTCTTTAGTTTGTAGGGCACCGTTAAGCTCATTTATCTGGGTGTCTTTAGTTTGTAGGGCACCGTTAAGCTCATTTATCTGGGTGTCTTTAGCTTGTAGGGCACCGTTAAGCTCATTTATCTGGGTGTCTTTAGTTTGTAGGGCACCGTTAAGCTCATTTATCTGGGTGTCTTTAGTTTGTAGGGCACCGTTAAGCTCATTTATCTGGGTGTCTTTAGTTTGTAGGGCACCGTTAAGCTCATTTATCTGGGTGTCTTTAGCTTGTAGGGCACCGTTAAGCTCATTTATCTGGGTGTCTTTAGTTTGTAGGGCACCGTTAAGCTCATTTATCTGGGTGTCTTTGGCTTGTAAGCTATTGCTGAGATCAGTTATCTTGGCATCTTTGGTCTGTAATACGTTGTCAAAATCTAATTTATGATAGTAACTTGGAGATAGCATTGCTTTGGTAATAGCTTCCTTTAATTCTTCAACTGTAGCTGACAAATCATAAGTTTTGTTCACTATCCTTTCCATTGATTTGCCAGCTTTGTCAGGGTCTCTGGCCCAGATACCCGTTATTCGATTATCTATCATTCGTCCACTGTAGTAGCGAATACGTTCACTGGTGACAGACCAAACGTGATAGGGTGGACAAATAAAAGACAATCTTCGTATCACATCCCAATCTATCAGCACATCGAGTTCTTCGTCATACATCCCAGCTTTTTCAAAAAGAGATCTACTATGCAGAACACACTTGTGGTTTATATAGTTCTGGGGAATAAGCATCCAGGGGGCGACATCCTGTCTAAACTCAAACTCTCTGCCGATTTCTCTATTATTCTCATCAAGCGAGACTTCGTACCAGTCGGAATAGACATAATCTTTCCCCTGTAACGCGGCTTTTATCAGAACCTCCAGATGGAGCGGGTATAAGATGTCGTCATCGTCCAGATAGCCGATAAACTCTCCGCTGCTGTTTCTAATGCCTACATTCAGCGCATGTGCCTTGCCTTTATGCTCAGCCACAATGTACTTGATTCTACTATCGTGAAACTCGTCAATTATGTCAGCAACATCTTCTCCACCATCGTTAACCACCACCAAATTCCAGTTACGGTATGTTTGATTGATAACGCTCTTGATGGCATTCCTTATGTATTTTCTGCCGTTGTAGGTGGGCATCATAATATCAACTAGCGGCCCTTCTGTTATATCCAACTGCGTCTTTTTGACAAAGAAGCTACAGATAAGCCATTTTTTGAACGGCAGCTCGTGCCAGGTAATTTCTTCGGCATACTGGCTGAGTTCGGTAGTCATGGTGTCTTTGAACAATACCCTCAGGTGCCCCGGGAAAGGAACAGACAAGCCATCAGGGACGGAGACTATTATTCTGCCACCATTCCTCACAACGCGCACAGCCTCTTCCAGCAATTTCCTGGAGTCTCTCACATGCTCCAGCACTTCCGCTATCAGGATAGTATCGAAGGAGTTATCGGGAAACTCCAGGCTTGTGGCATCCATAACCATAAATTGAGCCTTGGCATCCAGGTTCTCCTTTTGGACCAACTCGACTGCCTGGTGTATTCCCGGTTCGCTTATGTCTATGCCAACCACATCAAAGCCGAGCCTGGCGATTTCCAGGGACAAATCGCCATTGCCACAGCCCATCTCCAATACCTTCTGCCCTTCTATGAGATGAGACAGAAGTCTAAAGCGATTGAGATGCGTTTCATCTCTCTGGTGCTCAGTGTTATAGCACCACTCATCACTACCAAGGATTTCTGCCACTGCCCGCCCGCGTTCCGCTTTCCCTTCAGTATCCATTACTCCCTTTACTGCAACATCGGTTTGCACGGTTTTCTCAGCTCTAATCAAAAGCCAGGGAAATGCTTCCAGCTTTGCCTCCGCTTCGGCTCGGCTAATTTTTCTGCCTTCACAATCATAAAAATGCACTTTTAGCTTGTAGAATTTGAGCAGGTTCAAAATTGCCGCACAGCTAAATGGGTTTATGTGCGCCTCTGTTATTTCAGGCTTGATAGGAACACATAAGACAAGACCCTTCTTGGCAACTCTTAAGCACTCTGCCAGAGCAACCTTTGGATTTCTAAAATGTTCGATGACGTCTCCCAATATCACAATGTCAAAATAGTTATCTTTGAAAGGTATCTCTTCGGCAAAGCCGTGGATGAACCTCAGGTGAGGATATTTTTCACGTCCCCTGAGGATATTCGGGACTGACAGGTCAAGCCCGATACCACTGATGCCTCTTTGATATAGTATTTGCATATGTGCACCATTGGCGTATCCAACGTGCAGATAAAATTCCCCTGGTTTTACCAGGTTACACAGCCCGTGCAATCTCTCCCTCCGCTCCTTGGTCAGGAACTCGGCAACATCAACATCCACATATCGCTCCGAGTAAAAAGCCACAAGCTCAGCGTCGCTCAAGTTTGGGTTCGCCTGGCGTGGAATTTTATCCTTTGGAATGCCGACAATCGAAATGTCCAGCCTCTTATAGTGTTCTATGGTTTCTTCGTATTCAAGCGCCATTCTCTCTTCTCACCGATAATCATTCCAAAAATACTACAGAGTTGGAGTAAAGTCACGTTCATTCGGTCTATATCTTTATATTCTAACCATCTTCTTTCTTAGCCCAAATAAACACATACTGCCCTCTTACTAACTTAATCACTATAAGGAAATCGTCCAAGAGTTTGATAAAGGAGATCGCTCTATATTTTAGAGTGTCTCTAATCCTTATGTATTGGACAAGAGGTAAGCTAAAGGCAGCAAGCGTTTTCATTGTTTTTATAGTAAAATGCTCCTTGATAATCTTTATCATCTCTATTCCAGTAACACCTTCAAAAGCAGAGGAACTGCAAGCATTGCTTTTTGACAAATGCCTTGGTCTTTTAAGGCGCTGCAAATTTGCCCTGATTTTTTGTGAGTAACTAGCTTCAGTGGGTAATATAAAATATAAAACCTTGGCTACTAAGTCACGTACGACGCCCGATGTGCCGATATAATCCAGCACAAGGAAGCTTCCTCCGGGCTTTAATGCCTTTCTGACCTCTTTGATGACGTGTTCTATCGCAGGTAAATGATGCAATGTATCCCAAACAATTACCGAGTCATATTGGCGTTCCTCAAAAACAATCCTGTTTAGATCAGCAACTACATACGTAATATTACCAATGGACTCGTTTTCTTTAATGCCTCTATAGTAGTTCTTAGCAATCTCTAATCTTCGCTCGCTAATGTCTATACCAACTACATCCATTCCGTTTCGTGCCAGTTCAAGACATAGCCTTCCCACTCCACAACCCAGTTCCATGGCTCGCCCCTTATTCTCAGATCCCCTCTGAATCATAAGAGCCCTAACATCCCCCCGGCATATATTTTCAATCCCAGGATCATCCCAAAAACGAATAACCCTTAAAGGCCTTACTGCTCTCCTTATATCTGGAATCATTCCATTAGCTAGTTGTTCATCTATGGACTTATCGTGAAACAAAGCTTCTCTGCTTATATCCTGGTCATAAGCGGCGTCTACATTTTCACAATTATAACCAAGAAATATGCTCGCTTTTTTTGCTGATATAGCTGTATCGTAATCTGTATAGGCAGTGTAATCTCCATACATCCAAAAGACAGGAAAGCTTGGTGAACGATTCCTTATTGCTGCCGGACGGATATTCTTTTTGGGAGAGTTGAAAGTAATGTTAGCGACTGCCTCCCAACTCTCTCCACCATCAGTAGTCCTATACTTTTGAATTTCCCACTGCGAGGACACAACCTTGGAGAGGTACACAATTGATGTATCGTCTTTGTCTATCGATATACCGCCGCTATATTGCGGCTCCTGAGCATAAAGACAGCCGCCGGCAGTAGTTATCTCGTGTGTTTCCCAGGCATCTCCAGTCCACCTTGCATAGTTATATCTGTGGTCTTCGTCAGACACGAAGGTCGCAAATGCAATGCATGGTTTTCCATCGGAGTCTAGAGCAATATCCCAAATCCAGGACTGATAATTCCCCAGGGTGTCTGAATCATAAACTTTCTCAAGGTTATGCTCTTTCAGCGGCAGTGGTGCAGATATCATCTCTCCATCAGCTCTGTAATAGTGGCCGTTATAGTAATAGCAGTAATATACGTTTCTATGTATATTAGCTACTCCATCGCCTTGGGTGACACAGAAATGTATCTTATCTATGCTATTCGATATGACCTTGACATAGGTTCTATTGTCAACGTCTATAACGTCATGTTCGGGCCCAAATTGATTACCACCGTCCATGGATACCCTGCAGGCTTCCCTCTCACGAGTTGGTGATTCTCCGGTACGCTTTCTATAAAAGAGGTAAATCTTGTTATCCTCCCCAGCCAATTGAACCGGGTTTGGATAACAAACCTGCAAGCCACCACCTGTGAATGACAATTCATCGCCAAACGCAGTAATATCTTCCGGGTTAACCGAGATTCTCCAATACATCGTATTGGCATTGTGCTTACTATAAAACACGAGTATCCGTCCATCGTTTCTTATTAGAATCGCCGGGGCAGCGTGGTCATCAACATCCAATGCAGCGCGCAATGTGAAGGTGTCAATCTCTTGGCTTCTGTGGTCATAGCTACTAATCGTTATATCGCCATTTTTGGCTACATAGCCCCAGTAGGTTTTGTCACGAATCCCAACATGCCTGATTGCCCTCGGGTCTTGGAACCAACACCAGGCATCACCGTCGATCTGGTGCAAATTATCACTACCAAAACCAATCATCTGCCTACTCCAACATATTTGAAGCCAGTGGCAATCAGTTTATCTTTGGGCAGGGCATTACGACCGTCCACGATGGCACAAGGCTCAACCATTGCTTTTTTGATTTTGTTCCAATCAGCCTGAGTGAACTCAGGCCATTCAGTAGCCAGGATTATAGCACAGGCGCCAGACACGGCTGAGTAAATGTCCCGAGTGAAGACAACCTTGCCAGGGAGCAACGGCTTTGCGCTCTCCACAGCCATAGGGTCATAGAGGCGCAATCTGGTTCCTTGGGCGATGAGCAGATTCGCTATGCCCAGAGCCGGAGCTTCGGTAACATCGTCTGTGTTCGGCTTGAAGGCTAATCCGAGCAATGCAATCTCCTTGCCTTTCAAAGAGCCGAGAATCTGCTTAAGCCTTTCAACCACCAGTGACCGCTGCCTGATATTTACCTCGATAGCAGCCTTGAGAAGCTTGAAATCGTAGCCCTTGTTTGAAGCCAAAAATTCCAGTGCCCTGGCATCCTTGGGCAGACAGGGACCGCCATAGCCTGCTCCAGGCTGGAGAAATGCAGTCCCGATGCGAGAGTCAAGACCCAACCCCTGGATGACATCGTCAATATCGGCCCCCAGAATCTGGCATAAGTTGGCGATTTCATTGATGAAGGAGACCTTTGTGGACAAAAAGGCATTGGCAGCATGCTTAATCATCTCCGCAGAGGTTATGTCTGTTACCAACACAGGAGCTTCAATGTCCGAGTAGAGCTGGAGCATTTTTCCAACTGCTTGCTGGTTATCAGCCCCAATCACAATACGGCTGGGATGATACCAGTCATCAATAGCTTGCCCGGCACGCAAGAACTCAGGATTGGCAACATAAGTAATCGGCGTCCCCTGCAAATAGTCGCTGATAAGCCTGGCGCCTGTCCCCGGCGGGACGGTGCTTTTAACCACCAGAACCAGAGGGCTTCTGGTTGCTTCACGCACTTGCTCCACAGCGGTGCGCACATTTGAGAGGTCAACCTTACCGTCCGGTGATGAAGGGGTATTCACAGCTATCATGGCAATATCAGCCTTAAGCGAGACCGGAAGAGAAGAAACGAAGGTCAATTTTCCCGAAGACAAGCCTTGCTCAAGCAGGGCTGGGATACCCTTCTCGTAAATGGGCTTACTTCGATGGTTCAGGAAGTTTAGCTTGTTTGTATCCGCTTCAACACCAACTACCCGGTGTCCTGACTTCGCCAGGCAGCAGGCTGCCACCAGGCCGATGCGACCGATACCTACAATTACAACATTCATTCCTCACCTTTCAGGTAACCGCGTATTGGATAACCACTTGGTAGTGCTCACCCGTTACTTCGGTTCCAATGTCCTCAGGTAATCAGCTATCACCTTTTCAGTGTCCCCTATAGAGATGACCCTGCCCTCAGCTAGCAGCATTGTCCTCTGGCACAGGTTTTTCACCGTGTTCAAGGCATGGGAGACGAAGACTATGGTCTTGCCCTGCTCCTTGAACTCGCTTATCTTGGCAATGCACTTTTTCTGGAAGGCTTCGTCGCCAACGGCAAATGCTTCGTCTATGAGTAAGGTATCCGGGACGGCGTTGATGGCTGTGGAAAAGGCCAGCCGCAGGTACATGCCAGAGGAGAAGTTTTTCAGCTTCATGTTCTCAAATTTCCTGAGCTCGGCAAAGTCGAAGATATCATCATATATCCTGTCCACCTGCTTGCGGCTCATGCCCAGTATTGATGAGTAGAGGTAAACATTTTCCTGGGCGCTCAGCTCTGGCTGAAAGCCAACGCCCAGCTCGAGGAAGGAAGCAACCTTGCCATTCATTTTCACCGAGCCCCTATCCGGATACATCACCTTCGCCAGGATTTTGAGCAGCGTGGTCTTACCCGAACCATTTCTGCCGATGATGCCAAATGCCTCGCCTT
>Ga0194125_10006538_pt1 | contig 17150 bp, 19 predicted proteins | sample TA2KigC250mmetaG_FD_148626 | JGI IMG/M metagenome (GOLD analysis project Ga0194125, IMG submission 148626) | Freshwater microbial communities from Lake Tanganyika, Tanzania - TA2015034 Kigoma Deep Cast 250m | ecosystem: Environmental > Aquatic > Freshwater > Lake | place: Tanzania: Lake... | reverse complement strand
GAAGACCTGCCCGCGAGCAGGGTATTTGAAGAGACCGTAGATCTGATGGGATGGTGATGGACAATGTACCGCACGCCTTGAAAGCGACCCGATCTCACCTTCCCCTGTCACCTCCCATCAAGTGAGAGGAACCCTAACCCCTTCCCTGGCGGGAGAGGGAAGGGAGAGGGGGATTCTAGCCTTAGCCAAAGGCGCAGATCTCAACGCAGCCTTCTATACTTGTCCGGGAACATGCCCCGATTCTTGCCCTTCCGGAGGGAAACAGCCATCACGCCAGCTTCTGGCCGCATTCGGAGCAGAATTTCGTCCCGGCCTTGACCTTAGCCTTGCACTGAGGGCACGCGGTTTCCTGAGGCGCGCCGCATTCGGAGCAGAACTTTGCATTCTCGGGTGTAAGTTCTCCGCATTGAACACAGGCTCTCTTCCGCTCGGGGGGGATCGTTGTGGGGGCCGGCTGAGCCTGTGAAGTCTCCGTGGGGCTGAAGCTTGCGGCCATGGACTGCGCCATGCGCTGGCCCATGGCGATCCCTGCGCCCATACCCATGAATTCGCCCGCGCCGCCGGACCGGGCCGCCTCGGGAATGGACGCGGCCGTCTGGAACTGAGTAAAACGACCCATGTCTCCCACAATGCCCATCTGAGACCGGATATCCAGCATCTTTTCCACTTCCGGCGGAAGCGAAATATTCTCGATGACGAATGAGGTGATGGTAAGCCCGTATGATTGTATGTCCGGGTTCATGGCCTCCCGCGAACTGTCACCCATTGTGCGATAGTTTGCGGCAAGATCGAGCGTCGCGATCTTCGACTTGGCCAACATGCCGCTGAAGGCCGAAACGATCATGCTGCGCAGTTGGCCTTCGATCTCATCCGTGGTAAAGCAGCCGTCCGTCCCTACCACCTGCCTCATGAATGCAGCCGGATCGGTCACACGGATTCCATAGGTCCCGAATGCCCGAAGCCGAACCGCTCCCAACTCGGGATCCCTCATCATGATCGGATTCTGGGTTCCCCACTTCCGATCGAGGAAATTCCGAGTGTTCACGAAATAGACATCTGCCTTGAAGGGCGACTCAAAGCCGTATTTCCACGATCGAAGCGTGGTGAGCACCGGCAAATTCTGGGTATTGAGCGTGTAAAGCCCGGGGCTGAAAACATCGGCTATCTGTCCCTCATTTAGGAAGACTACAGCCTGTCCCTCCCTCACGGTCAGCTTGGCGCCCATCTTGATGTCGTGGTTCTGATCGGGAAAACGCCAAACCAGGATATCTCCCGAATCATCGGTCCATTCTATTATGTCGATCAGTTCGTTCTTTATGAAGGAGAGGATGCCCATTTCTTCCTCCTGTGTCGGCCCATGCGTCGGATCAGGGCAGCCGGCGTGAGCCGCGACCCTTATTTCATCCTAGCATACGACGCCGACACGGGGCAAAGAAAAGCAGGCATAGCTGGGATCGAGAAAGTTAGCCGCGGCGAGCCCGACACCGCGATCAGAGGAGCCGAATCCTTCTCCAGAGAAGAGTTGAGCGCTCCGGAGGAGTCGGATGGGCCCGTGGAGGCCCATCCTGAAGAGAGACTATTCTGCGATCTTGGCGATGCACTTACCCTGAGGATCGCGGTCAAAGGATAGGTCGCCCTTGACAAACTTCGACTTCAGACCCGCTTTCTGCAAAATGTTCTGAGCCATCTCGGCCCGGATACCGGTGGCACAGTGAATCACGATCTCTTTGTCTTTCGGCAGGTCGGCCAGTCGCCCTTCGAGTTGGTCGAGCGGGATGTGGATTGCCCCGGCAATCGCGCACTCCTTGTTTTCGTCGGCGTTGCGCACATCAAGAACCGCCTTATCCTTGCTTTCACCACTGGCCAGCTTCTGAAACACCGGCAAATCAACTTCGCCGGGCGCAAGCTTTTTCACATACGCCATTTTGGTCTGAGCGGGCCCGGTTGCAACCTGTTTCCCAGCCTTTTGCCAGGCGTCGAAACCGCCATCCAGGATGCTCACCTGGTTATAACCCCAGCCTGAGATCATCTTGTACGCATCCAGAGCGGCAGCCACGTTGCCCTCTTTATTGTACAGGATGGTCACCGCTCGCTTGAATTTCGGGAACTGGTCCTTGAGCGCATTTACGTCGCCCCCGGGAGCGGCGACCGCCTTGGGAATATGCCCTTTTTCTATTTCGTCTTTGGAGCGAAAATCCACGAGGATGTACGAACCGTCCGTCTTGTTCAGATTTTCAATGTTCGCGACGTTGGAAACCACCGGCTGGCCGGCCTTCTTCCACGCGGGCAAACCTGCGTGAAACACCTTAACGTTCTTGTAGCCGAGCGCTTCCGCCTTCCTGGCGGACATGGGGCTGAGCACTCAGGTGTAACCTGCGCAGTAATAGATCTGAAGGATGTCCTTATCCTTGGGCAGGACCTTTTCCATCAAATTGTCAAACGCAAAGTGCGGAAATGACTTGGCCGTGGGGATGTAGCCCTGGTCGTAGTTGTCCGTAGGGCGACTGTCCAGGAGCACGTACTTGCCTTTCTCAGGTCCCTGAGCAACCAACTTGGCAAGCTCCTCGGCTTCCATCAGCTTTTCTTTCGCTACCTGGAGGCCCTTCTTGACCTCAACCTCTTTCGCGTAGCTCTTGCCGTCTCTCTTGACGTAGGTGATCCGGACCGCCTCATTCTTGTCGATCTTTTTGTACTCGGGCGCGTTCTTGAGCACGGTGGCGTCGTCGAAGAAGATCACCTCGTTCTCTTTCCCGATTTGTAGCTGCAGCGACTTGCTCTTGGCAGCCACATCCACGAAGCGGCCGGCGAGAAGGTTCGGGGTCTTCTCGTACGCGGGGTGACACTTAAGGCAGCTCGGATCCGATTTGGACGGGAACTGTTCCTCCGCTGCGAGCGCCGCGCCCGGCCACCATACGGCCAGGGCAACAGTTACGACGATTAGGGTGATTGTGCGCTTACTCATTCATTCCTCCTCATCTGTGCTGGTGCTCTCGGGGAGCATTCGGTGGTCATCCGGCGAATCTTCGGGCAGAAAACGCCGGTTGCGTCCTTACTGGGATGATCTCCCCCGTATGCTTGGTTACACAATTTTATTATAATATAGATATAAATGAAGATACAAATCTTTTTGATCGGAATTCCACGTTTTATTTCTGTAGAAATCCGCGCTTGGCCCTCCTATAAATCAAGCCTCCGGCAGCTCTGCCGGCCGTTTTCTTCGGAAAAGCGTTTTCCGGCCCGGGGTAATGTCAACGAGGGAGTTTCTTGAAGAACACCGCTTTTTGAGAGGACAGCTCACCTTCTGAGATCTGCTTCCGAACGGTCTTCAAGTCTACCTTTCGTGCGCCCCCTGCTGTGATCGGCATTTCCCGAGTTTCGAGTCCGGAACGAACCGCGCCTGCGCCAAGCACGACACACAGGGCGAGCAGTCCCACGAAAATGAGATCTTCGGTTCGACCGCGCAGGCGCGCGACGAGCCTGCCCATCATCTTACGCCCCCTGTATCCGCCGGCGCCTTGAACAGGCATCGATTGCATCGGATGCAGTCCACGTCTCCGGGAAAGCTGACCCCAAGGTCGCAGTTGGCTGGCTGGGGAGTGGGCGCCCATCTCCTGAGGAGCCTCACTTTGTTAAAGAGCGCCAGGAACGCGCCCGCCGGGCAAAGGTAACGGCACCAGAAGCGGAAATAGAAGAGAGATACGGCCAGCGCTACCAGGCACAGCGCGAGCGCCCATGTGTCCATATCCCCTCTAAAGAAGTGCTGGAGGGGACTGAACGTGAACCAGACGGTATCTCCCGTCAGAAGGAAGATCGAAAGGATCACGGCCAACAATACGAATTTGAGATACCGGCCCTTGCCTTCCGCATCTACCGAGACCCTTCGCCTCATCGTCCTGAAGCTCAAAAACTCTTGTAATGCCCCGAAAGGACAGAGGAACCCGCAGAATACCTGACCCCACATCGCCGACACAAGCAGAACTCCGGTGAAAAGGACCACTCGCCAGGTCGTATCCGGCGCGGGAAATTGTCCTGTGAGCAGATTCGCGGCGTCCAGCTCGGTAAAGGGCGCATTCAGGAACAGTCCGAGAATTCCCAGTGAGGCGGCGAGACACAAGAGTCGCAGCCTTTCGGTTCGTAGATGGTGCGCGCCGATGAACACAGCGAAGAGCGCTATCACGCTCCAAAGCTTGAGGTCCTTCAAAGCCTTGCTCCAAATGGCGGCAGGCTCAGGCCGTCCAGCCGGACGAGATATCCCGAGAACGGGAGCGGCTATCTCTTCTCCGGTCTTTTCCAGAATCCGGGCAATGGCTGCGCACGTGATGGTTGCGCCGCTGAGCGCGTCAACTCTCTCTTGAAGAGGCTCCAGTATGGAGCGTCCTCTCAGGCCGCGCAGCCACTCGTCCAAACCCTGAATGTACGACGGTGTTTCTCGGGATTCTACGAGCCTCACGCCCTTGACGGCCCCCTGATCCGAGACCGAGACCAGCAGGTTCAACGGGCCGCCGTACCCGCGCGCTTCACTCGCGATGGGAATGGTGCTTAAGCTGACCGTGAATCGCTCGCTTTCCGTGGGAGCGCCCATGTAATGGGGGAATGGCGCTTGCTTGAACTCAAACTTGTTTGAACCGGATATTTCCGCGAGTGTTTCGTTGTCAAAGACTACCGTGTATGCGGTCTTGGGCGGTCCAACCACAAGGTGCAAAGTGAAAGCCCCTGCTACAAGAAAGCAGAGAGTCCACGAGGTTCTCACAAAAGGGAAAGAAAAAGGCCCGGCGGGCCGATATCGATCCAAAATTGCGTCGATCCGACGGAAAGCGACTTCCGCGAGCATGAGGCCGACAGGGAGGAGCACGAGCGCCATCAGAACCAGGCAGGCGTCGCCGATCCCCAGGAGCGGGACAAGCAGGGCGCCTGTGAGCGCTCCGCCGACGGCCGCGCCGTAATGGTCCGCGGCATCCACAAGGCCTGATGTTTGCCCCGGATTCCCGGTCAGCCAAAGGTGCGAGGAGACTGCCAGAGGGAATACCCCGCCGGTCAACATACCTGAGATGAGCGCCAGGCCGAAGAGCACGGCCTCGATAGTTTGTGGCGACTGATTCCCCAGGAGACGAAAGACCGGTGGAGTTGCAATGCAGACCGCGCCCATAAGAAAGAGCATCCCCGCGATGGCGATAGAGACGCTGCCGAAACGGGAAAGCGCGGAGCGCGCGGCCGCGGCGCCCGCTGTCAGTCCGGCCATGAACAGGGCAACGAAGATCCCCACCCGCTCGAAGACGTGACCGAAGAGGCTCTGATAAGCGTACATAAGAACGATTTGCAGGCCCATGGCCGCGGATCCCACTGCAAACATGGCCAGCAAAATTTGAAAGCGGCTCTCTTTCCCGTCGCGCGCGCCCCATCGCGCGCGAAAGATCAGCCTTGCGGAAAAAAAGAAGAACAAGGGGATCAGAAAAAAGGCGAGGCCGCCTCGGCGGATCGTATTGAGGACCTCCATACGCCCCGTTCCGGAGAACCGTCCCCACAGTATGAGAGCGAGAGACGCGGAAATGGGGCTAAAGTCCGTGTTGATCAGGACCGGCGAATTCTCAAGCTCTTTTCGCACGAACGCGGTTCGTTCCGGCGGAAGGAGCGTTTCGAAGCCTTTCGGATCGAACGGCCGGTCCTTGAACCCTCCATATCGGGCGGCCAGCTCAGCGGGATCGAGGCTCAGGGTATCGTGCCTCTTGGAAGCCAGAAAATGGGTTTCATCACCGGGAGTGGCGCCCACGTCCGGAAAGACGCGTTTCAGGGTGTGATAAACCGATCCCGCGTACGAAGCCACCTCCGATCCCCAGAAATTTTCCGCGGAGGTCACCCGAGTGGCGAATACGCCCCCCGGAGCAAGACCGGCTGCTACGGCGCGAAAGAACTCCAGTGTGTAATAACGATTCCAGAACGCGGAAACCGGGTCCGGAGCCGTGACAATGACCATGTCGTAATCGGCGCCGGCCATCTGATTCACATAGAACCTGCCGTCCGCGAAGATCATACGAACGCGGGGATCGCTGATTGCCTCGTTCTCTTCCTGCGGCATGTATTTCCGCGCCAGTTTGAAAGCCCACTGGTCCGGCTCGACCACATCCACGCGGCTCAGGGGGTAGCGAAGCAAAGATCGGACCATGCTCCCCGCGGCGCCTCCGATGAGCAGGACCTTGCGCGTTTCAGGCTTTTGGGTCATCGCCAGCGCGGCCACGCGATCCGTGCTGTGCGGGTCCGGGAATGACGAGATGATCTTGCCGTTGCCGAAGAGCGACACTTGGTTTCCCAGGCGCGCCACCTCCGCAAGCTGGTACGGCGTAGGAGCGTGCTCCAGGAGTTCAAGTCCGGGATGAAGCGCCTGCCATCGCACGCGAGCGGTCCATTCCACGAAACTCCGCCCCAAGGGCGACAACACGAAAAGCGCGCAGGCGGCCATAGCCACGGCAGACCAGAGGGCGTCCGCTTGTTTGACCCGTCGGAGGTAAAGCGCAACCGCGAGAGCCATGAAGAACGCGATGAGAGCGGCGATCCGCAGAGGCGAAAGCAATCGAACCAGCGCAAATGTAAAAGCCGCTCCTCCGATCAGGCTCCCCAGCGATTCAAAGACATACAGTTGCGCGACGCGGCGATCGTCCGCAGCCGGGGTCGCCTTACAACCCAGCGGAAAGAGAAAGCCGGTAAGGAACGCGGTGATGAATGTCCCGATCGGAACCGCCAACAATATGCCGTGCAAAGGCGCCAGTTCGGCGGGCGCGATCCCAAAGAGCCGTGGGCTTGCGCGGATAAGGAGTATTTCCAAGAGAAGAGAAAAACCGAGCGCGACATACGAGTGAAGGAACAGTCTTTGAGGCTCTCCGGACCATTTCTTCGTAACATGCGCGCCCGCGGACGCGCCTAAGCCGATCCCGGCAAGCCATGCTGCGAAAAAGATCCCGATGCACAATTCCGTTCCGTGGAAGACGACAAGGATCTCACGGAGCAGCAGGATCTGCCCAGACAAGGCCGCGAAACCGAAAAGGAAGAACATCCATGACATCTGCGAAGCAAATCTCCTTGCGCGCGCTATAGAAGGCTGCGTTGAGATCTGCGCCTTTGGATGAGGCTGGAATCCCCTTCTTCCTTCCCTCTCCCGCGAGGGGAGAGGGTTTTATGACTCCTCCCTTGATGGGAGGGAAAAGGGGGAGGGTGACCTTTCGCGCAAATCCCAATGCCGTTCACTATAGCCAAAATCTTGGGCGGGTATGCCGTTGCTCAAAGGGATGTTCGCTTGGTTATGAAATAGGCCCGACGACCGACACTGTTCAGACAGGCATTGAAACCGACCCGATCTTACCCTCCGGTGTCCAATCCCCTGACGGGAGAAGCGAGGGGAGAGGGCGTAGGGCGGGCGCTCGGGTCCAGAAGTCCCGTGTCCCTTACCGTTGAAAGCCCACCCGGCGGGACCGGATTCCAGCTTCAGTGGGACCTCCGTCTGCGGCGACATAAATCGGAAAATAACTCCGACAAACGCGCCAGGTGTCTCGGCAGGAACATGAGACCTCAGAGCCTCCGGACTTCAGCACGTTACCATTTACCCTGGGCGCCGCCAAGTGGAGGTGGCGGGGTTTATCACGTATGATTAAGTACGTTACGAAGGCGCACCGGCCGGCAAGTGTCGATCTTGTGGGGAGCGCTCTTCATAAGGCTGGTTGCCCGACATCCGTTTGTCCACGGAACGAGCAATTGGAGGAACGTCTCATGGACTTCAACGATCTTGCGGACTGGATTGAGACAAGGCTATGCGGTGACTGCCAGCAGGGGTACACGTGCGAGCATTTCGACTGCGAGCAGGGCAAGAGAGTGGCGGAGCTGCTCAGGCGCCTGATACCGTTCAAGGGCAAAGACGACCAAGGTCGGGGTGTGAGCGGCTGGCTGCTTCCGTCGTGACCGCGCCATGATCCGCAATTCCGGGCCTTGCGAGCTTTCTCGCGACCGCCTCGGGTTCCGGTTGAAATCCGCAAGGGGAGGCGCGCTCCGACGCCCCGGAAGCTCAGGCATCAGCCTTTCAGCGGAAAAGAGAGCTTTCGCGCAGCCCGATGCGTCGGAGACCCGATTATGAGACTATGCCCAACCGGTCACGTAAAGAGGCACAGGTTGGATTCAAGGGCCAATTGGAGGAACTGCTCGGCGTTGGCGATCTCCACGCCCTCGATGAAATCCTCCCTATCCAGTTCGAACATGCTCGCGGCCATATGGCACCCTATGAGCTTAACCCCTTCCATTTGACACATCTCCAGTAGGTCCGCCAGCTCCGGCAGCGAGGCTTTTTCGATCATCCTTTTCATCATGCCGGTGGCCAATTGGGGCATGCCGGGGATCGCGCCCATTGTGCCGGGGGGATAAAATTTCAGCTTCTTCGCGTACCCCTTCCGGATCACGTTGAGCCCACTGAACGTGTAGTAAATGGTAGCGTCCATGCCCATGCGGACCGCGTTGATCGCAAGGACCGCGGATGGATACGCGCCGTCGAGTGAGTCACGTGAGCAAATGACGGAGAGTCTCTTCTTTCCTTGTGCCTGATGATTCATGGGAAGCCTCCTGGCGGGGTAATTGGTCCTCACGAGAGAGGTGAGGAGCTTGGGGGCCGGTTGGGAATTGGCGCCGGGATAGGTGGGCCGGCGCATATGGCCAGTCAGCTATATTAATATATGAATATATAATTCCATATCGTTCTCTGGATTGCAAGCTTTTTTTGACAAAAAAACTAGGAAAAGACCGCGGGTTATAGACCCCATCCAGAGCTGAGTTCTTGTAACTCGATCGCCGGACAAGCAGCAGGTTCGTTGAAAAAAGAATGCGCGCCGAAGACCGGTTCGCTCGCCGGGGGTTTTCGATCTCACACGCGACCTGAAGGTATGGCGCAGGACGTGCTTGATTTTGACATCTGCCGGTCCTATAGTGGTTTCCGGAGTTTCTTCCACCGAGTATCGGGAAGAGAACGCTCGGCTGCGCTTCTCGTGTTCGGGCCTCCGGATGAGGAGCTGTAGCAAGTGCGGCTCGATGCCGTTCATGATGCCGAGGTTGCCGGGTGCCCAAGCGACAGGTATTTGTCTGCGAGCTTTGTCCCAAAGCCTGCCGGATAACAGAGGGGCACAGCGGTGATTGCCGGTCGCGCATCGTGGTGGATGGAGAGCTCCGCGCCGTGACCTATGGGAGGCCTTGCGCAATTCACATCGATCCGGTGGAGAAGAAACCGCTCTATCATTTCCAGCCGGGGAGCCGCATATTTTCCCTTGCCACCGCGGGCTGCAATCTTCACTGCAAATTCTGTCAGAACTGGACTATCTCGCAGCTTGGGCCGCAAGACATTCGCAACATCCGTCTTGAACCGGAAGAGGTGGTGCGGACAGCCATCGCGCAACAATGCGCCTCCATTGCTTATACCTATACGGACCCCGTCATCTACTATGAATACACGATGGACACATCACGACTGGCTCGTGAAAAAGGGCTCAAGAACGTCACGGTGACCGCGGGCTACATCAACCGCAAACCCTTGGAGCTTTTGTGCACGGTAACTGACGGCTCCAACACTGACTTGAAGGCGTTCAGTGACGCATTCTATCGGGACATGTGCGAAGGCAGTCTCAAGCCGGTGCTTGACTGTCTGGTTCTCATGAAAGAGCGGGGCGTTTGGCTTGAAGTCACCAATTTGGTGATCCCCACCCTCAACGACGACCTGGAGATGATACGCCGGATGTGCAAATGGATGCTGGCGAATCTCGGCCCTGACACGCCTTTGCATTTCAGCCGTTTCTATCCCATGTATAAGATACGCAATCTTCCGCCCACGCCCGTTGAGTTACTTATGCAGGCAAGGCAGGAAGCGCTCGAAATCGGTCTGCGCTATGTGTACGTCGGCAACGTGCTGGGCGTGGAGGCTGCGCACACGGTTTGTCCGAAAGATCAGACGCTCTTGATCCGCCGGACGGGCTACTCCATACTTGAGAACAACCTTCGAGACGGAAAATGCCCTACGTGCGGAGAGACCGTACCTGGCGTGTGGAGTTCCTCATGAGCCGCTTTCGTGAATGGTCATCGCGCGCTGCGATCGGGCTGGAACAGTTAGTCGCAGGCTGGACGCGTCCTGCGCGGGGAAACGCGCTCTCCGGACTTTCCTTACGGTCGCGGCGAGGTTTCCGGTTCGAGCTGGATAGAGGATCTCGCGTGGCCCGACGGGAATTCCTGATGAGCCTGGGGGCGCTCTCCGTGGCTTGGCGCGGTCTCTGTGGGGGTTCGGACAGCCGCTTGTGGGGTCTTTCTCGGAGGCGGGCGATGTTTGTCCGCAAGACCGATGCATAGATGGGCGCCGGGAGGTGGGATGAGAGTGCTTGCCTGCGCCGGGCATCGTGAGGCTGCCGTTGTTGGAGGGTTGGTTGCCCTGCTTGCCGCAGGCGCCTTGGGATCCGCACACGCGGCGGCATCCGATTCCCTAAATGTCAGAAAGCCCGCTGTGGCGGGTGTGTTCTATCCGGCCGAGCCCGGGGAGTTACGAAGAGTGGTGGAAACCTCCCTCGCTGAAGCGAAGAAGGAGGAATTCTCGGGCGCGATCAAGGCAATCTTGGCGCCGCACGCCGGGTACGTATTCTGTAGACGCGGCCTTGCCGCTGCGTACAAGCAGATAGAGGGGCCTGCGTTCAAGTATGATACGGTGGCGCTCATAGGGCCCAGCCATCGTTTGGCGACCAAGGCTGCCGCGCTGAGCTCGGCTCACGCTTGGGAGACTCCTCTGGGCCCGGTGCAGGTGGCAACCGACCTCTGCCGGGAGTTGGCCCGGAGCATGGATCGGATCGAGTTTGACGACCGGGCGCACGCGGGTGAGCACTGCTTGGAAGCGCAGCTCCCGTACCTGATTACGGCAGCCAAGGGCAAACCGTTCAAGATAGTGCCCATGCTGATCAGTAGCCCCGATCCCCTTGACCACCAGAGGGCCGCGAATGCTCTCATTGCCATTGCGGCAAAGGGAAGAACATTGATCGTTGTCTCCTCCGACCTGAGTCACTACCCGGACGCCCCAACAGCGGAAAAGGTGGATAAGGCCATTCTGGACGCTGTCAAGTCCCTGAACCCGAGTACCTTGATCCAAGAAAATCAGAAGCTCATGCAGGCGGGGCATAAGGGCTTAGGCTGCGCCATGTGCGGGCTGGACGCCGCGCTCGCCTTGGCGCGCGCGGCCAAAGGTCTGGGGATCAGCGAGGCGGCCGTGGTGAACTATACGCATTCCGGCATGGTCAGCGGAGATAACGGCCGCGTAGTGGGGTACGGCGCAATGATATTCACGGGAACGGGGTTGCCAACCTCGGGATCGCGGCAGGAGGAGGAGTTCTCCTTTAGTCGGGAGAGTAAACGGGAGCTGGTTCGCATGGCTCGGGAGGCAGCCACGGCTGCCGTAAAAGGGGATTGGGTCGATTTTCATCCCAGCGACAACCCCGAACTCCAAATCAAAGCGGGCTGTTTCGTAACCTTGAAACGGAAGAGTGAGCTTCGGGGGTGCGTCGGTCGTTTCTCCGCGGATGATCCGCTCTGGAAAACCGTCCGCGAAATGGCCATTGCGTCAGCCACCCGCGATGTGAGATTCTCGGCTAATCCCGTCAAAGCGGAAGAGATGCTCGATCTGGATGTGGAGATCTCCGTGCTTTCTCCTATGCGGAGGGTTTCCGACCCGCTCAGAGAGATCAAGCTTGGCGCCCACGGGATTGTCATCCAGGGAGAAGGCCGGAGCGGCGCTTTTCTACCGCAGGTGGCTGTTGAAACCGGCTGGACTCTGGAGCAGTTTCTGGGCCATTGCTCGCGAGACAAGGCAATGTTGGGGTGGGAAGGGTGGAAGAGTCCCACTGCGAAAATCTACACATATACTGCAACGGTGGTTCGTGAAGAAGACTAGCCGAATTGCGGGCCATGCATTACTAAGATAAGGAGGGACTGGCGATGGAGCAGCTCATCGTTCAGAGTCTGGTCCAGGCTCCGGGGATAGCGCAATACCATTGGTATACTTCCGGGCAGTTCTGGAACTGGGCCTTTTGGATCGCATTTATTGTCGGCGTCATCGGCGCGGGTATCTTCTTCTTCATGAAGCCCACCGACACTCCGTGAGGGAGGTCAGGCGCGGCGCTCGTGCGGATGGATGCGATGGTTTCGGCTATGAGCAACGAGCGGCGATTGCATATTCCCGGAGATGTGCCGGAGGAATTCGCCCAGGCGGTGGCCACGGTTCTCCTCCTCGGCATAGCCGGCCGCGCTGTGTGGGATCGGATCTACGAATATCCTCCGGATACTTCGCTTGCTTGGATACGGGGCATCCTCGGATCAAACGAGGCTACAGGACTTGCTCGTCCGGACATCCACTGGTGGGAGCATCAACTTCGGGGACACTGAATCGGTAAGGCAAAGGGGGAGGAAGACTGGCATAGGCGTTCAAATAAGGAATAGGCCTCTGTGATAACAAAGCTTTATCACCCTCCGTCTTCCCCCTCCCATCGAGGGAGGGAGTTCTGGAAACCCGCTCCCCTGGCGGGAGAGGGCAGGGTGAAGGGGAATGTCCAGCGCCAGGGGCCAATCCTATTTTAGCGCCTATTGAGGAAGACTGGGGAGTCAAACCGGACACTCTCCTTCGAGTTAGCTCTCGCGATTCAAGGGGGCGTTTCTCTGCAACCCGGCTTGCGCTCACCGCGGCCGCTATTGGTGACCGAGGCATTTGATGGCGCGAAAGCTGCCTATTCGCGAATTCACGAAAGACTACTGCGCCGGGGTCCCTGATCGGGATCTGCTGCTGAAGTACGGCTTGAGCGCGTCTCAACTGGTTAAGGTCGTCAAGAAACTAATCAACGACGGCGCTGTCACCAAGGAACAGTACTTCGACAGGAACCGCAGGATCAAGGAACTCGAAGAAGAGGAGGAGAAGTCGTTCCTTGCCTCCCTCTATCATTGTCCTGTTTGCGGCCATGCGCATCCGACTCCGTTTATTCGATGTCCCGCGTGCGGAAGCGACGTCTCCAAGCTCAAGGATCGGGCAAAGGACGTCAAGGCCGATGGGGCTGCGGACCACGGGGACGAGATTGCCGCTAGGGAGAGCAAAAGCGACGGCGAAGTTGTTGTTCAGGAAGTTCTTGAATCTCAGCAAGTCATGTCACTGGAATCGATTGCGGAAGAGGATGACGTGGCGGAGGTGTCCGCTTCCGAAGCGCCGCTATCCGTCGACGCGACTCGTGTGGGGTTTTCCGAGTCCGTGAAGGGGAAACTCGGGCTTACTCTCACGCAAGTGTCTTTCCTCCCCTGGATCACAGGTTTTGGCGCGCCCGAAGCGTATCAGATTGTCGAAGTGATCGCGGACGCTGCGAAAGCGGTGACGCTCAAAGCGCGGGCCGGGAAAGGCGACGGGCCCGACATTGCGGTGAAGCTTTTCCATGAAGATGTGGTCGGCTCAACCACAATGGATGCCTTCCTGGAGAGAATCATTGAACTCCAGTCCAACATGGAGGACACGAACATTGTCAGGCTCCTGGGCAGCGCATTGCTCGACAGGCAAAAAGCTCTGCTTTACGAATATCTACCGCTTGACATGGAGACCCTTATTCAAGACGCGCCGGAAGGGCTGCCCCTTGATCTTGTCACCCAACTGCTGCCCCAGATTCTGAACGGCGTGGGGTACTCCCACATGCACCGGGGACGTGATAACGTGATCCGACGAGTCGCTCACCTGAACCTCAAGCCCTCCAAAGTAGTTCTCAATGGTGGGAAGACGCTGGCCAAGCTGGACGATTGCGGTGTGTGCAGGGCTCTGACAGAGGCCAGAGGCCACAAGAGGCGCATGTGGGAAGAAGCGGGCGCGGATCTCACCGCGCTGCCCCCCGAAGTGTACGTTTTTGATAGCAGGCTCATCAACCCCATGCTCGCGGATATCTATTCGCTGGGAGTGTTGTTGTACAAAATGGTTACGGGCAAGTCCCCCTTCTACGGGACGACCTCGGAGGAATACCGATTCGCGCATCTGAAGAAATACCCGATCCCCCCCAAAGTCCATAGACACGAATTACCGCTCTGGCTGGACGAAATGATCCTGAAATGCCTGGAAAAGGAACCTGAGCGCCGATGGCGCAGCGCGACGCAGATGGAGCTCTCCATCGGGAAGCAATTGAATGCCTAGGCGCGTTCGCGAGCGCAGGGAAGCCGAGGAGTGAGAGAGGAGGATTGAAATGTTCATACAGCGTCAGGCTGAGGATGCCTTGAGACCCGATCAAGTGAAGGCAATGGCTCACGGGCTCTACCATCTGGCTCAGATCGACGGAATAACGCCCAGAGAGAAAGAGCTTCTGGAGTCGTTCCTGAAGGAAGGTAACGCGGACCTGAGTGTGGATGCTCTGGCAAAGATCCCTTTCTCCCTCGATGAGCTGATTTATGGTCTGGAGGCCACATACCTCCGAAAGACCTTCATGAGAATAGCCTTTGTAGTGGCTCAGGCCGACGGAGCTATCTCCACCGAGGAGATGATGGAACTGAGACGAATGGCTCAGGCGCTCGGCATTACCGAGCCCTTGGAAAACATAGCGGCCGACCTGGAAGGCGCACGGCTCTGATCGTGCTTTGCGGTCGAATAGGGGAGATGGAGAGGCGCCTTCCCAAGAGAAGCGCCGCTCACAATTGCTTGTTTGAAAGCACATTCATGGGAAAGTTGTCGGTATGAGGCGCCCCTGCTTGGGCCTACGTATGGGGTGGTTTGGAGGGGAGATGAGTCTCCTCTCCAAATTATTGCGCAACGATGCGCTCTTGTTGCGGATCTCCGAGGCGAAGCCCCGGAGTCCTCGCCGAAGCTGAAGACTTTCATGATTCGTTGTGGCTTGTTAGCTATGACAGTTCGTACGGAAAGACCATAATGGATTCCTCCCATCCTCTTGAGTGCTTCCGGTGCGGGGCCGAACATCGGTTCGAGCCCCCCTTCTGCCCGGAATGCGGGCAGGTCTCTCCGGGACTGGTCGCGGGTGGCGATCTCTCGGTAATCGTAGAGGACGTGGCTTCGGAGAAACTGCGTGCCCTATTGTTGACCAAAATCAAAGCCTGGTTCAGGCAGGTGGACTCACTGGAAGCCGATCAAAAGCTCAAACGGGGCCGGTGGGTTCTCGTTTCAGGCGTCGAAGAAGAGTCAGGAAACAGGCTTGTGGAAGCGCTCCGCTCGATCAAGATTCCTGCGCGCCTCGGGCGAGAACCGGGATGGCCGCAGGCCCTTTGGAACGGAAGTCTGATTATTTCTGCAATCGCGGGGTTGTTTGCCGCGTTCAGCGGGCCCTTGTGGGCTTTTCTCTTTTTCTTGACCGCGGTTGCCGCGCCGGTGATGGGCGGGATGCGCAAGCTCAGGCAGATGCGCCCTGTTATCGCGGCGCAATTCCGGGACCCGCACGCGAACGAATGGTTCGCGCTTGGGCGATGGTATTCAGACCTCTTGCATCGCTTGGAGCCCGAGGATGCAGCCTTACTCAAGGCGGTCGCCGGCGCGGTATTCGATCTACGCAATCGTCTGTCTCAGCCGACCTTGATTGCCACGGCAGCCGGCGAACGTCACGGCGAACTCTACCAGAAGCTGCACGACACGCTTGCCACCGCGCTGGACATCAGTCGCCGAATTGCGGAGTGCGCGCCCGCGGACCGCGATCCCTTGCGCACAGAACTCGCACAGGCGCTTGATCTGCTTGCGAAGACACAGACCTGGTTCCGCGGGGTGGAGCAAGAAGGGGTCAAGAAAACCGAGAATCTTGTGGAAGACCTTGACCAGATTACTCGCAGCATTGACCGCATTGTCGGAGAGGCCCGAGCGCCGGAAACCAGGTCCGGCCTCCGTGAACCGGATCGAGTGACGTGATCTCTGCTCTCACGAGAAGAGGGTGAGATGCTTGGAGCTATCGCAGGTGACATCATCGGCTCTGTGTATGAGTCCGCTCCCATAAAGCACACCGACTTTCCCCTGTTTCGGAAGGATTGCTTTTTCACTGACGATACGGCGCTCACCGTCGCGGTCGCGGATTGTCTCCTGAGCCGCGCAAACTATGCGGATAAATTCAAAGAATATTTAAGACTGTACCCTTTTACGGGCTATGGTTCAGCGTTCTATACGTGGGCCTCGTCAGCGTCCTGCGAGCCATACGGGAGCTGGGGAAACGGGTCCGCGATGCGGGTCAGTCCCATAGGCATGGCGATGGATTCCCTGGACGAAGCGCTGGAAGAGGCAAGACGGAGCGCGGTTGTTACCCACAACCACCCCGAAGGAATCAAAGGGGCCCAGGCGACGGCCGCAGCCGTGTTCCTCGCTCGTTCAGGCGCAACCAAAGAGGACATCCGACGCTTCGTAGCCACCAAGTTCGGGTACGATCTGTCCGAGCCCCTGGACTCGATCAGGCCACACTACGGATTTGACGTGTCATGCCGGGGAACGGTTCCGCCGGCAATCAGGGCCTTTCTTGAATCCGAGGACTACGAGGACGCGATCCGGAAGGCGATCTCGCTGGGCGGGGACAGCGACACCCTCGCGTGCATTACCGGAGGAATTGCTGAGGCATTCTACGGCGGCGTCCCTCAGCGCATAGCAGCAAGGGTTCGCGAGATCCTGGATGACAGACTCAATGCGATGGTGACGGAGTTCTATGACCGTTATATCGCTTCGCTTTCAGAGAGGTAAGAATCGGGGAGGACCTTCTTGTAAGAAGGTCCTCCCCGACCCCCTCCTCAAGAACTTCCACCATTTTTCGGAATGCTCATTTCCCCGCAGGAAAAATGAGCATTCCGAAAGCCGTGGGAATTTCTTGCCTGAGCCGTGGAGGTACCTCTCTCACAAAGAAGATTTCCCCGATCTTGCCTCTTTGAATGCGCATCAGTATCAATGTAGCTGAGATCGTAGGTAGATGCTGGGGATAATGTCTGCCAGGGCAGAAGCGTACTACCGAATTCAATGGGTCAATCAAGATAGGTGACCCTAGTCGGACGCGGAGCGGGTGCTAAGCAAGGGCTCCCTACTCCAGGCTTGACTTGTCCTGTTCAGCCTCCGCATCCTCTCGACGCGCACGGTCATCCCAATCTCTTGCTATGTTGTGCAAAACCTTAGCCATCCG
>Ga0194125_10006537_pt1 | contig 17152 bp, 11 predicted proteins | sample TA2KigC250mmetaG_FD_148626 | JGI IMG/M metagenome (GOLD analysis project Ga0194125, IMG submission 148626) | Freshwater microbial communities from Lake Tanganyika, Tanzania - TA2015034 Kigoma Deep Cast 250m | ecosystem: Environmental > Aquatic > Freshwater > Lake | place: Tanzania: Lake... | reverse complement strand
CGATGACGCGCCGTCCTGCCTCACATACTCGGGCGGGAACTTGCCGTCCGGGAAATACAGGCCGCGCCGTCCCTGTTCGCCAAGCCACTTCTGATGTCCTGCGGGCAGGGTTTCGCCCGTGTGGAAGATCGACGTCGTGCCCGCGCGGCAGGCATACTCCCACTCCGCCTCGGTCGGCAGGCGGTAGGTCCTGCCTTCCTTCTTCGACAGCCACTCGCAGAACGCGGTGGCTTGCGTCCAGGTGACTCCGCTCACCGCCTCATCGTCGACGCCTTTGCCTTGGCGGAAATCAGGCATGAAATGCCGGAACTGTCCCAGCGTGACCTCGGTGACGCTCATGTGAAACGGCTGCATGAGAGTGACGCGATGCGCCGGCTTCTCATCCCAATCCGCGCAACGAAACTCGGTGTGATGCGTGGCCATTTTGTCGTTCCCCGAGAGCGGCGGCCCATCCTGCCCCATCGTGAACGTCCCCGGCTCAATACGCACCAGTTTCATGCCGACCGAGTTCGTGACCGGTTCGGCGGCCTGCATCGCGCCCAGCGGCGCGATCAGCAGAGCGCTGAGGAGTGTGAGGGTGGGCTTCATATTCAAGGTGTTCCTCCTTTGCTGACGAGTTTGCGATTGGTCTTCACGCGAGCGGCAGCTTCGTCATTGGCGGCGAGCACGTCCTCTTCGCGGAAGGTGGTCATGAGGATATCCTGATCGCGGGAGCGCATGAAGTCCCAGATCATGTGGAGGGTGCCGTCTGGGGTTTGCTGAACGTCGGGGTAGGAGCAGCCGACGCGTTCGTCGAGGACGAGACCGCCTGTCCAGGTTTTGCCGTCGTCTTTGGAGAGGAAGGCGGTGAGTTCGCGGCGCTGTTTGCCTTTGCCGGCTGACAAAGGATCCTCATTGATGCCGAGGTGTTTCACCAACAGCAGATTTCCCGATTGCAGCCTGCCGATGAAGAACCGTGATGAGGTGTGCTGGATGGCGGGGACCTTCAGCGGGCTCCACGTCGTGCCGCCATCGTTGGAGAGGCTTTCGCCGATGCCCTTCGTGGTGCGCACGAGCATCCAGAGCGAGCCGTCCTTGCGCTCCACAGCCATCGGCTCGGACGGGCTGAGGTCCCAGCTGGCTTCGATTTGTCCCTTTACGGTGAAGGTGCGGCCTTGGTCTCGCGAGACGTGCGAAAGGATCGCGCCCATGTTTTGCGGTCGCCGGGCATAGGTGGGGAACAACCAGTCGCCGTTGGCAAGCACGATGGGGCGGTTGAGCAGCACGCCCTCGAAGACGGGACGCGGCGGCGACCACACGGGGCTTTCCTGATCGCCGTCACCCGCCGTGATGGCCCAGGCGTGCTTGTGCAAGGGAAAGGGCAGCGTGAAAAACACCCACAGTTTCCCGTTGGGATCGATCGACGGACGCGGGTCATAGGCTTTGAGCGGCCCCGCGCCATCGGGATCAATCGCGAGCACTTCCTTCCACGTCTTCCCGCCATCTCCGCTCGTGCTGACGACGACGTAGGCGTGCGGGCAGCGCTCGATGATCTCGCCGGGTGTCGTGCCGGAGAACCAGGCCGCCCAAAGTCGTCCACCGCGCGAAACGGCGAGACTCGGCACACCGGTGCAGGTGCGTTTGGCGCGGGCATAATCCTCGGTGCTGTTCGGATTCGGAATCAGACGCGGCGGGACCGTCTTCTCAGGTCGCGGCGCCGTGCCGTCGTCGGGATCCACGCCTGAGAACTGGTCGGGGTTTGGTTTCGCAGGTTTGTCGGCGGCATGCAGCGCGGCCAGCGGCGCGAGCAGCAGGGCGAGGAGGAGTGTGAGCGTGGGTTTCATCGGCTTGGTTTCTTTCGTTTTGCTTCGGAGTTCTTCGCCTTGGGCATCTTCCCGCCCGACAGCAACGCCTCCCATCCGGATGTTTTCATGTCCGAGAAATACTCGTCCGGCTCAGGGAGGGTTTTGCGCCAATCTTCAAGGCTGGCCTTCATGCGCTGCGCCACTTCCGGGAATTCCGAGGCCAGGTTGTCTGTCTCCATCATTTGCTTCTGCAGATCATAGAGCTCGAGGCGGCTGCCGTCGGGATTCATCAGCAGTTTCCACGGGCCCTCGCGCATGGCCAGACGCGGACTGAATTGCAGCGGGTAGCCCGTCTGCCCGCCGCGCTGTTCCCAGAACAGGGCCTTTTTTCGCGAGAAGGGCTGTCCCCGGAACGCCGCGCTCAAATCTTCTCCATCGCCTTTCAACTCGGGCGGCTGGGGCACAACCGTGAGCCCCAGCAGACTTGGCAGCAGGTCCACTCCGCTGACCGGAAGTTCGCGATCCACCGTGCCACGGGGGATGCCGCCCTTGGGCCAGGAGATGATGAAAGGCACGCGGATGCCTCCGTCGTAAAGGCTGCGCTTTTGTCCGCGGAAGACCCCCGGTGAGCCGACACCGCTGTGCATCGCCTTCGCGATGTGGATGGATTCGGGTCCGTTGTCGCTGCTGAAGATGAGGATGGTGTTCTCGTAGGTCCCCATCTCCTTGAGCTTCTGGATGAGACGCCCGATCTGTGCGTCCATCTCGGTCACCGAGGGGTAATACATCTCCTGCGGCGTGCTGATGTCTGCCCCGATCCCCTTCTTCTCGAGCAAGACATCGTGCAGTTTTCCGTGACTCCAGAATTTCTTGTAGCCCTCGCGCTGCTCCTTGGACGGGAGCAGGGACGCGTGGGGCACCATGAACCAGATGTTCAGGAACACCGGACCCTGCTTGTGCCGCTCGAGGAAATCGAGGCTCGCGTCCACGATCCACTCGCTGGAGCGGGCGTTCTTGGCCACGCCCCGGGGAAGTTGCTTTTCCAGTTCATCAAAGCTCGGCCCGGTGGCCACGTGAGCGCGTGATTCGTCAAAGCCATACTGGCTGATCGGCGGAGCCTCGGGGTCGGTGATGGCGTCGAGGTGCCACTTGCCAAAATGGCCGGTCGCGTAGCCCTGCTGCTTGAGGATGCGGGCCATGTTGGGCACGGCGGGATCGACATACTTTGCGTTGCCTTTCTCACTGCCATCCTCGCCCAGCGCCCCGAAGATACGCAGGCGCGAGGGAAACTGACCGGTCATGAAAGCCGCCCGTGTGGGCGAACACACCGGCCCGTTCGCATAGAATGAGGTGTAGAGCCTGCCGTCCGCCGCCAGCGCATCCAGGTTCGGGGTGCGGATATGGGGGTGCCCATAACAACCCAGGTCGCCCCAGCCGAGGTCATCGGCGAGGAGGAAGATGATATTTGGCTTCGGCGCATCGGCAGCATGCAGCGCAGCCAGCGGCGCGAGCAGCAGGGCGGTGAGGAGGGGGAGGGTGGCGTATTTTTTCATGGCAGTATAGACGACGGGGGACCCCACTCACGCGCGATGCCCGATGGCTTTCAGCTTCGCCTCGCCCTCTTTCCATGCGACTTCATGGGGAAGGCGTTTCGAGGCGGCGGCCAGGGCGGAGACGACGCCCGCGGCCTCGCCCATGGCCACTGCGTTGCCGGTCACGCGGTAGCTGGCGTGGGCGATGAAGTCGCCACTGATGCAGCGACCAGCCATCATCAACCCATCCACATCGCGGGCGATGAGGGCGCGCAGTGGGATGTCGTAGGGCTTGGTTTTGACGCCTTCATTGCTCCACGCGGCCGTCTTGTTGCGCTCGGGCGTCACGGCGTGAACGTCCACCATGTAGCTGGCTCGCACCACGGCGTCGTCGTGCCGCGCTCCGGTCACGAGGTCGCCCTTGCCCACGATGTAGCGGCCTCGGATGCGCCGCCCGTCGCGGATTCCTATCTGCTCCGGCGTGGCGGCGATTTGCACGCCTTCCCACGCGCCCCCGAGTTTGCGTAACGCGCGGACGACCTTGTGCAACTCGGCGCGAGCGCGCAGCGTCGCCTCAGTCACTTGCGCGGCATCGGTCGCGTTGATGCCGTATTCGTGATTCAGCATCGTGAGCAGCAGATTGTCGCGAACCGGGAAAAGGATCGGAGCGCCGTAGCTAGGCTCGATCCCGGCGCGGCGAATTTCCGAGATAAGCGACCTCTTGGGCTGATCGGCTGGGGCGCTGGTTCCGTAGATCAGGCCCGCCAGGGCCGTCGCGTCCTTCACCGCTAGCAGCGCACACATGCTCAAAGGCTGGCACGGGCACGCCCTTTCCACGCCGATTTCAAATTCGCAGCCGGCCAGTGCGCCGAGGTCGCCATCGCCGGTCGTGTCGATGAACACCGGTGCCCGCCACGCCTGCCGACCGGACTTCGATTCGGTGACGATCGTAGTGAGTTGCCGTCCCTCGCGATGAGCGGCGGCGACGCGGGTGTGCAGTTGCACGTGCACGCCCGCCATCACGCACAACTCCTCCAGCAGCGCTTTCATCTCTTCCGGGTGATAGGTCAGCCCGTCCTTCCCTGGTCCGTGGATGGCCTCGCGCTCGCGCAACCGCCTGACGAGTTCCTGGTTGAAGCCTGGTTTGTCGAAATCGAGCAGAAGACCGAGGAGCGACGAAGTCCACACGCCGCCAAGTGCCCCGTGCGCCTCAAAGAGCCGGACCCTCGCGCCTGCCCGCGCCGCAGTGATGGCCGCTGTAACGCCTGCCGGTCCCGCGCCGCAAACGATGACATCGGCATTCGTGTTGAGCGGGAGATCACGAGCAACCTCATGAAACAGATTCGAGGACGCTTGCGGCCGCTCGGCGGAAAAGACTCTCATGGAGGAAGCTCCCGATGCGGCGGCGAGCGCGGTGAGGAATTGGCGGCGACTGGATTGGTTCATGGTGTTTGCTTTCATAACAAATGGTTCGAGAAATGAATGTGAAGTGATTCGGGCGCATGCAGCGCGACCAGCGGCGCGAGCAGCAGGGCGGTGAGGAGGGTGAGTGTGTGTTTCATGATGTTTTGTGCTGTTCTGTCGCTGGTTTGGAGGTTGGGATCACTTCGCGGTGCGATTGGATGGGCTCCCGGACGGGTTACTCTTGGAAACACTGCCAAGTAACTGCCCGGCGACTTGGTTGCCAATTCGTTCGGAGGCTTCGCGGGGAAAATGGCATCCTTGCATGGGCAACTGACTCTTTCTCACGAAACGGTAGAGGTCGTTCACCGGGATCTGGTGTTGGTGCATGACTTGCAGTGCGACAGCGTTGTAGGCCTCCGCGTCGTCTGGCTTGCTCCCATTGTTCGCAGGCGTCGTGGCGGCCCACACCAGGGGCCGTCCGGTCTTCCTCAATTCCATGACGAGCTTCTCCAGTTCCTCGCCGTAGCGCTCCAGCGGGATGCAACGTGTGTAGCCTTCCTTGGGCTCCCTCGAGTATTCTTTCCCCTGCATCCATTTCAGAGCGTGCTGGCCCCAGTTGAACTGGATGAGGTCGAAGGGGCGCCCCATTTCCCGCTCCGGTTCCGTGACCTGCTGGCGCACGATGTCCGACCAGTCGGGCTGATGATCGAAGGCGGTGGCCCCCGTGCGGACGTTGGCTTTGTGGAGCAGCGCGCTGCGCAGGGAGGTGCTGTATTGGCCGACGATGGAGTCACCGAGCACGAGAAGGTTCGGGAGATCGGGTTCGTTGCCCTCCAGCAACACTTCCTCAATCTTGTTCGCGACCACGGAAGCGATCAGGGAGACGCCCGCATCGGTGAGGAGGAAATCCCCGGCGCGCTGCATGTCCTCACGGCGGATGCGGACATACTCATGGAGGTCGAGCAGGATGGCCCGGCGTTTGTAGGCGTTGTCGGTGAGGGTGTGGTTGTTGGCCTCGACCTGGGCGGCGGAAATCGCGGCAGTGCCATCGGGCACGGGGACGGACGTGGCCCAAATCCACTTCTTTTGCCGATCCGGACCTGACTTGCCGAGACCGTCGAGGAACTGTCGAAACTGGGCCGTGCTCAGCAGCGGCTTCCCTGTGCCAGGATCCACCCGGGCCGCTTCCAATACGCCGGCATAGAGGACGAGATCATGCTTCGCCAGCAAAGCCGGGAGTTGGGCGAGGAATGCGTCCACCTCCGCCTTGCCGCCGGCGGGAGGGGCGAGGAACTCGACGCTGATGCGGGCCTTCAGAATGTCCCGCAGGGTCTCGGCATACTGCGCACCCACGGCGTCGCCAATGAACAGGGCGGTTTTCGCAGGTGCGGCGTTTGCCGGAATCGGCAGAGCCTTCGCCACATGGACGACGACCTGCCCGGCCAGTTTCGCGGAGCCCTCCGCCGAGAAATGGACATTGCCGGGACCGGCGAACATCGCAGGCGGAAACGCTTGAGTCGTGGCGTGCAGGTCGTTGATGGGCACGCCGTGTTTCTCCATGACGCGTTGCGCGACGGCGTTGTATTTCACCTCGTCACCGGGGAAGCGGCCTGCCTCGCCTTCGGGCACGAGGGTCGTGTTGGCGAAGATGAGTTTGGCGCCGGTCTGCTTGAGTCTTTCGACGAGGGTCTCCAGGTTTGTCTCATACTCCGTCAGCGGGACGGAGAGCGTGCCGTTGACCTTGTCGCGTTGTCCCGGCGTCTTGAGTTCGGGGTTTCGGTAGCAGAGGTCATGCAGGCCCCAGTTGAAGTGGATGACCTGCCAGTTGCCGTCACCCAGCCAAGTCTCGATTTGGGCCAGGCCATGGCGCGTATCGCCGCAGTTGGCATTAGGGCGGATCACATTCGCCTTGCCTTTGAGGCCTTCGCGGACTTGGCGGGTATAGCCAATGGAAATGGAATCGCCCAGAATCAGCACGTTGGGCAGCGCCTTGTCGATCGGGACGTCGCTGGTCATGGCGGCGCGGTCCCGCTTTGGGGTGTAGAACGCCTCTGCCTTCGGTTTCGACTGTGCCGTGGGCTTCTCCGCCTTCCGTTCGACGCGGACGTAGTAAGCCCCACGGTCGCGCTCAGCCGCCTGCGGGCCGTCGAGCAGCCAAGTTTGAAGCAGGGTCGGGCCGGCTTTGAGTTTGACGCGAAAGACGACTTCACAGGCGTCGGATGGAATCGGCTGCGTCTGGTCAACGTCAGCTATCTTGAGCCGGGCGTGAGTGGCGCGGATGGCCACGCCGAAGCGCGCGCCGGGCAGCGCCGCCGTGATGGGTTGGTTCACCTCCTCAGGCCAGCGGCGCAGGGCGAACTCATAATTGCCATCGCGTGCCACGTGAACCGCCCAGAAACCGTTCTCTGCCAGGCCCTGCATGATGCTCGGCTGGTGCCAGGGCGTCATGCCGTGCCAGTCAAAGGCCGTGAGCCGGGCGGGATTCTCAGCGTCATGGCCCAGGACAATTCGGCAGTAGTCGTCATAGGCCGGCGACACCTCAGCCCAATGGCGGTCATAGGCCGCCGAGAGCCTCTGGACGATGTCCGGATGCTCCGCGGCAATGTCCTTGCGCTGGCCCGGGTCGGCGTGAACATCAAACAACATCGTGCCACGGACCAGTCGCCAGCGTTCCGACATGACCACGCCAGCCCTCTGGCCGGGTTCGCCTTTGGTCTTGGTGATTCGCACCAGCACGCTACGGTCGGGCGTGGTCTTCGCCTCGCCACGCAGCAACGGCACCAGACTGACGCCGTCGAACTTCGCCGCTACGGGTCGGGTCAGTCCGCACAACTCGATCAGCGTCGGCAGCAGGTCAACGTGCGCCGCCAGCGCGCCGATGTCCCGCCCGCCGCTCAGGCCGCCGGCGGGCCAGCGCATGAAACAAGGCACGCGATGGCCGCCCTCGAAGTAACTGCCTTTCTTGCCGCGCATGCCGCCGTTATGGCCGCGGGTCACGTATTCCTGCTTGTCCGTTTCCACACCTGCAGCCGTGCCGTTGTCAGTGAGAAAGATCAGGACCGTGTTCTCGGCCAGCCCCAGCGCGCCGAGCTTGTCCATCAACCGTCCCATGTTGTCATCAATGTTGGCGATCATGCCGTAAAAGCTCGGATTCAAAACGGCGGGATTCTGACGGTATGGCGCAGCGTAGTCGTCGGACACGTTGTAGGGCGCATGGGGCGCATTCGTGGCCAGATAGACGAAGAACGGCCGCTCGCGGTTGGCGGCGATGAACTTCAGGGCCTCGCTAAACCACACGTCCGTGCAGTAGCCCGTGTGTTTCTCTGGGTGACCGTTGCGGAAGTAGGTGTCATCGAAGTAATCGTTGCCCCAATAGTCGGGCGTCTGCCCAACTCCACCGCCACCGTGACAGAGGACTTCCTGGAATCCGCGATCCTGCGGGCGGAACGGATAGTTGTCGCCCAAATGCCATTTACCGAACATGGCGGTGCGGTAGCCACTGGCCGCGAACGCATCGGCCATGGTCGGCACGCCCTCACGAAGCAGTGAGCGCCCAAAGGTCGTGCTCCACGCGCCAACCCGCACCGGGTCGCAGCCCGTCATGATCGCCGCCCGCGTCGGTGTGCAAAGCGGCGAGACATGGAAGTCGGTAAGCCGCACGCTCCGGCTGTGCAGTTTGTCGAGGTTCGGCGTCTTGATGTGCGGATTGCCGTGGCAAGCGAGATCGCCGTAGCCCTGGTCGTCGGTGAGCACGATGATCACGTTCGGTTTGCTTGCGGGTTTCGTCGCATCAGCAGCGTGCAGCGCAGCCAGCGGCGCGAGCAGCAGGGCGGTGAGGAGGGGGAGGGTGGGTTTCATTTGCTTGGTTCCTTTCGTTTCATCTGTTCGTCAGTTCCAGGCATCGGAAGTTTGCGTGCCGTGATTTGCCAAGGCTTGGAAAGAGTCGGCACGGAGTTTTCCAAACGATGGAACTCCCGGCAAGTTTCGCCCGGCATGCAGCGCGGCCAGCGGCGCGGCCAGCGGCGCGAGCAGCAGGGCGGTGAGAGCCGACCGAAGGAAGACAGCCTGCCAAGCTGACTTCAATATGATGCAGGCAACGGTGAGCGTGTGTTTCATGTTCATGATTGTGGCTGCTTTCATTTGTCTGTTGGCGAGGCGAAGTGGGAGCGGACCTCTTCCGCTGACAGCACGCGGCGGTAAATGCGCACGTCGTCGAGAAGGCCGCGGTAGAAGGAAGGGTGGCCGACTTCGAAGCTGCCGAGCACGAGGCGTCCGTCCGACGGCACACGGGCGCCGGGGCGCGGCATGCTGCCGCATTCCGTGCCGTCCATGTAGAGCCGCATCGTCTCGCCGTCGAAGGTGGCGGCGAGGTGGACCCATTGACCGATGGGAAGTGCCGTGTTGCCGATGAGATGGTGGCTCCAATCGGTTTGCGGCACTTGAAAGCACGGCTTGCCGCCCATGAGTCCGAGCCGGAATCCACCGTGCAGATTGATGCCGAAGACGCTGTTGACGATCCAGCGGTTCTCCTGCCAGGCGTTGTCCGTCTTCACGCGGCATTCGATGGTGAACTTCTGCAACTCGCCCAGCGTCCGGCTTTGATGAATGAGAACGCTGCCGCCATCGCAGCGCAGGGCGTTGCCCGCGAATCCCGGCGCTCGCGTGGCTTTCTCGAGATAGCCTCCGGCGCGGTGCCCGGAATAGTCGAGCGCGACGGGGCTGTCCGCCGGTTCGTCAAAGGTCCACCACGCGACGAGTCCCCTCGGCGTGCCGGGTTTCATCGCGTGCTTGGCGGCGAGGGCGGCCTTTTCTTCCATCGAGTCGAAGAAGGCACGCGCCGCGGTGTCGTAGGGGCCGCGGCCGATGTCCTCGGGCAGCAAGTCGGCGTGCTCTTCCGTCGTGGTGGCGAACACGCGGCGCACGGCATCGAGATAACCAAAGCCGTGCTCGCGGTAAGGCGCGATGTAGTGGCCCTCGGCCCACTCGTTCCAGTTGTCGAGCAGCAGCATACGGCTGCCGAGCTGGTCCTTGGGCAGGGTGGCGGTGAACTCCTTCGCCTGCCGCATCAGGTCCTCGAACTGCGGCGGCGGAATCTTCCAGATGCTACCTTCGTCGCGCCATCCGCTCCATGCCTGCGAGACGGTCACGACCTGCGGCAGAATGTTCAACTCCTGCGTTTTTCGGATGGATTCCATCTGTGACTGCATGGCTTTCTCCGGCGGCGGACTGCCATGCACATACCAGCAGTAGGCGAAGGTATAGTCGAGACCGAGCGACTTCATCAGCTCCAGATGCTTCGGATCCAGGCCGCGGTATTCACCGAGCAGATAGAGGCCGTCGAATCCCGCCTCGCGGCACACCTGCCTCATGCGGTCGAAGGCCTTCGCTACATTCGCCACGCCGCCGAGGTCATCGACGAGAAACTCCGGGCGGTAGATGAACAACACCGGCTTGTTGTCCACTTTGAGGTAGCTCGCATGCTTGAAGTAATTCTCCATCCAGTAAGGCAGGAGGTTTTCGAAAAGGTCGCGCTCGTCCGACACTCCAGCGATGCCGCGAGACTGATTCTCCCACATAATGGTGAACTTCATCTTGTCTGTGAACCGCGACTTGAAGAGTCCGTCGTGAATGGCGCTGCCGAACCTTGTTTTCACCGCACCGCCCTGACTCGTGCGATACCAGCAGTAGATGAAAAACGAGATGCCGTGCTCCACTGCCCACTTTGTCTCCCAGTCCGCCACTTCGGGATTTTCCTGCGAGTAAAGTCCGAGCGCCGGGGTGCGCTCCGGATGCCGCAGCAGATTGAGCCACATCTGCGGTCCGTCCGCCTCCCAGATCGGGCAGTGATGCGCGCCGATGAGCCGGTCTGTCGGCACCGGTTTCGGCTCGGGAATATATGGCGGCGCTGACTTCTCCATCGGCGGCAGGAACAACATGCGCAGCGGTTCATGCGCGAGCGGGCTTCCGTCCGTAGCCTTCAAATCGAGGCGCAAATCCGCGTTCATCGCCACCTCCGCTTCGATTTTCCACGTGAGCCGCGAGCGACCCTCCGCCGCCCGGAGCCGATGCGTGCCGCCGACCTCCGACTGCACCACGCGCACTCCCGGCGGCAGCGAGAGGCTCACCGCCACATCCACATCTTCCCCATTCAAATGGTCCAGCTCCGCCGAAACCGACGCCACTCGCCGGGCGCGTGCCAGTGGCTGGTCCGGCTGAAAACGCCTCACCCAGAACTGCGGCGTGGCGCGTTGCGAGCCCGCCGGATGAGTCGTCACGCTGACATTGTCCAGCGCCGGGGTAGTGCCATTGAGAGCACGAAAACGAACGACCACCGGTGACCCCGCCGGCACCTTGCCCGCGACGAGACGCTGGCCAAGCCCCGTCTTAAGCTGAATGCGAGCAAACACCTCGCCATCGGCATCCATCACCTCCGCGTTCAGCTCCGCGCCTTTGCGCCACGCATCCGCGACATCCATTGTGAGCACGACATCCGCCGCCTGCGTCAGCGTTCCCACATTCTGCTCGAGAAAACCAAGCTGTGAAACATTGCAGGACGGCTGCTTCCCATCAGCTCCCGTGTGAACCGCATAAAGCGGAAACGCCGCCGAGGATTTCCAACCCGCCGGCACGCCCTCATGCCACCCCTGCCCGCCGTGCGGCTTGAGTCCCGCGAGGTCGCTGAAGTCGCCATTCACCAAGCGCAGTTCCTCCGCCTGCAGCGCGGCCGGCGCCGCCAGCAGCAGGGCGGTGAGGAGTGTGAGTGTTGGCTTCATCTCGTTGTCTTTTCCAATCGGGTTCCCTTCATCGGGATCGCAGTCGTTCCGCGATCTTCTCGATGAGTCGCGTGGTGCTGGTAGCGTTGCAGGTCTGGCCGGCTGTGGCGTGCTCTTTCCAATAGGCGGCGCTATTGATGATGCCTTCGCGTTGCAGGACGGTGATGGCTTGCGCCGTGGTGGTGACAGGCGTGAACTGGCTGGCCGACCTGATCATCATGGCGGCGACCTGTTCGCCTTCGTGGTTGGGTTTGCCGCTCCAGGTGTTGATGTCCGCGATGATCTTTCGCTCCTGAAGAAACTGAAGGTCGGCGCGGTAGGCTTCGGGCATGGATTGCTTGATGTCGCCAGGCGCGGGTTTCGGCTTCGACGCCATGGATTTGCTCGTAACGAACTCGGGCGCCCCCGCGCGGAGATCGGCAAGCGCTATGGTCAGACGCTGCTTTGCCTTCAATGCGGCCTCATCGGTTTCGCTCACGGCTTTTTCTACGGCGGGCGATTCGCTGATGTCGGTGAACTTGCCGTCACCGTAGAGTTTGAACCGATGGTCCGCGATGAAGTAGTCGCTTGCGAGCTGGGCGTAGACCCATTCACGCGCCTTGCCGTCGCGTCCGAGGATCTGCGGGGCGATGCTCCGGCCATCGAGCTTCAGATTGGAGGGCGTAGGCACGCCCGTGAGTTCGAGCACCGTGGGGAAGAGGTCGGTGAAGTCGGTGAGGTCCGGGCACACGCGACCGCCTGGCACGAGTGCGGGGCAGTTGACGATCAACGGCTCACGCACACCACCCTCGGTAACGTCGCCTTTGATGCCACCGACGGGCCGCCCGCGAATGGTGCCGATGGGTTCGCCAAAGGGACCATTGTCCGAAGTGAAGAGGATGATCGTGTTGTCGCGCAGGCCCAGCTTGTCGAGGTCCGCCACCAGCCGGCCCATCTGCTTGTCGAGGTAATGCACCATGTCGATGAGGATCTGCGGGCGGTCCTTGGTGCCGGGCTTGGTATCCGGCGTGCGCATGAACGGCGTGTGCGCGAGCACGGCGGAGTAATACACAAAGAACGGCTGCTCCCGATGCCGCTTCATGAAGTCCACCAGAAACTCGTGCGTCAGGTCGGGACCGTATTGCTCCGGCTGGCCTTGGACGAACTCGCCGTTGCGGCAGTAGCGGGGGTTCCAGTAGCGGTCGGGCGTGTTGCGTCCCATCCAGAGCATGTATTCGTCGAAACCCATCGCCCGTGGCGCCTGGGCGTCACCCTCGGGCGCGCTCTGGCCGAGCTTGCCGATGGCGCAGGTGGCATAGCCGGCCTGCTGCATCACGTTGGCGATGGTCGGATGCCGCTTTGGGTCGATGACGGAACTGTTGTTGCCCAGGTAGCCCGTGCGGAAGGGATACTGCCCCGTCAGCAGCACGCCGCGCGACGGCCCGCACAGCGGCATGGAATAAGACCGCTCAAATCGCAAACCCGTGGCCGCGAGTTTGTCCAGATTCGGCGTCCGGAACGGCGCGGCGCCATAACAACTGATGCGCGAAAGGCCCACGTCATCCGACAGCACGACGATGACATTCGGCTTCTGCTTCGGCGCATCGGCGGCATGCAGCGCGGTCAGCGGCGCGAGCAGCAGGGCGGTGAGGAGTTGGAGGGGTGATGGCTTCATGATTCAAATGGTGATGAGCGGTTTCGACGCGGCGGATGGGTTTGCCTTCAAGTCACCACCGACCGTCCTCCGGATCGCGTCCAGTTCCCTCTTTAGGTGCTTTTGGAACAGGCTGATGTCCGCGCTGTGGATGAGCATGTTCGCGCCGAGTTGGAGGAAGCGGGCCTGCTGCTCGACCTCGCCCCAGAAGTGAATGCCGGCGCCGATGCCGGCGGCGCGGGCCTTGCGGAAGATGGTCTCGCAGGCTTTGAGGAAATCCGGGTGATCGTAGTTCTCCGGCACGCCGAGGCTGCAGGAGAGGTCGTGCGGCCCAATCAGCACGGCGTCGAGTCCGGGCACGGCGAGGATGGAATCGAGGGCTTCGATGGCAGGCACGCTCTCGATGTTGACGATGAGCAGTCGATTCTCTGCGCCGGCGGCGATGTAGGGGCCGAGGTCGCCACCGGGCGCGTCACCGTCGAGCAGGCGCTCGAGGCGTCGGCCTTTGAGGGGACGCAGCTTCACCGCGCCGCGCAGGGCTTGCACCTGGTCGGCGCTTTCCACGTAGGGCGCGATGACGCCCGCCGCGCCGCCGTCGAGCACCATCGTGGCGGCGAACGGATCGGGCGAAGGAATGCGCACCAGCGGCGGCAATCCGAGCGCGGCGTAGGTCTGGCACATCCAGCTCAACTCGGCGCGGTCGAGCGCGATGTGCTCGGTGTCGATGAAGACGAAGTCCAGCCCGCAACCGCGCACCACCTCCGGCCAGCGTGGCGAGGGCGAGACGATCAAGGTGCCGAAGACGGTCTGTCCGGCGCGGAGTTGTTTCGATAGTTCCGAGGGATTCATGGCTTGAGCGAAAACTTAGCGAAATGGATGTGCGTCCGCGCGGTGTCGGCGGTGCCGCTGTCCCAGACGCAGCGGAACTCGCCCGGAGCCACCTCGACGAGCGTGGGGTAGGAGTTCTTGATGCCAGCGTCGTAGAACGTGCGTTCCGCACTCCATGCGCCGCCGGGCGGCTTGACCTTGTAACGCAGCGAGGTGCGCCCGCCATTCGGGAAGCCGGGCGCCTTCACGCGCTGCGGGGGACCGTCGTTATAGACGTAGAGGTGCGTGCCGTCCGCCGCGCGACCGAAGAAGCCCTTCGACTTGGCGTTGTGCAGGTCGGATTCCTCGCGCGCCACGCTCCAGGTGCGACCGCCATCGCGGCTGACGCTGGAGTAGGCACGCGGCGGGTCGGTGGTGAGTTCGTCTTCGTCGTAGTTGGCGGTGCGCATGACGAGCTTCAGCTCGTCGGGCGCGTCGCCGGGGGCGAGGTTGCCTTCGTGCAGAAACACCCGCTGCGTGGTGGGCTGCGGAATGTAGGCCTCCAGTTTCCATTCCAGCAGACTGGTGCTGCTCAGGATGAAATGGTCGCGCGAACCGCGCGGATCGGAGCCGAGCGTGTTGCGATGCGCGGGCAGCAGGAAGACGCGTTGCCCGCCCCGCTCCACCTGCATCGGGCTGGCGCAGGTAATCAACGGACCGGTGTAGTGCATCGCCATTTCCACCGGCGTCCATGAGCGTCCGCCGTCCGCGCTGAACGCGCCGACGAGCTGGGATTCCTCGCTGTTCTCCGCCGCGATGAGGCAGCGCATGGCGAAGCACCACACCACGGCCTGCCCCGGCGGGCGGTAGAGCACCGGATTGGCGTAGGCAAACTGCAGCGCGCCCTGCCGCCGTTGATGATCGAAGACGGTGACGGGTTCTTCCCAGGTGTTGCCGTCGTCCTTCGACAAGGTGACGAGGATGTCGCCCATGTCCTTTTTGCCGTTCACCATCGCGCCGAAAGCGACGATGAGGTGGTTCTTCCGATCGCCAGGAATGATGAAGGGCTGCCACACGCGCCACGCCAGCGGATGCTGCTCCAGACGGCGGATCACCGTGACACCGGTGACATCGCCCTTGTGTTCCCCCGCCGCCGGAGCGGTGGCGGTCGCGCGTTGGGCCGACTTCTTTTTCTGCGCCTGGGCGGCGGGTGCCGAGGTGAGCAACAGAACTGTGAGGAGCGAAAGGATGGCGGTGAGTTTCATAGTTGGAGCTTATCCAGTGAATCAACGGCTGACGTTGTGGAGAAATAGCACGGCAGGTCCCTGGAAGGGAGGTTTCATGAGCTGCTTCGAGCCGCCGGTGAGCGGGCCGGCTTCGGAAATTTTTCCGGAGTTCACGTCATGCCATTCCACGGTGAAGGTGGCCTTCGTGTCGGTGAGGTTGATTTCGACCTCGCCGCCTTCGGGGGCGAGGATGACATACGAGACGCCGGGCTCGGCCAGGCAGTAGCCGGTGGAAGCGAGTTCTCCGCGCGGTGTGCTGCGGGCGAGATGGATGCGGCGGGACAAGGCGAGCGCCTGGCCCATCGCGCGACGCGGGCCGTCGTCCTGAGGGCGCACTTTGCCGAGCACCTTGGCGTCGTAGGTGTCCATGAAGAGCGGGTTCAGCCCGCGCGTGAAGGTCTTCCACACCCAGACTGCATCGCCGCCGATGCCCCAGAGGTGGTCCGTGTCTGAGAGCACGACTTTGGCGCCCTTCACATCGGGCGGGTTGTCGCGGAAGCCACCTTCGGGATTGGGCGAGATCCAGTCCGCCGGGCTGTCGAAGAGCGCCTGGTTCTTGCCCTTCGATGCCTGAAAGGTCATGCCCACCGGATGCTGCTTCGGCAGCGCGGCCTCGATCTCCTTCACCGTGCGGATGATGTGATACTGCCAATCCGTGGAACTGGTGTGCGTCTCGTTGGAGACCTCGTAGAGCAGGTTGTCGAACTCGTTCAAGCCCGTGACCAGCCAGCGCAGGTAGGCCTCCTGCACCTTCGTCACGCGCTTCTTCGCGAGTTGATGAATCTCGATGCCCTTGCCGTCGCCGTTCTTGTCGCCTTCCACGCCGTTGATGTTGTTGGCGGCGTTCATCGGGTGGCTTAACCAGGATTCCTTCCCATGCTGCACCCCGAAGCCTTCAAAGAGCATCACTGAGACATAGACCCCGGCCTCGCGTGCCTTGGCGAGACGCTCGCGGATGCGCCGGAGGTAATCCGGGTTGGGCTTCTCCAGGTCGAACTTCGGTTTGCCATCCAGCGCGAGGCCCGGGCCGGTGCGCAGATACGGCTGCGGCGCGAGGAAATGGTGCCCATTGCGCCACTCGACGTTCTTCATGGCGGTGGTGTCCCAGCGCGTCGGCTCCCAGGTCCAGCCGCGGGTGAAGTTGTGCCCGTGCGCCTTGAGCCATCTCAGGAAGGCGTCGAAATCAAACGCTGCCGGCGGGTCGGTGGGGCCCATGTCCACGAAGACCGGCCAGGTGTGCGCCCCGGTGAGCAGGACCGCCTTGCCCGAGGAGTCCGCGAAGTAACGCGGATTCTCCGCATGCACGCGCAGGGGTCCGGCGGTCTGCGCGATGGCCGCGAGGGGCGCGAGCAGCAAGGCGGTGAGAGCCGACCGAAGGAAGACAGCCTGCCAAGCTGATTTCAAAGAGATGCAGGCAACGGTGAGAAGATGCTTCGTCATGATCCTTTTCATTTCTTCAATGCAGTCTCGATACTTTGAGCGACGGTCTTGGCGAGGAGCGCGTAGCCCTCGGGGGAAAAATGGACGTCGTTTTCACGGCCCACCTTGGCCATCGCAGGCAATGCGACGGCGTAAAGGTCGTCGATCGCCACGCCCTGCTCCTGCATGAGCGTGACGGCGATCTTGTTGCGCTGCTCGATGCTGTCGAACTTCCGCGTCGGTGAAAGGATACCGCCTTTCGGCACGGGCGTGGTTGTGGCAAAGACGAGCTTTGCGCCGGTGGCCTTCATCTGGGTGATCAGCGTGCGTAGATTCGCCGTGTATTGTTCGCGGGTGGCGCGCTGCGTGGTCTCCGAGAGGTATTTTGCATCGTGCAGGCCGAAGTTGAAGTGGATCACGTCCCACTTCCCGTCCCCGAGCCAGCTTTTCATCTTTTCGAGGCCCACTTCTGTCGCGCCGCCGTTTTGTGGGATGCGGTGGACGTTCGCCTTGC
>Ga0194125_10006536_pt1 | contig 17155 bp, 12 predicted proteins | sample TA2KigC250mmetaG_FD_148626 | JGI IMG/M metagenome (GOLD analysis project Ga0194125, IMG submission 148626) | Freshwater microbial communities from Lake Tanganyika, Tanzania - TA2015034 Kigoma Deep Cast 250m | ecosystem: Environmental > Aquatic > Freshwater > Lake | place: Tanzania: Lake... | reverse complement strand
CGTCGTCCCGGCGGTCTGCGCCATCACCTCCATCAGCCTGGACCACACCGAGGTGCTCGGCGACACCCTGGCCAAGATCGCCACGGAGAAGGCCGGCATCATCAAGTCCGGCGTCACCGTGGTCTCCTCCCCCCAGTCCCGGGAGGTGAAGGAGGTCATCGCTGAGGTCTGCCGCCGCAAGGGGGCCCGGCTCATCCTGGTTGGCCGGGATGTCACCTGGCGGGCGGGCCGGAGCAGCCACCGGGGACAGTCCTTCCGGCTCAGGGGACTGCGCCAGGAGTACGATCTGGTCATCCCCCTGCTGGGGGAGTTCCAGCTGGACAACGCCGCCGTGGCCGCGGCCTGTCTGGAGGCGCTGGCCGACTCGGGGGCGGGGATCACGCCTGAGACCATTGCCGCCGGACTGGCCGGGGTCCACTGGCCGGGACGGCTGCAGGTCCTCCGGGAGAAGCCTCTGTTCATCGTGGACGGGGCCCACAACGCCGACTCCGCCCGGAAGTTGAAGCAGGCCCTGGCACAGTACTTCCAGTATGACCGGGTGGTGCTCATCGTGGGCACCTCCAAGGACAAGGACATGGCCGGGATCGTGGCCGAGCTGGCCGGCCTGGCCGGTGAGGTCATAGTCACCCGCTCGGGCAATCCCCGGGCCACCAGCCCCGACGTCCTGGCCGCGGAGTTCTCCAAGTGGGGCCCCCGGCCGGAGATGACCGATAGCCTGGCTGCGGCGGTAGATCTGGCACTGGCGAAGGCCAGGCCGGGGGACCTCATCTGCGCCACCGGATCGCTCTTCGTGGTGGCCGAGGTCACGGCATACCTGAAGGGGGTGGCCCAGGAGCAGTACTCCGGCCACTGAGGCCCGGGTCTATCAGGGCGGCGCTAGTCCCGCTCGGGGGGCGGCGGGACGGCTTCCTGGGGCAGCATCTCGGCCAGGATCCTCTGCAGGGCCATGGTGTGGCTGCACATGCCCCGGACGGAGAAGAAGTTGCAGGAGCAGCTCCACTTCCCGTCCCCATAGCTGAGCAGGTAGCTGTCGTTGTCCCCCCGGAAACTCACCCTGAAGTCAGTGAACAGGACCCGGTCCTTCTCCTGAGCATAGCGCTTGGCTTTCTCGATCTTGCCGATCAGGCTGGACTGCATGGCGACTCCACAGTGGACTGTGGAAGCATTCTAGTCCTTGTGCCATCCCCGGTCAATGGCATTGTGAAGGGGCAGAAGGCGGCGAAAGGGTGGTGAGGCGGACCTCACCACCCTTGTTGTGCAATTCGCCAGTGGTCGACAGACCGGGGAGACCCGGCTCTAGCCGCCCACCGAGCCCATGATGCCGTACATGGTGGACACCAGGGCGATGGCGATGAAGGCCACCATGCCGCCCATGATCAGCGTGGTCACCGGCGCGATCATCGAGGTCATCATGGTAGTCCTCTCGTTGGCTTCCATGTCGTAGCTCTGGGCCACCGTGTCCATGGTGTTGTCCAGGTTACCGGTGTTCTCTCCCACCGAGGCCATCTGGACGATCAGGGGCAGGAAGATGGGATTCTGGGACATGGGCCGGGACAGGCCGTGACCCTGAAGCATCTCCTGTCTCACATCAACCAGCCCCTTGGCCACCACCCTGTTGGTGCTGCTGTTGGCGCACAGGGTGATGATCTCCGGCAGGGGCACGCCGGCGCGGAACAGGGTGGAGATGGTGGCGGCGCAGCGGGCCAGCTCGCTGAGGATGATGATCCGCCCGAACAACGGCAGACGGAGCATGATCTGGTCCCGCTTGTACTTCCCTTCATCCGATCTCGTGGCGATGAAGATACCCACCACCAGGAGGAACAGGCCGAGCAGCATGTACAGGCCGTACGCGGTGAGGATGTCCGTGGTCCCCAGGAGGATCCTGGTCACCAACGGCAGCTCCGTGTCCAGCGACTCGTACAGGGTCGCAAACGAGGGGACGACGAAGGCCACCAGGACGATGACCACCAGGATGGCCAGCACGAAAACGATCACCGGGTAGATCATGGCATTGCGCACCTTGGACGCCGCGTTGGCGTTCTTCTCGATGTGGTCGGCCATCTGGCGCAGGGACTTCTCCATGTTCCCCGTCTCCTCGGCCACGGCCATGGTCCGGCAGTAGAGCGAGGAGAAGGCCATGGGGTGTTTGGCCATGGCCTGGGACGGCTTGAGGCCGTTGCGGATGTCCTTGGCCACCTCGCCCACGATGCGCTTCAGGGCCTTGTTGCTGATCTGGTCCTCCAGCAGGTCAAGGGAAGCGGCGATGTCGAAGCCCGAGTCGATGAGCAGGGCCAGCTGCCGGGAGAACATGACGATCTCCCGCGGCGTGATCTTGTAGAAGGCCGCATTGACCTTCTCCTTGTTGATCAGCGGCTTGCTCTCCTTCAGACTGAGGATCTTCAGTCCGCTGTAGCCGAGCAGATCCAGGGCCACCGCCTCCGTGGGCGCGTTGACCTTCCCTTTCACCAGCTCCTTCTGCTGGTTGTAGGCTACGTAACGATAGTCCATCTCATCCTCCGATCCGGCTCACCCGATACGGCGAGCCTCTTTCTTCCCCCCCCACGGTGTTCCCCCATATAGATTCGCGCGCCCATCTGACCTCCCCCGGCACGCGTTGATTCCCTTGCCCATCACTACTCCAGAGAATAGGCATTGCGCAGCACCTCGGCCACGGTGGTCAGTCCCTGTTTCACCTTGAGCATGCCGTCCTTCAGCAGAGTGACCATCCCTTCCTCTACTGCCGCTTCCTTCACTTCGGCTGAACTGGCCCCCTTGGCGATCAGCGATCTGGTCTTCTCGCTCATGACCAGGATCTCGAACAGGCCCAGCCTGCCCCGGTAGCCCGTGAAAGAACACAGGTCGCAGCCGCTGCCCGAAAGGTAGCTCACCAGCTCCTCGCCGGTGGCCTTCTGGAAGGCCAGCCTCTCCGACTCCGAGGGCTCCACCTCGGCGGCGCAGTTGAGGCAGATCCTCCGGGCCATGCGCTGGGACACCGTCCCGGTGACCACCGTGGAGACCAGGAACGGCTCAATGCCCAGGTCAAGGAGACGGTAGACCACGCCGATGGCGTCATTGGCGTGGATGGAGGACAGCACCAGGTGGCCGGTGAGGGCCGCCTTGACGGCGATGGTGGCCGTCTCTCCATCGCGGATCTCGCCCACAAGGATCACGTCCGGGTCGAGGCGCATCATGGACCGCAGGGTGCCGGCGAAGGTCACCCCGGCCTTGGGATTGACCTGGATCTGCTTGATGTTCTCGAACCGGTACTCCACCGGGTCCTCGACAGTGATGATGTTCCCGGTCACCTTGTCCAGCGTGTTCACCGAGGCGTAGAGGGTGGTGGTCTTGCCTGCCCCGGTGGGACCGCTGATCAGGATCATCCCGAAAGGAACGGCCAGCATATTCTGGTACTTCTTCAGGGAGTCGCCCGAGAAGCCCAGCTGGGGCAGGTCCAGCACGGCCACGGACTTGTCCAGCAGACGCATGACCACCGCCTCGCCGTGCACGGTGGGACTGGTGGCCACGCGGACGTCTATGCCCTTGCCCTTCACCTCCACCGAGAACTGACCGTCCTGCGGCCGGATGTGGTCGGCGATATTGAGGTCGGACATCACCTTGACCCGGGAGGTCAACGGTGGATGGATCTTGATGGGCAGCGACATCACCTCGTGCAGCACGCCGTCGATGCGATAGCGGATGCGCAGCCTCTTCTCCTCCGGCTCGATGTGTATGTCCGAGGCCCGGGCCTTGACCGCCTCTTCGATGACCAGATTCAGCGCCGAGGCCACCGGCGCGTTGGCCGTGGCGGCCACCAGATCCTGGCCCCCCGCGGCAGCCTCGATGCCGGTATCGATCCGCGAGATCTGCTCGGCAATCTGGCCGAACTTCTTGTAGTTGAAATCAATGGCTTCCAGGATCTCGGCCTTCTCGGCGGCCACGGCCTTGACCCTCATCTTGGTCTGATGCTCCAGGACCTGGATGGTGCCGATGTCGCTGGGGTTGACCATGGCCACCACCAGGCTGTTGTCCTCCACGTCAATGGGGGTGACGGAGAACCTCCGGGCGGTGTTCTCCGGCACCATGCGCAGAGCCTCAGGGCGGGCCGCCTTGCGCAGCTTCACCTTGGGCTTCTCGACCACCTCCTCCACCACCGGCTTGGGCGGCTCGCGGACCACCCGGACCTTCTTGGCCTCGGGCGCAGCCGGGGCCGCCTCGGCCACCGCCTCAGCGGACGGCGCCACGGTCTCAGCGACGGGCGGACTCTGGTCCTCCACAACGGGCGGCGCTTCCGCCGCCGCGGTCACTGCTTCCCGAACCACCATCTCCGGCAGCGGCGCAGCCTCCTCGAAATGAGCCGTGGACTCCGCCACGGTGTCTGCCTCAGGAGAGCCAATGGCCGTCCCACCCCGGGGCTTCCTCTTCTTCTCCGGCTTCTCCTCGCGCTTCGGCTTGGACCGGACCACCAGCAGCTGGTCAACGACGCTCCTCATAGTGAAGGCCTTCGGCTCCGCCTCCGGGACCACCTCAACCGGCGCCACCCCGTCATGCAGGCCGATCAGCCGGATCTTGTGCTCTTCGGCGAACTCCCTGGCCGCGGCGGTGGGCCTCTCCGAGACCAGGAGGATCTTCTCCCTGATGCCGGTGTCATTGCACTTCACGTCGAACAGCGACACCTGACCGAGGTCCACCGACTCCCCGCCGGCGTGGTCGATGCCGATGCGCGACATCAGAAATCCGTCGTCCAGAAAGGCGATGGCCTCAAAGACATGGCTCGTCCCGGAGACGCCAGTGAGATTGGCGCCTTCCACCACCTGATAGCCGGCATGCCGCAGGGCGGCGATGACGTCCGACTTCTCCTTGAACTCTGAAGGGATCTCCGCCGCTGTCTCGCGGGCCACGGCGGGGCGGTCCAGGAAGGCCCGCATGGCCGTGTTGTCGAAGACCTTCACCCCGTCCTTCTGGGCGAACTGGCCGGCTACCGAGCTGAGGTGGGGGACGGCGATGATTGCCCGGTGCTCCATGTTGCAGTCCAGGCATTTGTCCTCGAAGGCGAAGAGCCGCTGCAGGCTCACCTCCGGGTCCTCGGCGTTGGTGATCACATCGATGGCGATAACGTAGGTTATCAGCCCGTACTGGCGTTGCACCAGATAGTCGAAGGCGCGCTCGATGCCGGACCTGCCCTGCACGCTGGCACTGGGCGTCACGCTGTATCCCTGGAAAGCCAAGCGCTCGATAAAACTATCGGTCACCTGGTCCATCTGCTTCTGGGCCAGCAAACCAGCCTCCTCCTATCTCAGGCACATGGGATCTTGGTGAAGGTTCACTGAGGATAAATGCTAAGGGCAAGGGATAGGCCTGTCAAGATGAAGGAACCGCGCCCCCAAAGCTGGCCCGGAAAGTGTAAGGAAACTGAGAGGAATCCTACTTCTGTTGAGATCAAATTGGGCGCAGAATATAATGTCAGGTCAGCGAAGGGACAGGTGCGCTATGGGCTACCCCGACGGCATTCTGCGCAAGGTCGCCCGGCCGGGCCGCTATACCGGCGGGGAGTGGAACAGCGTGGTCAAGGACTGGCAGGCCACCCCGGTGAGGGTGGCCCTGGCCTACCCGGACATCTACGAGATCGGCATGTCCAACCTGGCCCTGCCCATTCTCTACGACCTGCTCAACCGGCAGACCGAGGTCCTGGCCGAGAGGGTCTTCGCCCCCTGGATCGACATGGAGGCGGCCATGCGCCAAGCCGGCATCCCCCTCCTCAGCCTGGAGTCGGGTCGGCCGCTGCGGGAGTTCGACATCCTGGGCTTCTCCCTGGGCTACGAGCTGACCTACACCAACGTCCTCAACATGCTCGATCTGGCCGGCATCCCGGTGCTGGCCGCCGACCGCGACGGATCGCACCCCCTGGTGCTGGCCGGGGGCACCTGCACCCTCAACCCCGAGCCGATGGCGGACTTCGTGGACGTCTTCGCCATAGGCGACGGCGAGGAACTGGCCCTGGAGCTGGTCGACGCCTTCCGGAGATACAAGGCCGACGCCTGCTCCCGGAATGAGATCCTCTCCGGACTGGCGGCCATCCCCGGGGTCTATGTGCCACACCTCCCCGGCACGCCGTCAACGGTGCGGCCGCGCACGGTGGCCACCCTGCCACCCCCAGTGGTCAGGCCGGTGGTCCCCTTCATCGAGGCGGTCCACGACCGGGGCGCCATCGAGATCCAGCGGGGCTGCACCCGCGGTTGCCGCTTCTGCCAGGCGGGCTTCGGCTACCGCCCTCAGCGCCACCGCAGTCAGGCGGAGGTGGTGGAGGCCGCCGGACAGATCATCCGCAACTGCGGCTATGGCGAGATGTCCCTGGTCTCCCTGGCCACCAACGACTACCCCGGCATCGACAGGTTGATCAGCGCCCTGACCCAGGAACACAGCGGCCGTCAGCTGACCATCTCCCTGCCCAGTCTGCGCATCGACGCCTTCTCGGTGAAGCTGATGGACTCCCTCCGCTTCGTCAAGAAGCCCGGACTGACCTTCGCCCCCGAAGCCGGCACCGAGCGGCTGCGGCGGGCGGCCAACAAGGCCGTCCCCGACGCCCAGATCATCGACACCGTGGCCACCGCCGTGAGCCGGGGCTGGCGGAACATCAAGCTCTACTTCATGATCGGACTGCCCACCGAGACCATGGAGGATGTCGAAGGGATCATCGGCCTGGTGGGCCGGCTGCGCCAGCCGGGGAGGGGAAGGGAGGCCCGGATCAGACTGAGCGTGTCGGCCTTCGTGCCCAAGGCCCACACCCCCTTTCAATGGGCGGCTCAGGATAGCCAGGAGCAACTGCGGGCCAAGTACGAGATCCTCAGAAGGGGACTGCGCAGCCTGCGGACCCACCTTTCCTGGGAGAACCCGGAGACCAGCCTGCTGGAGACTGTCCTGGCCCGCGGCGACCGCCGCCTGGGGGGCGTCATCCACCGCGCCTGGCAGGCCGGCAGCACCTTCGACGCCTGGAACGAACGCTTCAAGTACGACACCTGGCTGGAGGCCTTTCACTGGGCGGGACTCGACCCGGGCTTCTACGCCCACCGGGAGAGACCCCTGGATGAGGCCCTGCCCTGGGCCCATGTGGATACCGGAGTCCGTCAGGATTTCCTGAAGCAGGAGTACCTCCGCGCCCGGCGGGAAGAAGAAACGCCCGACTGCCAGTCGGGCTGCAACGCCTGCGGACTGGAGGAATGGCAGCCCGCCTGCCGGGTCAGGCTCGGGGGGTCTTCCTCGTAGAGCGTCCAGACCGGACCCGCGGCATCCTGCCCCGCTTCGTGGGCTGAAGCACCATGTCCAGGACCTGGTCCACGTTGTCCACCGGAATGAACTCCAGCTTCTCCCTGATCTCCTCGGGGATCTCCTCCAGATCCCTCTCGTTCTCCTTGGGCAGGATGACCTTTCTCAGCCCAGCGCGGTGAGCCGCCAGCACCTTCTCCTTGATGCCGCCGACAGGCAGGACCTTGCCCCGCAGGGTGATCTCCCCGGTCATGCCGATCTCCCTGACCAGTGGCCTTCCGGTCAGGGCGGAGATCAGGGCCATGGTCATGGTGATGCCGGCCGAGGGGCCGTCCTTGGGGATGGCGCCGGCGGGGACGTGGATGTGGATGTCTTTCTTCTCGTAGAAGGCCTCATCGATGCCCAGAGAGGCCGCCCGGCTCCGGGCGTAGGTCAGTGCCGCCCGGGCCGACTCCTGCATCACTTCCCCCAGCTTGCCGGTGAGGATCAGGCTGCCCTTCCCGCTGATCGGGGTGGCCTCCACGAACAGGATATCGCCTCCGGCCTGGGTCCAGGCCAGACCGGTGGCCACGCCCACCCCATCAGCCTCCTCCGCCACCTCATACCGGAAGCGGATGGGCCCGAGGTAGTCATGCAGTTGACCGGCGCCCACCGCGATCGGTCCTTCGGAGGCGGTGGCCACCCGGCGGGCCACCTTGCGGCAGACGGCGCCGATCTCCCTCTCCAGGTTCCTCACCCCGGCCTCGCGGGTGTATCTCCTGACGATCTCCAGCACCGCCTCTTCCGAGAACTGCAGCCTCTCCGGGCCCAGGCCGTTCTCCTTCAGCTGCCGGGGCACCAGGAACTCCTGGGCGATGTGCAGCTTCTCCTGTTCGGTGTAGCCCGGCAGCTCGATGGTCTCCATCCGGTCCTTCAGGGCCGGAGGGATGGGGTCGACGATGTTGGCCGTGGTAATGAAGATCACCTTGGACAGATCGAAGGGCACATCGAGGTAGTGATCCATGAAGGCGAAGTTCTGCTCCGGGTCCAGCACCTCCAGCAGCGCCGCCGAGGGGTCTCCCCGGAAATCGATGCCCACCTTGTCGATCTCATCCAGCATGAACACCGGGTTGTTGGTCTCGGCACGGCGGATGCCCTGGATGATCCTCCCGGGCAGGGCTCCGACGTAGGTCCGCCGGTGTCCCCTGATCTCCGCCTCGTCTCTGACGCCGCCCAGGGACATGCGGATGAACTTCCTGCCCAGGGCCCGGGCAATGGACTGCCCCATGGAGGTCTTCCCCGTGCCCGGGGGACCGACGAAGCACAGGATGGGCCCCTTGGTGTCCGACTTCAGCTTGCGCACCGCCAGGTACTCCAGGATCCTCTCCTTGACCCTGGTCAGATCGTGGTGGTCCTCGTCTAGGACGCGGGCGGCCTGATTGATGTCCAGGCTGTCCTCGCTGCTCTTGGTCCAGGGCAGGCTGACCAGCCAGTCCAGATACGTTCGGGACACCGTGTACTCCGCTGCGGCCGGAGGCATCTTGGCCAGACGGTCCAGTTCCCTCTCCGCCTCGTTCCGAGTTTCGGGGGGCAGGCCCGCCTCCTCGATCTTCTTCCTTAGCTCGTTGGCCTCCACGGACCGCTCATCCACCTCGCCCAACTCCCTCTGGATGGCCTTCAATTGCTCCCGGAGGTAGAACTCGCGCTGGGCCTTGTCCATCTCCCCTTTGATCTGGGACTGTATCTTGGTGCCCAACTCCAGGATCTCCAACTCCCGGTTGATGTACTCGGTCAGCTTCTTGATCCTCTGGGCCACGTCGAGGGTCTCCAGGATCTCCTGCCTCTCGCCCTGCTTCAGTCCGATGTGGGCCGCTATGAAATCGGCCAGATTGCCCGGGTCCGGGATGTTCACCGCCGCCACGCTCAGCTCGCCGGGCAGATTGGGAGCGATCTCCACCACCTTCTGGAACAGGCTGAGCAGATTCCGGCCCAGAGCTTCCATCTCGGTGCCGGCCTGTGCTACCTCCTCGACCACCTCCACCCGCCCCTTGAGATAGGGTTCTGCCTGCGTTATGTCAACCAGCCGTATCCTGGCCAATCCCTGTAGGAACACCCTCACCGAGCCATCGGGTATCTTGAACATCCGGGCGATCAGGGCCGCCGAGCCGATGGGGTGGAGGTCGGCGGCAGTCAGCCGTTCCGCGGCGGTGCGCTGGGCGAAGATGCCCACCACCTTGTTGTCCGACAGCGCGGCGTCGATGAGCTGGACCACGTTCTGCTTGTCCGTGGCCAGGGGGACGATGATGGAGGGGAAGACCATGTTCTCCCCCACGGGAATGATGGGCAGCTCGCCGGGGACGGTGACTCCGGCCGGCAGTCTGCCTCCTTCCTGCTGATCTTCTGCTACCATGAGCTCACCCTCCGCTGCACGCCGCTGCTCCCACCGGCGGGTGTCAGCACTCCTCAGTCGTCCTGACCTTCAGGCGCAGCACCCGCCCCTCTTTCGTCTTGGGGAGGACAACCTCCAGCAGGCCGTCATCATGCGAGGCCCTGGTCTTGTCCGGGTCAACCGCCGCGGGCAGTGGGACCACCCTCTCAAAACGGCCCCGGTGGATCTCGATCTGGTAGTAGGTCTTGCTGCCTCCCGGGGCGATCTCCTTCCTCTCACCCCTGACAACCACGGCACTGCCCTCGACCATCACCTCCAGCCTGTCCTGCCTCACGCCGGCCAGTTCCACCAGGATCACTACGTTCTCCTCCGTCTCATAGACATCGACGGCGGGCTCCCACAGGCGGGCGAAATGCACCATGGGCGGCTTTGAGCTGCCCAGGTAGTCCAGCAGCTTCTCCATCTGGCGCTGCATGCCCTGAATGCTGCTCAGTCGGTCGTAGCGTATCTCCACCATGGCATCGTCTCCTTCCTGGCTGAGAACGGGACTCTCTCCCCCTGTGTCTGACCTGTGCAATTGCCCTGCCGGCCGGGGCTGATTATTCCCGGTGGACTCCAGGAGGCGTATCACACCGGCCGGGGAGGCAAGCGAAGCAATGACCTGCAGGGGATGACCGGGACTACTCCTCCCAGTTGTCGTCCATCTGCGCCCTGGCTATCTCGATCCACTGCAGATACTCGGTCACCAGGCCCTCCGAGCGCGAAGCCTCGAGGTCCACCTCATAGGGCTCGCCGATGAACATCTTGCCGCACTTCTGGGACTTGCCCTGCGCGGCTTCGCTGCTGCAGACGAACTTCTTCCTGCCGTCGATGATGCCCATATCAAAGGGAAGGGTGAAGTACAAGTCGGCGATCACCTTGTCCATGCCGAAGGGGCGCAGCACTCCCCAGTCGGACCCGTCCGCGCCCTGGTACTTGTTCACCGGAAGCAGGCTCAGCAGGTTCTTGATGGTCAGATCGCCGTGGCCCGCAGAGACCTTGAAGGGGCAGATGCTGATCAGGTAATCACAGTAGAGGAGCACGTTGGGCAGCCAGAAGGTGGACATGGCGAAGGGCCGCGCCAGTGGGTTCTCCACCTCCACGAAGACGCAGTCCTTCACGTCCAGAGTCAGCACCCTGGGGAAGTCATAGCCCAGCGACTGATAGATGGGTTTCATCTGCTCCTGGGCGGGATTGCCTTCAAGGAGGATGATGTCGGCCTCGCTCACCGCCCTGATGGCATGAATGACCTTCTCCAGGGTCTGCCTGCTGGTGGTCACCGGATACGGCAGGGAGTGGGCGGCGCAGGGCTTGATCAGGATTCGCCGCGCCCATCTCACCCTGGGCGGGAGTTCAAAGGCGAACTCGTCAGCGCCGAGAATCAACTCTGTCCTCGCCACCATGGAACTCGGTGTCCTTTCTTCCCAGCACCCACAGAATCCTCGTCACCGTGCTCAATCATGCGGGACCGGTCACCGACGCCGGGTCGGTCGGGGAGGAGTTCAGACCGGATGGGAGCCACGCTTCCTTCCGCCACCCGCCGAAGCCAGGAACCTGTCCTCAATGAGATCGGCCAGCGCCTCTGCCTGGCCGGCCGAGAACTGGGGCACCGGCACGTCCAGGGGTTCATCCGTGACCACGGCCAGGAGTTCCTCCGGGGGGCAGACCAGGTCACCCTGGCCCTTGCGGTGTACCTCGATCTTGGGGACCTTGCTCCGCTTGAACCCCTCGATCAGAACCAGGTCATAGCCGTCGCCGACCATGGCCAGGATCTCTTCAAGGGCGGGATCGCGCTCTACCTTCTTCACCAGGGCCACCCTCTCCGGACCGCTGACCACCACGGCATCGCTGCCGGCCCTGGCCAGCCGCCAGCTGTCCTTGCCCGGCTGGTCCAGGTCGAGATCGCCCATGCTGTGCTTGGCTGCTGCTACTCGGTGGCCCCGCCGCTTCAACTCGGGGATGAGGTTGGTTAGCAGGGTGGTCTTTCCGGAGTTGGAAGGGCCCACAAAAGATAGAACGACAGGCATCTATGGTTTCACTTCACTGTTTCCATTCTATCACCCCAGTCAACATAATCATCGGGTGCGGGTGTTGGCCCGTGCTCAACGGCAGCCGCCGGCCCCGAAGGCGGACGGCCATAGCGGAGTTCGTGGGGGCGGGGTAGAATTGAGGCCCGGCAGGTCTCTACCGGGCTGGGGCGGGGGACAGGGCCGCTTCGAGGAGGGGAGCCTTGCCCGGGACTTCAGGGCGATGCCGGAACGCCCGTCGGGACGACGGCCTTGACGCTCACCCTGACTAGCGTCCCCTTGCCCGGGGCGGACTGCACCCTGAACTCCCCATCGAGCAGTTGTGCCCGTTCCTGCATGCCGACCAGCCCCAGCTTACCCGTGGCCGCCAGGTCACTCAGGCTGCCCGGCAGCTCGAAGCCCTTGCCGTCATCGGAAATGGCCACCGACACACCATCGGGGAGGAAGCCCACGGTCACCGAGACGGCGGCGGCGCTGGAATGCTTCCTGGCGTTGCTCACCGCCTCCTGGGTGATCCTGAACAGCCCCAGTTCCACCTCGGCGGGCAGTCTCCGCTGCAGGCCGGTGACCTCGAGACGGCCGCTGATCCTGCCTGTCCTGGATAGATCGCCCAGGATCAGCTCCACCGCCGCCACCAGGCCCAGCTGATCCAGCACGCTGGGCCTCAGTGCCCGGCTCAGCCGGCTCAATTCCTCGGCGATGCGGGTGACCTTGCCCCGGACCTGCTCCATGCCCTCGATGACACCGCGGGGCAGGGGTCTGCGGGCCCGGCTCATGGCCTCGATGTCGAGCAGCAGGGTGGCCAGGGCCTGGACCGTCTCGTCGTGCAGCTCCCGGGCGATCCGCTTCCTCTCCTCTTCCTGTGCCCGGGTGATCTGCCGCACGTAGAGCCACAGGTTCTGCTGCAGGCGCTTCTGCTCGGTGACATCGCGGATGATCCCCTCGTACCTCAGGATGCTCCCGGCGGAGTCGCGCCGGGCGGTGAAGGTGAGCAGGCAGTTGATGTGAGTGCCGTCCTTCCTGCGCAGCGTCATCTCGTAGTCCCGGACGTACCCCTCCTCCTCCATCTGCCTCCGGAACTCCCTGCCCTCGGCCGGGCGGACGGAGTCAGCCTGGATGTCCAGCTCCTTCATCTCCTCTCGGGCATAGCCGAAGAGATCCAGCGCCGCCCTGTTGACGTCAATCACCTCCAGATCGCTGCTCACAATGCAGATAGCGTCCCGGGAGTTCTGGAACAGGCTGCGGTATCTCTCCTCGCTTTCGACCAGGGCCTTCTCCATCAGCCTTCTCTCGGTGACGTCTTCCCCCGAACCGAGCACGCCTATCACTCCGCCGGCGTCATCCCTGAGCAGGGTGGTGTTGTACCAGGCGATGATCCTCTCCTCGCCGCCCTTGGCCAGGACAGGACTCTCATGGCACTTGTCCAGCGCAACCTTGCCGGTCACCAGCTTGGCGAAGAGGGCCTTGGCCAGCCCCCTGTTCCGCTCCGGGGTGAAGATGTCGAACCAGTTCCGGCCGATGACCTCATGCTCCTGATACCCCAGCATGTCCCGGAACTTCCTGTTTATCAGGGCCGTCTTCTGGTCGGGGTCGATGACCTGGATGGCCACCCCGGCCACATCAAGATACCGCTGTGCCCTGTCCCTCTCGTGGCGCAGCGCCTCCTCGGCCCTTTTCTGTTCGGTGATGTTCTTCACGATGGCCAGGACGCCTACCGGCTCGCCCTCCTCGCTGATCAATCGGGTCACCGACTCACCGATGACCTTCGTGCCGTCCTTGCGGTTCCAAACCATCTCGTAGCGCTGGCTGACCGCTTCTCCCCTGACCTGCTGCCCCTGCCGCTCCATGATCTCCCTGAAACCGTCGGCACAGACCAACCGGGAGACGTTCATGCCGTGCAGTTCCTGAACGCCGTAGCCCGTCAGTGTGCCCATGGCCTGGTTGGCGGCCACAATATCGCCGTTCAGCCCACAGACCGCCACCGCGTCGTTCAGGAAGTCGAACAGATCCCCGTAGCGGGCCACAAACGAGTGAATGCTGGCCGGCGAGCCCTTCCTCGACATCCGCACCCTGGCAATCGTCATTCAGCTACTCCTCGCATAGCCCGGACGGGCTAGGGCAGATCATCCAGCATGATCCACCCTTCTCTCAGCCCGCGGAGCACCGCCTCGGTGCGTGAGTTCACCCCCAGCTTGCGGAGGATGTTCCGGAAGTGGGTCTGCACTGTGCGTTCACCGATGACCAGCTTGGCAGCTATCTCCCGGTTGCTCAACCCAGCGGCACCAAGTCTCAGCACCTCCATCTCCCGCTGATAGAGATGTTCCGATCCACCCCGGGGCAGCACTCTGCCGCCGGCACCGGCAATCCGGGAGAGCAGCCGGCGGGATGCCGTGGGGCCGAGAACGGTCTGCCCGTCCTGCACTGCCCTCACTGCCCTGGCGATCTCGCTGACCCCCACCGTCTTCAACAGGTAGGCCGAGGCCCCGGCTTCCATCGAGGGCAGGACATAGGACTCGTAGTCATAGGCGCTCAGGACGATGATGGCGGTACCGGGACTCCTGGCTTTCACATGACTGATGGCCTCGATGCCGCTCAGACGGGGCATGGCCACGTCGACGATGGCCACGTCGGGCTGAAGCTCGCTGGCCAGTTTCACCGCTTCCTCGCCATCGCCGGCCACAGCCACGATCTCAAGGCCCTCCTCCTCGCCGAGGATACGGCTCAGTCCCTCACGGAACGCCCGATGGTCGTCGGCCAGAAGGATTCTGATCTTCTGCTTGGTCTCTCTGGTGGACTTGGGCCCGGCGGCGGGCATGGGCGGGTCTCCCCTGTCGCTGTCCGCTGGCACGAGGCTGCCGGCGGTCTGGCCCCATAATAGGTGAAAGCCACGTGCCTTGTCAAAGGCCGCCCATACTGTGCTACCCCGCTGCGGCACGAAGCGGACAGCAACCAGACGCCAGCAGGCGTACCGCCCGTCAGTATGCCCCCGCATCAGAATACCTATTCCGGCGGATTGAACCCCGGACGACGCGGGGCTTAGGATATTGCCAAACCGCGAGTCTCCGACTGGTTCGTCCTCGGGTTTTCCTTGAACGACGCAGAAAGGGGGAGGTATGAGACGCGGACTGACCAAGGTATGCCTCGCACTGTTCCTGATCCTGACCCTGGTGGGTACTGCCGGCCTCGGCTGTGCCGGCGGCGAGAAGGGGAAGACCACCATCATCATCGGCAACCTCACCGACCTGACGGGCGTTGCGGCGCCCGCCCTGGAGCCAATAGCATGGGCACTGGAAGACATTGTCAAAGACATCAACGAACAGGAACCCATCCCGGGGGTCAAGCTGCAGGTGATCAACTACGACACAGCCTTCAACCCGGCCCGCTTCCTGACTGGCTATGACTACCTCAAAGGCAAGGGGGCGGAGGTCATCATCTCCATCTTCAACGATGCCTCGGAAGCCCTCAAGCCCTATGCCGCGGAGGACAAGATCGCCCTACTGGGCATGGCCACCAGCGTGCCCATGATCGAGCCTGCCGGCTGGGTATTTGCCTTCAGTGCTCCCGCGCGGTGGTCAATGAAGGCCATGCTGAAATGGGCTAGCGACGACTGGGACTATGCCGCCAAGGGGCGGAAGCCCACCCTGGCCACAGTCGGCTGGAACGATGCCTGGGGACTGGACAACGCCAGAGGAGCGGAGGAGTTCTGCCAGGCCAACCCCACCCTCTTCGACTACAAGGGGACCTTCCTGTCGCCCGTCGGCTATACCGGCCCGTGGTCCGGCGATATCGCAAAGACCAAGAACCTGGACTTCATCAACGTGGCCGCCAACGGGGCCCTGATGCCCGCCACTTTCTGGAAGGAGTACCGGGACGCCGGCGGCACAGCAGTCAACATCGACACTGAAGCCCAGAGTGCCTACGTCGGCTTTATCACTGACTACTGCGGCTGGGACTACCTCGATGGCAAGCTCAACGCCCAGTGCTGGGGTTGGTGGAACGTCGGCTGGCCTGAGATCGAGTACATCAAGGGGCTGGTTGAGAAGAACCGTCCCGACAAGGCTGAGAGTGTGATCAAGGCCGGCATGGGCTATCTCGGCGGGGGTGCCATGCAGCGCTTCGCCCTTGACGTCGTACTGGCGGCCATAGAAGAGGCCGGTGCCGAGAACTTCGACGGTCAGGCCTTCTACGACACGGCCATCACCTACATGGAGGATTGGGCAGGGTCGCAGCGCGGATTCACCGCCACCAGGCGCTACGCCGTCGACGACTGCTGCATACTCCAGTGGAACGCTGCCGAGAAAGACCTGAATCTACTCAGCGATATCTGGGTTCCCCTCATAAGATAGCGCCGGCAAGCGCCGCCACTGCGTCAGAGCCATTGTGGTCCCCCCTGGGCCCGAGAATGAAGCGGACCCCGGGGGGATTTGCTCAATAGCCGGAGTCTCGTCGATGGCGGACCCAGTGGAGCCGGCTGGGCAGGGCGGGCGAGTCCTCGGCACAAGGGGGAAAAGCATGGGCAAATTGAATGGCAAAGTGGCCTTGATCACCGGGGCGGGGTCCGGCATCGGCAGGGCAACGGCCCTGCTCTTCGCCCGGGAGGGGGCCAGGGTTGCCGTGGCGGACCGTGTCCCCGCCGGAGGGCAGGAGACAGTCAAGCTGATAGGCGATGCCGCCGGGGAAGCCATCTTCATAGAAGCTGACGTCTCCAGGGAAGCAGCGGTCCAGGAGACGGTCAAGACGACTGTGGGCAAGTATGGACGAATAGATGTGCTTCACAACAACGCCGGCATCCAGGGGTCATTCACCCCGACTACCGATGTCAGCGAGGAGGCCTGGAACAGCATACTCGACACCAACCTCAAGAGCGCCTTCCTCACCTCCAAGCACGTAATCCCGGTGATGCTCAAGCAGGGCGGCGGAGTGATCATCAACACCACCTCTGCGGCGGGCATCGTCGGGCTGCCCTATGTGGCCGCCTACTGCGCCTCCAAAGGGGGAGTCATCCAGCTGACGCGGTCAATGGCCTTGGAGTACGCCCCGCACAACATCCGCATCAATTGCATCTGCCCCGGCGGAACCCAGACGCCCATGATGGAGCAGTGGATCCCCGTCGATCCGGCCGCCCGGGAGGCGTTCATGAAGGCACTGCCCGGCGGCAGGGCCATACAGCCGGACGAGATCGCCCGGGCCGTCCTCTTTCTGGCCTGCGAGGATTCATCATCGGCCATCGGGGCAGTGCTGGTCATCGATCGGGGCTGGACAATTGCCTAGAGGAATCGGCCGGACACGGCACGGCGGAGAGCCGGCTGGAACCAGAGGCGATACTGACCACGTGGAGGCGCGACGATGAGTGCCGGCAAACTGGACGGCAGGACCGCCCTGATCACCGGTGCCGGCTCCGGGATCGGCCGGGCCGCGGCTCAGCTCTTTGCCCGGGAAGGGGCCCGCGTCGCGGTGGCGG
>Ga0194125_10006531_pt1 | contig 17170 bp, 20 predicted proteins | sample TA2KigC250mmetaG_FD_148626 | JGI IMG/M metagenome (GOLD analysis project Ga0194125, IMG submission 148626) | Freshwater microbial communities from Lake Tanganyika, Tanzania - TA2015034 Kigoma Deep Cast 250m | ecosystem: Environmental > Aquatic > Freshwater > Lake | place: Tanzania: Lake... | reverse complement strand
GTTGGATCAGGTACCACAGCGGCCCCAGGATGGTCTGTTTGTAGACCGAGACGAAGTCGCGCCACACGAACAGCATCACCAGCTCGCGGGCCTGCCACAGCTCGTCCAGCCGCAGGTCGAGCCAGTGTCGCTGCGGGCGGATGATCATGGTCCAGTTTTCGCTATCCAGCTTTCGTTCGGTTAATATACTCATTCTTCAAGGCCAGACGGTCTCGTTGGAGACGGCGGACGACTGGCCGCGGACGACGGACGATAGGCGGCGGAAAGGTGCCCCCACTGCCTCGGTCAGCGATTCGCGGACCGTCTTGTAGCGCGCTTGCGGGCCGCCGATGCGGTATTGTGACGAAGGCCAGTACAAAGTCCACCGCCCCGGAGATCACGCTGGAGATAGGTACCACCAGGCGTGGGAAATAGACCTTCTTGATCAAATTGGCACTGGCCACCAGGCTGGTGGACGACTGGCTCGGCCCATTGGCGAAGAAGGTCCAGGGCACCAGAGCCGCATAGTTGAAAATGGGATACGGAACCCGCTCAATCCGCAATTGACCCAGAACTGCTGACCCCAGAATGCCCTCTACAAAGCGCACTGCCTCCTCAAATACCTCGCGACGAAACAGCAAGGTGATGAGTTCGTCCAGAACATAGTCACTGGTGTAAATCGGAATCCCATTGCTGCGAAGCTCTCGATAAATGCGCTTCACTTCCGCGTGGCGGGGCTCTTGGCGATGTCCAAGCGCCATCCATCCCCACGTATCTACAAAGACGGCCTCATGATTCATTATGTCCCTTTCCTATCGCGGTAGAGCTCTTCCTCGATTTCTTCGGCCGAAAGCATCTTTCCAGAAAGAATGCCTGCGACCGATAACAAGGGTTCATGCTGATCTGTGGCTCGCATAGAACACATTCCAAAAGCTGCTAATTTGCACTATTATCGGCAGCAGCCGTCTCCGAATCCCTCTCAGACTTACGCCGCTTACCTCGCCTGCGACGTCGCCACGGCAGCAGCCGACGCAGCAGGGACCGCTCCCTGGATTCGTGCTCGTGATGGTCCCGATAGTAGTAGCCGTAGTAGTAATAGTAGCTATAATAACCCAAATCGGATAGATTCACCCGGTTGAGCACCGCGCCCAGAATACGGGCTCCCACTTTCTCCAGCACCGCCTGGCCCTGGCGCACCAGGTCGCGGCGGGTGCCGCCAGCCCACACCACCTGGAGCACCCCGTCCACCCGGCAGGCCATCACCACCGCATCGGTCACCGTGGCTGCTGGCGGCGAGTCGTAGACCACCACATCGGCGTGCTCCTTAAGCTGCTCCATCACCTCAGCCGCCCGAGAAGAGCCCAGCAGCTCCGCCGGGTTGGGCGGCACCTTCCCGCAGGGCAGCACCCTTAGATTCTGCACCGACGTGGGCCTCAGGTAATCCTCAAAGGCGTCCTTCTGGTCAACGATCAGATCAGTGAACCCAGGTTCCTTTGGGATGTCGAACACCCGGTGCAGACGCGGCTTGCGCAGATCCGTGTCCGCCAGGATAACCCGGCTGCCATCCTGGGCCAGACTCACCGCCAGGTTGGCTGCCGTCAGGGTCTTGCCTTCGAAGGGGCCAGCACTGGTGACGAGCAGGCTGCGCACCGCCTGGCCGGGGTTGGCAAACTGGATGTTGGTGCGCAGGGCGCGGAAAGCCTCGGCGGCCGGCGAGCGGGGGGCGGTCAAAGTGACGATCTCCTCCCTGGTGCCCCCCTCCCTGCCCTTGCCCTCACCCTCGATGACCCCGATGACACCCAGAGTGGTCATGCCGTAGACAGCGTCCAGCTCCTCGGGGGTCTTGACCGTGTAGTCCAGGTACTCCAGCAGGAAAGCCAGGCCCACCCCCAGGCCCAGGGAGGCGGCCAGGGCCAGGAGAATGTGCTGGAGGGTCTGTTGCGGCAAGGGTTCAGTGGGCAGGGGCGCTGCATCCACCACCACGGCAGTGTCCACGCTCGATCCCCCTTCGCTGGCCGCCAAAGAGGCCTGGGTCTGAGCCAGACTGGTGAGCACTCCGACTCGCAGTGACTGGTTGCTGATCAGCTCCTGGCGCAGGGCCAGGATGCGCTGATCCGCCTCCTGGGAGGACGGCTTGCTCTCTAACTCAGCGATCTGGGCCTGCAGCACCTCGATCCGCTGAGCGTAGTGCTCCAGCTCATCCTGCAGGCTTTGCTGCAGCTCCTGCAACTGCTGTCGCTGCAGTGCCTTCACGTTATCCTGGGTCCTGATCTGCTCCTGCTGGGCCTGCTGGCGAGAGATGTTCTCAGCGATGAACACCTGGGTGGCGGTGTCGGCCAGTTTCTGGGCTTTTTCAGGATTGGCGTGGGTGATGCTGATCTTGAGAAACTGAGTATCTTCGACATAGCGCGTCGAAATCGCGCCCAACACCTCTTCGAGCGTCGTCCCATCCCCCATCTCCTGCGCCACCAACTGCGCAAAGGACCGGGTGCGCATAAACTCGGCATAGGTATTGGCCAGGCTTTTTGCAGACAGGGCGACATAGTAGGGCAACAGCGGACTGGGGTAAGCCGGGTTCAGGAACAGCGTCGTCGTCGTGCGATACATCGGCACCTGCTGCAGGCTGTAGTAGGTGGCGCTGGCCGTCGAGACCGCCATGAGCAGCAAAATGAGCCAGAGTCTCTTTCTGATGATCTTCCAGTATTCCAGTAGCTCCATGTGAGTAAAACCTCCAATCGAGTATCCTGTGCTCAAACAACCCTGTGTACTGCTTTTGTTTGTTCCTCGATCCACCGATATGTGTGGGCAATCCCCTCTTTCAGAGACACCTTCGCCTCCCACCCCAACGACCTGATGCGCGCCTTGCTGAAGTTGCGAGCGTGCACCCCCATAGGCCCTGGCACGTATTTCACCTTGAGCCTTTTGCCCGAGGCATCAATCACCGTCCGCACCAGATCAGCCACCGTTACCCGCTCATCACTCCCCAGGTTCACCGGGCCCTCCAAATCTGATTGCATCAGGGTGTAGATCCCGTCCACCAGGTCATCCACGTAGGTGAACACCCGAATTGCCGTGCCATCACCCCACACCTCAATTATACCACCATCTTCCGCTTGCGCAACCTTGCGACAAATGGCCGCCGGGGCTTTCTCGCGGCCGCCGTTCCAGGTGCCCTCTGGACCGTAGCAGTTCTCAAAGCGGGCAATGCGCACCTTCACGGGGTAGCGCCGGCCATAGGCCATGGCCACCCGCTCGGCGTAGAGCTTCTCCCAGCCGTACTCGTTGTCTGGCTCCGCCGGGATGGCGTCGTCCTCGGTCAACGGCGGCTCGTCAGGCTCCATGTCGCGGTAGACGCACACCGAGGAGGAGAAGAAGTAGCGGGGCACGCCCATCTCGGCGGCGGTGTGCGCCATGTGGACGTTGATCAGCGCGTTGTTGCGCAGCACCTCGCACTCGGCGACGGAGATAAAGCCCATGCCACCCATGTCGGCGGCCAACTGGTAGACCTCGTCAAACGTACCATTCCCCAGGGTAAGCGCTGCTTTGCAGTTTTCCGGCTCCCTCAGATCGAGCAGCAGGAACTCATCGGCCTGGGTAGGGGCGAACTCGTGGGGCTTGATGTCCACCCCGCGCACCCAGTAACCTTCGCGCTTGAGCTTCTTCACCAGGTGGCCACCGATGAAACCGCCGGCACCGCAAACTAACGCTCGCTTCATACCAAAATCCTCCAGGAGGCCTACTCTGCTCGGTTCCGATACAACTGCGAATCCACTACCGCCACCATCGCCTCCTCGTCCAGCAAACCGCCCAGAAAGGCATTGATGCGGCAGGCGTGGGGGATTGGGTCAGCCAACACGGCGTTGTAGTCCACGTCGAGCACCTCAACGTGAGGCTGAGCAGCCAACCAGGCCTCCACCTTCCGCAAGTGCTTCTCAAACAGCCTGGCCAGCTCCTCGTCGCTGACTTTGTCAGCATCCTCGCCCCGGCGCACCAACATCTGCTTCTGCGAGGCCAGGATCTCCGCCATCCGCCGGCGCATGAAGATTACTTGGTAGTGGCGATCAGGCGGCAAATGCTCCAGCAAGGCGGCAATCACCTTGACGGCCTTGCCCTGAGCCAGTTCCAGCCAGGCGCAATCACCCTTGGGAAGTTGTTTGACCCGCTCAAACTCGTAGTACCCCTTCGGGTTATCAACGTCGGCCTCCCGAAGGCCATCGGTCAATATGGCCATGCCGCCGGCTTCCAGCATCTGCATCATCAATGAGGTCCCAGAACGTGGCAGGCCGGAGACGATAGTGATGGCCTTGAGACGGTCAGCCCGTGTTGTCCTGGGTTTGAATAGCCCGCCGAGTAATCGCCTCATGCGCTCTCGCCTCAGCCTTTGCTTGGTTCTTTTCTCCCTCAGCCCTTCTTCCCCTTGTCTCCTTTGCTCCTCTGCTCCCCTGCTCCCTGTCTCCTTGTCTCCCCCTCACCTTGTCTCCTTGTCTTCTTGTCCCCCTCTCCTTGTCACAGAAGCCGCACCAGGCCCTTCCCCATCAGGTGGTCCAGGATGATGCGGGCATTCTCCTCCGCCGTGTGGTTCACCGTGTCCAGGCGGATTTCCGGTCGCTGCGGAGGCTCATACGGGTCATCAATCCCCGTGAAGCCGCTGATCTCACCCCGCCGCGCCCTGGCGTACATCCCCTTCGCATCCCGTTGCTCACAAACCTCCAGCGGCGTGTCCACGAACACCTCGACAAAATGATCTGTCCCCACCATGTTCCGTACGTCGTGGCGCGTCGCCCGATAGGGGCTCACCGCCGCGCACACCACCGTGCCGCCGTGGCGCACGATCTCCGCGGCCACAAAGCCAATCCGCCGGATGTTGATGTCCCGATCCTCCTTGCTGAAGCCTAACCCCCTGGACAGATGTGTCCGCACCACATCACCGTCCAGCACTGTCACGTGGCGCCCATGCTCCAGCAGCAACGCGGTCAGTATCTCGGCGGTGGAGGACTTGCCCGAGCAGGGCAGCCCGGTGAACCAGATGCACACCCCCTGCCTGTGCCGCGGCGGATAGACCTCGGCCAGGATCTCGGCCACCTCGGGCCGGGTGAACCACTCCGGCAAGCGGCGCCCGTCGTTGAGGTACTCATCCCGCACCTGGGTGCCAGAGATGTTCGCTGTCCTCACCCCCGCCGCTACTTTTGATGCTTCCTCGTACCGCCCTTCGTCCGGTAAGTACACCAACATCGTAAACGGCACAATCTTGACTCCCAGTTCCTCGCTGCACTTCTCTGCCAGGTCTTGCGCATCGTACGGGCCGTAGAATGGCACACCCCTCGAGTCGTGGCCGGGACCAGCGTGGTCGCGCCCCACGATCAGGTGATTGGCCCCATAGTTGCGGCGGATGAGCATGTGCCAGACCGCCTCGCGCGGCCCCGCCAACCGCATGGCCAGGGGCAGCAGCGCCAGGAGGACGCGATGGGGGTCGTAATACCGCTCCGCCATGGCCTTGTAGGTCCGCACGCGCGTGTAGTGGTCCACGTCGCCGGGCCTGGTCATCCCCGCTACCGGGTGGAGCAGCAGCACCCCGTTCACCTCTTCGATCGCTCGCTTGGTCAGCTCCTCGTGTACCCGGTGCAACGGGTTGCGCGTCTGGAAAGCAATCACGTTCAATTGCGAATTTCGAATTTCGGATAGCGGATTGGGAGCCCCCAGTTTCTCCAGTCTGGCCCGCGTCTGCGCTGGAGTGAGCCGCAGGTCCTGGAAGTCGTAGTGGCGCGGCAGTTGCAGCACCTGCAGGGGGCCGGAGATGTTCAGCGGGCCCCAACGATGCATCTCGGCTACCAGCGGATGGCGCAGGTCCAGGGTGCCGAAGACCTTCTGGGCTACCTCGTCCCGATCCCACTCGTAGACCTCTTCGATGGTCATCACCGCCAGCAGCTCGTTCCTGGCGTTGCGCAACGCGATATCTCGACCAACGCCGATATGAGGGCCAGGGTCTACCGGCAGCGTGACCGGAATGGGGAACAGATAACCACTCGCCAGGCACATCTCGTCCAGCACCCGCTGGTGGTCTTCCTGGCCCATGAAGCGGTCCAGGGGAGAGAAGGCGCCGCTGGCGAGTAGCTCCAGATCGCACACCGAGCGCTCGGACAGCAATGCCGTTGGCAAACGACTGGCGTAAGCCTTCGTCTCGTCCAATGCTTCCGGCGGGACCAGCAGGTCCACCAGCTTGCCGCCGTAGGGAGGAATCAGGACAGAACTCATTGTTGCATCCACCTCGTCAGTGATGTTGTAGGTTCAGACGCCCAATTCCGGAGACTATACCAGGGACAAGAATATGGTCCTGATACTCAAGACGACAATCAGTATCCCGACCAGGGCCATCAGCAGCCGCGTTGGCAGTTTCTTGCACACATAGGCGGCAAGGGGAGCGGCGATGACCCCGCCGATGAGCAATCCAACGATGATCTGCCAGTACATCGAAATCAACTGCGGTATGGTGATGACAAAGGTGATCGCTTCGGCAAAGGTCACGAAGAACTCGGTCGCGTTGACCGACCCCACGGTGAGTCTGGGATTATGCCCCCGCGCAATCACGGTGGTGGTGACAATAGGCCCCCAACCGCCGCCGCCGATGGCATCAAAGAACCCCCCAACCGCTCCCAGGGGGACGAGAAAGCGGGTAACTTCTTTCTCCTGCGCTTTCTGGGTGGCTTTCCAGAGAATGGTTAACCCCATAACGAGCAGGTAAGCGGAAACAAACAGCTTGATGATACTGCCCTCTTTATCGAGGGTGAGAATATAGGCCCCCATAATCCCGCCAAGAACACCCGGAATGACCAGTTTCAGAAACAGTCTCTGGTCAATATTTCCAAATCGGAAGTGGGAAAGCCCGGACACGGCAGTCGTAAATACCTCTGCGCTATGCACGCTGGCGCTGGCGATAGCCGGCGGCACGCCGATGCTGAGCAGAAAAGTGTTTGAACTGACGCCATACGCCATTCCCAGAGCCCCGTCAATCATTTGAGCGACCAATCCAACGATGATGAAAACGATGATGTTCTGCTCCATTGTGCCTTTACTCCTCCGCTCCCCAGCGGGCCACGCCCATCTCGGCGGCGGTGTGCGCCATGTGGATGTTGATCAGGGCGTTGTTTCGCAGGACCTCTTGCACTTTCAGGTCGAGGACGGGGATCATCCTCGCCGCCACCCCCGCACTCATTGTTGCGCATGCGCCGCTTGAACGCCTTCCGGAAACTGGTGTCCCAAGCCAGCTTTTTCATGGCTCAGCCAAGAGGTCGCGCTTTAGATCCTCGACCGAGCCATAGCGAGCCCGCCCTTCCCGAACAGCCTGTAATGTAGCAGTGGCGTTGCGGGCAATTTCAGCCCGCCGCCGCTCTACCAGACGGCGTTGTGGGTGAGGATGTAAGTCTGCCTCCCAGCCGTCAAATCTCCCATATGATGACATCTCTTTTGCGTCCCCAGCCATAGGCAAGCCTCTGTAAATGGACAAGGATTTCTATCTTTTCTTCAAACGGAAGTTTAGCTCGCTCTCTTCGAGCCCTTTCCTCTCCCTGGAACAAATCCTCTCGCCTTAAAACCCTGTCACCAATGACGATCTTTTGTTCATCTTCCATAACGTTTATCCTCAAAATCTCTAAATTTCTCGCATAAGCCATATTGACTCAAAATCCTTTGCAGCCTTTCGCTATCTATTTCGCACTGCTCCAAAAGCATTTGTATCTTCCTCCAGTCCTTATCTCTGCCTGCCCTTAAAAATAACGCTATCAAATATTCCGGGGTGAGCACCTTTGTCTTTACCCCTTCGTACTCTATCTCTTCCGCCTCCGCTACTGCCTCCTTCTCAAGGGGGTCGGCAGGGAAGATGTCCACCGGGATGCCCTCCATCATGATCCAGTGCCCCTTCCACACATGTCCCCTTTCTTTAAGGTATTCGTATATGGGGGACAACACAATGAAGCCACGTTCATCCGCCTCCTCTTCAAGGATAATGAAAACATCCAGGTCCTGGGTGAAAAAGGGTTCGGTCCACCTCAGGGCTGCTATGGCTCCCCCGATGGCGTAATCTTTTATCAGCCCCTTCTCTTTTAATTCATTCATGACTCTGATTGCGTTTTTCACCTGCCGAACCTCAACTTTATTTAGTGGCCCTGGATGTCCGCCACTTTGACCCGAAGCCTATGTGGGATCATGCGCTGTTTCTCATCCCTTCCCCACGACCTCCAGGCAGGCTCCGCTATCTCCTTTGCTAGCTTATCCCCTATCAACCAGCAAGCAGGTAGGCTCCGCCCATCCAGCGCTTCCGGCGAAGCCCCGGCTACGGGTGAAGTTCCCTATAGGATTTGGCAACACCTCGATCAATCCACCCCACGCCCAGGCCGCTTCCTGCTCACCTTCTCCAAACGATCCAGCTCAATCTCACAGGCCGTTAGACGTCCCAAAATGTCCACCAAAATTCTCGCTCTGTCCGACGAAGAGAGCTGCTTATCGAAGATCGCCTCCAGGTCTCTCAGAGGCCCGGATTTGATCAATACCCGGTCACCTGACTGGAAGGCATACTCCATAGGATAGCCAGACGCCTCCATCCGCTTCAGATGGTGACGTATTGTATCTATCACGTCGTCGCGAACGACGGCAGGCTGGCCACCAAAGCTCACGATCCTCCTCAGACCAGGAGTCAAGGCTACTGAGGAGTGGCCGACGGTGCCAGGATCCATGCGAACGAAGAGGTAACAGGGAAAGAAAACCCGGCTCTTCTCTGTCCGCCGCCTCCCCTTATAGATCGGGACCGTTGGCAGATACGTTTCGATGCCTCTGGCCTGGAGGACGGCGCTGACGTGCTGCTCCTTATGAGGCTTGGTGTATAGGGCATACCAACATGACATGGGATCTGCCGCCTTTCCGTGATCGGGAGACCAATATTCAGAGGTACAATCTGTGCAGAGGGGCTGGGGGGCGGAGGTGCTGAGGAGCCCTGCTCCCTTGCTCCCCTGCTCCCCTGCTCCCCTGCTCCCTGGCTCCCCTGCTCCCTTGCTCCCCCGCTCCCTGGCTCCCCCGCTCAGTTTTTCGACGGGACCGGCACTTCGCGCACCAGGTTCTGAACGTCCCGTTTCTTGAAGACCCACTTGCCGCCTATCTTATAGCCCTGCAACTCTCCCTCGTTGATAAATCGGTAAAGGGTCACGCGGCTGATCCGCAGGTACTCCGTCACCTCCCCAAAGTCCAGCAGGATCTCGTCCTCTCCGATCTTTTCCATCGTGCTCACCATCACTCAAATTCGAAATTTACCTCGCCCTCAGGGCGGTACGCCTTCCGCTCCAGGAAATCCCTCAGGTTCCGTTTGTAGAAGACCCACTTCTTGCCCACTTTGTGGCCCTTCAGCTCCCCTCTCTTGATCAAGCGGTAGATAGTCGAGCGGCTCACGTGGAGGTATTCCATGGCCTCCTCGACGTCGAACAGGATCTCATTCTCTTTGAACCGTTCCACGAGGTCTCTTCCTCCTCCGCCCAGTCATCCCAACACCTCCCCGTCAGGGCGTTTCACGCCCAAAAGCTCCTCTACCCAGGTTCCCTCACTTCATAATATTATATCACATTGTACATTATGCTGTCAATTGGCAAAACTCTGAATTCGATATCAGTAAAAGGCTAATACCGTATTAGCAAAACGCTCATTAACTGGCAGGAAAAAACGCCGCGTAGACCTCCGAGGTCTGGCCCTCCCCCAAAGGGAATCATACTACACCGGCAACATTTTACGTGACTGAATGCCCGTGCTTGACAAAATGTTTCCTCTGGATTATCATTTATTTCGACAATCCTTCGACAAAACTCAGGACAGGACCCGGCAAAATGATCAAAACTATTGCCATCGCTGGCAAGGGCGGAACTGGCAAGACGACTGTCGCTGCCCTGCTGATCAAATACCTGGTGGAAAATCGCCTGGGGACGGTGTTGGCCATTGACGCCGATCCCAGCACTAACCTGAATCTGGCCCTGGGAGTGCCGGTTTACGAGACCGTGGGCGACATCCGCGAGGAGGCGCTGCAGGAGGTACAGAGCGGCAGCTCGCTGGGAGGCATGAGCAAGCCCGACTACCTCGACCTCAGGATCCAGCAATCGCTGGTAGAAGAGCGTGGCTTCGACCTTCTGGCCATGGGCCGCCCCGAAGGCCCCGGCTGCTATTGCGCCGCCAACAACATGCTGCGCCTCTCGATTGATCGCCTCTCCAAATCCTACGATTACGTGGTCATTGACAATGAGGCCGGTCTGGAGCACCTCAGTCGCCGCACCACCAGAGATGTGGACCTCTTGCTCACCGTCTCCGATCCCACCATGCGAGGCATCATCGCCGCCGGCAGGACCGCAAAGCTCATCGAAGAACTGGATACCAGGGTGGGAGATATTTGGCTCATCGTAAACCGAGTGCCAGGTGATGGATCGGGTGAGCTGAAGCTGGCGCCAGAATTGGAGCAGGCCATCGCCGAAAACGGGCTCCAGTTGGCCGGCCTGATCCCAGAGGATCCCACGGTGGGCGAATACGATGCCAAGGGCCTGCCCCTGATCGAGCTACCCCCTGAGGCGCCGGTTCGACGAGCCGTGGAGGAGATCATCAAGTCGCTGGATGGGTTCTTGTAATGGAGGTGTTGCGATGAAGGAAGCGATGTTATACGAAAAGCTAGAAGACAGCCGTGTGCGGTGTAACCTGTGCGCCCATCGCTGTCTGATCAAAGAGGGGAAACGGGGAATCTGCCTGGTGCGGGAGAACCACGAGGGCACCCTCTACACCCTGGTCTACGGGCGGACGATCTCGCAGGCCGTGGATCCCGTGGAGAAAAAGCCCCTCTTTAACTTCTACCCCGGCAGCACTGCTTTTTCCATAGCCACTGTAGGGTGCAACTTTCGCTGTGATTTCTGCCAGAACTGGGAGATCTCCCAGGCGGTGCGAGACGAGCACCTGATCCTGGGACGGGAGGCCACCCCAGAGCAACTGGTGGCCACTGCCAAGCGCTACGGCTGCCGCAGCATTGCCTACACTTACACCGAGCCCACTATCTTCACCGAGTACGCCTACGATACGGCCAGGCTGGCCCACCAGGCGGGGATAGCCAACATCTACGTCACCAACGGATACATGACCGAGGAGATGCTGATGGCTTTCGATCCCTACTTGGACGCGGCCAACGTGGACCTCAAGGCCTGGAGCGATGAGTTCTATCGCAAGTTCTGCGGCGCCCGGCTGCAGCCTGTCCTGGATAGCCTGAAGAAGATGAAAGAGCTGGGCGTCTGGGTGGAGGTGACGACGTTGGTCATCCCCACGCTGAACGACTCCGACGAGGAACTGCAGCACATCGCCGAGTTCATCGCCCAGGAGCTGGGCGTGGAGACGCCCTGGCACATTAGCCGCTTCCATCCCCACTACAAGCTCGCCGATAAGCCCCGCACCCCAATCGCCACCCTCACCCGAGCGCGAGAGATCGGGCTGGCGGCAGGCTTGCGCTACGTCTACCAGGGCAACGTGCCCGGCAGCGAGGGCGAGAGCACCTTCTGCTATAACTGTGGGAAGCTGCTCATCAGCCGCTACGGCTATCGCCTCATGGAGCATCACATCGAGGACTCAAAGTGCGCCTACTGCAGGGCTGAGATAGACGGCGTGGGCCTGTGAGTCGGTTCGGGTGAAAATAACCCCATCCCAGAGGTCTTTTCGCGTTTCGTCCCTTTATGGGGAATAAAGCTGACGCAGATGGGCAATGCCCCGCTGGGCCGCTGTATCGGCGTCGGGGAGAGGCATGAACTCGCCGGAGACGTAGCCCCGGTAGCCGGTGGCGAAGAGGATGTCGAGGATGGCCTTGAAGTCCAGATGCCCGGCGCCGGGATACCAGCGGTTGGAGTCGGCCACGTGAAAGTGGAAGATGCGGTCGCCCGCCGCGCGGATGCTGTCCTCAATCACCGCCTCCTCGATGTTCATGTGGAATGTGTCGAGCAGCAGGCCGAAGTTGTCGGCGCCCACTTCTTCAACGAGCGCCAACCCCTGCTCGACGTTGTTGACGAGGGTGGTCTCGTAGCGGTTGATGGGCTCCAGCACCAGGCGCACGCCGTGGGGGGCAGCGACTGCCGAACAGCGCTGCAACGCCTCGACGAGCCAGGTGTAGGCCTGGTCGTGGCCCACGCCGGGCTTCACGATCCCGCGCAACAGGCCGATGATGATCACCGCACCGGTGCGGGCGGCGAAGGGGACGTGGTCGCACACCCGCTGCATGGCCGCCGCCCGCACTTCCGGGTCGGGGTCGGTGAACGACAGCCCCTCTTCACCCCAGGCCTGGCCAGTTCCGATAGCTGGCACCTCCAGGCCGTGCGCCGACACGATCCGCAGCAGCTCGTCGGCATCCACCAGTTTGGGATCGCGGACGGCCAGCTCGACGCCGTCATAGCCCCAGGCCGCGATCCTGGCCACGTTGGCCTCGAAGTCGCCCTTGAGGGCCACCGCCTGGAACTGGGCGGGGTGAGTGGAGAGGACGATGCTCAGTTTCATAGAATCTACTCCAGGGTCATGAGTGATGAGTGACCAGGGATCAGGGACTAGGGATCAGGGACTAGGGATCAGGGACTAGGGACCAGGGACAAGTACTACCTCGTTCACTTGTCCCTTGTCCCTTGTCCCTTGTCCCTTGTCCCTTGCCCCTTGTCCCTTGCCCCTTGTCCCTTGCCCCTTGTCCCTTGTCCCTACAACTCCGTACCCTGTCCAATTCGCGGCAGCCCATACACCGGCTTCCAGCCCTCGCTCAGCGGCTCGCGCAGGTAGGGCGCCATCTCGGCCTCGGTGCGCAGGGTCACTTCTTCCACCGGCGGCACGGTGCCGGGCGGGAAGGCCTCCAGGATCTGGTCGTTGAGCAGGGTCAGGTAGCGCAGGATGGCTGCCACCGGCCGCTTGGCCTTTTCCGCCGAGCCCTGAGTGGCCTTGCCGACCACACCCTCCGGCGTAGCGGCGATCTCGATGGCGAAGTGGCCCTCCCCCTCGGACCATCTGCTGGGCCGGCCAAAGGGGTCCACCGACTTGTCGAAGTGGCCTTCAGGCAGATAGCTCTTCCCCTCGGTGTCCACCGCGTATCGCATGTCCACCATTTCAGGATGGAGCAGCAGGCCCAGCGAGGTCTCCGACTCGTCGGCGTGGACGAAGTTGGTATCCCACCTGCCGCCCTTTTCCTTGGTGCGGAAGAACTCGCGCACCGCGCGGTGCCAGTCAATCACGCGGAAGATGCCCGGCAGTTGGTAGCGCTTCTGGAACTGCTGCACCGCCGACTCCAGCACCCACAACTGACCGTGATTGTTGATGATGATCTGCTTGCGGAAGCCGTCGTTCCATAGCCCCAGCATCATGTCCATCATCAACTCGCGTACCACGTTCTCGCGGACGACCACCGTGCCCGGCATGCCCAGGTGATGGTAGGGGTGGGCGCCGTACATGAGCGGCGGCAGGGCCAGGTTGACGGGCGCGCCTCGCCCGGCGGTGTAGCGCCGCACGCCCTCGCAGATCTGGCTGACGTACAGCGTATCCGACGCGCTGGGCAAGTGGGCGCCGTGCAGCTCGGTGCACCCCACAGGGATGAGAACGACGTCGTTCTTACGTCGGTTTTCCTCGACCTGCCAGCGCACGGTCGTTTGAATATAGGAGCCAGGCTTCCCCCACTCGACCGGCGAGGGGACGCCGTACTCGGCCAGGATGGCGTCAATCTCGGCGTCGCTGGCATCCCAGACTTCTTTCTTGAGACGGCCAACGGTATTGTCCTCGAAGAAGAGGTCTGGCTGATCGGTAGGCAACAATCCCTCTGGCAATTCTTTCTCAGACATTGAACATCTCCTTTGCTCTTCAGGTATCTTTGGTATAGTGCCCCAGAAAGGCGATGTCGAATTCGCACATTCTAATTTCTAATTTCTAATTCCTCTTTTAGCCTGACCGGACGGTTCTCCTCATACGACTTCCTGGCCGCATAGCCCATCACCACCGGAATGCGGCCATCCATGCCCGTCACCGGAGGCGTCTTGTCCTGCTGGATGCACTCGATGAACGCCTTCATCTCCGCGATGTAGGAGTCGGTGTAACGCTCCACGAAGAAGAACAGCGGCAGCGAGGAGTGAACACCCCCAGCGTTGCTGTAGACTGCCGTATCGGGGGTGTTGTTGGAAACGGCCACCATGCCCTCGGAACCAAACACCTCCACGCGCTGATCGTAGCCGTACACCGCCTTTCGGCTGTTGTCAATGGCGCCGATGGCGCCGTTCTCAAAGCGGAGGGTGATCACCGCCGTGTCAATGTCACCCGCCTTGCCGATTTCAGGGTCTACCATCACCCCACCGGCGGCGTAGATCTCGCTAACCTCGCTGCCGATGAGGTAACGAGCCATGTCGAAGTCGTGGATGGTCATGTCCAGGAAGATGCCGCCGGAGACTTTGATGTACTCGATGGGCGGCGGCCCCGGATCGCGGCTGGTGATGCGCAGGATGTGGGGCGTGCCAATCTTGCCCGCCGCCACCATCTCATGAACGCGCTTAAAGTTGGGATCGAAGCGGCGGTTGAACCCCACCTGCAGCTTCACCCCCGCTTTGTCCACCGCTTCGAGGGCCCGGTCAATCCTGGCCAGATCGAAGTCAATCGGTTTCTCGCAGAAGATGTGCTTGCCGGCCGCGGCCGCCTGTTCGATCATCTGGGCGTGGGTATCGGTGCTGGAGCAGATAACGACGGCCTCAATGTCCGGATTCTCCATGATCTCCCGATGATCCTGAACGGCTGAGGGAATCTGGAGATCGGCCGCGCACCTTTCAGCAGCTTCGATGCGAATATCTGCGATGGTGATGATGTTGGCATCGGGGATACGGTAAGCCAGATGTTCCGCGTGCAACTTTCCTATCCTGCCCGCACCGATAACGCCTACGTTGACTTTGGTGGACATTTTCGCTACCTTCCTTTCCACTTGAAAGCTATAGTTTGGGCCAGTCGTAGAGGAGTAACGCCTTCGGATAAGCCTCGAACTTCCAGATCGGATCGCCCTTCAAGCTATCCGGCACCTGCGCCAGCCACTCCTCATACCTCATCTCCCCCTCCCATTGCTCTAATTTCTAATCTCTAATTTCTAATTCTTACGGCTTCACCATAATCTTCCCATCCTCCCGCGTCACCGACCTGGCGATGGCATCCACCACCTCGTCCAGACCGTAGCGAGCGGTGATGACCTGGGTCATGTCCATAAGCCCGGAGGCCATCAGGCGGATGACGCCGGGGAAGATACCGTGGCCGGAGTGACCTTGCGAGCCGAACACCTGGCCGCGCCGCACCTGCAGGGTCTCCAGGTACATGGGCACCCGCGTGGCCGCCCGACCCACCTGGGCGATCTTGCCGTTGATGGCCAGCGACTTCTCCATCTCAGGCACGGTCACTTGCGGGGCCCCGGCGGCCTCCACGTGGAGGTCGGCCCCCTGGCCCTCGGTGAGGTCCATCACCACCTGGTGGGGAGTCACCTGGCGAGGATCGAAGACATGGTCGGCACCCACTTTCCTGGCCAGCTCCCGCCGGCTGGCAGAGAGCTCGAAGCCGATGACCTTGGCCGCGCCCGAGGCTTTGCACTCGGCCACCACCGCCAGGCCGATGGGGCCCAGGCCGTAGACGGCCACGTAGGCCCCTGGCTGGAAGCCACCGGCCCGCACGAAGACGGTGTTGTAGGCCACGCTGGAGGGCTCCACCAGGGCCCCGGCCTCATAGACCTTGTCTTCGTCGCCGTAGCGCTCCATCAGGGCGTTGAGCTTCCAGCAGTACTTGGCCCCGATGGCGATGTATTCGGCAAAGGCGCCGGGGATGGTGAAGCCGATCTCCTCCAGGTTGGCACAGTGGTTGGGGAAGCCGTTGCGACAGGGCACACAATAGCCGCACCAGATCATCTCCTCAGCGGTGACCATGTCGCCGACCTCCAGGTCCTGGACCTCGCTGCCCACCTCGACCACCTGGCCTGAGAACTCGTGGCCCAGGATGGTGGGGAAACTGGTCAGGCCAGGGTAGAGGATATAGTCCTGGTCGTCGGTCTCGTAGAAGTGCATGTCCGAGCCGCACACCCCGCAGGCCCTGACCTGAATGAGCACCTGGTCAGGCCTGATAGCGGGCTGCTCCACTTCCTTGACCTTGAGCTCCGGGTAGCGCCAGACAGCGTTGCCCGTGATGGCCTTACCCGTCGTCTTCTCGAACTCCGAGAGTTGGTACCCCTCGCGGGGTTCCCATTTGGCACTTAGAACTAACGCTTTCATCAGTTAACCTCCTTTTTTGTAGGTTCGTAGATTCGTGGACTCGTAGATTCGTGGACTCGTGGATTTGATCCCGAATGTACGAATCCCGAACTTGCGAGCCTCTTTTCCACCTGCTCCAGAGTAGGTATACCCTCCGTTCCCGGCTTCTCCACGACGAAGGAAGCCACACAGTTGGCGAAATGCGCCGCGGCGTAGGGGTCGCCACTTCTTTCCAGTTCGATCAAGTAAGCGGCGGCAAAGACGTCGCCCGCCCCGGTTGGATCTACCTCTACGGTCTCGAAGGCAGGGAAATGGCGGACCTCGCCCCGGTGGTAGACCGTCGCCCCCCTTGCCCCCTTGGTGACCACCAGGATATCTGCCATGCGGGCGTAGGTCTGGATGACTTGCTCATCCCTCTCCACATCGTTCTCACTGAAGACCACCATCCTGGCATAGTCCAGAACCTCGGCCGCATTCTCCCAGGGCTTAGGGAAGACCCGCCCGTCCCCATCCCAATGGCGCATCCAGCCCTGCGGGGTCACCCCAATCAACGAATGAGGAAAGGCCCTGGCAATGCTACCATCCATCTCGTTTGTCAGAGGGCCCAGGAGGACGATCTTAGCTTCTCGCCAGGCAGGGGGTACGTCCTCCGCCTTGACCGGATTGGCTACAGCGCGGAGATACTGGGTACGCGTCCCATTCGTGGAGTAGAGATTTTGGAAAGTGCTGGTCACCGGTGAGGGCAGACGAAGCACTTCGATGCCTTGATACACAGGGCTGAGGTTCAAATCAGGAGAAGCGCTGGTAAGCACAGCGGTGCGCTGCCCCAGGTTGCGGGCGGTCAGGGAGGCGAAAGTCACCGTCCCCCCAACCGTGTAACCATCCTCCTGCAGATCCTTGGTCACGTGGCCGAT
>Ga0194125_10006529_pt1 | contig 17175 bp, 14 predicted proteins | sample TA2KigC250mmetaG_FD_148626 | JGI IMG/M metagenome (GOLD analysis project Ga0194125, IMG submission 148626) | Freshwater microbial communities from Lake Tanganyika, Tanzania - TA2015034 Kigoma Deep Cast 250m | ecosystem: Environmental > Aquatic > Freshwater > Lake | place: Tanzania: Lake... | reverse complement strand
GATGCAAATATAGAGTACCGTTTATAATTCAAACGGTATTTTTTGCAGCATTTTTTCCAAACCCGGAATTGCTTCCCGGTCAGTCAGGCTAAAGTGCACCGGGGTAATTGAAATGTAATTTTCGCGAATCGCCTTGGTATCGCTGTCTGCGGTCTCCGGATCATCATCAACCAGTTCACCCGCCAGCCAGTAATAGGTTGACCCGCGTGGATCGATCCGCTGGTCAAAGATATTAATATACCTCCTGGTGCCAAGGCTTGTTATCCTGGCTCCTTTAACCTGATCAGTATGAACAGGTACATTGATGTTAATTAAAGTCGAAGCCGGAATGCCGCTGTTCAGGAGCTCCGGCACCAGGTTACAGACAAATCTAGCTGCGTAAAGGTAGTCTTTTTCCTCCCCGCGGTCGGTCAGCGAAACGGCAACTGAAGGGATACCCATGATCAGCCCCTCGACTGCTGCCGAAACAGTGCCTGAATAGAGCACATCAGTGCCCAGGTTACTGCCCCGGTTGATTCCCGAAATCACCAGGTCGGGTTTATCGTCTAAAATCGCCTCGATTGCCAGCTTTACACAGTCTGACGGAGTGCCGTTAACAGCCCAGCCACTTAACTCCCGATTATGAATAAAGGATAGCTTTTCCACGCGCAACGGTTGATGCATGGTGATGGCGTGCCCGACAGCGCTGCGTTCACGATCTGGCGCAATAATTGATAGGCGGTAGCCCTGCCCTGCCTGGTGCAGCACCTGGCTTAAATGCTGAATCCCTTCAGCATGGATGCCATCATCGTTGGTTACCAGTATATGCAGTTCTTTCATTATTTACCTTCTTTTTCTTTGACAGCGCCAACCAGCCGGGTAGCACAGCGTGTCGCCTCCGCCCTTATTTTGGCCTCGTCAATCGTTAGCAGTTCTCCTTTTTCAAGCACTATCTTCCCGTCCACCAGCACCAGATCAACATCAGCAGCTGAAGCCGCATAAACAATCTGGGCGGTTGGGTCGTGCATCGGCGTTAAATGTGGTACATCCAAACGCAAGCCAATTAAATCTGCCTTCCATCCTTCTTTCAAACAACCACAATCCTCTAAAAAGAGTGCTTCCGCCCCGGTAACTGTGGCCATGCGCAGGGCTGTTTTGGCATCGATTAAAGTCGGGTCCATGGCTATGCCTTTGGCCAGCAGTGAAGTCAGGCGCAGCTCTTCAAACATATCCAGATTGTTATTACTAGAGGCTCCGTCGGTGCCAATACCTACCTTTATGCCTTTGGCCAACATCCTGGCAACCGGGGCCACGCCGCTACCCAGCTTCAGATTGCTGCCCGGGTTATGGGCTACTCCAACCTGATTTTCGGCTAAAATCTCCATATCGTGATCGCTGACATGCACGCAGTGGGCTGCTGTTACCTGGTGCGCAAAAAGACCAAGCCGATAAACCAGCTCGATCGGGCTGGCTCCGTGCTGAGCAATGCTCTCCTCCACCTCCCGCTTTGTTTCGGAAAGGTGTATCTGCAGGGGACGTCCACTTTTGGTTGCTAAAGCGATTACTTTTTCCAGGTAAGGCGGTGGACAAGTATAGGGAGCATGCGGACCTAAAGTGACGTTGATGCGACCTCCTTCAGCCCCGTGCCAGTTTTTGATAAATTCTTCAGTTTCCTTTAAACCTTTTGCGGCCGAATCGCCAAAGCCAATCATCCCTCTTGAAAGAAAAGCCCGGATGCCACTTTCCGCAGCCGCCTCGGCTACTTTGTCCATAAAAAAGTACATATCCTTAAAAGTTGTCGTTCCGCCTTTCAGCATTTCGCAGATGGCCAGCATTGAACCCCAGTAAACGTCATCTGCCGTAAGATGTTCCTCAATTGGCCAGATTTTCTCTTCCAGCCACTCCTGTAGTGGCAAATCATCAGCGTAGCTGCGCAATAAAGTCATTGCTGCGTGACCGTGGGTATTGACCAAACCCGGCATTACAAGCAGGTTCCGGCCATCGATCACAACTTCAGCCGCTTTAGAATCAATTTTTTCCGGGTGTTCACTAATGCGGGAAATTTTATCGCCTTTGACCAAAATATCGCCAATAAAATAACCCGGCCGCAGTTCATCTACCGTTACCAGTAAAGTATCCTTGATTAAGATGTCCGCCATCTATCTTGCCTCCCTTATGCGGTAAACAATGCGGCAATTTTTTCTGCCGCCGGTTGTCTGATAACCCCTTTTTCAGTGATTATAGCGCTGATTAGCTGCGCCGGGGTAACGTCAAAGGCAGGATTAAAAGCTTTAACCCCGTCGGCTGTAACACAGCTCTGACCTAAATGCGTAACCTCACTTAAGCAACGTTCTTCAATGATTATTCCGCTTCCGTTATCCAAAGACTGGTCAATAGTCGAAAGGGGAGCGGCAATATAGAACGGAATCTGGTGATAATAGGCCAAAACTGCCAGGCTGTATGTACCAATCTTATTTGCCGCATCACCGTTGGCCGCAATCCGATCTGCTCCGACTACAATCAGATCAATCTTGCCCAGCGCCATCAGGTGGCCGGCCGCATTGTCGGTAATCAGGGTTGCCGCAATTCCTTCGTGTAAAAGTTCAAAAGCGGTCAGCCGCGCACCCTGGAGCAGAGGTCTCGTTTCATCAACATAGACGTGAATCTGTTTACCATCTTCAAAAGCGGCCCTGATCACCCCCAGAGCCGTTCCGTAGCCGCCGGTAGCCAGGGCTCCGGCATTGCAGTGGGTCAGAATGTTAGCCTGTTCCGGAACCAGTTCGGCTCCAAAACTGCCGATCAGCCGGTTATTCCGCACATCCTCTTCATAAATCTCCAGCGCTTCTTTTTCCAGTCTCTTTAACAGATCTTCTGCCTTAAGCTCCCGGTTAGCTTCAGCTAAGCGGAGCATCCGCTCAACGCCCCAGGCCAGGTTAACTGCAGTCGGTCGGGCTTTGATCAGTTCAGCACCGGCCAGCTTTAACTTAATAATCATCTTTTCCGTGCTTAAGTTAGCCTCCAGCAATGCTGCTGCTTCAATGACCAGGCCGAAAGCGGCGCTGATTCCAATTGCCGGCGCACCGCGAACGGTCATCTCTTTGATCGAGTCTGCCACATCGGAGCAAGAACGGCAGATCCGGTATTCGATCCGTCCTGGAAGATAACGCTGATCAATTAAGTATAGGTTGCGGTTTTTCCAGTACAGTGTCGGTAGATCTTTTTCCCTGGTCATCTCAAATCCCCAATGCGTTCTTAGACTTTAAAATTAAGTCCTGCCTCGTTGCAGTGGCAGCTGTGCTTGGCCTTGATCTCCAATAAACTGGTGGCCAGAAGTTGATCTAAGTGTGGTTTACCTCTTTCCATCTCTTCCAGGACCTCTTCGTGGGTCAGTGGGGTGGCCGAAATACCGGCGGCGTAATTGGTCGGTAAGGCAATTGTGGCATAGCACAGCCCCGCTTCCCTGGCCAATACCACCTCCGGCACATTGGTCATCCCCACCAGGTCGCCTCCCCATTTTTCCATCATCATAATCTCAGCCGGGGTTTCAAAACGCGGACCTTCGGCACATATATAGCAGCCGCCGTCGATGACCTCCTGGCCCAGCTTTTTTCCGGCCCTGAACACTGCTTCCCGTACTTCACTGCAGTAGGGCTCCGAGAAGTCTGTGTGCACCACATAGCCTTCTTCGCCTTCATAAAAAGTGGGCACCCGGTTTTTAGTAAAATCAATAAACTGATCGATCACTACCCGGCTGCCTGGCGGCATCGATTTACGCAGTGTTCCGACAGCGGCGGTGGCAATTACAGCATTAACCTCCAGTTTTTTAAGTGCAGTGATATTAGCCCGGTAATTAACAAGGTGCGGTGGCACCGAATGCCCTCCGCCGTGCCTTGCCATAAAATAAACTGTCCTGCCCTGATATTCACCTTGATTCATCTTAACCGTACCAAATCTCGTATCTACCGTAATCTCTTTTTCGTTTTCTAGCAAAGACTGGTTATAGACACCCGTTCCACCGATAATCGCTACCTTAATATCTGCCACTCTTGTACCTCCTAAGCGTATCTTAATATTTAATTTAGCTCTTTAAAAGATCTTCTCCAGTTTAATAAAAAATTCCTGCCCTCTGATTGTTGACGCCAATTATAAAATGGGCTATACTGTTAATGCTTCGGAAGCGGTTAACGTTTGCCGACGTAGCTCAACGGTAGAGCAGCTGATTTGTAATCAGCAGGTTGGGGGTTCGATTCCCTTCGTCGGCTCCACCGAAAGGCATGGAGAGGTACCCAAGTTGGCCAAAGGGGGCAGACTGTAAATCTGCTGGCAGCGCCTTCACTGGTTCGAATCCAGTCCTCTCCACCAAGTATGGGCCATTAGCTCAGTTGGTAGAGCACCTGACTTTTAATCAGGGTGTCGATGGTTCGAGCCCATCATGGCTCACCAGAAAAAGAAACGACAGGACAATCAGTCCTGTCGTTTCTTTTAAATAAAAATATTATTTATCTTTTGTTCAAGTATCTCAGCTCATCGTAAATCCTAAAGAAAACAACCACAATCTCCAGGTAGATGCGCAGCAGGATTACCGCCACAAAGAAACCGACCACCACCGCGATGAGAGCCAGGATAATCGCCACCACTTCACCGGACATAATGGCCGTTACAAGACCAAATACAGCGCTGACCAGCAAGCCAAGCAGGCCGATGATGAAAATAACCCGAATGATCTTAGGGGTAATCATTTCAGTCATGCTTAAGTCAAACAGGGAAGCGAAGAAACCTTTTCCTTCTTCGTAGGCTAATGCTTCCTGCTCTTGAACCAGGCCGGGATCGCCGTTTATGAACTGTTTGCAGTGTTTACATTTGATTGCTTTCGCAAAAACTTCCTGGCCGCAATGAGGACAATTCTTTATTTCCTTTTCCTCGGTCATCTTTTTCCCTCCTCGAATAATTTCTCTCTTTTGCTATTGACAGAGTAGATTAGTAAAACATGAAACAATAATACCACATCACCCTGAACAATGTCACATAAAACCTCTTCTCAAAATAAAGGCTTACGGCTGAGAAGCTCGGCAAAGTAAGTACTACCCTGAGTGTTCTTATGATCCAGCAACGCCAGCAGGCCTTCAACATCATCCAGAGCCCGGTGTGCCTGGTCAGGTGAAATACCATGCCAGGCAAGCAGGTCCTGCAAAGCCCGACCCCCACTCCATTTGACGCCGGTCATGGAGCAATACCAGCGTTTGGTCCGCGTCTGAGGAAAGATCCGCCGCACAAAACCCTTGTCAAAAGAAGCATTATGGGCGATCAGAAAATCAGCCCTTTCGATCATCTCTGTAAGGCGAGGCAGATCAAGGCGCTGACCGGCTAAAGCTTCCATCGACAGCCCATGCACTCTTTGTGCGCCTAAGCTAATCTCGCAGTGTGGTTCCCGCAGTCCGCTGTAACTATCCACAATCTCTTTTATACCATCCTGATCGTAGCGAAAAAGGACTAGCGCCAGCTCCACTATCTCGTCCGAAAAGGCGCTTAAGCCGGTGGTCTCGACATCAATGCACCCGGCAATCCCGGTAGCCTTAACCTTAGGCTTCTTTTCTAAGCTGTAACCTTCAGTGATAAAGACTGTGTCACCGCTTTTTATCTCCAGGATGCGGTCAACTCTAAAATTGCGGGTTTCCTGCCGCATACAGCAGTGGGCCGTTAAACCAAGATAGTTTTTGCCACTATATTTCATCATCCCCACACTCACCGGCCTGATTGTCCGCTCCGTCTTCTCGTCGGTATTCTTTAAGTAGACAATCTGCAGCTCAGCCTGCTTCTCCACCGCATCCTTAATAATAGCCACCTTGTCATCAAGCGAAAGTTTTTCTTCCGAAAGAGCATACTGTCTGCCGGTAATGTGGCTAACCACCCGGTAATCAACGCGTACATCAGATTCTTTAACGGCCCGCTTCAGATAAATGCCACCTAAGCTACGGCAGCGTGAAAGAGCAACATAAAGCTGGCCGGAAGCAAAAGCACCTCTGCCCAGGTCGATCACCACGTTATCAAAAGTTTTACCCTGGCTCTTGTGGATTGTAATCGCCCAGGCCAGCCTTAGCGGATATTGCTTAAAAGAGCCAACATTATCAGCAGCAACCACCTGGGCATCCTGATCCCAGTAAAACCGAAAAACATCCCAGCGGAATGGTTTAACCTCTTCAATACTACCGTTACTCAACTGAACCTCTAAGCTCTTTTTGCCAATCTTAACAATCCGCCCGAGAGTTCCGTTGATCCAGCGCCCCTCAACATCGTTGTTTAGCAGCATAACCTGGGCATCCTCTTTTAACCGCAATAACTCTTCAGCAGGTAAACTCTTTTTATCGACCTCACCTTTTATAGCTGCTGAAAATACTGAAGCATTGCCAGGCAGTTTCAGCAACTTCTCGCTATTCAGTTCGTCGGCCATGGCGTTGGTAGTGGTCAGGTAAATGGCATCCTGCGGCAGTATAGTCTGGCTACTAATAACCTTCGTGTTGAGAAGATCCAAATCTTTTTCCATTAAAGTTTTGTTGCGGATTTTATTGAGCAGGGCAATAAAATCCTGGTCGGTCTGACGGTAAATTTTCTCCAGCTCAAGGTGATCAATATTTATTTCACTATAAACGCTGGAATCAAAAAAATACTCACTCTCGTAGTAATCTGCAAAAATTGCTTTTTCATGGCCGGTTACCACCGGCGGTATTTGGTAGAGGTCTCCGATCAGGATTAACTGTGTTCCACCAAAGGGTTCGCCAAAAGCCCTGCCCTTGATGCGCATAAACTGATCTACACAGTCGAGCAGATCGGAGCGGACCATTGATATCTCATCAATAACAATAGCATCCAAATTTTGATAGATTGTCAGGGTGCTTTTCCCGGCTTCGCGCCTTGCTTTTTCGATTGTGACGTCCGGACGAAAGCCGAAAAATGAATGGATCGTCTGACCGCTTACATTTACAGCCGCTACTCCGGTGGGGGCTAACACTACAATATTTTTTGTGGTGATCGAGCGAAAGTATTCGAGCAAAGTAGATTTTCCGGTTCCGGCTTTCCCGGTAATAAAGATGTTTCTGTTTGTTTGTTCCATCAGGTGCAGTGCTTTTTCAAACTGCGGATTTATCTCAATGTTCTTGATCAAATTAATTTCTGCTCCATCGGCAAAGATTATTGTTTCACTTAATCAACTGCTTCACTTTGTAATTGAATTTTATCATACCACTAGTTAGCTGCAGGAGGTTACATTAAAGCCTGCCGCTGATATAATCTTTGCAGGGCAAAAACCAAAAGTAATTTACACCCTGACTGGAGGTCCAGACACCAACAATGAAAAAAGTTAACGGTAGCTACACCCTTTACGGTAACCCAATCACCAGGCGACAATCAATCGCGGCTGATCGCTGGCAAGCGATGCTGGCCCGCAAATTTAACTATAACCCGGACGAAGAATATACCTTGAGCCTGCAAGACAATCCCTACTTAGGACCACTTTTCGGCGTTAAAGATATTGTGCGCGGTGATCACGGTCAGCCGCTCACCCCGGAAAACGCGGTAATCATCAGCACGATCCGCATGGGCTTTGGCCATTACCGCATCGCCATGGCCGGGATGTCCTGCGCACGGGCGATGGGCTTTACCCCCTACTGGCTTGACTTACTGGCCATTCCCGGGATTACCAGCGATGTAATCAACTGGTGTAATACTTGGTACAGCCGCTTCTCCCGCCTCTCACAACAGAGCGCCCTCTTTAACCACCAGATCTGGGAATCGGTAACCACCGGTGAAAAAACCCTACCCGGTCTCTGGCAGTTTCTAAACTGGTGGATCGTCGGCTGGCCCTGGCGGTTCCTCAAAACCAACATCAAAGATTATAAGATGAGCGAGCTTTTTGCCAACCTCCACGCCGCTCTGCCGCCTGATCTGCCTATCCTTACATCACATATGTGGAACTGCATGGGTGCGGTTGCCGGTGGGATGGCCAACGTCGTGGATATGATGTTCGACAACTGGCCGATGTCCTTTCAGCTGACCGAAGGGGCAAAACACGGGGTCCAGTCGCCTTCAGGCTACTACGGGTTTAAGGTCATGCGCGGGTTTGATGATCAGGGCCGTATCTTAAAGTCGCTGCCCGAAAAGGCCCTCTTCTACACCGGCCACCACGTTGACCATGAGCTGGTTGAAAATATCGAAATAGACTGCGCTGCCCGTCTGCGACGCATGAAAGCTAAAGAACCGCGCCGCTTAATGCTTACCATGGGTGGCGCCGGTGCCCAGAAAGAACTTTTTAAAGCTGTTATCGAGCACTGCCTACCCCTGATTAAAAAAGATGCGATCACCCTCTTCGTTAACTTAGGCGACCACAAAGCCAACTGGGACTGGCTGGAGTCTGAACTAGGATCTTATAAGGATCTGATTGAAACTCATTTCACCTGGGAAGAGACAAAGGCCTTTGCCGACCAGATTCGGACCGACACTGCAAAAGGCTTGCACCTGTTTCTGCATGATAATACTTTTCATGCCGTTTATGCCACCAACTACCTGATGCGTGTTGTGGATGTGATGATCACCAAACCCAGTGAACTTGCCTTCTATCCGATTCCTAAAATCTTTAACGAGCGCGTCGGCGGCCATGAAATGTGGGGGGCAATCCGCGGCGCAGAGCTGGGCGACGGCACGGTAGAAGCGCGCACAATAGCGCAAACACTGCAGGCGATTGACGTATTATCGTCGGAGGATGACCTGCTTACCTTATTTTGTGAGCAAATCGTTAAAAACAAAAGTATCGGCATCTACGACGGAGCCTACAAATGCGTGGAACTGGCCACCGGTAAAAAGTGGGTTAGATAATAATCATGGCGACGGCTATGACACAAACCAGCACGCCAAAAGCCTGAGAACGGCTTATTTTCTCTTTAAAAATGAGCATCGCCAATATAACTGTGGCAGCCGGATAAGTGCATACCAAAACCGCTGCAATATCCACCCGGGTCAGTGATGTGGAAACCAGGTACAATACATTAGCGAAAATATCCAGGATACCGGAAAAAACAGCTATTGGATGTTTAATCGGGTTTGGCAGAGGTAGACGCTTACTAAAAATAAACAGCAAACCAACAGCTGCGGCGGCCAGTTTACCAAAAATCAATGGGCTAAAAATATAGCCCGGTTCAATGCGGGCAATAAAAATGAAAAACCCGCCAAACGCCAGGCCGGATATGATACCCTGCCATAGGCCGTCATTTGCCGTTTCCCCATCTAAAACATCGGACCTGGTTGTCAGCCAAATGCCGATAGCGGCCAGGATAAAACCACTGAAAGTAACTGCGCCGGGTAGCCCTTCTGTAAAAGCACTGTAAACTACCGGCACTGCAGAGGCAACTACGGCTGAAGCAGGAGCAACAATGCTGGCTCTTTTAAAAGCCAACGCATTATAGAGCGTGGCCAGGCCAATCGAGCCGAAAATGCTGGCCAGAACAGCATTAAAGATGCTGTTGACCGAAGGTAGCCCTTCATTCCACAGCAGGGCCAGGATAATCATCACCACTGCCCCGGTTAACGCGGTTAACAGTAATACCTGGTATTGATTTAGACGCCGGGCGGCAAAGCCACCGCTAAAGTCGGCTCCACCGTAGAGCATAGCCGCAATGAGGGCGTAAACTGCGCCCAGTAACTGAGTAGTCAATTTATCAATCCTTCATCTGTAATCTTCTGAGATGCAAAAACAGCTCATGGCCCATAATAACATATAATCTGGAACTTAAAGAGAATGCATTTTAACAGCTGCTCGACGAAAAACCATAGCACTGAGTAATCAGCTTCTGGATCCATGCTTATGCAGTACTGGATTCCAGGCACATCATCAAACCAGAGAATTACCCCAACTGGTGGTGCATTTTTGGCCAGGCCATGATATAACACAGTAACAGTAACTTTTTGGAGAGAAGGCGAAAAACGTTGTGTGAATTCTGCCACCAACACGGTGAGGGCAAAAAGTGGTACCTGCAAGCTGAAAACTACGCACAGGATCTACTGAGTGACCTAAACCGCCGTACATATATTCAGCATTTTTTTGAAAACCCTGAGCGCCTGAAGAAAAACATCGGTCTGCTTGATAGCTTGAACAAACTGCCGGTTTTTGTCCAGGCAGTTGTCAAACCTCTGCTGATCAACCGGCAAAAAAGAAAACATTACGGCCAGGTACTACCGATTGAGGAAATTGAAAAGATCTTCGGCTTTATCAACTCGGTGGTCCGTCTGCCCTGTATCTGCCGTCAGGCGTCGATGGGTAGCGAGCAGCGCTACTGTTACGGATTAAGCATGGAGCCGGGTCCGGATACCGAAATGGGCCGGATAATCCGCTCGATAGGTGCCGATTATCTTACCGGTCCCGAGACCTCGGGACTGGAAACAGTCTCACCAGAGGAAGCCTTAAACCAACTCCGGGAACATGAGAAGAAAAACATGATCCATTCGGTCTGGACCTTTGTTACCCCTTTCATCGGTGGGATCTGTAACTGCGATCTGAACTGCATGGCGATGCGGGCAACTGGTAAAGCATACCCGGTAATGTTCCGGGCAGAATTTTTGGCTGCAGTAGATATTGAAGCCTGCAGCGGTTGTCAGGCCTGCATGAGAGCCTGCCACTTCGGAGCAATTAGCTACAGTATAAGAGATGAAAAAGCCTCTATAGACCCTCTTAAATGCTACGGTTGCGGAATCTGCCGGGTTTTATGCAGGAAGGATGCCATAGCCCTGGTTGAGCGTTCGTCATTAGCGGAAGCAGCAAATCAATGGTAGATAATCGTCACCGGCCAGAAAGGATTATTAAAGATGGGTAAAACACTGGTGTTAGCTGAAAAGCCTTCTGTCGGTAAAGATCTGGCACGGGTTTTAGGTTGCCAGACCAAGAAGAACGGCTACTTTGAAAATGATCGCTATATTGTAACCTGGGCCTTAGGCCACCTGGTGACACTGGCCGATCCCGAAGCCTATAATGAAAAATTTAAAGCCTGGCGCCTGGAGGACCTGCCGATGCTGCCCGCCTCTTTTAAACTTGAGGTAATCAAGGGCTCGGGCAGACAGTACAGTCTTGTTAAGCAGCTGATGCATGACAAGGCGGTAAACGAAATTGTAGTGGCCACCGACGCGGGTCGCGAAGGCGAACTTGTCGCCCGGTGGATCCTGGCGAAGGCCGGCGTTAAAAAGGGCCTGAAACGGCTGTGGATTTCTTCTGTTACCGATAAAGCAATCAGGGAAGGTTTTACCCGCTTAAAAAGTGGCAAGGATTATGAAAACCTGTACGCTTCGGCGGAGGCCCGGGCTGAAGCAGACTGGGTAGTGGGCATCAACGCCACACGGGCCCTGACCTGTAAGTTTAATGCCCAGTTGTCCTGCGGCAGGGTGCAAACGCCCACAGTGGCGATTATCGCTGCCAGAGAAGCAGAGATAAGTAGTTTTAAACCACAGCCCTATTATGGCATTGCTGCTGAAGCAGCGGGGCTGAGGCTTGTCTGGCAGGATAAACAAAGTGGCTCGACCAGAACCTTTAACCGGGAAAAATGCGATCAGCTATTGGCTGCCCTCCAGGGCAAAGAAGCCCGCGTTGTAGAGGTAAGCAAAGTTTACAAGAAAAAGTCCGCTCCCCAGCTCTACAACTTAACCGAGCTGCAGCGCGATGCAAACCGGCTATTCGATTTCTCGGCCAAAGATACCCTATCCATTATGCAGGGGCTTTACGAAAATCACAAGGTGCTGACCTACCCCCGCACCGATTCCCGCTACATCTCTTCTGACCTGGTGGAGACATTAAAGGACAGAGTGCGAGCCTGCGCCCTGGGGCCCTACCGCGCCCTGACCCAGCCGGTGCTGAAAAACCCGATCACCGTAAGCAAGGCCTTCGTTGATAACAGCAAAATCACAGACCATCACGCTATTATCCCCACTGAAGAGCCCGCATCTTTAAACGCTTTGAGTTTTCGGGAAAAGCAAATCTACGATTTAGTGGTAAGGCGCTTCCTGGCCGCTTTATATCCGCCCTTTGAGTATGAGCAAACTACAATCAAGGCCGAAATTGGCGACGAAACTTTTATTGCCCGGGGTAAGATTGTGCTTAAAGAGGGCTGGAAAACAGTTTACACCGATCACTTTGATGAAGATGATCAGGAAACTGAAGTCGGGAGCAGCTCCGGGGATGAAGAGAATCTTCACCTGGCAGATCAGATCCTTCCCACGCTTAACAAAAATGACCGCCTAATCATTAAAGCGCTTAAACAAACCACCGGCGAAACCAAGCCGCCGCCGCGCTTTACTGAAGGCAGCCTCCTGAAAGCGATGGAAAATCCAGCCCGCTTCATGGCTGGTGAAGATAAAAAGCTAATCGCGAGCATCGGCAAGTCGGGAGGGCTGGGCACCGTTGCCACCAGGGCCGATGTGATCGAGAAACTTTTTAACAGTTTCCTGATCGAGCTTAAAGGTAAAGAGATCTTTACCACCGCCAAGGGCAGACAACTGCTGGATCTGGTGCCAGCCGATCTTAAGTCTGCCGCTCTGACAGCGCAGTGGGAATTAAAGCTGGAAGCAATCGCAAGCGGGGCACTGTCTAAAGAGAGTTTTGTGAAAGAGATGAAAGATTATGCCAAGCTTGTAGTTGGCGAAATTAAAGACAGCGAAAAATCTTTTAAACATGACAATCTAACCGGCAACCGGTGCCCGCAGTGCAACCAGTACTTACTGGAGGTACAGGGCAAAAAAGGCAAAATGCTGGTCTGCCCGGATCGGGCATGTGGGCATCGGGATATGGTGGCCAGAACAACTAACGCCCGCTGCCCTCAGTGTCGCAAGAAACTGGAGCTCAGGGGCTCAGGCGAGAGCCAGTTATTTATCTGTAATTGCGGTTACCGGGAAAAACTATCTTCCTTTGAGACTAGAAAGAAAAAAGAAGGTCGAAATGTCTCTAAAAAGGATGTTTCTAAATACCTGCAGGACCATAAGAAAGACAGCACAGGCCCAATCAATACTGTTCTGGCCGATGCACTTTCACAGCTGAAAGATGACAAGAAAAAATAGCTACCCGCGTCATTCTACCCTAAAACTGCTTAATCAGCTGAAAATCTTATCGATCTGCTGATTGCCGCCACCGCTCTGGAAATCTGAACCTACCAGCGCCGGGTGCCTGACCCTCCCTTGAAGGGTCTTTTGATGTTGGTGGTGATCCAGCCACCGTAGAAGTCACCTTCCTGAACTTTAACCATTTCCCCATCAACATAGCAGGCCTCGAGCTTTGAAGGATCGTAAACGCATATTTTCGTCGGTTTTTGTTACTGCGGATTCGGCAAGCTGCATTCAACACTCTGGTCCAGTGCCCAGGTCAGTAAATAGCGCATTGCGGCCGCCCTGGTAACAAAGCGCTTCTCGAATTTGAAATCATCGATTCTTTCAATTAGCTTTCCCGGTACTGATAAATTAAAGATAATGATATCCTCAAAACTTTTTTTCATTGTTGACCCTCCCGTTTCCGTGCTCCCTTTATATAAATGATTATCTATTCCGGTCTGTCCCTTTTTTGAACTTCTTCAGTGAAGCTGTTTCGATTTTAATTGTGGGCGCAATAAATCTTTCTACCTTTTTCTTCTGTTTTGGTGGTCTTTTTGGTGTTTTATCTCCCATGTCCTACCTCTCCTTTACACTTAATCTTTATTCTTACCGTTTATTGCCTGTCACAATAAGCACTATATTTACCGTAGGCTTACAATCAGCATTATCAAAGTTCTATCTTCACCATCAATAGTGAGACCGGAGATAGGGTTGTTCATGATCCAAACGGGGTGATTTGAAATACTAAACAAAGAAGGTTTGTACATAAAAACACTAGGTTCCAACAAACCTTCAGGTTTCGCCTCGGGAATAAACCTCGCTGACCATCAACAGCTGAAATCAAGTGCCTCTAAAGACATTCCCATTCAACCTCAGACCAGTTTAACAAATTCCTTCGTGCAGGTACTCCGGTGCTTCCCGACTCAGTTAAGGTTTGACCCTTTCCCTCGCCTTTCTACTCCGGCGCCTTGCGACAGACTGACTCTTTTGGATCCTTCCAGTTTCCAATCGAAGCTTGCGCCTTTCTTTTCAGCTGGCTTTTCCCTTTGTGTCAGACCTGGCTCGCCTTCCAATTTCTTAGAACCTAGTTTGATTATGATAGCATGGTTTAGAGAGGTTGTCAATGTAATATTTTTGCAAGACCTTATCTCGCCTCTAACCGGGGCGAATCAGGCCGGAAATGATATTTTACGTTCGGGTCGGCTTAGCTATCTTGACGCACAGCTAATTCGCGTAGTAAAATATTCCCAACATAAAAGCAAGTTCAAATCTTTAATCGCCTTTCTTGTTATATGCACTATCCTTGTCAGTCTGTTTGGTTAGGGAAATGCACTATGACGCCACATACATTAGCAGGCGTTCAATAAACGCCGGGAGGGTGCGATGAAATTTAAACTGCTTCTGTTTATACTTACCAAAAAGCTAAAAGCTGCCGCGAAAAGCAACCCCGACTACAAGAAACATCTTGGCCTGATGCAAATCAAGGTCTTGATCAGAACTGCCGATGGTAAAATCAGGCGCCTCTTTATCTTCGACAGGGGTTCTTTTTCAGCTGCAAGCGGTGCCGATAATCAGGCTGACGTCGCCCTGATCTGGGCTGATGCGGCAACGGCGTTCCGGGTGATGACCTCGAAAAACAGTGATGCCGATACTTTTCAAGCGGCGGCGGAAGGAAAGGTACGCATTGAAGGTATGGTCCCCTACCTGCAGTGGTTTACCGACGGAGTGAAGCTGGCAATGTAATGATTGCCGGCTTAACCGGCTATTAATCGCAGGCAAAAGTATAATCTCTAAGGAGGAAGCTCATGGCTATCAAAGGCGGTCATCTTGTGGCGAAGTATTTGAAGGAAGTTGAGGGTATTGAGACGATATTTGCGCTCTCCGGCGGTCATATCGAGGCGATTCTGGACGGGTTCACGCAGTATAACATACGCGCTATAGATGTCCGTCACGAGCAGGTTGCGGCAATGGCGGCGCAGGCCTGGTCGGTTTATGCAGGGCAGACCGGTGTGTGCCTGGTAACCGCCGGTCCCGGTTTCACCAACGCGCTTACCGGAATCGCCAATGCCTATCTCGATAACTCCCCGCTGGTGGTGCTGTGCGGTAAACATCCGCTCAAGGAAGACTTAAAGGGCGCCCTGCAGGAGATGAACCAGATCGACATGGTTAAGCCCATCACGAAGTGGGCCGCCACCTGTTACGAGACAAAGCGTATTCCGGAATATCTTTCCTTGGCCTTCCGCTATGCCACCATGGGCCGGCCGGGACCGGTATTCCTTGAACTCCCGCCCGATATCCTGAATGTCAGCGTACCCGAAGAAGATGCACCGCTACCAAAGATCCCAACCCGTAAATATACGGTTCACCCTGATGATGCCGACCTTAAACAGGCAGCAGATCTGATCAACAAAGCCAAACAGCCGCTGTTTCTCGGCGGAAGCGGTGTGGGGTTCAGCTGCTGCGACCTGGCGCTGGCACAGTTCATGGAACAGACGGGTATACCCTTTATCCTGATGAATTACGGCCGGGGAGAGCTTCCCGACAATCATCCGCAATCGATCTGGGATATCGGTAATATCGGGTTGACGGTGACGCTGGCGCAGGCCGATGTAATTGTCATCGCCGGCCTGCGGCTCAACTGGCTCTTACAGTCCGGTGGCGCAATTCCGCCAACGGCAAAGATTGTCAGGATCGACATTGACCCGCATGAAATCGACCGCAACCGGCAGGCCGACGCAGGGCTGGTCGGCGACGTTAACTCCGTACTCAACGAACTTCTTCCTCATCTGCAGAAAAATGATCACAGCGCCTGGCTGAAAACGCTGCGTACCGCCTCGGCCGCATTCATTGATTCCGAGCTAAAGGCGCGCGAGACGCCGTCTGACCCGATCCATCCCATCCGTCTTGTCGCCCAGATCCAGAAGGTCGTAGGTGATGATGCCTATTATGTGACGGACGGCGGCGACACGGTTTACTTCGGGCTGGTTCATTTCACTTCCAAACTAAAAGCCGGGGTGATTGGCACCGCTTCCGGCCTGCTGGGCTGCCTGGGTACTGGCATTCCCTTTGCCATGGCTGCGAAGATTGCCAATCCGGATAAGCCGGTGATCCTGTTCAACGGAGACGGCTCTTTCGGCTTCAACGCCATGGAGTTCGATACCATGCTCCGTCACAACATTCCCGTAGTCTGCGTCATCAACAACGACTGCGCCTGGGGTATGGTCAAACACGGTCAGGAGCTTTCGATCGGCAAGGATAGGCTCCAGTGCACGGAGCTGGCTCCGCGGCGCTATGACAAAATGGTGGAGGCGCTCGGCGGTCATGGTGAATATGTCACTAAAGATGAGGAGATTATCCCTGCTTTGAAGCGGGCACTGGAATCCGGAAAACCTGCCTGCATTAATGTTATGACTGATCCGACAGCATTGAGTCCGGCATCGGTAATTTTTTATCAGGCACTGAAAATGGAGTAAACACCGGAGGAGCAAGATGAAAGCACTGCTATTTTCCGCATCGACGTCAAAGTTTATTGTTCTTAAAGCGCTGGGCGCACTCTTCCCTGCTCTCTTCTACAAGGGACCGCTGGCCACGGTTAAATATGCTGACATCCCGGAACCGTCATTGCCGGGGCCGGATTGGGTAAAACTGCGAACACTGATGTGCGGCTTTTGCGGCTCTGATCAGAGCCTGATATTTCTTAAAGATTCGCCAACCGCCTCGCCTTTCACATCCTTTCCCTGCGTGCTCGGACATGAGCTGTGCGCAGAGATTGTTGAGGTGGGCAAAGAAATAGCCGGTTTCAGCGTCGGTGATCGAGTAACTGTGGCCCCCGGACTGGCCTGTGCTGCCCGGGGTATCGAGCCGACCTGTCCGAGTTGCCGTTCCGGCCGTCCCGGCAGCTGTGAAAACACGGCCAAAGGTAATCTGTCCCCCGGCATGTTCACGGGGATCTGCAGGGATGCAGGCGGTGGTTTTGCTCAGTACCTGGTAGCGCACAAAAGCCAGCTCTACAGGCTGCCGCCCTCGCTGTCTCTGGAAACTGCCTCCCTGATGGAGCCGCTGGGCGTAACGCTTCAGGCTGTCATG
>Ga0194125_10006528_pt1 | contig 17176 bp, 12 predicted proteins | sample TA2KigC250mmetaG_FD_148626 | JGI IMG/M metagenome (GOLD analysis project Ga0194125, IMG submission 148626) | Freshwater microbial communities from Lake Tanganyika, Tanzania - TA2015034 Kigoma Deep Cast 250m | ecosystem: Environmental > Aquatic > Freshwater > Lake | place: Tanzania: Lake... | reverse complement strand
AGCTCTTTACTACTTGCCAGTCATCTTCTTCGTCCAACCATTTTAGGTTTTCCATTGTCACCCCCTTGGGTGACAAATATATCAAAACTCCCCTAAATAAGTCAAGCGTTAAGTTAGCGCTTATGCCATCCAGGGGGAGGGAATTTTGGATCCCCCAGTATCTCCCCTCCCCTGGCGGGAGGGGGTTGGGGGGAGGGGGATAAAAAAGGAAATTCCTATACAATCCAGTTAACCATCCCTTGCCGGCGGTTTTTTAACTCCCCGGAAAAATTGGTCCGCCGCGGGATGCCTTTCCAGTATGACTTCCGCGGCCATGCCCGTTTCCACCAAATGATGATCCAAAACGTCGGCGATCACGGCATCCAACCCGCAGGCCATGGCCATGGCCAGGAAAGTGCGGTTGATCAACCTTCTCTGCTTCGTTCCCTGGGAACAGTTGCTCAGGCCCACCACAATGTGGGGAGGAATCTTCTCCCGGGCAATCTGTCGGATCGATTCAAGGATAATGGGACCCTGGGCATGGGAAAATTTCAAGGGCAGGAGAACCGGATCAATGAATAGCCGATCCCTGGGTAATCCGTATCCCTCGGCAAAGTCCATGATCCGTTTAGCGATGGCCACGCGCCCCACGGCGTGCGGCGGAATTCCCTGTTCGTCCATGGTCAGGGCAACGATGGACGTCTGATATTTTATAGCCAGTTCCATGAATTTGGCTAATTTTTCCTTCTCGCCGGTGGTGTAATTGATCATCACCGGTTTTTTGCAAACCTGCAACCCGGCTTCGACTACATCAAGTCGCCGGCTGGCAATGGCTAGAGGCGTGTCCGTAGCTTCCTGAACGGTTTCCACCAGCCAGACCATGACTTCCGCGGGTCTGAGCCAGGCCGTTCCCACATTCAGGTCTAAATAATTAGCTCCGGCTTCCGCTTGCCTCCGGGCCAGTATTTGAATCGTTTCTTTATTTTTTTCCAGGATAGCCTTATAGATACGGGAGTTGAGGCCATTAATGCTTTCGCCGATAAAAATCATCATTTCAATCCTTAAGAACCAATTTTATCGACAATCTCTCCCATGACGCGCAAAAACTCCTGGTTGTTTAAGTAGGGGGGAGTTCCGGTAAGGTCAGCTTCGATGACCTTCTGATCATAAGGAAGAAAGCCTAAAAAAGAAAGGCCGGCCATGTGGGTTAAAAGGAAATCCCGGTCAGCTTCCCGGCGGATTTTGTTGCCCACCAGGCCAATGCTCATAAGACCGATGTCTGCCGCCAATTGGCGGATTTTCTGGGCAACTTCCAGGCTCCGCTGGCCTGGCTCCACGACTACAATCAGCTTATCCACGGCGCTGGCCGTAGCCCGGCCTAAATGTTCCACCCCGGCCTCCATATCCAGGATAACCACTTCCCCCCGGTGCAAAAGGAGATGGGCGACCAATGTTTTCACCATCACATTCTCGGGGCAGACACACCCTCCTCCCCCCTTCTGCACGGTGCCCATGACCATCAGCCTAATTCCATCTTTTTCAAGGGTATATTTTTCCGGCAAGTCATCCACGCGCGGGTTAAGCTTGAAAAATCCCCCCATTGTGCCGGACTTTGCCTCTGTCCGCTCTTCAATCAATTCCTTCATTTCGGAGATGGGCGTAAGGCGCTGATCCCTGGGAAAACCAAGGGCCAGAGTTAGGTTGCTCGCCGGGTCAGCATCGATGGCCAAAACTTTCTGCCCCCGCTCTGCGAACACCCGAGCCAATCCCGCCACAACCGTGGTTTTACCTACTCCGCCTTTTCCAGTCACCGCCAGTTTCATATTTTTCCGAAAATTATTCACCGCAGAGCGCGCGGAGACCGCAGAGGTAAATATTGCCAAATTCGTAACAGTTTAGCCCTTTGAAAAGAGGGGAAACGTAAATGCCCGGCCCCTGGATGGCCCGGTGGCCACGACGGACCGCTTGGAATCATAAGGCGCTGATTTCTCCGCGGATGGGGCGGGGAAGAAACCCCCGCCTCCTTGTGCGGAAACACGATGGGGTCTTCGTAACTCAGCCGGAACCCGGCCGATGCTTCCAGCGCGTTCCGCCCTGGCCACCGGACCTAAACAAAGGTGGTCAGGCTATTTTTTCAAACAGCTAAATTAACACCCAAATTCAACTATCAACGTTATAAGCCAGAACCCCAAGAGAAAAAAATGAATTTTATATTTATTTTATTGGGTATTTTGATTTTTGGCCTTCATTTTAATTCAACTCGGCGTTCTCTGCGCTCTCTGTGGTGAATTGGCATTTTTATTTTTTACCAGCCTCCACACCACCGTCTCGGCCAGGATGACGATGTCCTCCAACGGCAGATATTCTGTTATGGAAACATCGAAGAGTAGATTTCCTTCAGCGGGAAATTCCGCATCGCCGCGCCACATAATTAGAGCAAGAGGAATAAACGGCAAAGCTTGAATTTTTACTCCGCTGTCTCCCAGATCGAGGGGCATACCCTGCATGGGATAAGCCACGGTCTTTAAAGCCTCCGGGTCTCCTCCAAAGAACTTCACCAGGGGAAATTTACAGCGCTGTAAAAAAACAGGGTAGTAAAAAGCGCCACCGGGAATTTCGGCAAAAGAAATCCATCGGTCAGTTAGAAGAGCTCCCGTGGCTTTTTCCAGGTAATGGAGAATAATAATTTCCTCCCGTAGAGGAATCGGCCCTGGCCCGTCTTTGGTTTCAATCGTTCCCTCAGGAAAAGACAGGCGGAGTTCCTGGCCCAGGTATAAGAGTTCAACCAGGGCTTCGCCGCTGCCCCTGGCCTCGTAGCGGCCCCCGCTCCTAACAGCCCGCTCTTTAAGGTCGGACTGCCTAAGGCCTTCAATCGCCAACTGGCGGGCTAATTGGTAATTTTCCTGTTTGGGTAACATGGAAATACAATTAAAAGTTTCGCAACACTTTAGCCCTTTGAAAAAAGGTGTGTTGTAAGGGGCAAGGAATCCCAGGGGCCGGGGGCCAGAGCAGAACGCTTGGAATCATGAGGCGCTGATTTCTCCGCATATGGGGCGGGCAAGAACCCCCGCCTCCTCCGCAGGAAACGATCTTTTGTCCTCGTGGCCAAGCGGAAACCCAACCGATGCTTCCGGCGCCTTCCGCTCTAACCCCCGGCCCTCAACCAAGGCTTTTATAGCATTTTTTCAAATCGCTAAGCTGATACAAAGTTTCAAGTTTTAAGTTGTAAGGTAAAATCTAAATTATGATGGCTTCGTAAAAAGTCGTCACTCCGGCCTGCCTGTGCCTGGCAGACAGGTGAGAACCGGAGTCCAGGGTATTTATAAGCATTTGAATCCCGCTCTGAGCGGGACTGGATTCCGGCTGGAGTTTACCCCGTACTTGATACGGGGCCGGAATGACGGAAAAGGGCATTTTCAGACTTTTTACGAGTTCATCATAATTGATTAGACATATTTTTCATAAATCTCCCCTAGCCCCTGTTTTTCAAAGAGGGGAATTCCTCCCTTTTGTAAAGGGAGGGAAGGAAGGATTTATTCTCTGTTGTCTACACAATTATGGACTGATTAATAATTGCTTTGGTCTTTGCTAATTGCTATCTCTACAGCTCCAACCACGAATGCGAGTAGAGGCTCTTCCCCAGGAGGACCTTCGTGGTTTTGGCGTACTCGACTTCTTTGGGGCTAAGCGATTTTAGATCCGGCTCTTCCCCGTCCATCATCCGGTGAACCAGGCTGACGATTTCGGGCATGCCTCCCTTGGCAATGGCCAGCAATTCCTCATCGTAGGCGTCGACAATGGCCGAATAAATCCCGTACTTCATCAGCATGATCAAGTAGGCCCGGTTCAGGAAGTGCCGCAGATGAGTAGGCGCGCCATTGGAAATGTTGGAAAGGCCAACGATCGATTTGGCCTCGGGAGCAATCTCTTTGAGCATGGCCATGAACTCCAGGCAGGATAGAACCTGATTGATCTCCACGCACACCGGGCTGACGATGGGGTCGATCCAGATATCCTCCGTGGGAATGCCCATGCTGTTGGCCTGATAAATGAAATCGACGGCCATGGCCGCTCTTTCGTTGGCATCCCGGGGCATTCCCTCCTTGCCCCAGAGGAGTCCGATCACATGGGCGTTGTATGTTTTGACCATGGGCAAACCTTTTTCCAGTCGCTCGGGCTGGAGGGAGACGGAATTAATCAAGGCTTTCCCTTTGTGAACTTTCAGGCCTGCTTCCATGGCTGCCGGGTTGGTAGTGTCCAGCGCCAGGGGTTTATTCACCACCCCCTGGACAGTCTTGACCAACCAATCCATCACTTCCTCTCCGGTTTTGCGGGAAGGCCCGATATTCATGTCCAGATAATCGATGCCCACCTTTTCCTCGTATTTGGCCATCTCCAGAATGGGTTCAGCTCGGCGTTCTTTGATGGCTGGACCGATAGTTTTGGACATAATATTAATATTCTCACCGACACAGATGACCATTTCTTTCCTCCTTTAAAAGCAGCAGACAGCAATCAGCAGTCCGCAATCAGCCAAAACAAAAAAGATATTTCTTTGCTAAAGCTGAATGCTGATCGCTGAAAGCTGACAGCTATTTTCATTCCGCTTTCCACATCTTCAGGAAGGCCGGAATATGGCCGGCCTCTCTCGGCCCGATCATGACCTTCCAGTCCGGCAATTCCTCTTCCAGCTCTCCGCTGATGACGGCCGCGTACCCCGGGATGATCAGTTTCCGATGTTTCACTTTGTCGGCAATGCCGCATTTTTTGACAAATGGTCCGATGACATCGGCCCCGAATTTCCCGGCGGCCCAGGCGGTCATCACTGAGAGCCCTTCCGTATCTTTCACCAGAAGCCAGCTGGGCATCCGGCTTCCTTCAATTTCCCCGGACACAATGAAGTAGGTGAGCGAGAAATTGGAGGTGATCAGAACAGGAGAGTTCTCATTGGGCCCCCCGATCTCATAAATTCCCTGGGTTGTAGCCATTGGCCTTTGCGGGTCGGTAAAAATATTCAACCGCTCCACCAGCAGAGGAAAGAGGCTGTGCCCCTCCAGATTGGAAAGGACCACTATTCCCCCGTATTTGGCCACGAACATGGAGGCCAGCAGGGCTTCTTTCATCGGGTCATCGGTCATTTCACAGGGGAAAGTAATCGTGGGAAATCCTAAAGGGCGAAACTTCTTCAGGAGAGCGGCCCTTCGCATGATAATCTGGTCTTCAAAGGCCTGTCGAGTGGTCCGCGCGCTGGAATCCAGGACTAAGTCTTTCAAGCCGGCAGCCGTCAGTTTCGTTGTCAATTCGGTAAGCTCGTCCAGACTCTTTCCTTTCACGGCCAGGGGGGCGGAGATCTCCTTGGCTATTCCGGCCATCGCCTCCGCATTGTCTTTGGTGGCGGCGTAGAGCAAAGGTTTTAGTTCTGCGCAGGCTTTGGCTCCCGCGGAAAGAACTTTGGGGTCTTCACTCATCAAAATGAGCCCCTTCCCTTCCAATTTCTCTTTCACTTTTTTCACCAGGGCCTCGAACTTGCCCGGGTCGCCGGATTCTCCTCTGATGGCCAGGAGATCCGCCTGGAGGAAAAGTCCCACCCGTTCGTATTTCAACTCTTTCAGCTTCTTTAAGCGTTCCTCCACTTCGGCCTCATTCATCTTGTCGGTAACGAGAACGGCAATACCCGGGGGATTGACGAATCGTTTCTCGTGCCGGAACATAACCGTCTCGCCGCCAATCTTCAACGCTTTCTCGCCTACGCCAATGGACAGCGGGCGGATGGGCGGCGCAGATGCTTCTTCTAACTCTGCCTTGGCCTGTTCGGAAACATGCGGGCAGGCAGCCAGTTCCGCCTGTCCGGCAGCCAACTTCATGGCAAAGGCCAAACAGGTAGGAACACCGCATTCTGCGCAGTTGGTCTTAGGCAGCTTCTTGAAAATTTCAATTCCTGTCAGGGCCATATCTTACTCCTTTTCCCCCCCCACCCTCTCCCTCCCCCTCAAAGGGGGAGGGTTGGGGAGGGGGTTATGATTTTTCTCAGAACAACGACGGCAAAGAAAGCGCCGGGTGTCCCTTTTCCGTAAGGAAGGGCAGAATCTCATCTTCCGTCGTCCCGATGGTCTCGTCGGCGATCATCTCCGGCAAATTGGGGATGCCCATCTCCTGGCCGCGCTTCTTCAGACGATCCATCATTTCCTCTTTGAGCATCTTGGGCATCCAAACCAGTCGTTTGATGCCTCCCTCGGCCATTATATATTTTTTGCTGCAAATGTAATGCTTGCTGTGGCCCACAAAGCCCGGGGTCACCGCTCCCCCGCCTACCGAACCGGCCAGGGTGGTAAATTTCATCCCGCAGGGGGACATGCCGGTAAAATCACGGTTGACGACCATAATCCCGTTGCACATGGGCAGCACGGCAGAAATGCACTCAAAACAGCCGCAGGAAGTCATGGGATCAACCATGATGCTGTAGGCATTGTATTTCTCCAACTTCTGGCGGGAGGCCTTGAAGACAAACTCATTGACTCCTTTCCATTGTCCCAGAACCGGGTCTATAACCTCTTTCTTGGGCACGGGCTGGTTGGGCCCGGTGGGATTGATCTCAAAGGAGGCTTTGCCGTCCAGCCAGTTGTAGGCTCCGCAGAGACCGGTTCGCTCCGCGGTAATGATGCAGACGTGGGTGGGAGCGAAAGACTGGCAGAGAGTGCAGGAGTAGAAAGTCTCTTCCGACTCGTCAGTCATTCCTTCGATGCGGGCATCCCGCTTCTGGTAAACCTTGCGGGCTTTCTCCAGAAGTTCCTTCACTTTCTTCTCCTCGGTGTAAATCTTCACCTGCACCTTGTCGAAGATCGAGCCGAAATCCTGGTGGTATTTAGCATGGATGATATCCCCTATGTGTCTTAGGGTAAATCCTTTTTCAACGGCCGCCTTGCTGATGCGCACCCAGGCGATGTCCCTCTGTCCGATATGCATGAGGCCCTGGGCGTAGTTGATCAAATGGTGAATCTGCCTCTCCAGGATGGGTTCGAAATCCTCCTGCATCTGCCGGCCGGCCACTTCCACTAAAATCCCCAGGGGAAGTTGCGCCGGCGGTTTAATATCTTTCATGTCCGGACCGATGACTTCGACCTTTCCGTCCTCCACTTCATTCATTCCTCTGGTGGTGGTCCACTCGCAAGCGATGGTCCGCCCGCCGCCGCACTCTAAGTAAATATCTTCTCCCCGGACGCGCTCGCCTTCAAAAGCCGGGCCATAAGCCACGGGGATATTCACCGTGGAGACGGTAACTTTGAGACCCCGGGTCTCAATGGATTTCTGGGGCATATCCTTGTGCGCCACATTGGCCACCACGTGCTCGTAGGTGCAAACCCCGGTGGGTAAAATCTCGGGGATGTCCGTGTCGGCAATGGTGGGGAATCCCCAGTTTACGCAGCCGGCGGCATTGGCCGCCCACTCGGCATTGACTTCCCCCAGGGCATTGACAAAGGCAAAGATGCGGTCTTTGTTGTACAAGAGCATCTTCCGGTAATCTCCCGGTTTAACTCCTCCGAAAGCCATGGCCGCCCGGTTGGCAAAACCCAGGGCGAATACGGCCGCGGAGATGTCCGGACCAAAAGGCACCAGGCGCGTATTCCAGCCGATCTGCACTCCGGCCTGCAAGAGCTGTTCGGAAAAAGTAGTCCCGTTCTGGTTAGCCGCCATAAATACGTAGAGGTTCCTCTTCTGGTATTCCTCGGCAATCCATTTGGCCGTCTCCGGATCGGGAGCGGCCCCGACAATAGCGGCAAAGCCGGGAGCGGATCCATCCACAAACTGAATTCCCCGTTTGCGGAAGACCGTATCTTCGGCTGCTCCCAGCCAGATTTTTCCTGCGGCCTCATCGATATCCTCGCTCACTAAGTAGAAATTAGGGTCTTCCACATAACGAATAGCCTCGACGATCTCCTCGGCCAGGATCGCGGCCATTCCGGCATCAAGAAGAGGTCCCAGAAAAGGCAGGTGATGGACGTTTTTGACGTGGGCCGGTAAGAGTTTTCTGATGATCTCCATCGGTTTCTTGGCATCCCCCAGGGTTTTTACCGGAATCCCCAGGATGGAGTAGATAATCGGCAGATAATAAGCGGTGTTGGGAAACTCCAACTTCTTATCCGGGCCATACTTTTCCAGGGCTTTTTTGTATGTTCCTTCGGCTTTGGAAACGATGTTATAAGCGCCCTGTATGGCGGCAAAAGCAACTAATTTGGACATGGACAATCCTCCTTTTATGAATCGTGGTTTATCGTTTTCATTTAAACTGCCGCCAGCTTCTGCCGGTCAGCCATATCCATGAGCACGCGCTCTCGAGCCTTATCGATTCCCAGGGCCTTGCGCTTCAGGTCGATGTGGGCAATCATCTTGCGGGCCATTTCATAAGGATCTTCCACCATATCCCATTTCCCTCCCACGATCTTTTCCAGGCCGTTAAAGAGGTAATCTTTGAAGACCGGAGCTCCCTCGACCGGAAGATTCACGCCGAAGATCACGTAAACCCCCGAGGCCACAAAATACTGCCCGATGGCCACGGCTTTTTCGCTCATCCATTCCGGGGCGCAGCCGGCAGCCGGCAGATCGCTGATGTCCTTTCCCAGCCCTCCGGCTTTGACCACTTCGGTAGCGGCTATGAGAATGCGGCTGTTATCCACGCAGGCCCCCATGTGCAGGACAGGAGGAATTCCAACTGTCTCGCAGACCTCGGCCAAACCTGGACCGCAATAAATCCTGGCTGCTTCCGGAACCAGAAGACCGGCTTTCCCGCAGGCCATGGCGTCGCATCCTGTGGTGAGGACGATCACGTCATTTTTGAGGAGCTCCTTCACCAGGATCAAATGGGAATTGTCATGCATGGTCCGGGCGTTGTTGCATCCCACGACCCCGGCGATCCCCCTTATGCGGCCGTTGATGATATTTTCGTTCAGAGGGACGTAGGACCCCCGGAACGTTCCCCCCAGGTGGTAATTAATCGCTTCCGAACTGAAGCCCACCACCATCTTTTCTTTCTCTTTGGGAATCAAAACGTCGGCGCGACGGTTGGGGAAATTATCTACGGCTATTTTCACAATCTTTTTAGCGTCTTCTAAGGCATGGTGTTCGTTAAACTGAACATGCTCAGTTTTCCCCGAGGCAATCTTACAGCGGGTGTTGGTGGTGATCAACTTAGTGTGATAGCAGGTGGCCACGTTGGCCAGGTTTTCCATGATGCATTGCACGTCCACCACCAGCGCGTCCACCGCGCCGGTAATAATCGCCAATTCCTGCTGGAGATAGTTTCCGGCAATAGGCATCCCATGGCGCACTAAAATTTCATTGGCCGTGCAGCACATCCCGGCCAGGACAATCCCTTTGGCTCCCTTGGAGGCGGCATACTTCAGCATCTCCGGGTCCTGAGAGGCCACCACGATCATCTCGGAAAGGAGCGGCTCATGGCCATGGACGATGATATTGACCTGGTCTTTCTTCAGCACTCCCAGGTTGATCTCGCCGTGGATGGGGTAGGGTGTCCCGAACATGACGTCCTGCAGGTCAGTGGCCATCATCGACCCGGCCCAACCATCAGCCAGGGCTGCCCGGGAGCACTGTTTGACGATGTTCTGGTAGTCCTGATCTACGCCCATGTGGGTGCGGTGCATGATTTCTACGATTTCACGGTCAATCCCCCGGGGGATAATGTCCAGCTTTTTCCAAAGCTCATACCGGGGTTTGGGGGCCCGCCTGGCGTAGTAAATCTCCCCTTCCTGTTTTCCCCACTCGCCCAGGGCCCTCTCTCCGACTTCCACGGCAATTTCATAGATGTCCCGGGGTTTCTCTTCGCCGTCCACCAGCACGGTTGTGGCCACGTCAAAGTCTTCGGCGATCTTCAGCAACTTGACTTCGTCCTTAATCTTATAATCGGTAGTCTGTTTGCGGGCTGCCGCCAGAAAAACTTCAGCTACGGCCCGCCCATGATCCGAATGGGAGGCAGACCCGGCAGCGACCATGCGGGCAAAATTTCGTGCGGCAATGGTCTCCGGAGTCGCTCCGCAAAGCCCGATGCGCGTATCTTTCCCTTCCAGGTCTTTCTTGGTCAAAGGTAGCCGGCACGGTCCCTGGGCGCACATCTTACAGCATGTCCCCTGCAGGCCGATGTTACAGGCCTTCATGGTCTCGGCGCGGTCAAATATGGTCTCGATCCCCTCGGCCTGGGCTTTGTGCAACATCAGAATCGTGGCCGGATCCACGCTCTTTTCTTCGGGTATTATTTGTTTCTTTTCTTTTTCCATTACTTTCAGTTTTTCTTTGGTCTCTTCTGCTGCCATTTTTTTCCTCCTTAATTGCCCGGTCTGGCAAATGCCAGGTTTAGTTTGTCGTAAGCTCAGAGATCATCTCTTGCACTAATTTTATGGCTTCCGGATGACGCATCACCAAGATATCCGCCCCGGCCATAAGAAGGACCACTCCGGTGATAGCTTCGATTAAAATTCCCCGTTTTCGGGCATCCCCCAGGAGAGGAGCGTCTTCGGTCTTGGTTTTGGCCTCTTTGGTCTTCCAAACCTCTTTAGCCATATTGCAGAGGAGAGGGAACTGCAGCCTCTCGTCCTGCTGGGTGAGGGCGGCCATACGGTCGCGCTCGATTACGGAATAGGTATATTCGATCCCGTAACCCAGACCTCCTGTCGTTGGGTCCACAATAATCTGCGCATCCGGAACCCCCAGATTGCCCAATAAAACATTTAACTGTTTGGCCAGATTGACATCGATAGGGGAAGAAGCAATCAGGGTGTGTTTATAAGCGATGGCCCCGGCTCCGATTTGTTTGTAGTTTTTCTCCCCCACCGGACCGAGGATTAAGTTCTTCCCCGCGCATAGCTCGGCCACCCGGCGCAGGGTATCCGCATCTTTCTCGTCATTCCCGCAGCCCCAGACAATCAACGGCACATCAATGGCTCCGGCCACCCTCTTGGCGATCTCCGCGGCTTCTTCCGAGGGTCGGTTTTTTCCATTGGGGTCCGTACTGGAAAGCTGCAGGCAGATCATCTTGGCCCCGTATTCGTTGATACATTTCTTGGCCCAGGCAACCGGATCCTGGACTACATCCTTAAAAGGCTCCAGGGCAGTTTCGGGCCAATCCTCTGGCGGAGCATCATAGACTTCCATGACAATCTTGGGAGGATGGGGCATCTGGCCTTCGAAAAGATGAAAAGGATAGACGTTCTCCCCTCCCACGGTCACGGTTTTGCCACCCAGCCCAAGAGCAATTTCTTTAATTTTTCCTGTATATGGAATCTTCGGTATTTCCACAGCTACCTCCTTGGGAGATGGTGTTCGTGTAAGGCTCTGTATCTACCTTTCCTTGACCTCCACACTCACTTTCCTCCCTGTTGTTCAAATGGTTTCCCTTTCCACTCCCGTAAACGAACTTCTCTCCAAAAAATGTTTCGTTAATTTCCTCACCCCTTTCGTAAAAAGATTTAGTCATTAGTCATTGGTCATTAGTCTAGTGTCCATCCGGAAACTCAACTTTTCCCCTCCCCCTTCGACGGGGGAGGGGAGGGTGGGGGTGATAAGGGGTTAAAATTTCTATGACTTCCATTTTAATCCCCCTCACCCCAACCCTCTCCCGCAAGGGGAGAGGGGGTTTCCGGATGAGAACTAGTCTAATGCCTATCACTTGAGCTTCTTGCAAAAGTCCGTAATTTACCCTTCGACAGGCTCAGGGTGAACGGGCTTAGGTTGAAATTATTTAGTTTTTCCGTTCGTGGTGAGCTTGTCGAACCACAAAAATTACTTTTGCAAGAGGCTCACCTATTACCCATTACCCGTTTTTATCATTTTTGCCATCATCTCCCCCACCACCCGCACGGCCGGGGAGTTATCTGGCAGGTTAAGAAGGGGTTTTCCGGTAAGATCGTATTCGAAGATTAAATCGTCCACCGGAATGACTCCCAAAAAATCCAACCCCTGTCTGGCAATCTCCTCGCGAAAACCGGGCGTAAGCTCTTGGGGTGCCCGGTCGATAATCAGATGTTTTTCCTTCACCGAAAGTTTCAGCTCCGCTATCAGCTCCCGGATCTTGCCCACGGTGCGGATTCCTTTGATGGAATAATCCGAAAGGAAGAGCAGATGATCCACCCCCTGGGTTGTCCGCCGGCTCAAATGTTCCATCCCGGCTTCGTTGTCCATTACTACAAAAGGGTAGTTCTTGGCCAAAAGGTCGATGTGCCGGCGAAGGATATTATTCACGTAACAATAGCAACCGGGACCTTCGGGCCGGCCCATGACCATCAGATCCAATCCTGAAGATTCCACCAGGGTCTCGTGCAATTTCATCTCGATATAAGTTTCCTTGGTCATCCCCGGAGGTAGATTCATCTTGGATTCAAAAAAATCTTCCCTGGTTGTCCCCAGGCTTTTAGGCACCTGAATTCCCAGAGCATCGGCCAGGTTGGCATTGGGATCGGCGTCCACGGCCAGGATAGGCCCGCAACCTTTCTTCTTTAGATAACGAATTATTAGGGCCGAGAGGGTGGTCTTCCCCGTTCCTCCCTTGCCGGCTACGGCTATTACTTGAGTCAATGTCTTTTCCTTTTTTTTTTATTTACAAACTTTTTGCACCGCCGAGGGCGCAGAGAACGCCGCGAAAAAATGAGTTCAAAAAATGCTACAGCAAAGTTTAAATTCTTTGTATCAATTTAGCGGTTTTTAAAAGTGGTTTGACGACCTTTGTTAAGGCCCGGGGGCCTGGGCGGAACGCGCCGGAAGCATCGGCCGGGTTTCCGCTTGACCACGAAGAACCCCGCGCGTTTCCGCCGGAGGAGGCGGGGGGCATTTTCCCCGCCCCACTCGCGAAGAAATCAGCGCCTTATGATTCCAAGCGGGCCGTCCAGGCCTCCGGGCCAGGGATTCCCTCGGCCCTTACGCCCCAACTCTTTTCAAAGGGCTAAAGTGATACAATTTTTTTTCTCTACGTTCTCTTGGGGCATATTCATTTTTGCCCGAATAAACGCTGGCTCACCCCGGGAAACTCTTCGGCGTTGGTATGGGGCAGAAACATGGCGGCTACATAATTATTCATGAATTCCGGGCTTTCACTCAGCTCGACATTAGTCATCATCCGGGAGATGCGCTCCCCGTCATCGAGCATCTCGTTGCAGAAAGAGATCAGCCGCGCCCCCAGTAAAGAGCCGTTGCCGATGAAGAGAAAACGGTCCAGGGGCAGTTCCGGAAGGAGTCCTATGGTAATGGCCCGCTCGATGTCGATGAAGGAGCCGAAAGCCCCGGCAATGACCACCTGTTCCAAATTCCCCACGGTAAGACCAACGGATTGCAAAAGAGTCACATAGCCGGCATACATGGCTGCCTTGGCCCGCATGAGGTTGTCGATGTCCACTTCCGTGATGACCAAGTCCTTGTCAATGGCGGTCTCTTCCGCAAGAGATAAGACGTACTCCATCCCATCCGGCCCGGGGCGGATGCGCCTGGTGGGCAGATCGGCGTTGAATTTTCCGTTGGCTGTGATCACCCCGGCCTCTAAAAATTCCGCTACCGTGTTGATCAATCCCGAGCCGCAGATCCCTTTGGGTTTCACCATCCCGATGGTCAGCAGCATGGGATCGTAAGTCCTGTGGTTAATCCGGAAATCTTCAATCGCCCCCAAAGTGGCCCGCATCCCGTGTTTGATGCCCCCCCCTTCGAACGCCGGTCCGGCCGAGCAGGCTGCCGTGACCATCCACTCGGAATTCCCGATGACAATTTCGCCGTTGGTGCCGATGTCGATGTAAAGGGTCAGGGGTTTGCGTTGATAGACGCCCGAGCCCAGGATCCCGGAAACGATGTCTCCGCCCACGTAAGAAGCGACCGAGGGAAACGTGTATAGGTGAACATGTTTTCCCATCGTAAGACCTAAATCCATGGCCCGCACCGGAGGGAAGAAATTGGCGACAGGGGTGTAGGGCGCCTCGCGAATATATTTGGGGTCCAGGCCGAGCAGAAGATGGGTCATGATCGTATTTCCGGAAGCGGCCATGTGCGAAACCCGGTCTAAATTAACCCCCGATTTTTTGGCCAGGTCCCGGATGATTCCATTGATCGTTCCCACCACGCTTTCCTGCAGTTTTTTCATTCCCTCAGGCTTTTGGGAATAAACGATCCGGCTGATTACGTCATCTCCGTAACTGATCTGACCATTGTAATCCGATGCCTCGGCCACTGTGGCCCGTTTATTCAAATCCAAAAGTTGCCCCCAGATGGTGGTCGTGCCGATATCCAGCACTATGGAATAGTGCTCCCTCGTTGTATCTCCTGGTTCCAGATTGGTCAGCTTGGGCCGCCGGGAGCCGCGCAGCTGATATTCGCTAAGTTGTGATTCCATGCGGGTCTGGACCACCGTGGCTGTTACCCGCCATTCCCCTTCCCTCAACACAAAGGGCAATCTTTTGAAAAGATGGAAATCAACCGAGATGCTTTCCAGGCCCTGGGCCTTCTTCAGGGCCAGCAACAAACGGGATAGATCAGAGCGGTTATCCCTGGTGGTCGGCGGTTCCATCTCCACGTAATGCTTGTGCAGGGCCGGGTTGAAACACCAGCCCAGGACCAGGGACTCTAACTCCTGATGAGAGACTTGGCGCCCGCCGCCTACCCTTTCCCGCGTCCTGGCAATCACCCGCTTGTCCAGCTCTGATTCGACCGGAATGCGGACTTCCAGGTCGCTTATAACCCGCGTCTGGCAGGCCTGGCGCAGGCCCCGCTGGAAATCTTCTTCAGAGATGCCCGGCGCACGGGGGCTCTCCACCTCTCCTTTTTCGATCAGCACCCGGCATTTCCCGCAGACTCCTTCCCCGCCGCAGGAGGCCTGGATATAAACCCCCGCTTCCATGGCCGCCCTGAGTAAGTTTTCTCCTTTGGCCACCTGAACTTCGCGGTTGTGCGGTTGAAAACGAACGAGCATTGGATATCTCAAGGTTCGGAGTTAAGTTTTTTTCTCCGAACTATAGTGAACGGCTTAAATAAGTTGACATCCGGGGAAAGGGTCATTGCGAACGAAGTGAAGCAATCTCATGAGATTGCCATGTCGCTTCGCTCCTCGCAATGACAACTTTCTTTTGACGTTTACTATAAATTACTCCCAACTAATTCACCTCGGGCCTGGGAAGAAGGCCGGCCCGCTCCACGATGCCGTGCACCGCATCTTCCCACTCGATAGCCATGAGGTGAATGCCGTGCACTCCCTCAATCTGGCGCAGTCTTTGAATCTGTTCCGCGCAGATGTTCAAACCCTCTTCCCTGGCTTTCTCCTTCCCCGCGCTCTTCATACGGGCGATGATCTCTTCGGGGACTTCCATCCCGGCAACTTTCTCTTTCATGTACCTGGCCATTCCCACGGATTTTAAAGGCGTGACTCCAGCCAGGATGTGGACTTTCTCGTGCAGCCCCCGGTCGCAGACCATCTGCATGAACCGTTCGAACTTGGCCATGTCGTATATGCACTGGGTCTGGATGAAATCCACCCCTGCGGCCACCTTTTTGGCCAGGCGGATGACCCGGTACTCGAAAGGATCGGCGAAAGGGTTTTCGGCGGCCCCGATAAACATTGCCGGCGCCCCCTCGATCTCATCCCCTCCTAAAACCTTGTGTTCATCGCGCATAAGTTTCACGGTCTGAATTAATTGAACGGAGTCTAAGTCGAAGACATTCTTGGCCGTGGGTTGGTTGCCGAATTTCTGGTGGTCTCCTGAAAGGCATAGGATGTTGCGAAGGCCCAGGGCATAAGCTCCAAAAATGTCGCTCTGCATGGCAATGCGGTTGCGGTCCCGGCAGACCATCTGCATGGTTGCCTCTATCCCCATCCGCTGGAGAATCGCCCCCACAGCAATGGAAGACATGCGCACAATAGCCGTCTGGTTGTCTGTGACATTGACGGCGTCCACGTTGCCCTTAAGCAGGTTGGCTTTACGCTCGATGACGGATACATCCGCCCCCTTGGGCGGCCCTAATTCTCCGGTGACGGCAAATTTGCCGCTGGTTAGAACTTTTTCTAAATTGCTTCCCGCTTTCATATTTTCAAGTCCTCCCGGATGCATTTCCGCGGCCCGCCATCCCGGCTGGTGGACCAATCCTTAATGGGCAGGACGATCTCCAATTTGGCCAACAGTCCCAATTCCTTAAGACGCTCGTAGATCAATTGCCACCCGCAATCGACCTGCGGGTCGATCTCGCACTTTCCAGCCTTTGATCCCCCGCACGGGCCGTTAAACAGACTCTTGGAACATCGGGTTACGGGGCAGATGCCTCCGGTTTGGTGAAGCAGGCAATTGCCGCAGGACTGGCAGCGTTCGGTCCAGACCCCCTGTTCTTCGGTAACGCCGATGAATTGGGTATTCACGCCAGGAAGGACGGGTTGTTTACGAAATTTTTCAGCGACAAACTGAATGCCCGCGCCGCAAGCCAGGGAGAGAATGGCCTGATATTGATCGGCATATTCGCGCATCGGCTCTAAGTACTCTGTGTCGCACTGCCGCTCCAGGGTGACTTCCTTAATTTGCAGAGACCTTCCCTGAGTCTGGCGGGCCAGCCGCAGAGCTGAAGATAGAATTTCAACTTCCTTCTGCCCCCCGGCTGAACAAACGGTCACGCATCCCTTGCATCCGGCCACGATGATTTTATCACAATCATCGATCATGGCCAGAATATCTTTAATGGGTTTTCCTTCTGCTATGATCATCCCTTACTCCTTATTGAAACGCATAGAGCACAGCGCATGGCGCACAGCGTTTAAGGCGCTGTTCATAATTCATTGCTAATTGTCCATTGTTCATTGTTCATTTTCCTATATTCTTTGCTCTTTGCGCTCTGCGCTATGCGCCGTGCTCTTTGGTCTTTTTATGGGGCTGGGTCCCAGGTTCCTTATCCGTTCGGTCATCTCCCTCGCCACTTCGGCAAAGCGCGGGCCCATGGCCGCAGACATGTTGAACATCTCCAGCCGCTCCCCTCCGATTCCGGCGTCTTCCAGTATTCGTTTAGCCAGGGCCACCCGTTTTTTGGCCCTAAAATTTCCCTTGAGAAAATGGCAGTCTCCCTCCAGACAACCGGCCACGTACACGCCATCCGCGCCCTTTTCAAAAGCTTCCAGGAGAAAACGAACATCCACCTTGCCCGTGCAGGGGATGCGCACGATGCGGATATTTGTTGGATACTG
>Ga0194125_10006527_pt1 | contig 17177 bp, 10 predicted proteins | sample TA2KigC250mmetaG_FD_148626 | JGI IMG/M metagenome (GOLD analysis project Ga0194125, IMG submission 148626) | Freshwater microbial communities from Lake Tanganyika, Tanzania - TA2015034 Kigoma Deep Cast 250m | ecosystem: Environmental > Aquatic > Freshwater > Lake | place: Tanzania: Lake... | reverse complement strand
GACCGAGCAGTCGCCGGCGGCGGAGGCTGCCCGCGAGTACCTGCTCGCCATCGGAGTGTCCGAGGACGCCGTTGAGCTTGAGAATCGCAGCACCACCACCTATGAGAACCTCACCCTCGCCCGGGACGTCATGCGCGCCAACGGCTGGCGGCGTTGTATTGTTGTGAGCGACGGGTTCCACCTCTCGCGCGCCGTGCGGATGTGTCGGGACCTGGGCCTCGAGCCGCAAGGCGCCGCCACCCCCTATAGCCTGATCGAGCAGCGGCCCGGCGGGCGGGCGAAGTACACGCTACGTGAAGTGGGCGTGTATGTCATCTACCTCCTGACGGGCCGGTAGCCAATGCGCCCGCCTGGTGCCTCAGGCGCGCGGCATTGATGTGGTTCCGGCTGAGCTGACAGAGGGGAAATCCGTTCAGATGTACCCCAGGGCGACGAGCTGTTCCTCGAGTTCGCGCTGCTCCTCGGGAGTGTAGGCGCAGGCGGCAAGCCGAGCCTCGGGAAGCGGCCACGGCTCGCCCCACCGGATCGGACGTGAGGTACGCGTTGGGGCAGCCACGCCCTCCAGGACCGGGTAGCCGTCCATGTCCTCAGGGATGGGCTGGTTCAGCAGGTAAAGCGCCGTCGGGACGAAGTCCACCAAGTCCACCGGGGGCAGACGAACCCCCGCCTCGATGGCAGGCCCCGCCATCCCGAAGATCCCACGGGCGGAATGGAAGTCCCGGGGCTTATCCAGCGGCACCACGATCTCGCTCTGGGCGTCCAGGAGCGGGAGCGATGTTCCGCGGAACATGCGGCCGGAGATCGTCAGATAGCGGTCGTCGCGGGGCACGCACACGAGGTCGGGCCCATCGGAGACGTAGGGCCCGGAGTACACTTCCCGACCGTCACGGACCTCGTCGTAGATGGGTTCGCGAGTGACGGGGTCTCGCAGGCGTAGCACCAACTCGATGATCCTGTCACGTAGGCCCGGCAGTTGCTCAGCGGGGAGTATGCCTTCGGGATCCCGCCCCCGGACGTTGAACCGCACTTGGCCGTACAGCCCCCAGGGGGCCGCCGCCGTGCGCGACCAGTCCACGCGCGCGTCATCCTGGTACTCGGCCAACCGGTCGCGGACTCGTCCGGCCAGCGGGCGGAGGCGGGCCGCCGCTCCCGGCAGCAGCCGCTTCAGGACGCCCCACGCGGCCAGCGAGGCACGCGCCCGGCGACGGCCGGCCCCGATCGCTCCGGCACCACCCGTTGAGGCCGAGGTGTAGGCCATCAGCCCTTCGTCCAGGAAGAGCTTCTCCAGGTTCACCACCCGATCCACCACGGCCGTCCCATGATCGGAGATGACCATGACGTGCGTGTCCGGGGAGGCGAGCTCGCGGAGCATGACCCCGATCCGGTCATCGACGAGCTGGTAGGTTCGCGCGATCAGGCCGTCGGGGTCGAGACTGTCTACGTCGCCGGGCTTCATCTCCGAAGCAATGGCTGAGTGCTGTACCCAGTCCACCACCTGGAAGTTGGCCATGAACACATCACACGGGATTGCGCTCAGCAGCCGACGGGAGACAAGCGGCACGAGGTCGATCCGGTCGCGCAGCTGGCGCTCCTCGAGCTTCTCGGTACGGTCCGGGGGCGCGAAGGGCGCATACCCTTGCCCCGCCTCGCGCAGCACCTCGAACGCGCGCGCCGGCGTCGCGATGGCCGGGTTGAAGGCCGGCGCCATGAACCCGGCCACCTGGAAGCCGCTCAACGGCTCGGTGGGGTAGGTAACGGGCAGGTTGAAGGTGCCGACTCGGTAGCCCGCATCGCTCAGGGCCCGCCAGAGTGTCGTGGCGCGGCGCCGCGACCCCACGGGCACGTCCAGCGGGTCGCCGTTCATCGGTAGGAAGTCGAAGACGCCATGCTTGCCCGGGTTCTTCCCGGTCATGATGGTCGTCCACGCGGCGGGGGTGAGGGGAGGGATGGTGGAGCGCGCAGGGCCCCACGCGCCGCGCTCCGCCAATGTCGCGAGGTTACTGAGGCGGCCTCGCCTCATCAGCCCGTCGGTGATCCGGTAATCGGCGCCGTCAATGCCGATCACCAGCAACCGTGGCTTCTCGGGCAAGTCCAGCATTCCCGGCATGGGCCCTCAGGTCGCGAGCAGCACCGCGAAATCGCGTCGGACGTATCCGGCGACGGTGGTTGGGGAGATGGTGCCCCTGGCGTGGGAACGGGCGTCAGGGAGGCTTGCCGTACTACCGCTGACGTTACGCCGCGACCGGAGTTCACCCCTCCGAGGCCAATGTGATAGAGGTCACAAACGCGGGGTGCGTTCGGCCTATCCGACCCACGTCACGCTCTTGTGCTCGCGCGGGATCGCGCGGCGGTAGTGCACGGCCGGGTGACCGATGATGAGCGAGATCTCGCACTGGTTCCCGTCGGGGATGCCCAGCTTCGCCCGCAGCGCCTTGTCCATGTCAACGACCCCGGCCACAATCCCGATCATTGTAGTGCCAAGGCCGAGGGTTTGCGCCGCCAGCATCGCATACGTGCAGGCGATGTAGCAGTTCTCTTTCCCGCAGACACTGCGCTTCGGGTGGTGGAAGAGGAGCATCGCCGGCGCGCCCCACGTCGCCGAATCGAAGCCGGTCTCCCGGTACAGCCGGCACATCGGCGGGACGAAGGGCAGCAGGTGCTCCATCAACGCATCGAACATCTCGGGGCCCATCTGCCGGCGGATCAGGAATCGGTAGATCGGGTTCCGCAAGGCCTGCATGAACTGCTCCATGCCCGTGTAGACGGCGGGCAGGATGGCCTGGATCTGCTCGCGCGTACTGAAGACCGTGACCTCCACATCCGTCGGGGGCACCCCGAACGGCGCCGTGGCCGACAGGCGGACGATCTCCTCCAAGGCCTCGCGCGAGACGGGCTCCTCAGTGAAGCGCCTCACCGACCGCCGTTCGAGGAACAGCGCCTCCAACGCCGCAAGGTCCGCAGCGCCCGCAGGCAGCGCCGGGAAGTCGGCGCAGCCAAGCGGCGGCACGCTGACGGCCTCAGTGGGGCAGGCTGCCATGCACTGCCCGCACGCGAAGCACCAGTCGGCCCGATCGGGGAAGAGCCGGATGCCGTCCTTCGTGCGCTCGAAGATCAGGCACGGGCAGATCGCCGCGCACGCGCCGCAGACGGCGCACTGGTCTCGGTCGATGGTCGGTTGGGGCATGGGTCGGGCCTCGTTCTTGGGTGGGCGCGATGAATCGCGCCCCTACATGATCGGGCGCCATGAATGGCGCCCCTACTCGACGACGAGCGCTCCGTGGATGTCGAGCCGCGGTATGCGCGCCGTCAGGAACCCGCGGTTCCACTCCCACCTCACGCGCCCGCCGTCGGGCACCCACCGAACGGCCTTCGGGCGCGTGCGCACACGGAGTCGGATGGTGATTGGGCCGATCGGCGGGATGCAATCCGCGCTCAGGAAGCGGTCGGCGCGCTGCGCCTTGGCCAGGTTCAGCAGGTGGACGCTCAGCTTGCCGTCGCGCGTCTTGCGCAGCGCGACATCGACACAGGATGGCGCATCGGTGCGCACGGCAGGCTCCGGGAAGAGGCAGTCCACGATCCGCCCGATGAACCGGCGGAGGACGAAGTGGTGCGTGCGGAAGTAGGTCAGGGCGATCGGTCCGTAGACTGAGCCCACTGCGCCCTCGCCGTAGGGCGACAGCGTCGCGGCGACCTCGCCACCCTTCGCCACATCCCGCGTCGGGCAACGGTAGCCGACCGCGAGTGCCTTGGTTGGCTTCACGGCCTGCCAGAGCCCATTGCAGCTTGCGGAGTGCGGGTCAGCGATAAGCTCGGCGGCCACCTTCATCGGCTCGCCGATCAGCTTCGCGCCGAGCAAGGTGGGGAAGAGGCGCGCGCACTTCTCGCCCAACAGCAGCAGGCTGCCCCCGCCCTTTACGTACGCCCGCACCGCCTTCACGAAACTCGGGGCGAGCTTGTGCGAGTCGGGGATGACCACCAGCGGGAAGTCGCTGAGGCGCGGCTGAAGCTGGTGCTCGGCGAGGATGTCCACCGAGTAACCGAGTTGGAGCAGCAGGTGGAGCGCACCCTCTAGCTCATCCATGCACCCATATGGCGTGAAGACCCTGTCGGAGCGGTCGAACTGCGACTCGGTCGAGAGCAACAGCGCGACCTGCGGGACGCTCGTGCTCTTGTGGCTGACCTGCTGCCGCGCCCGGCAGAACTCGGCGACCTCCGCAGTGGTCGCGATGACCTGCTCGGGGATCACGCCGCTGCGCGTGGGCTGGTAGTAGATCTGGAAGCCCCCGCCCTGCATCAGCACGACGCCCGCCTCCTGCATCAGCGCGACCGCTGGCTTCACGGTGTGCCCCTGTCCCTCCGCCCAGTTGAAGCCCCACGCCATCAGGTCCCACGGCTTCCCGGTGTTCGCGAGATACCGCGCCTCAACGCGCGCCCGGTCGCACGAGACCGTCGGCGAGTAGTCGCCCGAGAGGAAGTCGAGCTTCGCGACGACAGGCTTCGGCGCGAAGGTCGTGTACATCCAGTTACTCGTGAGCTGCAGATCGGGCCGGAACGCGTGCAGCGCGTCGATCCAGTGGCACAAGTACCTCTCGAACTGCCGCCGATGGAACGTCTTCCACTCCAGCCAGCGCGGGTCGTCGGTCTCCCTCGGCGCCGACGTAGGCCGTTGGGAGGGGCCGCATGCGAGCCTGCTGCCGTCTGCAGGCGAAGCATCCGGCCCGCCTTCCCTCGCCTCCCACGCCTCCAGCGCCCACTTCGACCAGTCGAGCATCGCGCCCCAGCACTCGCCATCGGCCCACACGCCGTCGAGCTCGTAGTCGCCGAGCACCTCCTTGAGCTGCGGGATGAGCAGCTCGTCCACGTACGGCCCGAAGGTGCTCGTCATGTTCGGGCTCGGCTTGCCCTCGGCATCGACGGCGGCCCACTCGGGATGGTGCTCGATGGCGACCATGTCCCACACGCCCGAGTAGTGGATGTACAGCCCGACGCCGTGCTCGCGCGTCACCTTCCGCCAGACTTTGAGCGAATCGTTCACGATCCCCGGCGACGCCCACCCGACCTTCGTCGGATAGCCCGTGTACCCGCGATGCCCCTTGCAGTCATACTGCACGTAGTCGGGCTTCACGCGCGTCAGCAGGCGCTCGATGTTGGCCTCGCTCGTCTCCGCCCCGAGTTCCGTGTCCGTCTCGTTCGGGTGCAGGTCGAAGTGAATGCCGAAGAAGGCGTCCTTGCGGGCGATGATCTGTTTGGCGGTGCGCCTCATCCGTTGCCTCCCGTCGTCTTCGTGCCTTCTTCGGGGTCTTCGTGTTTCAGTCGTTGCCGTTCGGAGCTTCTGCCCGCGTCGGGACCTCTCCTCTATGGGCAGGTCCTGCCCAACCGGAGCCCGAACCGACCCCCGACAAGCAACCAGGGAGGAACTCATGACTACCCTCGAGGCAGTACTGCCGGCGATGGTCACCTTGGGCCTGCTCGCGAACGGGCCCTGGTCGCGGCTCGACGACATGCCGCCGCCGACGGACCTCGGCCAGACGTGGGTCGAGATCGGCGGCAAGGTCTACGGCGCGAAGCCCGATGATCTCGGCCCGATCGGCGGGGGAGAGGGGTACACGCGCATCGTGACCGATGGCGACTACCATGTGAAGACGATTGACGAACTCATCGACGCCCTCGGCAAGGCGCAGGCGGGCCAGGTCGTCTTCCTCGATGCGGCGGGCGACTACGACTGCACGACGCTCGTCTACGGCGAGAAGCTCGTCCTTGAGGTGCCGGAGGGCGTCACACTCGCGAGCAATCGTGGGCAGGACGGCTCGCGAGGGGCGACCCTCTACAGCGACGCCTTCCAGACTGCGCCTCTGATCCGCGCCAAGGGGCCGAACGTGCGGATCACTGGCCTGTGGGTGCGCGGCCCGGACCCGAAGCCCCGACTGGACCATCACGCGCGCTCGTTCCGGGCCGATCGGGGCGACAGCAAGGTGCAGCACGAGTACTACTACCGGTTCCCATGCTCTAAGGGCATCGACAGCGCCTTCCCCGGCCTGGAGGTGGACAACTGCGAGGTCTCCGGGTGGAGCGTCGCGGGCGTGCACCTCTCCGGCGGCGACAACCACCATGTCCACCACAACTACATTCATCACAACCAGTACAACGGGCTGGGGTACGGCGTCTGCCTGGGTTACGCGCAGGCGGTCGTGCTGATCGAGCAGAACCTCTTCAACTACAACCGTCACTCCATCGCCGGCACGGGGAAGCCGGGCAACGCCTATGAGGCCTGCAATAACGTCGAGATCGGGGCCTCGCTGAGCCACATGTTCGACATGCACGGCGGACGCGACCGCGGCGACGGCACGGACATCGCCGGGGACTGGATGAGGATTCACCACAACACCTTCCGCTGCACGAGCGCCCGTGCCGTCGTCATCCGGGGCGTGCCGCAGCAACCGTCGGAGATCTACGGGAACTGGCTCTTCCACACTGAGCCGGGCGGGAGCGTCTTCGGCCCGTGGCCGACGGGCGGCAACACGAACATCGACTTCCGGGACAACGCCTACGGCAAGGAGAACCCGGTGGTGAAGTAGGGAGGCACACAAATGCGCTACCGACAGGCTGCGATTGCGGCGCTCGCTCTGCTGATCGCCTCGGCGCTGAACGCCCAGCCTAAGCCCACGCTCGTCCTGGAGTTCGAGGACGGCTTCGGCGGCGCGGGTCCAGGCGGTGCCGTGAAGGCGACCGTCGAGGGGCAGCCCAAGCTCGCGGACGGCAGATTCGGCAAGGCCCTGTTGAGCGGGCCGGGGACGGGCTACGTGCTGTTCCCGACGGAGGGTGTGCTGCAGCCGAGCCGGGGCACGGTCGAGATGTGGGTGTGCCCCGTGGACTGGGACGGGACGGAGGAGAAGTTCCACGTCTTCTTCGACGTCCGCGGGCAGGGCGCGCTGTACCTCTACAAGTACTACCAGGGCGGGCTGCTGATGCTCACGTGCCCGAACGTGACGGGCCCGTACCACTCGGCGCCCGCGGACATCAAGGCCTGGCAGCCCGGCGAGTGGCACCACATCGCGGGCACCTGGCGCGAGGGCAAGCAGTGCGTGTACGTCGATGGCAAGCTCATCGGCACGACGACCCCTGCGCTGCCGACCTCGCTGGAGCGCACCTTCCGCATCGGCGACCACCCGTGGCACATCGAGCGCACGTCGAGTTCGCTCGTGGATCGCGTGCGCATCTACGACCGCTGCCTCTCCGACGCCGAGATCGCTGCGCACTTCGCAGGCGACTACGACGCGAAGGTGCCACTCTCCGAGAAGACCCTCGACTTCCGGTACACGGTAGACCCCGAGGCCCTGAAGGTGCGTGCCGTGGCGGAGCTGGTGGGCGGCGTCGATGTGGACGAGACGCAGGTCACCGGCGCGTTCGCACTGACGAAGGCGGGGGACGCCGAGAAGCCCACGCAGCCGTTGCCCTTCGGGAAGGGGGGCGCGGAGGCGACGTTCCCCGTGGGCGACCTGAAGCCGGGCAGCTACGAGGTTGCGGTCACGATCAACGCTCCGGGCCTTGCGCCGGTGCGCCTCGCGAAGCCGCTGGATATCCCCTCGCGTGAGTGGGCGGGCAACCGCATCGGCCTGGAGGACGTGGTGCTGCCGCCGTGGACCCCGCTGGAGGTCGAGCAGGGCGCGAAGCCCGTCGTCCGCTGCTGGGGGCGCGAGTACGTCTTCGAGGGCAGCGCCCTGCCCAGCCAGATCGCGTCAGCCGGCAAGCCCATGCTGGCGCGGCCCGTAACGCTCGCGGTCACGGTCGCGGGGACGCCGTTGCAGTGGAGCGGCGGGAAGGCGGAGGTGCGTTCCGCCTCGACGACGGTGGCTGAGCTGGACGGCACGGCCACTGCGTCGTGCGCAGGAGGAACCGCGACCCTGCGCACTCGCTTGCGGATCGAGTACGATGGGCTGCTACTCCTCGACGTGGCGCTTGAGCTGCCCAGCGGCCTCCAGCCGGAGAGCGTCGCCCTGGAGATCCCGCTGCGGCCGGAGGTCGTCTACTACCGCCACCGCTGGTCGCCGGAGTGGGCCGGTCACTCCGGCAACCTCCCGGAGGGTACGGGGGTGGTGGACAGAGACCGGTTCATCCCATACGCCTGGCTGGGAGATAACGACCGGGGGCTGTTCTGGTTCTGCGAGACCTCGCGGCAGTGGCCGAACTACACGGGGGAGAACGCCTTCGAGACGGCGCGCTCAGCCACGGAGGTCACGATGCGGCTGAACCTCCTGGCCGCCGGGCAGTCACTCCCTGAAGGCTGGCGCTACCAGTGCGGCCTGCAGGCGACGCCGGTGAAGCCTCTGCCGAAGGACTGGCGCAAGTGGCGTCTGACCCCTGCGCCGCGCGCGAACGTGCACATCGTCTGGCCGACGCCGACGAAGGACTCGGTGAAGTACTTCGGGTACCCCGAGGCCTCCGACGCTGAGACCTTCGCGGCGCGGGTGAACGACTTCCACGCCAAAGGGGTCAACGTCGTGCCGTACTCCTGCCTGAGCTTCCTCTCCGGGGCCTCGGGGGAGTTCCAGTGGTTCGGCGCCAACTGGGGCATGGGCGGCGGGGATGCGGGCTCCTCGGATGTCGCGGCCTACGGCGCGGTGTTCGAGATGGTCTGCCCGAAGGCCGAGGGCTACAGCGACTTCATCACTGCCAAGAACCGGGAGTTCATGGACCGGTACAGACTGGATGGGTTCTACCACGACAACACGCACCCGTACTCCTGCGGCAAGGAGAACACGGGCTGCGGTTACCGACGCGACGGGAACCTGGTGCCCACCTACCCCATCCTCGGCTACCGCGCACTATACCGGCGCCTCTACGCGATGGTGAAGAGCCACGACCGGCCTACGTTCACGATGGCGCACATGTCGGGCAAGGTGACGATCCCCATCCTCGCCTATGAGGACTCCTACCTGGATGGCGAGCACTTTCGGGGGAGGGTCAAGGACAGCTACCTGGACCTGCTGCCGCTCGACACCTTCCGCGCCGAGTTCATGGGCCGCCAGTGGGGGATCATGCCGTTCTTCCTGCCCGAGTTCACGCCCCCCTACTCCGAGCAGGTCGAGCCGACCCGTGGCCTGGCCGGCCTGCTGATTATCCACGACGTGGCCCCGTGGGCGATCTGGTGCAACGCGCAGGTCTTTGCCGACGCCTTCGACGCGCTCGACGCCTTCGGGTACGTGGACGCGGACTTCATCCCGTACTTCGACCCCGATCCGCCCGTCACCACCGACATGCCGGATGTCTACGCGAGCGCCTACAAGCTGCCGGGCCGCGCGCTGATCGTCGTGGCGAACGTCTCACGCGAGGACCGATCTGGGGCGATCCGTCTGAACGGGAAGCGCCTTGGCCTGCCGGTAGACAAGGTGGTCACGTGGCCCGACAAGACGCCGGTCACGTGCACCGACGGGCGTGTAGACCTGGAGGTGCCGAGGCTCGGGTACAAGATGCTGGTGGTCGGGCAGTTGCCGTGACGGCCGCCGTTACTGAGTCTCGTGTATCTTGGGGGACAAGGAGCGAATCCGTGGGGCGGGCATTCTTGCCCGCCAATGGGCCGTGGCGGGCAAGAATGCCCGCCCCACGAGTTTCCCTACCTACACGAGACTCAGTAGGAGGCAGCAAACACCTCTCGGCACAGGTCGAGGTAGTACTGGAAGAGCGCGAGCGGCACGTCGGGTGGGACGGCGTGATCGACCATCGGTGAGTAGCCGCCCTGCTTCACGAGTTCGGGCACCTTGGTCATCACCTCGCGCTCGACGTCGGCCTTCTCAAAGCGCAGGGCGCGCTTGTCGATGCCGCCCATGATGAGGAGGTCCTTGCCGTACTGCCGGCGGTAGGCCAGCACATCGCAGCCCGCCGCCGCCTCCATCGGGTAGACGAAGTTCACGCCGACCTCCAGCCACAGGGGGATCAGCTCGTCCACGTTGCCGTCGGAGTCCACCATGTGGATGTCCACGCCGTGCTCGCGCAGGAAGCTGTTGACCTTCCGGTAGTTCGGCGACATGTACTGGCGGAAGAGGGCAGGCGCGATGAGCGATCCCGTCTTCATCGCCATGTCCTCCCAGTACTGGGCGAAGTCGAGCTCGACCTCCTCGACCGCGCGCCGGATGACCGCGAGCACGAAGTCGCCCACGTAGTCCGTCATCTCCTGTACGAGGTCGGGGTCGTCGTAGTACATCACCGCGAGGTGCTCCATCCCCATCCAGTTGCGAATCCAGCCGTAGTACGATCCGCCGCTGACGCCCAACGGGTAGTCCCGCCCCTTCCAGCAGCGCTTGAGGTCCTCCCAGTACAGCGGGTAGCGGATCGGCGCGTTCGGGTCGAGCCGCCGCTTGAACTCCTCCCACCCATCGCGGTTTCGCAGCGGGTAGTCGATCCACAGCGGCATCCCGATCTCGCGGTCCTTCCACACCTTGCGCTTGCCGCCGAGTTCGTCCACGATGAGCTTGTGGGTCTCGGTCTCCTCAACGACTTCCTCGCTGATCCCCGGGATCAGGCCCAGGTTGAGCGGGATCACCTCGAACCGGTCGAAGCCGAAGTACTGGCTGAAGTGCACATCGACCGGCATGCCCTCGGACTGCCACCGCTTCACCGTGTCGCCGAACACCCACTGTGGCATCATGTACGGGCGGTCGGGCGTGCCGAAATGGAACGTCTCCACGAAGCGTTCGCGAGCGGTCATGGGTTCAGCCTCCTGGCAGTGTGTTGCTCGAACAGGATAGACAGGATCGGCAGGATTACGTCAAGGCTTGTCGGTCGATTCGGTCTCCCTCCAGGCACGCCAGCACGTAGGGCCCTTCAGGCAGGACCGCGATCGTGGCGTCAGGTCCGTGCTTCCAGAGTGCGCGTTCGACGCCCTCCTCTACGCTCTCTATCGGCGTCACGAAGCAGCGCGCCTGCTGGTCGCGCGGGATTCCCTCGCTGAAGCTGAGCACCTCACTTGCCTGCCGCCGGATCTTGGTGAACTGCGCGTGCCACTGGTCCATGTGGAAGTAGGTGGGATCCCAGACGCGCGGCACGTAGGCCTCGAAGTCATCCAACTCCATCATGCGCCGCGCGAGGTCGGGCTCGCCGATGCCTTCGGCGCACTCGTGCGCGACGATGATGGTGCCGCCGGGCTTGAGGATGCGCAGAGGTGCCGCGATTCCCTTCACTCCCTGGTAGAACGTCAGATCGAGTGGATAGCCTGCGCTCGTGGTGATGGCGATGTCCACCGGCTCGGGGATCGCCACCTTGGACTGCGCCACGGAATGCGCGACCGCCGCTCGGTGGGCTGCATCCATCTCCCCCGCGAACACCCCTGTCATCCGCCGCTCCTCGTCCAGCGTGACGTTCGCCGTCAGCTCCGGCGCGCCCGCGAGCGTCGCCGCCTCCAGCGCCTCCTCGTGCGCGGGGTTTCCGTCGATCAGGCCGGAGCAGGCCTCGTCGGGCCGGATGAGTTCGGGCGCGTGGAAGCGCAGGAGCGTCTCGATCCCGCAGATGCCCGGACAGATCGCCTTCCTGCCGCCCGAGAACCCGGCGATCAGGTGCGGCTCGACGAGCGCGACGGAGATGCGCAGGTCGGCCTCGGCGTAGCGGCGGTTCACCGCGACAGGCGTGCCGCGGCGGGTCGCTGCGCGCTCCACCAGCTGGTCAGGATCGAAGGCGTCGTGGTTGACGATCTCCGCGCCGCTGCCCACGACCTCCTCTCCGAGCATCTCCCGCAGTTCCTCGGGCGTGTTCGGCCGATGGGACCCTGTCGCGATGAGGATGGTGACGCGCTCGGGGGGTAGCCCGGCGGCTTCGAGTTCCCCCAGAACCGGCGGCAGCACGAGCGCATTCGGCAGCGGCCGCGTGATGTCAGAGGTGACGAGGCACGCGGTCCCCTTACCGCGCGCGAGCTCTCTCAGTGGCGCACAGCCGAGGGGCTGTCGAAGCGCCTCCCGGGTCGTCTCCCGCGGGTCGTCGATCGCCGGCAGGGGCCGGAAGCGGAGCACGTGCCGGACGTTGCCGTCCGGCAGACTGACCTCCAGCCCGCTGCGACCGTACCTGAGCGTCAGTTGCATGGGCCCTCCTGAGCGTGCCTGCCTGGTTCGCGCCTCAGGACGGTTTGGCCTTGGCGGGGGAGCCAGCCTGCTCGTGCCCTTTTCGCGCGGTGCGGGCCTGCGCGGGGGAACTGCGGGCGGTCCTTCGTGTTCCTTCGTGTGTATGGAGATGAAACGGTCAAGGACATGCATCGCCGGGCTGCTTGCGGTCCTGGCAGGCCTCGTCGCGAGTCCCTCCGGTCCCTGCGCTGAGGCGTGGGGTTTTGTTGCGTCCATCGTCGGGCCGAACATCCTGCTGGATGACGGGACGCTGGTCCGCCTGACCGCCGGTACGCGCGTGCTACGGGCGGACGGTAGCGCCGGTCAGCGCGAGGACATCGGGCGGGGCAGTCGCCTCGTCGTGACTCAGGCAGCGGACGGATCGGTCACTGAGGTGCGCACCTTCGCGCCGCGGGCGACGCAGGTGGTGTATGTCAGCAACCTCGCCCCAGTGCGCGGTGCCGCCTACGTGACCACGCTGCGCGAGGGAGGGGAGACCCGGAGCCGATCTCTTGCGCTCTCGCGTGTCACCTACACGCGGCCGGCGAATTGGACCCAGTTCGTCGCGGACGTGCGCTACGATCCTCGCGGTGTCGCGGGCGCCCCGACGGCGGCGCGTTTCATGCTGAAGGACAGCTTCGGGGATGCGATCGCCGAGCGAGTGGTCTCCGCCGGGCAGACGGCGCCCCTGAGCGCGGGCCTGGATGCCAACGCAACCGACCGGCTAACCCTGGAGGTGGCGCCGGCGGCCGAGGGGCAGTTGGACCAGGACTGGTGCGTGTGGCTCGACCCGCACTTCGTGGCGCCCTCGCCCGGTGCGCCCGCGATGCTCTCGCGCGAAGTGCCCGCCCGGCTCATTGAGGCGCTGACGAAGGCTCTGGGCGAGACGCGACTCGATGGGCTGGCCGTGGCTGAGTTCACGCCGATCCGCGTCAGCCGGGACCAGACCTTCCTGCGCGATCTCGGCGAGGACCTGCTCAGCTTGCTGGGGCGCAAGTACCGGGTCGCTGGGGTCTACCGGACGCGCCTGCCTGTGGGTGTGCCTCTCCCGGATGCGAACCGCAACGAACTCCAGAAACTCGGCGCGGCGTACGTGCTGGTCGGCTCAGTGAATGTACGCGCCGAGGGCACCGTCATCAACGCGATGGTGGTGCAGGTGGACAACGGCGCCCTGGTCGTCGCGGCGTCCATCGTGGATTGAGAAGGGATCGGAGGAGCTCATCCGTGTTGGGGATCGCGTGGGCTGTCGTCGCACTCGGCGCAAGCTTCCCGCTCGCCGCGCAGGAGGGCGCTCCCCCGGCGGGCCTGGTGTGGGGCTACATCGACAACGTGGATGGGCTGGCGCTCACACTCGACGACGGGACCACGCTGAAGTTGAGCGACGCCACGAAGGTCATCCGTCTCGACGGCGCCGATGGCACCCCGAAGGACATCGCGAAGGGCCTCCGGGCGGAACTGAACATCGATGGTCAGGGCACGGTGACGCGGCTGGAGCTGCTTCCGGCCCCGCTGTCCCCTGAGTTCTTCCTCGCGAACCTCACGGTCCGCGGCGCGACCGGGGTGCGTGCGAGCGTCGGCGGACGCACCTACCCGCGCTCGCTCAGCGCGCTCAAGGCCTCGTTCGTGGGCCAGGCCAGCGCGGTCGCGCTCGTCGGAGGCGTGGCCTTCACGCCCCCCAAAGAGAGCAAGGTCGCCTCGGCCCGGTTCGCGGTCGTCGGCCCGTCGAACGACGTGCTGTTCCAGCGCACGGTGAAGGCGGGTGAGGTCGCCGACTTCCGCCTCAACTTCCCGTCGGGTCGGGCCGACGCCTACACCCTCCTGGCCTCGCCGGTAGGGGAGGGCACGCTTCAGCCGGAGTGGTGTCTGTGGCTCGACCCGAAGCTCGTCGCGCCGCTGCCGGCGCCGCAGGGCGTTGGCATCCTCCGGAGCACCGCGCGGGCGCTGCTGGCCGATCTGAAACAGGCCCTTGGCGAGAAGCAACCCGGTCCGCTGGCGGTCGCCCTCTTCACGCCGCAGCGCGTGCGTGACGACCAGGCCCTGCAGGACCTGCAGGAGGACCTGGTCATAGCCGGCGTCGGCTCGCTGCAAGTCGTGGGCAAGTGCGCGCAGCGGCCTGAGTTGGGAATGCCCGTGCCCGACGCCGCGAAGGCCGAAGCCGGCAAGCTCGCGGCGAAGTGCCTACTCGTGGGCTCCGTATCGGACCGTGGCGACATCCTGGTCATCAACGCGGCCGTCGTTGACCTGGCGAACGGCCAGATTCTGGCAACGGCACAAGCATGGCAGTGAGACGGCAGGAGTCAGGAGTCGGGATTCAGGAGTCAGAAGAACGGCCACGGCGCACGACAACCGCAAGGCAGGAACGGCATCATGTGGCTGCTGGCGATTGGCGTGATGGCAAGGGGGGCCTTCGCGCAGCCCCCGCTTCCGCCTGAGGAGCGGCCAAGCGTCTTCGGCGCGGTTACGCGGCTGAGCGCGGCGGACGGGATTGCCCTGGACACGGGTCTTGCCGCGCCGCTCGTCGAGGGCGTGCGCATAGCAGGTGCGGAGAACCTGGCGGCGATCGCGCCGGGCGACCTCGTGGAGATCACCCAGGACGCCAACGGGCTCGTGGTTGACATCCGCGTCGTGCCGCGCCTCGCGCAGCGCACGCCGCTTGTGACGATGGCGACAACCCGCACGCCCTTGTCGCGGTTCTGGTGGACTCACGATGGCCGCGAGTTCCCGGACAGCCTCTACGCGGCCGACGCGGCGATCTCGCTCCAGGCGGCGGGCGTCTTGCTTGAGGGCACGGTGGCCTACCTTCCGCCGGACGCCACGGACGCGGCCGAGTTCGCCGTCCTCGACAACGCCGGCACCGTGCTGTGGTCAACGCGCGTAGCCGCGGGGAACACGGCTCCGCTGAAGTGCGCGCTGCCGGGTGCGGCGTTCGCCCTGCGCTGCCGCCGGGCGGATGGGAGTACGCCGGATCACACGCACTGCATCTGGGGCAGCCCGACGGTCCTGCTTAAGGAGCTGGGGTCTATTCCGCTGCCCCCTGGCGCCTCCGCCGACCTGGCTGCGAAGCTCGACGCGGCGCTCAAGGGAGTCGATGCGGGCGCCATCGGGATCGCACAGCCGAGGGTCATCGGGCTCTCGCCGCAGATGGCCCGCGACCTGCAGTGCGACCTGCTCGTCGCGCTGGGCCGGAGGCGCCCGATCGTGGGCTGCGTGCCCTGGGAGGCCGTAACCACGCTGACCGAGGCCCAGATCCAGGCGGCTACGAAGACCCAGGCCACTTCGGTCGCCGCTCCTGAGCTGCGCTACTCGCCGGACGGGTCGGTGGTGAAGCTCGCCCTGGTCCATGTCGCCTCTCGGGAAGTGCTGGCAAGCGTGGAGACAACCGTCAAGCCATGATCCGCGCCCTGGTCACCCACAACCGAGGCCGACTTCCCGCGCACCTCGGGGCGGCCTGCGCGCTGCTGGCGCTTGCCTGCGGTCTCGTCGCCCAGGAATCGGTCCCCTACGCGCTGCTTGACACGCAACCCGGCGAGTACACGCTGAGCGTGCGCGTCACGACGACCGCCGCCTGGGGCGACCAGAGCGAGGTCCGCCTGGCGTTCGACGTGATCGGCGAGACCGACCTGGCGTACGTTCGCGTCCGGGGCCAACGGGTAACGCTGATGCGGGTCGTCGCCGGCAAGGCTGAACAGATCGGCCAGCCTCGCGCCATCCAGGCGACCGGCGCCTGGGACCTCCATCTGCAGCGGCGCGAGAAGCGCGTCCGGGTCGTGGCCCTCGGTCGCGTGGTCCTCGACGAGCCCTGGGAGGCGTCCATCGCCGGCCGCGTCGGGACGTGGACGTCTCCGGGTGTCGGCCTCGGAGAGCCACTCCTGCAGCCCTACGAGCCGCCCTACGTGCGCGATGACTTCACTCGCGAGCCCGACGACCGGGGACCGTGGAACGTGCTCGCCGGCGAGTGGCGCAACACGCTCGTCGCGGCGCCGAGGGCCACGGTCACCCAGAGCGCCAACCCCTTCGGCTTCCGTACGCCCGGTCAGCCGAGCGCCCTGGCGACGACGGGCGACTGGTTCTGGGACGCCTATCGGGCCAGCATCAGCGTGCGAGCCCTCACTGCCAGTTGGGTCGGTCTGGCGGCCTACGTGCAGGAAGATGGCGACATGCTGCAGTTCCGCTGGCATGCCGGCGCCGCCGACGCGCCCAAAGCCCGCCAGCTCGTGCTCACCCGAGACGGCAAGGAGACCGTCCTGGCTGCCGCAGCCGGGGGATACGAGGAGGACCAGTGGTACCGGCTGGAGCTTGACGTGCGCCCTGGGAGGGCCGAGGCCCTCATCGACCGCTATCCCGTGCTCTCCGCAGACACCGACGCCTTCGGGCAGGGGGTCGTCGGGATCGCGGCGGCGGCGGGTGAGGCGGTGTTCGATGACCTCGCCGTGGACCGGATCGACGCGCCCCGCTGGGAGACGCCACAGATCAACCCGGTCTTCCTGACCGACGAGACGATGGCGCTCAACGAACTCTACATGCCCGCCGGTCAGTGGCGCCCCACGGACCAGGGCGTGCTGTGGAACTGGGGCTACTACCCGGGCGACGTGCACGTGCGGATCGGCGCTGCGAGCCTGGCCAACCCCCTCACCGTCCTCCTGCGGGGCGATGGCTCGACCGTCGAGAACGCCTGCGCGGTGAAGCTCCAGCTCAACGGGGGGGCGCTACAGGCCTCGTTGAGGCGCGCCCCCGACCAGGCCGCCGAAGGCTCCTCCCCTGCGCAGGCAGGGGACGATGTCGTCGTATCGGCCGTCGGCGGAACCATGCGGGTGACTTGCGCCGGGAACCAGGCCCTCGCCTTCACCGATCCCGCACCGCCCACCGGCAAGCTGCTCGGCCTGGTCGGCGCCACGACCGATCACGTCAACAGCACGGTCGTGTTCTCCCCCAACTTCCGCGACTACGCCTTCGAGGCGGCGCCGACCGACTGGTTCAGCGGCAAGGGCATCTGGCAGGTCACAACGCGATGGCCGTGTCAGCCGGGCTGGACGTTCTTCGGCGGCACCCACGACGAGAACCCGACCCTCTGGACGAAGCACCTGTACGGCGGCG
>Ga0194125_10006525_pt1 | contig 17180 bp, 16 predicted proteins | sample TA2KigC250mmetaG_FD_148626 | JGI IMG/M metagenome (GOLD analysis project Ga0194125, IMG submission 148626) | Freshwater microbial communities from Lake Tanganyika, Tanzania - TA2015034 Kigoma Deep Cast 250m | ecosystem: Environmental > Aquatic > Freshwater > Lake | place: Tanzania: Lake... | reverse complement strand
GTGCTGGAGGGACGGTGTGAAGAGCTGGCTACTAACCCCCAGGTGAAAGCGGCCTACCTGGGAGGATGACCCAATCTCCAACCTCTAACCTCCAACATCCAACTTCCAACATCCAATTCAAGGAGAAGCAAAGTGTACGGTAAACCAAACTGGGTCGAGATAGACCTGGACGCCATCGCCCATAACTGCCGGGAAGTCAAAAAGTGGATCGGGGAGAAGACAGAGTTGGCGGCGGTGATCAAAGGCAACGCCTACGGTCACGGCATCGCCATGGTCGCCCAAACCGTCCTGGAGAACGGAGCCACCCGCTTCGCGGCGGCGCGGGTTGACGAGGGCATCGTGGTCCGCAAAGCAGACATCGAGGCCCCGATTCTCGTGCTGGGTTACGTGCCCGCCGAGGAGATGGAGACGGTCGTCAAGTGGCGCATCACGCCCCCCATCATGCACTGGCACACAGCCAAGGCGGTATCGGAGATCTCTTCCTCGCAGGGAGTAGTTACCCCGGTCCACATCAAGGTGGACACGGGGATGGGCCGCTTCGGCCTCCTGCCTGATGAGGTGGTAGATTTTGTAAAGCGGTTGATCGAACTGCCTGGCATACGCCTGGAGGGCTTATACACCCAGTTCGCCGTAGCCGACGAAGCGGACAAGACCTATACGTACCAGCAGTGGGAAATCTACCAGAAGGTTTTAAAGGACCTTGAGGAGGCGGGCGTTCACATCCCCATCCGCCACGTTTGTAACAGCGCGGCCACGCTGAACTTCCCGGAGATGCATCTGGAGATGGTGCGCTGTGGCACGGCCATCTACGGCCATTATCCCTCGCCGCTGACCAACCATTCCGTCCCCTTGCGTCCGGCCATGACGCTGAAGAGCCGTGTGGGGCGGATTCGTACCCTGCCACCCGGCTCCAGCATCAGCTACGGGCGCACGTACACCACCACCCGACCGACCACTGTCGCTCTCGTGCCCATCGGCTTTGGAGACGGCCTCAGCCGGCAGTTGTCGAACAAAGGATCGGTTCTGATCAGGGGGAGGCGAGCGCCTATCGTGGGCCGGGTGTGCATGGATCAGTGCATCGTGGACGTCAGCGGTATCCCAGACGTTCGGCAGGACGATGAGGTGGTCCTCTTTGGACGACAAGGTGAAGCAGAGATCACCGCAGAGGAGATAGCCTGGCTCATGGACAGCATCAACTACGTGGTACTGGCGGCTATCTCCGCCCGGGTGCCGCGGGTGTATCTCAAGGGGAGAAAGGTAATCGAGGTGCAGACGCTATCGGGTGAGTAGGTGCCAGGCACTTGCGAATAGCCGGCTGATTGAGCGAGCTTTACTACAACGCTATATTATGATAAAATAATAACTGATCAGCGTGGATGTCCACTCGTGTAGTCAAGGCTATTCTGGAGAGCTCGCACTTGTCCTCCCTATCGCCTGTGCGTAGCTCGTCCGCCAATCCAGGTTGAAGGAGACAGGAAGGGGGGTGAGAAATCGAATAATGTATCCGTATCCATCCATTTCGATATAGATCCAAAGATTAAGAAGGAGGAGAACCATGAATCGCAAACGATTTGTAGTGCTCGGGAGCCTGCTTGTTTTGGCCTCTCTGCTGGTCGCCTGCGCGCCGCAAGTGGAAGAGAAAATAGTCGAGGTCACTCGAGTCGTGGAAAAACCGGTCGAGGTGACCCGGGTGGTCGAGGTCCCAGCCCTGCCCGTTGCCGCAAAGTTAGAGACGGTCAGATCACGCGGCTATCTCATCTGCGGCTGCAACAACACGTTGCCCGGCTTCGGCTACCTTGAACCGGATGGCTCGTTCTCCGGGTTCGACGTGGAGTTCTGCCGCGCCATTGCCGCCGCCATCTTCAACGATCCCACCAAGGTCGAGTTCCGTCCCTTGACCGCCAAGGAGCGCTTCACCGCCCTGCAGACCGGTGAGGTGGACGTGCTGATCCGCAACACCACCTGGACCCTCAGCCGTGACACCTCCGTGGGATTGGATTTCGCCCCCACGACCTTCTACGACGGCCAGGGGATCATGGTCAGGCTCGCGGACAACATCACCAGGCTCGAAGACCTGAAGGGCGGGACCGTCTGCGTGACGGCGGGCACCACGACGGAGATGAACCTGGCCGATCAGATGCGCAAGCGAGGCATCGAATACAACCACGTGGTCTTCGAGACCTACGATGAGGTGGTGGCCGCCTACGAGGACGGGCGTTGCGACGCCATGACCATGGACCGCTCCGGCCTGGCATCCCGCAGAACCACTCTTGCCGACCCGGAGGCGCACGTCATCCTCCCAGAGGTGCTGTCCAAGGAGCCTCTCGGACCGGCGACCATGCACGGTGACAACCAGTGGAACGACGTCGTCTCCTGGGTGGTCTATGGGATGATCAACGCTGAGGAGTTTGGGATCACCTCGGCCAATGTGGATGACTTCCTGGGCAGCGATGATCCGGAGATCCGCCGTCTGATGGGAGACGAGGGCGACCTGGGTGTTGGCCTGGGCCTGGACAACAGGTTCGTCTACTACGTCATCAAGAACGTGGGCAACTACGGCGCGGTCTACGATCGCAACCTGGGGCCGGGCACGGTCTTCAATCTGGATCGAGGGCTCAACGACCTGTGGACGAAGGGTGGGCTGCTCTACGCCATACCGTTCCGCTAGACATCTGGGCGCAGGGTGAAGTGATGTAGCCCGGCCTGGCTCGACGTGAGGGCTTCGGCTGAGCTCATCGGAGCCTCAGTCGAAGTCCTCACTGTCGAAGCCTCAATCTTGTTCCCTGCTGGTGGGGTAGCTGGAGCGGCGGCGGATTGCCTTCGGAGGGAACGTGTCAACGTGGCCACGTTGAAAGTGGAGCCCGGTCCACCGGCCATGCTAAGGGTAGCGTTACAGCGTTTTTCCGAGGCAGACCTTGACCAAAGCATCCTCCGTCAAATCGGCGTACAGGAATTGCGGGAGGCGGTTGCGAATGGCGAGATTATCGAAGACTATCCAGAGGATGAGTATGGTCCAAGTTGTTTAGTGCTGGGTTTCACGCGGATGGGTAGACCGTTGCATGTTCAGTGCAGTTATCCTTCTCGTCCACTGGTAAAAATCATCACCCTGTACGAACCAGACTCAGCCGAATGGATTGATTTCAGGGTAAGGAGAACGTGTCATGAACACGTACCAATGGAAAGAACGATTGGTAGAGCGAAAAGTTACATAATTGAAGGATGCCCTGGCGAGTATGAAGAGCGGCGGATTGTTCACACCGTACGATATCGCGGCCAGGTAATCGTCATTGATCATGTGCCAGCAGAGGTTTGCTCGGTATGTGGCGATGTGCTTCTGAAGCCAGAGACCGTGCGTCAGATTGAAGCATTACTGCGAACAAGAACACAGCCGGTGAGAGTGGTTCCCCTATACGAATATGCTTAGGGGACACTTCGGCAAACACCCGCACCACGACAATGGCGGGCGGTGCGCGATTGGAAGGCACTTTCGATTCGTCCGCCGTTGCGTGGTGCTGAGGCGTTAGACGCTGTGTGCAAATGCTTGAACGTTCCCAAGCCTAAGAATGGTGGATAGATATGGCCCACAAGTCGCCTGTTTCGACCATGTCCCATCGCGCGGTACCCTTCTGGCGCGACGTGCGCGTTATCAGGATCCTGAGCCAGATCGCCTTCGCTATCCTGGTCGCGGTGGTGGCGGGACTCCTCTACTCGAATATGAAGCGCGGCCTGGAAACCCGAGGCCTGGGTGGAAGTTTTGACTTCCTCAGGCTGGAAGCCGGCTTCCAAATCGGAGAGGGAATAACTTACGACCCCTCCGATTCCTACGCCCGCGCTTTTCTGGTGGGAGTGGTCAACACCCTGCGCGTCACCATCGTGGGGATTGCGCTGGCGACCATCCTGGGGGTAGTGATGGGCGTCGCCCGCTTGTCCACCAACTGGCTGGTGAATAAGATCGCCACCGTCTACGTCGAACTGACCCGCAATACACCGCTGCTGGTACAGCTCTTCGTGTGGTATTTTGCCATCATCCTCAAGCTCCCCAGGGTCAGAGAGAGTATCGCTCTGCCTGGTTCGATCTTCATCAGCAATCGCGGCGCCGCGCTCCCCTGGCCGGTTCCTACGGCTTCCTTCCGCCCCTGGCTGTATGGCCTTATCGGGGCCATGACAGTGGCCGTGGCTTTGTGGATTGTGCGCACTCGCGGTGAGCGGCGCACGGGACGGCCAGCGTTCAATATGCTGTGGATAGGTGCGGCCTTCGTTGCCCTGGCGATTCTCGACTGGTTCGTGGTGCCAGGGGCTCCACTCGGGTTAGACAAACCCTCTCTACAAGGCTGGAACTACCAGGGTGGTCTCACTCTCACCCCCGAATTCGTGGCCATGCTGCTGGGGCTGGTGATGTACACTGGCGCCTTCATCGCCGAGGTGGTTCGGGCAGGCATCCAGGCCGTGCCCCGTGGCCAGATCGAGGCCGCGCGGGCCGTGGGACTGAACGAGACGCAGACCCTGCGGTTGGTCATCTTTCCACAAGCGTTGCGCGTCATCGTCCCGCCCCTCACCAGCCAATATCTGAACCTGGCCAAGAACTCCAGTCTGGCCATCGCTATCGGCTTCCCCGACCTGTTCAACGTTGCAGGCACGATTTTCAATCAGACTGGCCGGGCAGTTCAAGTGATCGTAATGATCATGGTCAGTTACCTGATCATGAGTCTATTCACCTCGCTGCTCATGAATCTGTATAACCGACGCGTGCAACTCGTTGAGAGGTGACAATGGCAACGATTTCTGAAACAGTGCGGCCCCCGCGCACCTCAGTTGGCGTGCTGGGTTGGCTCAAAGAGAACCTGTTCAGTACCTGGTACAACGCCCTGCTGACTTTCGGATCGCTGGGCCTCATCTATGTAGTCCTGCGCGGAATCATCACCTGGGCACTGACCGGGGCGAGATGGGACGTGGTGACGACCAACCTGACGCTGTTTTTGATCGGACCGTTCCCGCGCGACCAGGTGTGGCGGGTGTGGGCCTGCGTGATCGTGGTGATCCTGCTTGGCGGGCTCAGCCTGGTGGCGTGGGGCCCGCTGGGGCGCCGCTTCAAGACGGCCAGGCGGTGGGTGGTGATCGGCTGGCTGCTCTCCTTTCCACTGACCATCGTGCTCTTGCACGGCTTCGGTGGCAACTCCGTATTGCCTGCGGTGGGCACGAGCTATTGGGGTGGGCTGCTATTGACCTTCCTGCTGGCCATCGTCGGCATCGTGGCCTCCTTTCCGCTGGGGGTGCTGCTGGCCCTGGGCCGGCGCAGCGGTCTGCCGGTGGTGCGCTGGTTCTGCACCCTGTACATCGAGCTGATCCGCGGCGTGCCGCTGGTCACTGTCTTGTTCATGGCTGCCATCATGCTGCCCCTCTTCCTGCCCGAAGGGGTGAGGGTGGACAAGGTTCTGCGGGCTATGGTGGGGTTCACCCTGTTCACCGCGGCCTACATTGCGGAGAACGTGCGCGGGGGGTTGGCCGCCGTGCCGCTGGGACAATACGAGGCGGCCAGGGCGGTGGGCCTGTCGGGCGTGCAGGTGATGGCGCTCATCGTGCTGCCACAGGCGTTGCGGGCGGTGATCCCGCCCATTGTGGGACAGTTCATCTCCTTGTTCAAGGATACCTCCCTGGTGGTTATCATTGGCCTCCTGGACCTGCTGAACATCGCCAAGAGTGTGGTGGCCCAGCCCCAGTTCATGGGTCTGAAACGAGAGGTGTACCTCTTCGTGGCCGTGATCTATTTTATCTTCAGTTATGCCATGTCCTACGCCAGCCGGCGGCTGGAGGTGGCACTGGGTGTGGGGGAGCGATAGGAGAAGGGACAAGGGACAAGGGACTAGGGAATGATGCAGAACGAGAAACTAAACACAGCGGAAGACATCATCATTTGCCGAGACGTGCACAAGTGGTTCGGCGACTACCACGTGCTCCGAGGTGTGAACTTGACCATCAAGAGAGGTGAGGTGGTGGTCATCTGTGGGCCCTCGGGTTCGGGGAAGTCCACCTTTATCCGCACCATCAACCGCCTGGAAGAGCACCAGCGAGGCGACATCATCGTGGACGGGATCGAGCTGACCAACGACATCCGTAACGTCCACGCTGTCCGCAGCGAAATCGGCATGGTATTCCAGTCCTTCAACCTCTTCCCGCACCTGAAGGTCATTGACAACGTCACCCTGGCCCCCATCTGGGTGCGGAAGTGGCCCAAAGATAAGGCCGAAAAGGTGGCCATGCAGCTTTTGGAACGAGTAGGCATCCCCGAACAGGCTTATAAATACCCCGGCCAGTTGTCCGGCGGACAGCAGCAGCGGGTGGCCATCGCGCGGGCCTTAGCCATGCAGCCCAAGATCATGCTCTTCGACGAGCCGACCTCCGCGCTCGATCCGGAGATGATCAAAGAGGTTCTGGACGTGATGCGCGAGTTGGCCCACTCCGGGATGACGATGATCGTCATAACCCACGAGATGGGCTTCGCTAAAGAGGTGGCCCATCGCATCTTTTTCTTCGACGAGGGCAACATTGTGGAGGGAAATACGCCGGCGGAGTTTTTTAGAAATCCTCGAGAGGAACGCACCAAGCTGTTCTTGAGCCAGATTCTGACCCATTAAGCTGGAAGTTGGAAGTTAGAAGTTGGAAGTTGGATCGTTCCAACTTCCAACCTCTAACCTCCAATCTCCAATTTCTACTTCTCCAATATCTTGCCCAGTTCGTAGAGCCCCAGATCCAGGTCTTTCCGTCGGGTCAACACATCCTCCAAAGGCGTGAGGACGATCTGGTTACCGACCAGGCCCACCAGGTGGCCGTGGTTGCCCTGTTGGAGTTCTCTGACCGCGGCCGCACCGAGGCGAGTAGCCAGGATTCGGTCGAAGGCCGAGGGCGCCCCGCCCCGCTGGATGTGTCCCAGCACAGTGACCCGCACCTCGAAGCCCAGCTCTTCTTGTCGCTCTTGGAGATAAGCAGCCACTGCCTGGGTGCCCGGCTTATACCCCTCGGCCACCACGACGATGCAATGGGCCTTCCCGCGTACGTAGGCGTCCAGCAGGCCCTGGGCTACCTCCTCGAGAGGGGTCTCGACCTCAGGAATCAGCACCATCTCTGCCCCGCCAGCCATCCCGCCCATCAAGGCCAGGTATCCGGAGTCGCGGCCCATGGTCTCGATCAGGAAGGCCCGTTGGTGGGAAGAGGCGGTGTCCTTGATTTTGTCAATGGCATCCAGGATGGTGTTGAGAGCGGTGTCCACGCCGATGGCGATGTCAGTGCCCACTACGTCGTTATCAATGGTAGCGGGCACGCCTACTACCGGAAAGCCCAGGCGGTGAAGGGCACAGGCTCCGCTCAAAGAGCCGTTGCCGCCGATGACCACCAGGCCCTCGATGCCATGACGATTCAGGTTGCGCAGGGCCTCCCGCTGGCCCTGGGGCGTCTTGAACTCAGACGCGCGGGCGGTGCCCAAGAAGGTGCCTCCCCTGCCGATGACGCCCCCTACCGAACGAGCATCGAGGGGGATCATCTCACCACCAATCAGCCCGGCATAGCCCCGTTCGATGCCCATCACCTCCAGGCCGTATCCCAAAGCCATCCTGGTCGCAGCGCGGATGCAGGGGTTCAAGCCCGGCCCGTCGCCACCACTGGTCAGAACACCGATGCGTTTCATAACAATCTCCTTTCAGACTTTCGCGGTAACTACTCAGCCTCTGTTGTCATTGCGAGCGTTTTTTGCGAAGCAATCCCCAACTTGCGAATTGGAGATTGCTTCGTCGGCAAAAACCGCCTCCTCGCAATGACAGCCTGAGTAGTTACCTTTCGCGGAGGTTAATCCTCGGTCACGTCTGCCAACTGTCCCCCTGTTATCTCCACCAGCTTTTCGTAGGAGATGGGGAAGACAGCGCGAGGAGAGCCTGCCGCTGCGTAAAGGGTCTCAAAGCGTCCCAGGTTCTTATCAATGAAGGTGGATAATTTAACCTTGTGAGCCACCGGGGGTACACCGCCAATGGCAAAGCCGGTGGCCTCCCGCACCTGGTCGGCGTCGGCGATCATCACCCGCCTGGCTTTGAGGATTTTCTCCAGCTTTTTATGATCGGCCCGCTTATCGCCGGCCACCAGGACGAGGACCGGCTTCCCGTCGGCCAGGAAGACCAGTGACTTGACGATGGCCCCCAAGGGTGATCCCACGGCCTCGGCGGCCAGTGCTGCCGTGCGGGTGCTCTCGTCCAACTCCATCACCTCAATGGCTACCCCACAGCGGTTCAGATGTTCGCGCACTTTGTCAACCGAGCTCTTCTTGGACGATGCCTTGCTCATCTTCATGTCCTCCTTGGGTGCGAATGTAGCTTGGATAACAATATTACCATGAGTGGTCAAAATACGCAACCCGGCCCTCTCCCTCTCCCAAGGTTGGGAGAGGGAGGGGGTGGCCGAAGGACGGGGGTGGGTGAGGGCGAGGCTTTTGACAGCGCTGCGATTTTGTGATATGCTATGCTCATTTTCGCTCCAGAGTGTGCACGGAGCGCGCAGTCTCCCGACAAGTGGGCGACTCCAACGCCTCCTCGCTCGCTGAAAGTCTTTAGTTTGATAAGGAGGAAGAACTATGACGATTGGGCAAGTCAAGCTGGTGTTGATCGGGGTGGGCAATATCGGGCGACGTTTTTTGGAGATATTGGCTTGCAAGCAAGAAACCCTGCGCGCCCGATACGGCCTGGAGTTGCTCCTGGTGGGGGTCGCGGACACCTCCGGCGTAGCCCTGGCCGCTGACGGACTGGACCCGCTACGGGTGATCCAGCTCAAGCGGGAGGGTCAGGGAGTGGCCGCCTACCCCCTGCTCGGCAGGCCCGGCCTGGAGCCCATAGAGTTGGCCCGACAGGCTCAGGCCGATGTCCTGCTGGAGGCCTCGCCCACCAACCTGCGGGATGGGCAGCCGGGGCTGGGCTGCATGGAGGAGGCGCTGCGGCGAGGGATGCACGTGGTGACGGCCAACAAAGGGCCGCTGGTGCTGGCCTATTCCCGGCTCAGCAAACTGGCAGCGGACAATGGCGTGAAGTTGGCCTTCAGCGGCGCGGTGGCGGGAGGGCTGCCCACGGTCAACATCGGGCGGCGGGACCTGGCCGGGTCCGACATCCTGTGGCTGGAGGGCATCCTGAACCTGACCACCAACTACATCCTGACGCAGATGGCGGAGAAGGGCAAATCCTACGCCCAGGCCCTGGCCGAGGCCCAGGCCGATGGCCACGCCGAGGCCGATCCCCGCCTGGACGTGGAGGGCTGGGACGCGGCCAACAAGCTGGTGATCCTGGCCCACAGCGTGCTCGGCCAGGCGGCCAGCCTGGAGGACGTAGAGGTCGAAGGCATCACCGGGATCGGGCCTGGGGAGCTAAAGCAGGCCGCAGCCAGCGGCAAGGTCATCAAGCTGATCGCCAGGGCAGATAGGGAAGACGGCGGCTATCGCCTGACCGTGCGGCCCACCTGGCTGGAGCAATCCCATCCCCTGGCCCGCCTCACCGCTCACCAGATGGGCATCGTCTACCACACCGACATCAACGGCACCGTCACCGCCACCATCGTCGAACAGGACCCCATGCCCACCGCTGCCGCCATGCTCCGAGACCTGATCAACATCTACTATCAATAACTACCCGATCCAGCACCTCCGGGGCATAGCGTTCGACCATATCCTCGGTGATGGCCGCGGTCTGGCAGATTTCTTGGTAGAGTTGGCCGCTGCGCCGGATGGTGCGCTTCTGGGTCTCGACGTTTAGAGCGATGAGGCCAAAGCGCAGCGTCCAGCCTTCGGCCCACTCGAAGTTGTCCACCAGCGTCCAGTGGAAGTACCCCTTGACGGGAGCACCTTCCTCGATGGCGCGGTGCGTGGCCGCCAGGTGGGTCAGGATGAAGCGCGGACGCTGGTCGTCGTCGGCGTCGGGAAGGCCGTTCTCAGTGACGTAGATGGGTTTGCCGTAGGCGGCCAGCCGCTTGAGCAGGCGGTAGAGCCCCTCAGGATACACCTCGCTGTAACCGCCGTCGCTCATCTCCGCCCCCTCGGCGTAAAAGCGGCGGCCGAAAAGCTCGCCGGGACGGCGGGCGTCGAAGGCCACCAGGTCTCTGGTATAATAGTTCAGCCCCAGAAAGTCCGCCGAGTCCACCAGCTCGGGCACCCGGCGGTTGAGGGCTAAGGGGAAGCCCAGCACCCCCTCGGTCAGAGCGGTGAGGGTGAGTCGGTTGAAAATGTAATCCGGTATCCAGGCTGCCCAGCGATCGAGACGGGAACTCGGGTCAGCGGGGTCGAACACTCGCATGGCGTGGGCAATCCCCACCTGAGCGCGTGGCTGCAGACGGTGGATCACCCGATAGGCGCGGCCATGGGCGATCAGCATGTTGCCCAGCACCTTGAAGGCCAAGGGCAGGCTACGCTTCCCCGGCGGCCAGCGGCCACCCGCATAGCTCAGCATGGCGTAGATGTTGGGCTCGTTCAGCACACTCCAAAGCCCGATGAGATCCCCCAACTCCTCGGCCACCCTGGTCACGTAGCGCTCGAACAGAGGCACGACGGCCTCCGTCTCCCAGCCGCCCTTTTCCACCAGCCACAGGGGATTGGTGAAGTGATGCAGGGTGACCATGGGTTCCAGGCCCCGCTCCCGCAGCCCGACCAGCATCTGGCGGTAGCGGGCCATAGCATCGTCGTCCCACTCCCCCTCTCGCGGCTCGATGCGGCTCCATTCGAGGGACAGGCGGTGGGCGTTGTGTCCCATCTCCTGAGCCAGATCGAAGTCCCCCTCGGCCCGATTCCACCAGTCGCAGGCCAGCGCGGAGCGACTGCCGTCCAGGATGTGTCCCGGCTCCTTCTCCCATTCCCACCAGTCGTTGTTGCGGTTGTTCCCTTCCACCTGATGGGCACTGGTGGCCGTGCCCCACAGGAAGCCTTTAGGAAAGCGCATCATTTTCATCGTTTTATCTTCTCCGGCAGAACGTAGGGGTAATCCCTGCCCAGGAGTCTGTGCAGAGACCGATCGAGCTTCCTGAAGGCCAGATAGATCCGCCAGATCCAGGCGTCCTCCCTGTAGTAGGCCTGGACCTCTTTCACCGTGATGGGCTCGAACTCGTCTTCCCCAATCTCGGCCGAGAAGAACCCGTTAATGGTGTTTACCAGATCGGGGATCAGCTCGGGCCGCTGCTCTTTGTAGAAATTGGCGATGAGGTCCACCAGCACCTGCCTGAAGTCGTAGTAGCGGGTCATCACGTCTTCCAGGAAAAGCAGCCGAATGATCCAGACCAGGAAAGAGGGCGCGCTGCGCAGAAACAGCTCCGGGTTGAGCTGCTCCACGCCGTTCTTCTGCATCAGGGGCGTGCTGGTGTCGAAGTAAACCAGCTCTATTTCTTCGCCCAGCGCCGGTATCTCCGGATCGAAGCCGATGATGGCCCAGTTGGAAATCTGTCCATCGAAGCCCACTTCCAACTGGCCGCTGTGCTGCCGGTTGAAGTCGAAGACTTTTTTCGTCTCCCGCAGGACAGCCAGGACGAGCTTCCTGACGTCATCGGGCGAGAGGCGGTGGATGGCGTTGTGACCGATGGCTTCAGCGGGCTGTTTTTGCTGAACGATGTAGACGACCACCCGGTCGCGCTCCTCGTCCATAAATCGCACCGTCTCGCTGGGCACGAGCCGCAAACCGACGCCATCCCCCAGCACCTCAACGTACTCCTGGTACAGGGCCTGGTAGTCCCTCGCCTCCTCTTCGGTCCTGAACATGGGCAGTCTTTTGTAGGCCAGGTCTCTCTCGCTCCCCGTCCCCAATTCCAGCACCGTGCTGATCTCCCCGTAGCCCAGCACCCGGGCCGGGATCGCGCTCCTCTCCGGGAACCGGGGATCGAGACCCTTCTCGAACTGCTTCAGCAGCTCAATGTTGATTTTCAAGCCACCTCCCCCAGTGCCCCGTCCACTCGCTCCAGGATCTCCTCGGCCAGGGGGCGGTCAATGATCAGCGGGGGCAAGAGCTGGGCCACCCGTGGGTTGTTTCCGGCAAACACCGACAGAAAGCCGTGGTCGTAGGCGGCTTTGGTGAACAGCGGCCCGCAGTACTCATTCACCATCTCGATGCCCATCATCAGTCCCAGTTGCCTCAGCCCAACCAGGATCTCGGAGTGCTTGTCTTTCAAGCTCTTGAAGCCTGCGGAGAAAACGCTGGCCATTTCCTCCACGTGGCCCAGAAAGGCGGGGTCGGAAGACATCTCCAGCACCTTCAAGGCCACGGGACACCCCACCTCCGCCCCGCCGAAGGTGGAAATGTGGATAAACGGGTCTTCGTGGAAGACGACCTCGTACTTCTCCCGGAAGCAGGTGGCGGCCATAGGATAGATCCCGCCCGACAGCCCTTTCCCGATCACCATGACGTCGGGCACCACGCCAAAATGCTCGATGCCCCACAGTTTGCCCGTCCTGCCCAGGCCGGTCTGGATCTCGTCCACGATCAGGAGCGCCCCCTTGCTGTCGCAGAGCTCCCGCACCTGGGGAAAGAAGTCCTGGTCGGGAATGGGCAGGCCATAAGTGGCAGGGATGGTCTCCAGCAAGACCGCCGCCGTCTCGTCGTCCACGGCCTTCTCCAGAGCTTCGATGTCGTTGAAAGGAACCTGGATGAAGCCTGGGGCCATAGGCCCGAAGGGAGCGCGGTACTTCTCGTCACCCGCCGCCAGGGCCAGGCCGGTGTGTCCGTGGTAGCCGCCTTGGGCCGAGATCACCTTGGGCTTCCCGGTGTAGCCACGAGCGACTTTGATGGCCAGGTCAATCGCCTCACCGCCCCCCACGCCGAAGACGGTGTAGGTGATGTCGCCTGGGGCGAGCTGGGCCAGCCTGCTGGCCAGGGCTGCCCGCTGCTCGCTGATCAGGTGGTGGTTGCCGATGTCCAGTTCCCGCAGGCTCTGCACCAGGGTCTCGATGATCTCCGGGTTTCGGTGGCCCAGGTTAAACACCCCGCCGTTGCAGTGGCAGTCAATCAGCCTCTTCTCGCCCGCCAGGTCCCACAGATAAGGCCCCTCCCGCCTGCCGAGCACAAAATCAATGCCGGCCGCCTGGAAGAACCTCACCTTTCCTGAGGAGACGTGCCCGGCGAAGAGCTCCATGACCTCCGCTTTGCCGTGCGTGTCCAAGTACTTGAGAGGTGTGGATTCCATATTGACTCTCCTTCACATTGCCTCGTTACCCAGTGACTGCCACATAGTATACTGGATTTCGGCCGGTTTAGCAACAGCAAGAAAGCCACCTGGCGGTTGACGAAGGCGGCTTTTTGGAATATACTACCTCTGCCCTCACCTACCCCACAGCCCCCACCCCAGCCCTCCCCCAACTTTGGGGGAGGGAGCATGGGAGGGGGGAGGGTGAGGGCTGACCAGCAAGAGGAGCAGACCCATGACTCAACCGATAGAAGCTGTGCTGGTGGGCGCTGGCAATCGGGGCTACGACGCCTATGGACCTTACGCCCTGGCGCATCCCGACGAGATACGCTTCGTGGCCGTCGCCGAGCCCCACGACGCCCGACGGGCCCGCTTTGCCCAGGCCCACAATGTCCCCCCTGAGCGCCAGTTCCGCACCTGGGAGGACCTGTTCGCCCACGAGCATTCCGCACCTGGGAGGACCTGTTCGCCCAGGGGCAGATGGCCCAGGCGGCCCTCATCTGTACGTTGGATGACCTGCACCTCGCCCCCACCATCGCCGCGCTGGAAGCCGGCTACGATGTGCTGCTGGAGAAGCCCATGGCTACCACGGTGGAGGATTGTGTGCGTTTAGTGCAAACGGCGGAGCGGAGCGGCCGTGTCCTGATGCTCTGCCACGTTCTCCGCTACACTTCCTTCTTCTCCGCCCTCCACGACGTCATCGCCGCCGGTCGCCTGGGCGAGATCATCACCGTGGAGCATCGGGAAAACGTGAGCTTCTGGCACATGGCTCACTCCTACGTGCGAGGCAACTGGCGCCACAGCCGCCTGGCCCCCATGATCCTGGCCAAGTGCTGCCACGACTTCGACATCCTGTTCTGGAACCTGGGGCCGGTGAAGCGGCTGAGCTCCTTCGGCTCGCTGCTCCATTACCGCGCCGAGAATGCGCCGCCTGGCGCCCCTGAGCGCTGCACCGACGGCTGTCCATATGAGGCTGAGTGTCCCTGGTACGCCCCGCGCCTGTATTTAGACCTGATCCCGCTGATGCAGGAGGGACGGTGGTCGCGATCGGCGATGGAACGGCTATTCGCTGGCCTCTATCTGGATCATCCCCTGCTCACCAACCTGGCTCGGCGGTTGATACCTCCACTGGATGCCGGCCTCGATTATCGTGAGTGGCCCATCTCCGTCATCTCCGAGGACACCAGCCTGGAGGCCAGGCGTCGCGCGCTGGAGAGCGGGCCCTATGGCCGTTGCGTCTACCGCTGCGACAACGACGTGGTGGACCATCAGATGGTGAACATGGAACTGGAAAGCGGCGCTTCGGCGGTGCTGGTCATGCACGGTCACTCCCACCAGGAGAGTCGCACCATGCGTTACGATGGCAGCCGCGCCACCCTGTTCGGCCAGTTTTACCTCACCGACAGCGAGATTCAAATCCACGACCATCTCACGGGAAAAGTAGAGCTCATTCGGCCCGAGCCAGGCCGTGCTGGTCACGGCGGTGGCGACGAGGGGGTGATGCGTGCCTTCGTGCGCGCCCTGCGCCAGGGGAGGGTCGAGCCCCTGACCTCAGCCCGCGCCTCGCTGGAGAGCCACCTGCTGGCCTTCGCCGCCGAACAGGCCCGCCTCGAAGGTGCCATCGTGGACATGGCTGCCTATCGCCAGCAGGTTGAGGGCGTGGCCTGATCTGCACCAAAAAACGAAGGCCACGAAAGCAGGTCACGCCTTTCGTGGCCTTTCGCGTAAGTGAGCCCCTCGACGTCAGCCCACGTTGGCCACCAAATAAGCCAGCCCCAGGGCCAGGGCATTGGTGGAGACGTGCATCAAAACGGCGGGCCAGATGGAGTTGCTGCGATGGTAAAGGTAGGCAAAGATGAGGCCCAGGATGAAGATGGGGATCATGGCAGTGGGTGTGACGTGGATCACGGCAAACAGGGCAGAACTGATTAACGCCGCCTTCTTCCAGTCGTACCGCTGGCGCAATCCGGCAAAGACGAATCCCCTGAAGAACACTTCCTCTACCACGGGAGCAACGATCACTCCTCCGGCCAGAAGCCACCAGGGGGAGTCGAGCTCGGCGAAAAGGGGCGCCAGATCAACCTGCATCCGCAGGCCAAACAGGGCCAGGAAGAGGCTGTAGAAGAGGTTAAAGATGGAGGAGAGGATCATCAGGCCACAGCCCAGGCCAACCATCGCTCCTTTGAAGCTCCGCAGGCCCAGAGCCCTCCATCCCACGTTGTATTTCCGCACTGTCAACCACCACACCGGCACCAGCAATGCCAGTTCTCCCAGGCTGACCAGCAATCCCAGATCGAGGTCGAGGGAACGGTGCTGAACCCAGACGGCGACCACGAGGAAAATGGTCAGCCAAAGGGCCGAGACAACCAGCCCCAACCAGACATCGCGCGTGGTCCAGGGGACGGAAGGGGATTGAGACGATTCGATTTGCATGGTGTTCTCCTTTCGGCATGTTGCCATCTCCAGCTCCTCGTTGCTTCGTTCCTCAACTCATGGACCCGCCACCCGCGGCCGGTACTCCTCGTACACCTCCGGGAAGTATCTCTCGACCAGCGCCAGGTTGAAATCGGGGCCGTGCTCAGCGCGGAAGCGACGCAGGGCCTCCAGGTCCAGGTCGGCCAAAATCACCTCCTCCTGGTCTGCGGTCTCCGCGTGAGCCAGAATGCCGTCGCCAGCGGGCGTCATCTCCAGCGGGGCGTAAACCCCGCTCCGGCCCTCGAAGGTGAAACCCATGAACTGGCCCACCAGACAGGACAGGATGCCGTAGGCCGGGCTCTCCTGCACCCGCCCCCACACGCCGCGCAGTTGCTCCCAATACTGGTACGGCTCGGGATTGGCCGAGGGGTCCACCATGATCTCCGCCCCCAACAGCCAGGCGATGCGCTGCGGCTCGAAAAAGGTGTGGTCCATGCAGACGGGAAAGGCCAGCTTGCCCACCGGGGTATCGAAGACGTTGATCTGGTCACCAGGGGTCACGCCCCAGTCCTGCTCGATGTGGAAGAGGTGGGTCTTGCGCTGTCTGCCCATGATCCGCCCACCTGGGCCGAACAGGCAGGCCACGTTGTACAGCCGTCCCGCCTCATCCGGCAGCATGATGCTCCCGGCCACGATGTGGACGCTGAAGCGCCGCGCCAGGGCCGAGAAAGCAGCTTGATAAGCGCGGCGGGCGCCGGGGGCCACGACCTTGAACACGTCGGCCACTGTCGCCCCCTGGCCGGCCGCCGAGGCCACAGCCTCGTCCAGGCTGCCCGCCTGGGCTGCCAGCTTCCCGATGCCCGGCAGGAGGCCCAGGAGACAGGTGCCCGTGTCCTCCGGGAAGATGACCAGTTGTGCCCCGCCGGCCACCGCCTCCCGCAGCGGCCGATACATGGCCGAGGCAAATCGTCCTGCGTCGCCAGTGATGTGCAAACGGAGTTGAACCACCCCCACCCGCACCCGTCCTGGGGTCGGCTCGGGGGGCTGGGGGAAGTCCCTGCCCCGCAGGGCGGCCCGCACCAGCAACGGTCGTGACCTCCACCGCAGGATGAGCTTCAGGGCCAGGCCCATGAGGGATTCCTTTACTTCGGCGAAGCTCAGTACGAGGTTCATGGCCGCGCCTCCCGATATACCCCCGGCAGATAGCGACGGTAGACCTGGTAGTTGAGGACGCGGAAGATGGGGTACTCGTCCACCGCCTCCTGGAGGGCGGCGAAGTCGAGATCGGCTACCACCACCTCATCGGCGTCGGCGCTGGCTGCCTGGGCCAGAACGCCGTCGTTGTTCGGGGTCATCCCCAGCGGGGCGTGGATGGTGGCTGGGCCGCTGTAGTCATCGCCCACCAGGGGAGCTTCCAGGCCAAACACCTGGTTGGCCTGCACCTCCCGCCACAGCCGCCGCTTCCAGTCGTGGGCCGGAACGTTGCGGGCGGCCAGAGGGTTGACCAGCACGTTGGCCCCCTTGAGGCACAGGATGCGGGCCACCTCAGGGTAGCGTACGTCGGTGTTCACCACCAGTCCCAGGCG
>Ga0194125_10006524_pt1 | contig 17182 bp, 14 predicted proteins | sample TA2KigC250mmetaG_FD_148626 | JGI IMG/M metagenome (GOLD analysis project Ga0194125, IMG submission 148626) | Freshwater microbial communities from Lake Tanganyika, Tanzania - TA2015034 Kigoma Deep Cast 250m | ecosystem: Environmental > Aquatic > Freshwater > Lake | place: Tanzania: Lake... | reverse complement strand
CGTGTCTGGCCGGCCCAAGGCTATCGTAAAGGCATGGTCCATGAGGAAGTCTGGCTCATCATCGAAAGGCGGTGGCAGGGCCGGGAAAACTTTGAATTGCGCTACTACTTCAGCAATATGCCCCAGGAGATTCCCACCTTGGAGATGGTGCGTCTCTTCCATGAAAGGTACTGGATCGAACAAGGATATCAGCAATTGAAAGAAGAGTTGGGGTTGGATCACCATGAAGGCCGATCTTGGATCGGCTGGCATAGACATGTTCTCCTGGTTTTTCTGGCTTTCGGCTACCTCACCCAACTGCGGGTGCAAGAAAAAAAACGGCTGCAGCAGAGCTCCTGGACGAACAAATTGTCGCCACCGAGGATACCGGAGAAAGGGACTTCCAACTAAAGGATGCTTCGTTAAAGTCGTGGCCGTCGCGAAGGTGTCCCACGCGTTCCTCAGAACGATGGCGGCGAAAACAACGGGCCCAAAAAATGCCTTCATTGCCCGATATCCGCCATCAATTGGCAAAATGCTTGATGAGGATGCTGATTTGATCATTTATCTGTCGGAGTAGTATTAAGTATCTTAATCAATTTAGCCCCCTCCCCCCAACCCCCTCCCACCGAGGGGAGGGGGGGATCAAGGCCAACTTTTTCCGCCTTTTAAGCTGTTTCGCAGAGGTCTCAAATTGAGACCTCTGCAAAAATATCGAAATGCCAGACAAACCAGAAAAATTCTAGTGGCACATCGCGGCCTGAGGCCGCAACCAAACTGATAAAATGATCTGATTACTCTGTTAAATCAGTGGGTTGAAAGCCTTTTCTTTGTCAAAAAACAAGAAACTCAGGATTAGTGGCACAGGCCTCTGGCCTGTGGTTAACTATGCATAAACTATGAACTTTTCACACAGGCTGGAAGCCCCCAGGGCGAACCCAAGGTTCGCCCCTACATTTTAATACCTTTTGAAGGCGAATTGGGCTTACACACCAACCAAGAGCATCACCCCTGGGAATATGGCCCGTATAACGCACCCCAGGAGTTCTTCGTCCCAAAAGGATTCTTCCTAACCCGGACGAGCCGGAACCAAAAAGAATGAAAAATTTTCTGCCAGAAAAAGCACGAATCTTATTTCTAAGGTACTAAGGTATCCATCTGCCCTCAGCCGACTTACTTCTGGGACCTGGCACCAAGTTTGAAATAGTACGGGGAAAAACAAGGAAGTTGAGGCGATGAAACGGAATAAACGGACCACCATCCTGGCCCATGAATGCCTGACTCCCCTCACGGAAAAGATTTTGGCCCGCATGGGGCTGGAAGGAAAGGCAATTCGCCGGCGGCTGCTCCTGTTTTACCAGGAACGGAACAGCAGCAAAGAGCACCGGACCCAGGAAGACCGAGGGTAGGAAACCATCAGGCTCGGGGTCTAGGGCTAACAGGAGGGCCTAACGGCATGGCGATACAAGTATAGACTTCCACCTTGCCCGGACTGAAGCGACGAACTGCGTTCTTTTTATTGACTGCGCCCCTCGAGGTGATTATAGTGTGAATGATTCCACCGGATCTCCCAAGACAGAGGTGCTCATGGCCTGGGTGCGGACGGTTCTGGTCCTGGGGCTGCTGCTGGCCCCGGGCTGCCACGATATACTTTATCCCAGATTCGACAAAGGGATGTGGGCCTCTTACATCCACCTCAATGATTTAAATATAGGTATGAGCAAAGGCGCGGTGGAAGGGGTCATGGGCCCCCCGAATATCAAAGAAGAAGGAGATTACCGGGGCGGCCGTTACACCATCTACTTCTACCTGACCCATGACCGGGACCAGGAGGGCAGCGGAACGGTGCGCGGCGGTTATACCCCTGTGGTCTTGAAAGACAACCGCCTGGTAGGCGTCGGCAAGCGGGCTTATGATCAAGCTACGGACAAGACTGTGTATACCGACGATTACCCCAATCTCCCCTGGCGGGTGACTAAGTAAGAGTTTTCGGTTTTCGGTTAAGAAAACGAGGATAGATTTCCTAAGAAAGAGGGCCTTGGCAGGGAAAGCCAAGGCCCTCTTGTTTTATTGAATTCGATTATTGCCTTTGCTCCGCAAAGGCAATCCAGGTAGGACGTCTTAGAAAAAATCTCCCTATTTCGAGATGGACCACCAGCCCAAAAAATATTCGTGGCGCAGGCCTCTGGCCTGTGGCCGCCGTCTGTTCTGTCAAGAAACCTTCCCACAGGCTGGAAGCCTGTGCTACTCATGTCAGTGTATTTTGTCTTTCATTTAAGCAAGAGGCAGCCGATCTTCAGAGGCCCTTCCCGGAGTTAAGGCAACAATCGGATTACTAAAAACTGAAAACTCAAAACTGAAAGCTCTACTCCCGTTCGCCCAACAACTGCCCGCAGGCCGCCTGGATATCCTGGCCCCGGCTCTCCCGGGTGAGGACGGTGTAGTTAGCCTGCCGGAGAATATCCTGGAACTCCAGCACCCGGTCCTCGGGAGACGGTTCAAAGGGCACGTCGCCATAAGCATTTAGTGGAATAAGGTTGATCTTGGCCCGGAAGCCCCGAAGCAGCCGGGCCAGTTGCCGGGCCTGGGCCGGCGCGTCATTGATGCCTTTTAGCAGCACATAGGCAAAAGTGACGCGGCGGTGCCGGGGCAGGGGAAAATCCCGGCAGGCTTGCAGCAGAGTCTCCAGGGGGTAGCGCCGGTTGATGGGCATGATCCGGCTGCGAGTCTCATCATCCGGGGCGTTTAAGGACACGGTGAGGTTGGCCCGGGCCTCCTGCCCCAGTCGGGGAATAAGGGGGGCCAGACCCGCGGTGGATACCGTGAGGCGCCGGGGGGAAAAGTTGAGCCCCCACTCTGCGGTGATCATGGTCAAGGCCCGGACCAGGGCGGGAAAGTTGGCCAGGGGTTCCCCCATACCCATGAAGACCAGATTGGTAATGGGCCAATCCCCTGTGAAGTGGCGACGCACCGTTAGAATTTGATTGAGCATTTCCCCGGCGGTGAGATTCCGCACCAGGCCCCGCCGGGCGGTGGCGCAGAAGCGGCACCCCAGGGCGCAGCCCACCTGGGTGGAGAGGCACAGGGTGTAGTGGCCTTCTTCCGGAATGAGCACCGACTCGACGCAGTTTCCGTCTTCCAGGGCCAGGAGGTATTTGCGGCTGCCGTCCCTGGACACCTGCTCCCGGTCTATCCTGAGGTCGCTAAGATAGGCCCGGCGGGCCAGCTCCTGGCGGAAGGCGCGGGAGATATCGGTCATGGCCTCGAAATCATTCACCCCTTTATAGACCCACTTGAGCACCTGCCGGGCCCGGTAGGGCGGATGACCCCATATGGTCATGAGCTGCTCCAGCTCAGGCAAAGTGAATTCTTTCAAATCCGGGGGATTGCTCATGGAAGGGAGTAATACAGTTTTTAGTTTTTAGTTTTTAGTTAAAGGGGTGAGCATCAGGGTTTATGCAGAGATTGGACTTGCAGGGAAAACCCAAAAACCGGGGGGCTATAGGCTATAGGCTCCATACATTAAAATTCCATGATCTTATTACTTTCTAAAATCGTAAGGATGGCTGATTCTTTAAACTCAAAACTCAAAACTTAGAACTTAAAACAGTCTTTTCAAACGCCCCGGGACCGTTCCAGGGCCTCTTGCTGGGATTTGCAGGCTATGCACATGGTGGTCACCGGCCGGGCAATGAGGCGCTTTTCGGCGATGTCCCCGCCGCAGATTTCACAGACGCCGTAAGACCCGTCATCGATGCGCTCCAGGGCTTCCCGGATCTTGGTGATGAGCTTCCGTTCCCGGTCCCGGATCCGCAAGGTGAAGTTGCGGTCCGTTTCCAAGGTGGCCCGGTCCGTGGGGTCCGGGAAGGCCGAGGCGGCCATGCCGGTCATATCGGTTCGGGTTTTGTCAGCTTCTCCCAAAATCTCTTGCAAACGGTCTTGCAAGAGCTGGCGGAAAAACTCCAGACGTTCCGGTTCCATCACTTAACTCCTGCCTGCTCCAATGGACTTGCATTATCGGAAGCCAGGTCCGGGTGGCGGTAATCCCCCCGGACGCCCCCGCTTTTTTCCAGCAACAGCAGTTCTTGAATAACCAAACCCCGGTCCACTGCCTTACACATATCATATATGGTCAGCGCGGCCACCGCGGCGGCAGTGAGGGCTTCCATTTCCACCCCGGTCCGGGCGTAAGTCCGCACCTTGGACCGGATGGTCACCGCGCAGTCCTGGGGTTCAGGGAAGAACTCGATGTCAATGCCGGTGAGGGGCAAGGAGTGGCATAAGGGGATGAGCTGGGCGGTGTTTTTCGCGGCCATGATCCCGGCCAGTCGGGCCGCGGCCCAGACGTCGCCTTTGGGAAGAGTCCCTTCCAGGAGTAGCGGAAAGACCCGGGGGCCCACCACCACCCGGCAAGAAGCCGCGGCGGTGCGCAGGGTTTCGGGTTTGTCACCCACCTCCACCATGCGCAGCCGTCCCTCCTGGTCTAAATGGGTAAATTCCGTCATGGCCTTCCCATGAGACTTTCCTGCTCCAGGGAGAGCATCTCCTGGAGAATCTCCGTTTGCCGGGGGTTGAGAGATTCAGGGGTGACGACCACCACTTCCATTACCTGATCTCCCCCGGGCGCGCCGGCGCCGGGGAAACGGAAAACCTGGCGGTTTTGGGTGCCCCGGGGCAGGTTAAAGATGGAGAAGCCGTCCAGGGTGGGCACCCGGACAGGTCCGCCCAGGGCCGCCTGGGCAAAAGAGACCTGGACCCGGCAGTGCAGGTCGTTCCCCACCCGGCTGAAGAAGTGATGGGGCTCAACATGGATGACCACCTCCAGGTTCCCTGGGGGGCCGTTCTGGAAGCCCGCACCCCCTTCGCCGACAATGCGCAACCGGGCGCCGTCCCGGGTACCCGGAGGGATGGAGAGGTGATAGCGCCGGGTTTCGCCCCAGGACCCCTGGCCGTGACAATGGAAACAAACTTGGACCGCGATTTTCCCCCGGCCCCGGCAGCCTTCACATATAGGGCCGAAGCGCAGCAGGCCCGGGCCTCCCAGCATGCGGCCCCGCCCCTGGCAGTGGGGACAGGTCTGGTAACCGGCTCCCGGGGCCAAACCGGTGCTGCGGCAGGGGGAACAATGACTGGTGTGGAAAACTTGAATGGCCGTCTCCATCCCCCGGATGGCCGCGGCAAAAGGAATTTGCAGATCATAGCGGAAGTCGGCTCCCGGAGAATCAACCAGGGGCGCGCCGGTCCGGGGGATGCCGAAAATCTCTTCAAAAAACGCTTCCTGGTGGAAGTCCCGAGGACGTCGGTATTTTTGGGCTTCAGGGCGGGGATGGGCGCCGATTCGGGCCTTGATTTCCTGGATGGCTTCATAAGCCTCCGCCACCTGGCGGAAATGGGCCGCCGCATCCGAATTGCCGGGGTTGCGGTCCGGGTGGTATTTCCGGGCCAGCACCCGGTAGCGCCGCCGGATTTCCGTCCACGGGGCTTCCGGGGAGATACCCAGGATATGATAATAATCGGCTGCGGTCATGCTCACGGTTCCCCAAATTCCCGCGTCGTCCCGCCCACTCCAGCCGGTAATTTATTACTCGGGGCCATAACAAGATTAGATTCTTGGTCATTCTAAGCCGCCCCAGGCGGCGAAGAATCTAGACATTTTCAGCTCTTACGATATCTCCAGCTTCCCGGCGCGGCGCCGGGCGTTGCTCCTTTCCCTGGAGGATGTGTTTTTTTTCTTCAAGCAGTTAGGCGCACCCCAGGGCCAAGGTTCGGCTTCGGCCTATAAACCTGCAATATCATCAAATTTTTATAAATTATTCTAGGTTAGAAGTAAACCCTAATTTTTCTTCTCCCCATGAGTGTGGATGACGGGAAACCGTTGACATTCTTAGCGCCATTGAGTAATGTACGCTTGTTTAAGCATTTCAGCGACTTCTATTGGCGGCGCCGGAGAGCCAGGAATCATCCGTGGTTTTCCTAAGAAAGAGCGGCTAACGGGGTCTCTCAAAGTAAGGATAGATATCCTTTTCTAAAGCTATGATTAAACGGCTGCTGGAGCGATTTCGCCGGGACCGAGGCCGGCACAAGGCCACGGCCCAGGTTGACTTTTTTGCCGATGACCTGGTAATTCCCTCCATCGTGTGGCACCGGACTCAGGATTCTCCAAATGACCCCATCGCCCTGGTGGTCCACCTCTATGCCCGGATCCTTTATGAGCTGGCGGAATTGAACAAGGTTCAGGTGGCCCGGCAGTTGATGGAATTTGTGGAGCAGGTGTGTCAGCGGCTCATTGGCGCGGAAGGGCCCCCCAAGCGGCTTCGTCTGCCCCTGGGACAGCTTCGTTACTCCACCGAACCTCCCCTTTCTCCCGCGATTCGCACCTACCAGGCGGAGTTTTACCAATTCCAGGATGGCCGTTACCGCGTGGAATTCCGGGGAAGCCTGGGGAAAGAGGAGCTTTACCTGCCGGGAGCCTTCCTGGCCCTCTTGCAGTTCTGTCTCGATGAGCTGGGGGATGAAACATTAAAAGGCTTGGCCCAGGCATTGGACCGACTCCATCTGTACTACCGCTATCGCCGGGACTTCTGGGAAGGGACTTCCCTAAGCACCGGTCCCGCCTTTGCCCTGAGCGCGGAAGAACTGCGTCCCGAAGAGTAATATTAGGAAAGAGTGTAGGATGGTCCCCGCCCGCTGTTTCAGGTTTCGGCGATCAGGGGTCGGGAGGTTGAGGCGTGGGCGGTTTTACCGCCACGGTTGGAGGCCACGCGACAGTTACTATAGAAATTGGTCATCCCCAAACAGCAGGCTTCAGACCAAGCGCATTGTAAAAGCAATGATTAACCGGTGAACCCCTTTTTAAAATCCCCCTGACTTCCCTTTTCCGAAGAAAGCTTTTCTCTATTTTGCCTTCATCCTTTCGGTAAAATAACCCCGGATTTTCCACCTTTGTTCAAGGGAATCAGGGGAAATTTTTATTTTTTTCCCTTTTCGGAACAAAAACATGATCGAAATGTAAATATTTCTTGAATTAGATTAATTTCTGTTATAGCTTACGGTCAGTCTTAAAAGGTTGGTGGACACGGGAAATTGGCGGCTTGAGTTTCTGAATAAATAATGGCCTCTAAGCCCTCCGAGGTCATACCGTATGAGGCAAACTGCGCCGGGACCTCCCCGGCTTGCAGATCTTGCCTCAAAGATCGGAGAGCCGCAGATGGGCAGCCCCCAGGCAAGGGAACTCTCAGGAGTAAAGAGGGAGCCGGAGGGGTATAGTGGCTTCAGAAGGCCCCTGCGCATAATGGCCAGGCTATTGGCAGCCTGGCTTTTTTGCGTCGTGGCCCTGGTCAGTTTCAGCTGGGGAATGGAAGACCAGAAGACCTTGCGGTTGATGGCCCGCATCCATCCCAAGGTTTCCCTTATCCTGGACCGCAGCCAGGTAACTTTTGCGGGGGCTGAAGATCAGGCGATAATCCCGGCCGCGGAGGGTGCGGTGCAGGTCACGGCCAAAGGCGCAGCCGGAGTCAATCGTCCTCTGGTTCTCACCATGCGGGCCGAGAATGATTTGGAAGGCTCCGCGGGGCGCATCCCAATCCACCAGGTGCGCTGGACCGCCCTGGGAGAAGGGTTCCGGGACGGGTCCTTGAGCCGGGCCGCCGATAAAATCCTGGGCCGCTGGACCTCCAGCGGCGTCCACCGAGGCCAGGTTAACTTCGAACTTGTCTCTCCCCCGGAAATGGCCGCCGGTGAATATCAATCCCAGGTCACCCTGACCCTCGCGTCGCCCTGATGGTTCGCCACCCACTAGTTATTAACCGCCGATGAACGCAGATTAACGCCGATAATAGAAGTCAAAGAGCAACAAAAACACACGAAGAACACCGAGAAAAGATCCAGGGGGCCTTGGCTGAAGCCAAGGCCCCCTGTTGTTTATTATTCGTTTAATTCCTTCGTATGTCCTTCGTGTTCTTAGTGGTAATCTTTTAATATCGGCGTTAATCTGCGTTCATCGGCGGTTAAAAACCATCATTCAAGCCGAAAGCCGTTGCAGCAGCCCCGCCTTGATACGGTCGAACTCCTCGGGGCTGATTATCCCGGTATCCCGGAGGCGCACAAATTCTTCCAGCTCTTCCCGCAGGCGTTCCGGGGGGAGCCAGGCGGCGGCGTGGTGGGTGTCGGTGGCCTCCATGACCACCGGCCCTTCCAGGGCCAGGGGTTGGGGGCGAGCCGGCAGGGCCGCGGGGAGGCCCTGGGACCCATGGTAGCGCACGGTGAAAAGCCCGTTGAGCAAAGAGATTTCCATATTTTTGCCGTTTCGGGCGGCATCCCGCATCATGTCCTGGAACTCGCTCCCCTGGGCCGCCATTTTGGCCTTGAGGTCGCCCCAACGGCGGTGGAGGCGGTAGCCGATCCAGGCGCATAACCCGACAAACCCGGCCAGAATCCAGGTGGTGAAGCCCAGGACGCCGGTGAGCCATACCAGGGCCACGATGAGGACAAAGGGCACGGCGATCAAAAAGATCAGGAGGCTGTAAAATTGAGAGAGATTGCTCCAGGAGGAGACCGCGGCGTCGGGAGCCGCGGTTTTGAATTTGGAAAAGAACTTGCCCATTGTAATGCCGGTTTTCGGTTTTCGGTTTACGGTGAAAAAATGCTCATTGCCCCTGCCATTTCCTCAAGTGAGGAATTCCTAAGGCCCATGTTTTGGTTTACCCAGGGCGGGGCGGAGCACAGTTATCTTCAGATTACAGTAGCGACTAGAAAAACATATTGGGGCGAGGTTTGCAAGCAGTTTTCGTATCCGTGTTTATCTGCGTTCATCCGCGGTTTAATTTTAATTTTAACCGCCGATGGACGCAGATTGCCGCAGATAATGGATCGCAGTGGGACCTTCTATTCCCTAATCCCTGCTCCCTAACCCCTGGCATTAAAAAACGCCTGGTAGGCCTTGAAGGTCATGTACAGGTCGGCCTTGGAGGCCACCTCAAAGGGCGAGTGCATGGACAGCAGCGGGGTGCCGCAGTCGATGATCTCCATGCCGTGGATGGCCAGGTACTTGGCGATGGTGCCGCCGCCCCCTTCGTCCACCTTGCCCAACTGGCCCGCCTGCCATACCACCCCGAACTCCTGGAATATGCGCCGGATCCAGGCCACGTATTCCGCGTTGGCGTCGCTGGTGTAATACTTGCCGCCGCTGCCACCGTACTTGTGGAAGGCCACGCCGTAGCCCAGGCGGGCGGCGTTGCGCTTCTCGTGGACTTCCGGGTAATCCGGGTCCAGGGCGCCGGTGACGTCCGCGGAGATGGCCCGGGAGTTCATGAGCACCCGCCGCCGGGTCTGGGGGCTTTCCCCCTGGCGCTCCAGCAAGAGTTCCACGACTTCTTCCAGGAGGCAGCATTTGGCCGAGGTGTTGCCGTCGGAGCCGGTCTCTTCCTTGTCATAAAACATGGCCAGGCAGGTGTACTCCGGCTCGGTAGTGTCCAGGACGGCCTCCAGGGCCGCGTAGGAGCAGGATCGGTCATCCTGGCCGTAGCCCGCCACCAGGCTCCGGTCCCAGCCGATGTCCCGGGCGGGGCCGGCGGGCACGGCTTCCAGCTCGGCGCTGATCAGGTCTTCTTCCCGGATGCCGTAATGGTCCTCCAGATATTTAAGGAGATAAAGCTTGAAACGCTCCTTGGTCTCCGGGTCCCCCAGGGGCAGCGACCCCACCAGGATATTGAGCTTTTCGCCTTCAAAGGCCTCGGTCACCTTTTTGTCCATCTGGGCCTTGCGGGCCAGGTGGGGGAGCAAATCCAGGACGGTGAACACCGGGTCCCCGGGATCTTCCCCCACTTTGAACTCCACCCGGACGCCGTCGGCCTTGAGCACCACCCCGTGGAGGGCCAGAGGCCGGGCCAGCCACTGGTATTTCTTGATGCCCCCGTAATAGTGGGTCTTGAAAAAGGCCAGGTCCGTATCTTCATAAAGGGGATATTGCTTCAGGTCCAGGCGGGGGGAGTCAATGTGGGCGGCCACGATGCGCACCCCCTCGCTCAGGGGCCGCCTTCCTTTTATCGCCAGGACGATGGTTTTGCCTTTATGATTGTAGTAGCCCTTATCTCCGGGAGTCTTAGATTGCAGGTCCACGAACCCCCGGGCCTTGGCCAGGCCTTCAATGACCGCCACGGCTTCCCGTTCGGTCTTGGCCTGGTCGAGAAAAACCTTGTAGCGTTCGCCGTATGCCTGGATGGCCTCCCGAGTGGCCGCGTCCACTTGGTCCCACACCAGTTTTTGGGTGACCGTGAGGCGGTCCCGCAGTTCTTTGAGTTCGTCTTTTCCCTGGGCCTCCATAAGGGTCCTCCGTTCTTATTTAGAAGGAAAGCAAACGTATAAATATTTCACCACCAAGACACTAAGGGCCACAAAGATTATTTATGGGCGTCCTGGACCAGGACGCCCATAAATAAATTCCTTGGTGAATCTTGGTGTCTTAGTGTCTTGGTGGTGAATCATTCTATTGGCCTGGTCCCCTTCACCATAGCTTTAATTTAATATCAAAAATCCCATCGGCAAACAATGGGACAATTCCCCCCCACTGTAACTCCTTGACTTGGGGAAGAAAAACTAATAAATTTTATATCATCTAGGCGAGAGTGGCGGAATTTGGCAGACGCACCGGACTTAGGCTCCGGCGGGAATCCCGTGGGGGTTCGAGTCCCCCCTCTCGCACACCCTCCTGGGGGGGACCGGAAGGAGGGTCAGCATCCGACGCGGAAAAATGCTGCGGCAAAGTCCATCTCTTTGCCATTCCGAGCCGCCAGAGGCGTTGGAAAACCAAACACCCTTCGCCGGCGGCTCAGGATGACAAAAAGGAAAACGGCCCTTTGCCATAGTTTCCCCGAATAACTGCAAAAGAGAGATGATGATGGCAGAACACTCCCTAAAAGTAGAAGTTGAAGATATCAGTCCCATTAAACGCAAACTGAAGGTTGAAATTCCCGCCGCCGAAGTGGACCAGGAGATTGACAAGGTTTACCGGTCCATGGGGAAAAAGGTCAAGGTCAAAGGATTCCGCCCCGGAAAAGTGCCCCGGTCGGTGTTGGAGATGTATTACCGCAGCCAGGTGGAGCGCGAAGTGGTGGACAACCTGGTGCGTCGCTCCCTGGGAGAGGCCCTGAAGGAAAAGGCCCTGGAGCCGGTGGGGGTCAACTGGCCCGAACCCGCGCCCCAGGTGTTCGGAGGACAGGATTACTCCTTTAACGTGGAACTGGAAATGCTTCCGGAGTTCACCGTGGAGAACTACCTGGGGCTGACCCTGGAAGCGGAGCCGGTGGAGGTCTCAGAAGCCGAAGTCAATGCCCGCTTGGAAGAAATCCGCCAGATGAACGCGGTGCTGCGGCCCCCGGAGGAACCCCGGGAAATCCGGGAAGGCGACTTCGTAGTTCTGGACTATCAGGGCTACTTTGCCGGCAAGGCGCTGCCTGAGGCCAAAGAAGAGAACAAATATCTCCAGGTGGGCTCCGGACGCTTCCATCAGGAGTTCGAACGCCACCTCATCGGGCTGTCCCCGGGTAGCGAGGCCAACTTCACCGTGAGCTTCGCCCCGGATTTCGCCAACCCCCTGTTGGCCGGGAAGGTCTTGGATTTTCACGTTAAAATTCATGAGATGAAAGAGAAGATCGTGCCTGACCTGGACGACGCCTTCGCCCAGGCCCTGGGAGGGAACTTTCAAACCCCGGCCGACTTGCGGTCTGCGGTGCAAGAGGATATTATTAAAGAAAAGGAGCAGGCCAGAAAGGCGAAGCTGGAAACCCAGGCCCTGGAGCGGCTCATAGCCCAAACCCCCTTTGAACTGCCGGACGCCTTAATCCGTCAGGAGCAGGAAAACATCGTGCGGGATCAGTGGCAGAGCCTCCAGGAACAGGGGATCAACGTGGCCGGTCTGGATCAGAACCGGATGCTGGAGGCGGTCAAGCCTTCGGCGGAACGCCGGGCCCGGTCCAAGCTCATCCTGGAGCGTATTGGCACCCAAGAGAACGTCACGGTGGACGACGCCGAATTGGAGGCCGGCCTGGAGCGCATCGCGGCCCGGAGCGGCCGGGAGGTGGCCCAGGTCAGACAGTTCTACCAGGAAAACGATCTCCTGGAGATCCTCCGGCGGCAGCTCAAAGATGAAAAGACCTTGAAGCTGCTGGTGGAGAAGGCCGACATCCAGGCGCCGGAGCCCCCAGCCTCGCAGGAGCAGGCATAAAAAATGCAATTGATACCCATAGTAGTGGAGCAGAGCAGCCGGGGAGAACGGGCTTACGACATCTATTCCCGGCTTCTGAGAGACCGGATTATCTTTCTGGGCACGGTTATCACCGACGACGTGGCCAACGTGGTCATTGCCCAGTTGCTCTTTTTGGAAGCGGAAGACCCGGACAAGGAGATCAACTTTTACATCAATTCCCCGGGAGGTCTGGTGACCGCGGGCATGGCCATTTACGACACCATGCAGTACATCAAGTCGCCGGTGGCCACCCTGTGCATGGGCCAGGCCGCGTCCATGGCGGCCCTGCTGTTGGCGGCGGGGGAACAGGGCAAGCGCTTTACCCTGCCCCACGCCCGGATTTTGATTCACCAGCCCATGGGGAGCTTTGCCGGGCAGGCCACCGACGTGGACATCCAGGCCCGGGAGATTCTCCGCCTGCGGGAGGAGTTGAACCAGATTATGGCCGACCACACCGGCCAGGCCCTGGAACGCATTTCCCGGGACACGGAACGGGATTTTTATATGTCCGGCCTGCAGGCCAAGGAATACGGCCTGGTGGACGACGTCATCACCCGCCGGGAGGTGAGCCGGCCGGCTGCAGGATGACATTTTTTAACGAGACCTTGTGAAGGAGACCCTGTAAGAGTCGCCCAGTTCGTCATCCTGAGGGAGGAAGGTGACCGAAGAATAGCCAGGTTCCTTGCAAACGCAGAATGACAGAAAAGGGTGCAGATATATCAAAATAAGAAAATCTTCGCTTCTTCGCCAGACTGTGTAAGACTTGAACTAATGCCGCGGGGTGACGATATTATAAATAAGCCCGACGCGGCCCAAGATGAGAGCGAAATCCAAACCCGGAAGGGGCCTTGATGCCCCCGGGTTTGGGGAGGATATACCCCATGAGTAAACGCGGTGCCGATAAGAGTGCCGATTTGTTGTGTTCCTTTTGCGGCAAAAGCCAGAGCGAGGTGAAAAAGCTCATCGCCGGCCCTGGCGTCTATATCTGCGACGAGTGCATCGAGCTGTGCAACGATATCATCGCCGAAGAGTACGAGAAGGAGGACTCCAAGCACTCCCGCCTGGCCATACCGGAGCCGGCGGCCATCAAAAAGCAGATCGACGAATACGTCATCGGCCAGGAACGGGCCAAAAAGATCCTGTCGGTGGCGGTGTACAACCACTACAAACGCATCAACGCCAAGGTGGACATGGATGGGGTGGAGCTCCAGAAGAGCAATATCTTGCTCATCGGCCCCACCGGTTCAGGCAAAACCCTGCTGGCCCAAACCCTGGCCAAGATCCTCAATGTGCCCTTCACCATCGCCGACGCCACCACTTTGACCGAAGCCGGTTACGTGGGCGAAGACGTGGAGAACATCATCCTCAACCTCCTACAGGTGGCGGATTACGACGTGGAAAGGGCCTCCCGGGGCATCGTCTATATTGACGAAGTGGACAAGATCGCCCGGAAGTCCGACAGCCCCTCCATCACCCGGGACGTCTCCGGGGAAGGGGTGCAGCAGGCCCTGCTCAAGATCATCGAAGGCACCATGGCTTCAGTGCCTCCCAAGGGCGGCCGCAAACATCCCCAGCAGGAATTCATCAAGGTGGACACCACCAACATCCTGTTCATCTGCGGCGGGGCCTTCAACGGCCTGGAGGACCTCATCGGCAATCGCATCGGCAAAAAGTCCATGGGTTTCGGGGCCGACATCCGGAGCAAGGTCCACCGGCCCCTGGGAGAGATCCTGATTCAGGTGCACCCCCAGGACCTGCTCAAGTTCGGCCTCATCCCCGAGTTTGTGGGCCGGCTGCCGGTAATCGCCACCTTGAACGAGCTGGACGAAGAAGCCCTGGTGCGCATTCTCACCGAGCCCAAAAACGCCCTGGTAAAGCAGTATCAGAAGCTCCTGGAAATGGACGCGGTAAGTCTCAAGTTCACCCATGAGGCCCTGGTGGCCGTGGCCCAAGAAGCTTTGAAGCGCAAGTCCGGAGCCCGGGGTCTCAGGGCCATCCTGGAGCGGGCCATGTTGGATCTGATGTACGACCTGCCGTCCAAGAAGGATATCTCCGAATGTCTGATCAGCGATGACTTCATTCTCCATCACGCGGCACCGATTTTTAAATACCGGACTCCCGAAAGCATGACCTGGGATAAACCGGGGAGGGCGGCGCAACAATGATCTTCCGACTTAACCGCACCAGAGGCGAAGGGGACAAAAAGAACCTGCTGATCGTGCCCATGCTGCCTCTCAGGGACATCGTCATCTTTCCCCATATGGTGGTGCCCCTGTTCATCGGCCGGGAACGTTCCATCAACGCCCTGGAATATTCCATGGGCCAAGATAAGTACATCCTTCTCTGTGCCCAGAAGGACCCCCGTAAAGATGAACCCCGGGAAGCGGAAATCCGCAAGGTGGGAACCCTGGCCTCCATTCTCCAGCTCCTGCGATTGCCTGACGGCACCGTGAAGGTTCTGGTGGAGGGCAAAGCTCGGGCCCAGATCCGACAGTATCTGCCCAATGCCAATTTCTACCAGGTGGAAGCCGAAGAACTTCCGGAAACCTGGGAATACTCCTCGGAGACGGAAGCCCTGCGCCGGGCCGCGGTGAGCGCGTTTGAAACTTACGCCAAGTTGAACAAGAAGGTGCCCCAGGAGTCCCTTCAGGCCCTTACCGGCATCGACGACCCGGGGCGTTTGGCAGACATCATCTCCGGTCACCTGGCCATCAAGACGGATGAAAAGCAGGGGCTCCTGGAAAGCCTGGACGCCCTCCGCCGCCTGGAAAAGGTCCTGGGAGTGCTCAACCGGGAAAACGAAATCCTCCAGATCGAAACCCGCATTAAGAACCGGGTCAAGAAACAGATGGAAAAGACCCAGCGAGAGTACTACCTGAACGAACAGATGCGGGCCATCCAGAAGGAAATGGGCGAAAAGGAGGACATGAAAGGGGAGATCCAGGACCTGGAAAGGCGCATCCGCAAAAAGAAGATGCCGGTGGAAGCCACCGCTAAGGTGAAGCATGAGCTGAAGAAACTCAAGCTCATGAGTCCCATGAGCGCGGAAGCCACGGTGGTGCGCAATTACATCGACTGGATCCTGTCTCTCCCCTGGCATGACAAGACCCGGGACCGTTACGACATCACCGAAGCGGAACGCATCCTCGAAGAAGACCACTACGGCCTGGAGAAGCCCAAGGAGCGCATCCTGGAGCACCTGGCGGTCCAGAGCCTGGTCAAAAAGATCAAAGGCCCCATCCTCTGCCTGGTGGGCCCCCCGGGGGTGGGCAAGACCTCCCTGGCCAAGTCCGTGGCCCGGGCCTTGGGCCGCAACTTCGTGCGCCTGTCTTTGGGCGGGGTGCGGGATGAAGCGGAAATCCGCGGCCACCGGCGCACTTACATCGGGGCCATGCCGGGCAAAATCATCCAGTCCCTGAAGAAGGCCAAGAGCAACAACCCGGTTTTTTGCCTGGATGAAGTGGACAAGATGAGCATGGATTTCCGGGGCGACCCCTCCGCGGCGCTTCTGGAGGTCCTGGACCCGGAACAGAACTTTTCATTTAACGACCACTACCTTGATCTGGACTATGACCTGTCCGAAGTGATGTTCATCACCACGGCCAACAACCTGTACGGCATCCCGGCGCCGCTCCAGGATCGTATGGAGATCATCCGGCTTCCCGGCTACACCGAGGTAGAGAAACTCCACATTGCCGAACAGTTCCTCATCCCCAAACAGCTCAAGGCCAACGGCTTGACCGGGGAAAACGTCACCTTCTCGGAAAACGCCATCTACACCATCATCCGGCAGTACACCCGGGAGGCGGGGGTGCGGAACCTGGAGCGGGAACTCGCCTCCGTCTGCCGCAAGGTAGCCCGGGAAGTGGCGGAAAAAGGCACGGACCACAATGTCAAGGTCAACAGCCAGGCCATTCCCAAGTACCTGGGGGTCCCCAAGTTCCGGTTCGGCCGCACCGAGGAGAAAGACGAAGTGGGGCTCTCTACCGGGCTGGCCTGGACCGAATTCGGAGGCGAACTCCTCCAGACGGAAGTGGTGGTCCTTCCTGGGCGGGGAAAACTCCTCATCACCGGCAAACTGGGCGAAGTGATGCAGGAATCGGCCCACGCCGCCTTGAGTTACGTGCGTTCCAAGGCCCAAAGCCTGGGGCTGCCCGAGGACTTCTACCGCAAGATCGACCTCCACGTCCACGTGCCCGAAGGGGCCATCCCCAAGGACGGACCTTCCGCGGGCATCACCATCGCCACCAGTATCGTCTCGGCCCTGCTCAAGCTTCCGGTGAAACGGGACGTGGCCATGACCGGGGAGATCACCTTACGCGGCCGGGTGTTGCCCATCGGCGGTCTGAAAGAAAAGATCATCGCGGCCCACCGCCACCAGATCAAGACGGTGCTTATTCCCCAGGACAACGAAAAAGACATCAAAGAGATCCCGGCCCGCATCCTAAAAGCCGTGGAGTTGGTGCTGGTGGATCACGCCGACGACGTGCTGAAGCAAGCCCTGGTCCTGGACGACCCGGAAAGCCTGTTTAAACCGGTCTTGCCGCCGGTGGCCCCGGAGCCGGCCTATATTCCGGCCCCGGGCCCGGAAATTCAGGCGCATTAAGACAGTGGCCCGTGGTCAGTTGCCAGTTAACCCAAAAATTTTATGGCACTGATAATTAATAACTGGCAACTGGGAACTGGCCACTGACAACTGAAATCCCCTTGACACCCGGCCCGCCATTTGCGACTATAACCGGTGCGGGCGGATAGCTCAGTGGGAGAGCATCGGCCTTACAAGCCGGGGGTCACAGGTTCAAGTCCTGTTCCGCCTACCAATTTTTTGGTTCAAGGTTCAAAGTTGATGAACTAGTAAAAAGTTCAGGCAGCCATTTTCAACTCGACTGGGTTGTAATCGGCATCCGGGATCAAAAAATCGATGATCGCGGTTCCCAGTCCGCTAATTTGCTCTTTGACACG